>Ga0181520_10000640_pt1 | contig 75621 bp, 57 predicted proteins | sample PEATcosm2014_Bin_29_FD_132451 | JGI IMG/M metagenome (GOLD analysis project Ga0181520, IMG submission 132451) | Peatland microbial communities from MTU Mesocosm Facility, Houghton, MI, USA - PEATcosm2014_Bin02_30_metaG | ecosystem: Environmental > Terrestrial > Soil > Wetlands > Peat | place... | reverse complement strand
TGATGGCGTTCCGAGTTATCAGTTAGCCTGCGTAGCCGACGACGCATCCATGCGCATCACAGAAGTCGTGCGCGGCGAAGACCTGCTCAAATCCACCGCGCGGCAAATCCTGCTTTACCGCGCCCTCTCGCTCGATCCTCCCGCCTGGTTCCATTGCCGTCTGATCACGGACAGCAACGGCCGCCGCTTGGCAAAACGCCACGACGCCCTGAGCTTGCGCACTCTACGCCAGCGAGGATTTACGCCGGAACAAATTCTCTCAGGCGAGCTACCGTTGGAAATCTGACAGCCAGTCGAAGTTACAACAACCTACCGCCAGACTCGGAACTCACACGCAGAAATCACCAGATTTTCACGCGGTCTGCAGGAGCCAGATAGAGCCTGTCTCCCGGCTGTATGTTGAAAGCCTTGTACCAGGCATCGGAGTTGCGAACGGTTAGTGCGCGGTACTGGCCCGGAGCATGCGAGTCGGTCAGAACCTGGTTGCGCAGGGCCGCCTCGCGCACCTTTGAGCCCCAGTTCTGCGCAAAGGCGATGTAGAACTGCTGGTCGCCTGTGAAGCCGCTCTGCATGGGCGCTTCTTTGCCGTTCAGTGAAGCCCGGTAGGCATCGTAGGCGGCAGCCACGCCGCCAAGGTCGGCGATGTCTTCGTCGATGGTCTGCTCGCCGTTGACGTGAACGCCGGGGAATGGCTCATAAGCATCGAATTGCTTCGCCAGGTTTCCCGCGGCCTGCTTGAAGTGGTCGCTGTCGGCCTGCGTCCACCAGTTGCGGATGCGGCCTTTGGCATCGAAAGCGCTGCCCTCCTGATCGAAGGTGTGGCTGATTTCATGGCCAATGACGGTGCCGATGGCGCCGTAGTTGACCGCCTCCGGCGCATCCGGATCGAAGAAGGGCGGCTGCAAAATGGCGGCGGGAAAGCTCAGCGAGTTGTGCAGCGGCATGTTGACGGCATTCACTGTTTGTGGCTCCATGCACCATTCATGCCGGTCGACTGGCTTGCCGATGCGTGCGATTTCGTGGCGCAGATACCAGAGTTCGTAACGCCAGGAATTGCCGAAGGCGTCGCCGACGTGAACCTCGTAGGTGGAGTAGTCCTGCCACTTATCCGGATAGCCGATGTTGACAATCAGCGTATCGAGCTTAGCCTGCGCCTCGGCGCGCGTGGAATCGGTGAGCCAGGGCAGCTCGGCCAATCGCTTGTGATAAACGGCGATGAGATTGGCGACCATGGCTTCGGCCTGTGCCTTAGCTTGTGGCGAAAAATACTTCTGCGCGTAAATCTTCCCCACCGCGTCACCAAGCAGCGCATCGACGAGCATCACAGAGCGCTCCGAACGCGGGCGTTGCTGCTCAACCCCGGTAAGCATCTTGCCGAAGAAGCTGAATCGCTCATCGGCCAGCGCCTTGGGCAGATAACTCGCATCGTCCTCGACAAGATGATAGGCAAGCCAGTCCTTCCAGGTTTCGATCGGCGCCGAGGCAACAAGAGCAGCCTCGCCGGTGAATGCCGTGGGCGTCCAGACCATGAACTCCTGCTGCTTAGCGAGCCCCGCGCCTTCAAAGTAGGCGTCCCAATCGAGACCAGGAGCTTTGTCGGCAAAGTCGCTGCGCTTCCACAGATTGTTAGCCTTGGCGATATCCTCGATCTCCGCAATGCTGACCTGAGCTTCGGCGATGGAGTGTTCGAGGGCGATGACGCGGGCAGCGCGCGCCTCTGCATCGCTGAAGCCGGCCAGCCTAAAAATAGCAGCCACATGAACGGCATATTTGGCGCGCACCTCCTTCATGCTATCGCTGTCGGCGAGGTAATAATCGCGGTTGGGCATCTCCACGCCGCCCTGCAGAAGGTAGGGCACGTAGTGCTCCGAGTCGCGGAAGCCGGGAGCAACCCACATGCCGAAGAGATTTGCGGTGTGGTAGCTGGAGTTGTTCAGCAGATCTACATCGGCGCGCAGGGTCTTGCCAAGTACCGAAGAAAGTTGCTTGCGGTTATGAATGGCGGCGATAGCGGCAAGATCTTCCTTGAGCGGATCGAGTCCTTTAGCTTCGATGGCGGATTCGTCCATGAACGCGTTGTAGATGTCGGCCATCTTTCGCTTGTCGGAGCCAGCGGGCGCATTGGACGTTGCCGCCTCTTTAATGATTTCGGCGGTCCGCTTGCGGCTCAGATCGTCAAGAGCGGTGAACACGTTGATGCCGCGACGGTCCGGGGGAATCTCGGTGCGGTTGATCCATGCGCCGTTGGCGTAACGATAAAAATCATCGCCCGGCTTGACCGAGGAATCCATGTTGACGACGGCAATGCCATGCGTTGACGCGGGAATGGCGGCCGGAGCAGTCGCCTGTGCCCAAAGATGCGGCAGGGCAAGGCAATACATGGCAATCAGCGCTGCCGGCGCCAGAGCCGTCACAAGGCGAATCCCTCGGCGATTTGTGCAGGAATCGAGAATTGTTATGGGCAGACGAAAAGAGTTCTGAGTCGGGGGCATCATTTCAGAAGATAACTCCTTCCTTCGTTTTAGACTCACCTATTGTACTTTCTTAGTGGCCAGTTCGGGGACAAAAAGATTCTTCATTGAAATGGAGCGGGGGGCAGGGATAAGCGCGGAATCGTATTTGCTGTCCACTTCTTCAACATGATGCGTGCGCGTGGCATAGCGCGGATTCACTCCGGAGCATATTCTCTCTGCGGAGATACTGTCGGAGGTGTGAACGAAAGGTATTGAGTATAAATATATTTATGTGCTAATGATTAACTGATATTATCTTCATGAAAGTAGCCGTAGTCGGAGGCCGTATGGTGCCAGTGACTATAACACTCGTTATCCCAGGAAATCTAAAATATTCCGTCGATCTGGAGTACATTCGAAAGTGGAAATCCAAATTATTCAATATTGTTGGTATAGACCGGATTGACTCCCTTCCAAATGCTTCGGGGGTTCCATCTGGATATAGTGATTCTGAATTGACAAGGGTATTCACAACATCAAAGCGATCTGAGATTACTCTTGCGATTATTGGCGCACAACTTGAGTTGAATTTCTATGCTCGTATACTTCCAAATGGCGTGGTGGTACTCTCGCTATTTGAGATGGGCAATATACTCGACAGGGAAAATCAAAGTATTGAAAATTTCATAGTGCGGTGTTTGTATGCCCTCACTTTGACGTATGTAGAATGCGGTAGGTCTATTAGCTTAGATAGAGCAATCAGATTGCATCACGATGAGACTCGAGGATGTCTTTATGACTTCAACCAAAATAAGATTGAAATAGTCCACTCGCTTGATAAGCCGAAACTTTGTGCAGACTGTCTCGCGCGCTTAGGGCATGCACAGGTTGATGCTGAGTTCAAGCCAACTCTTTTTCGAGAGTTAAAGCGTATCCGAAAGAGCCTCTATTATAGAATCCTTGATTGGGCCAAGAAGAACCCTATCAAAACTATATTACTGACAACGTTATGGGCGATCCTTTTGCACCTTACAGCTAATTTTGTTTATGATTTCTGTAAATCTGAGTTTGGATCTATAGCTGAATCTAAGACTGGGGCGAGTACACCGTTAAACGAGAGTAGTCATAAACCTCCCCAGACAAACGAGAAATCAAATCATTAATCTTAACTTATCGCGGCATACGTGCCCCCACCGGCTCTTTGCTACTCGGCGGATCAACCGGGTTAAACTTCCGCGACAGTTCCGGCGTTGATTGCACATCCTCCGCGGGCGGTTTCTCAGCCTTCGCCACCTCCGCGCCAAAAACGTAGCTCGCCCCGAACATGTTGCTGGTGAAGATCACCAGCGTCTTATCCGGCGAGAAGCGCACATTGGGTTCCTGGCGATAGTAGTGGTGCGACATATTCACCAGCCGCTCGGAGCGGAAGACCCCCGGCTGCCACATCACCGGCGAATTCAGCGCTCCTTTGCCGCCCGGGAACAACTGCGGATGAAAAAGCTCAATCCACTCGCCATCGCTGGCCCGCGCCACCTGCCCCGGATCGCCGCCATCGCCGCAGAAGAGCGACAGATCTTTGGTCAGGTTGAAGTGAATCGACCATTCGTTGCGTTCCATATGATATGCGGTTCGCTCGCCGGTCTTCAGGTTGTAACCCGCAAGATAAAAAACCTCGCCCTTGGGATACTGCCAGTCATACCAGATCGTCTGCCCGTCCAGCCCCCAGAATTCGTGCCCCGCAATCTCATTGAGCATCGTCCGCTTGTGAATGAGCCGGTTATGCGTGCCATCAGTGCGGATCATCCAAATGCGGTCCACCTTATGCCATGGCCCCTCATGGCAATACATTAACAGCGTGGGATCGGTCGGCGAAAAAAGCAGGTGGTTCACCCAATCCGTCGAGTGCAGCAGCGTGGTGATCGTCCCCGGCTTCTCTCCCTTTGGCCCCGGTTCCAGCCGAATGGTGAACAGCACCAGAGGCAGCCGCGACGCCAGCCGCCGCTCCATCATCTCGCCTTTATTCATGGGCTGAAAATGCGGCCCTTGCGCATCGATGCCAATGCGGCTATCCGCCGAGCCTGCCGGTCGCGCCGGCGGTGGCGCATTCGAGCCATACTCCCTCCCCGCCGCGTCGCCCACTATATAGGTTCCCGCCGCCAGCGTCTCGTCCGCATTCACGCTCACGATGAATCGCTTCACCGGCAAGTCCACCAGCTTGCGAATCGCGCCAGTGTTGGTGTTCGCCTTGTAGACCGAAGTCACGCCCGTCTTCACATCGGTCTGTGTATAAAACACGCTGTTGCTCTTGTGCCCCACCATCAGCGCATGAACTCCGCCCATCCAGAACGCGCGCGCGCCGGCCTCTGGTGCACCGGCTGGCCGCGGCGGGTTCGCCACCAGCAGCTTGGTCGCGCGCGTCGCCAAATCCAGCACATGAATGCCATCCGGCGCGGTATAGACCATCTGCTTTCCGTCCGGAGTGTACGCATTGATGTTGAAATAAAATCCGCCGGAGTTCGGCTCGTCGCTCAGCCGCCACACGCGATGCCCGGTATCCTTATCCACCCAGCTCTTTGGCGGCGTCACGCTGCTCGGCGCGGCCTGTGCAATGCAAGCGAGAGGAAGTGTCACCAGAGCAATGGCGGCGAGTGTGCGGAGGCCCATGTATTTATTCTCCTTCAGAGAAAGCCTGATGTCACTCCGCCCACATGCTTGAAAGGACTATCTTCGTTCCAGCGTGAATCGGCGCGTACAAGACGGCATACTTCTTATACATTGCGACGCATCTCACCGGGAAATAAGTTTCACTGAGGAAATCAGCGCGCCATCCCTCTACGCGAAAAGCCGGCCGCCCTTATCCCTGCCGGATGAACGTGCCGTCCTGCAACTCGTTCATGGCTTGCCGCAATTCAGCCTCGGTATTCATCACGATCGGCCCATACCACGCCACCGGCTCCTCCAATGGCTCGCCTGAAACCAGCAGGAAGCGGATGCCTTCGGGACCGGCCTGCACCACAACCTCATCGCCGCGATCAAACAAAACCAGCGAGTGGTTCTTGGCGTCATAGACCGGCGCTGCATTCGGATCAACAGCCGACTCCGTCAGCACGGCATGTGGTTCCGACGCGTCGCGAAACGTTCCCGCGCCGGCAAATACATATGCGAAGGCGTTGCGCGTCGTCTCCACCTTGATGCGCTTGCGTTTCCCCGGCGGAACAGAAATGTCCACATAGCGCGGATCGGCGGCAACTCCCTCCACCGGCCCTTTCTGTCCCCAGAACTCGCCGCAAATCACTCGCGCTCGCGTCCCATCATCTTCGGTCACCTCCGGTACGTCGCAAGCCGTTATGTCCTGATAGCGCGGAGCAGTCATCTTCAGCGCCGCGGGCAGGTTGGCCCACAGTTGAAATCCATGCATGCGCCCCTGCGCGTCTCCTTTGGGCATTTCTTGATGTAATATTCCGCTCCCCGCCGTCATCCATTGCACGTCGCCCGCGGTCATGCGGCCTTTGTTGCCCAGGCTGTCGCCGTGCGCCACCTCTCCAGTCAGCACATAGGTAATGGTTTCAATTCCCCGGTGGGGATGCCAGGGAAATCCAGCCACATAATCCGCTGGATTGTCGCTGCGGAAGTCATCCAGCAGCAGAAAGGGATCGAACTCCGCGGTTTTTCCAAAGCCGAAGGCGCGTTGCAAGCGCACTCCCGCGCCCTCGATAGTGGGTTTAGTTTCAAATATCTGTTTTACAGGACGTAGCGACATGGGGAAGCTCCTTTGCCTTGCAAAGGATTGGATGCGCGAGTCTCATCTTCGTTGCAATCAGAACGGTTCCGGCTTGCTTCCGCCGCCGCATAGCTCAATGGCATGGATCATTGCCTTGGCCACGCGATCCGCCGTATCTTCATCGCGGAAATGAAGCAGAAATACTCTAACATTATTATCCTTTTCCGTAGGTTTGCAGCTCTGCTTGTGAACGATCACGCCTGTTGTGCAAACCGTAATCCGGGAATGTTGCCGTATCGTCTTTTCTGAGGCCAGATGCGCAACCAGCTCATAGAACTGCGGGCTGTCCTGATACACATAATCCTGGGCAAGGCTATGCTTGTAATCGCCTGAGTTCTGAACCTCCAGCTTATCCACATCCCTGAAATTCACCTGCCACGTTGTTGTCCCTTCGCTGGTCACGCTTCCTATCCCGCTCACCGCAACAGAGACCTTTTCCTGCAGGGATAAGCCGCCGGCCGGATCGACCGCGACTACTTGAATCCCTTGCGACATTTGAATAGTTGTCCCCAGATTCTGGCCTGTGCTTGCGTTAAACATCGATTCGGAATAGGCAATGCTCCCCTGCTGGTTCACCTTGTCCTGAATGAACTTCAGGGATTCAGCGAGCGATGGGCTGCTGTCGGTTGGCGCGGCGGCGGAATGCGAGTCGATAGGAGCCGCGCCCTGGGCCATCACCGCTTTCAGTTCAGCTTCGGTCGCGCCGGCCTGTTTAAGCGTAATCAGCGCATTGGTAGAGGTATCGAACTTGCCAGTGATGGTATGAATCTTATCTACGACCACGCTATCCGGCATCCCTGCCCGCAGCAGCATCAGAACTTCAGCGTTGGCCGGTGCGTCATTGACCGGCTGAGGCGGCGGTGGGACACTCTGCTGCGCCACAACGGTTGCGCTGGCCAGTACGATCATCATCAACAAACAAGCAATGCGCATCACATTCTCCCAGTTGCAATCAGAACGGCTCAGGCTTGGGGCCGCCTCCGCAAAGCTCCACGGCATGAACCATGGCTTTAGCCACGCGATCGGCCAACTCCTGTTCGTAGAAGCGTATGGTGGGATCTTTACCATTGTTTAGCTTGATCACCAGGGCAGAGATCTCCGGAACATCCTTGACCGTTTTGGCGGAGTCTCCAATGCGCGCCAGATACATCTGCCAATCCTGCTCATCTGGCAGTACCGAGATGTTCTGTACGTCACGCAAATTGATGAATACATTCTCGTCGTGTTCCTTGCTCCCGTTATTGAAGACCAGGCGATGATAGCTAAGAGAACACGCGCCCGGATTGGCAGCTATGTTGCTGATGGTTGCAGAGAACTTCTGCACCCCATCCGTATTATTGGCCGAGTCATGAACGTAGCCGGCAAAGTTCACCGTGCCTATCTCGTTGAGCTTGTCCTGAATAAACTTCATGGTCACTTCCAGCGACGGCCCGTTATCAGTCCTGTCGCGGGCTGGTTGAGGCGGAGGCGGTACAGCCACTTGCGCCAGCGCGGTTGAGCCGGCCATAACCACTGCCAAAATTACTGCAATCATTCTCATGTGATTCTCCCCATCTCAGCAAAGCGAAGCCGCTGGCAGGCTACGAAGGCAGCACTACTCCCTACCTGTGTTCCAGGCTGTCAGCATACCCCATCTGTTTTCCATATACATTGCTTGCGTAAAATTTTACGCGCCCACACCCTGATTGTCACGGAGAAGGATTCGCGAGCTTTTGCGCATGTAATATCAGAAGCTGAAGCCTTATCCTCAATACAGACCCCGTGTCCGACTTTGCCCAATCCGTCAAGCAGCAGGCCGACATCGTCAAGGTGATCGAGGGCTGTTTTTTGTCAGGAATAACATAGACTTTTATCGAACTTCTTCTACTTACCCAGCAGCGCCTTTATATCTCTACTACCACGCAGAACACGCAGAATCAATACGTCTTCATCTTCGATGCGGTAGAGGATGATGTAATCCCTTACAGGAAAGCTCCGCAATCCTGGGCGCAGTTCCTCATCACGGCGGCGGCCTATGTATGGATGATTAACAAGGAGATAAAAGCGATCGGAGAGAAATTCGGCGAAGCGATCTGCAATTTCAAGACTTCCGCTCTTTCTAGCTATATAGCACCAGATATCGTCCAGATCGGCTTCGGCCTCCGGCGCTATGCGATGGGACATCAGCCGCTCACTGCCTGTTCGGCGGCCAGCAGCGCGCGGCCTCGCTGCTTTACACCGTCGGCAAGCTCACGCATGGATTCCTGAGTTATGACGCGGCCTTGACCATGACTGAGAGATGCATCCGCGCTATCGACCAGAGCGAGAATCTCCGCGCGGGTCCTCTCACGCTCCTCCCACAAGAGCAGCGCTTCCTCGACTGCGTCTTCCTCACGACTAAGCCTGCCCGTTTTTACGGCCATGCTGAAGAACGCCTTTTGGTCCGCCGATAGTTGAACATCCATGACTTCAAGCGTATGAGCGAAGTGCGCACGTGTCAATAGGAAGCTAGCAATAGCTTCCGGCCAGCTTCGCTTTGATGCGCCGCCGAAGGTCGCGGCATTATCCTCAATATATACGCCCCGTGTCCGACTTTGCCCAATCCGTCAAGCAGCAGGCCGACATCGTCAAGGTGATCGAGGGCTACATCCGCCTGCGCAAATCCGGCGCGCAGAACTACACCGGCCTCTGCCCCTTCCACAAGGAAAAATCTCCCTCCTTTTCCGTCCACGCCGTCCGCCAGTTCTACCACTGCTTCGGCTGCCAGGCCTCGGGCGACGTCTTCAGCTTTGTCGCAAAAATCGAAAACGTTAGCTTTCCTGAAGCGGTCCGCATCGTCGCCGGCAAGTGCGGAATTCCCCTGCCCAAGAAAGAGTTTTCCTCGCCCGAAGAGGCCGCCGGAGCGCGCCTGCGAGCCAAGCTCCTCGAACTCCATGAAACAACAACCGCATGGTTTGAGGAACAGTTGCGTGGCCCAGAAGGCGCACTGGCCCGCGAATATCTCGCCGGCCGCGGCCTCACCCCCGAAGGCATCAAGACCTTCCGCATCGGCTACGCGCCCGACAGCTTCAACGCCTTGCGCGACCGCCTCAGCGGCATGGCCGACAACGAAACCCTCCGCGCCAGCGGCCTCTTCGCCGCCAAGGAGCATGAAGACGGCACTCAAGGCTCCATCTACGACCGCTTCCGCAAGCGTGTAATCTTTCCCATCTCCAATGAGAGCGGCCGCGTGATCGCCTTCACCGCGCGTACGCTCGAAACCGGTGACAAGGCCGGTGCAAAATACATCAACTCGCCGGAGACGCCGCTCTACTCGAAAAGTTTGGTCCTCTTCAACCTCGATAAGGCGAAGGCCTCCATTCGTCAGCACGAGTTTGCCTTGCTCGTCGAAGGCCAGATGGATTGCATCTCGGTCTATCTGCGCGGCATTCAAAACGTCATCGCCACCAGCGGCACGGCCTTCACCGAGCAGCAGGTGGCAATTCTCAAGCGCCACACATCGCAAGTCGTCGTCAACTTCGATCCCGACGCCGCCGGCTCTAACGCCGCAGAAAAATCCATCGCCCTTCTCACCGAGGAAGGCTTCAACATCAAGATCGTCACCCTCGATGGCGGCCTCGATCCCGATCGCTATATTCGCGAGCGCGGCGTGGAGGCTTACACCAAGGCGGTGCGCGGCGCGCGCCGACAGGCTGACTACCTCATCGAGCGGGCGCGAACTGCCTTTCCCGGAGCCAGCGCGGAGCAGAAGCAGAAAGCCATGAACTTTCTGCTGCCCCACATTCGCCGCATTCCGGAAAAGCTGGCCCGCGATCAATTTGCCGTCGACGCCGCGCAGAAGCTGGGCATCGACTCGGCAATCCTGCGCGAGGAACTGCGCCAAGCCGCGCTGCGCCGCCGCGACCACATCGAGGCCAAGGCCACAACGCTGACCGAAGTCGAGCGCGTTCTGCTCCGTGCGCTGGCCATCGACGATCCGGAGTTCGCACGCTCGCGTCAACTTGCCGCCCAGGCGCTGGCTGAGCAACCTGCCTGGTTTGAGCATCTCGCCGCCTTCGCCGCCCTGCAGGCTCTCAGCGCTCGACAAGCCCGCGACCCCATGGACGTGGTAGAAGACGAGGCGCAGCGCGCTTTGCTGGCCGAAACCCTGCTGGCCGAAACCAAGCCGCCCGAGGAGAACGAGGTCCAGAGCGCCATTCAGGAGATTCACGAGCGGGCCATCGAACGCCACCAACGCGACCTGCGCGCGCTCATCGCCGAAGCCGAACGCCGCGGCGACCATGCCGAACTGGCCCTGCTGACGCAACAAAAACTCGACCTGGACCGCGCCCTCCGCCAGTTGCACAATCAGAAGTCGCCAGAGCGGTAGCTCCGCCTAACCTCCCGCCCTTAAATCCCGCATCAAAATCAGCTTTACTGCGTCAAATCATAGGGAAGCAGAAGCGGAAAATGAGCAGAATGGCTCATTCCGGCGGTCATATTGACCAATAAGGCTCCTCGACATTGACCAGATTTGCCTTGGAATCAACAGCTAAGGCGTGGTATTCTATTGATCTCTGTGCGGATGCGCGCACCTTTGCCCCATCCATGAGCTACGGCTCGCGGGCGACCCAGGTGAATCCTGAAGCGCTTGTCATCCTGTTCCGAGCAAACCCCTGAATCCGCATCCTTTATGCGGGTGATAGCAATTTTCTGTCCGTATGCGCCGGGTTTCCCTGATTCCCATCGGGAAATATTTTTGTGCGCGCTCCTACGGGCATCGCACCGACGCGCAAAACGGTGCTGAATCTGCTTTGCGCTAGAGAGAGAGTTGGATATTTTGGCTACTGAAGAAAAAATTGAACACGAACATGAGCACGAGCACGATGTCGACACCATCATCGAGGTCGGCAAGGAAAAGGGCTATCTGACCTATGGCGATGTCAACGAGATGTTGCCCGAGGAGATGGCTACTTCGCCCGATGATCTCGATGACCTGATTACCACCATCGGCACCCAGGGCATCGACCTGCTCGACGGCCCTAAGTTCCGCGGCGACAAGGACTTAGAGCCGGAAGAGGGCGAAGATGTCGAGCTGGACCTGACGCCGGGAACGATGGAGAAAACCAACGACCCGGTGCGCATGTACCTGCGCGAGATGGGCACCGTGCCCTTGCTCACCCGCGAGGGCGAAGTAGAAATAGCCAAGCGCATCGAGCGCGGCCAGATGCGCGTCCTCAAGGCCATCTCCCGTTCCCCCATCGTTATTCGCGAGGTCATGGCGCTCGGCGAAGACCTCAAGCGCGGCGTGCGCAACATCAAGGAAGTCGTCATCTTCGACGATGAGGAGCTCACCGAAGAGATCGTGCTGGCGCGCGTCAAGGCCACCGTAGCCCGCATCGACGCCCTCGCCAAGCATCAGAAGAAAATTAACTTGCTGGAGGAGAAGCAAGCCGCATCCTCCAAGGCCAAGGCCTCTGCCGTTCGCAAAGCCCGTTGGCTGATCGCTCGAGAAAAAGTGCTGGTCTCGCGCATCGTGCGCGAACTCAAGTACACGCCCTTGGAGCGCAAGCGCCTGCTCGACAAGGTCAACAAAACCGTTGACACCATGCGCACCCTGGAGCGCCAGATCCGCTCCCTCGAGCAGAAGCACGAATCCAGCCGCAGCGACGAGCTCAAAAAGGAGTACCGCCGCCAGCAGAAAAACTGCAAGGCCGACCTGGAAAAAATCGAGGCCGATGCCGGCGTCCTCATCCTTGAGTTGAAGCGCACCCAACGCGAGATGATCCAGGGCGACATGGACGCCGATCAGGCCAAGCGCGAGCTGATCGAAGCCAATCTGCGCCTCGTCGTCTCCATCGCCAAAAAGTACACCAACCGCGGCCTCCAGTTCCTCGACCTCATTCAGGAGGGCAACATCGGCCTCATGAAGGCCGTCGACAAATTCGAATATCGCCGCGGATACAAATTCTCCACCTACGCCACCTGGTGGATCCGCCAGGCCATCACCCGCGCCATCGCCGATCAGGCACGCACTATTCGTATTCCTGTCCACATGATCGAGACCATCAACAAGCTCATCCGCACTTCACGTCAATTGGTCCAGGAACTCGGCCGCGAGCCCAGCAGCGAAGAGATCGCCAAGCGCATGGACATTCCCGTCGCCAAAGTCCGCAAGGTCCTCAAAATCGCGCAGGAGCCCATCTCCCTCGAAACCCCCATCGGCGAAGAAGAAGACTCTCACCTCGGCGACTTCATCGAAGACCGTGGCGCCGTCTCCCCCTCCGAAGCGGTCATCAGCGTCAACCTCAAGGAGTACACTTCGCAGGTCCTGCGCACTCTCACCCCGCGCGAGGAGCGCGTCATCAAGATGCGCTTCGGCCTCGAAGACGGCTCCGAGCACACTCTCGAAGAGGTCGGCCAGAGCTTCCAGGTCACCCGCGAGCGCATCCGCCAAATAGAAGCCAAAGCCCTGCGCAAGCTCCGTCACCCCTCGCGCAGTCGCAAGCTAAAAGCCTTCGTCGAAGGCGTCAAAGAAATGTAAGTTGGCAGAAAATCAATTGCAAAAGAGCCGTAGCCTCGGAAGGGGTTGCGGCTTTCTTAATCACTTCGCGCAAACTCCGAATTTTGCAGATCTTCGGTTTAGAAAGATTCTAATGGAGGCCAGCGGGAGATAATCCATTTCGTCAAATTTCGCGTTCGATCTAAGATCGCTTCAGGGTTCCATTGATTTTCGCGTGCTAAAATCTGTGTAGTCTTAAAATCTGATCCCTTAAATCTTTTCCGCTTTTCTGTCCATGGCTGATCTTGCAGACTTTTGTTTTGGGTAGCGCTTAAGGCTGCCAAGTTGCCAATCAATCCCACTAAACGCTTATGTTCGCTTATAGAAAACATCTTTGACCATTCCGCGCTAAGGTGCTGTGGAACAATATGTTCAATCGTAGCGACGATTGGGGTCAAGTCATATTTGTGCTTCTTAGTGAAATCTCTTTCGTATTCCTGAAGAATATACCTCAACATGACACGTGTGTCGACAGGTTGATTGCTTAATGCACTTCTTAGGTCCCCGTCTTCTGGAACTTGAATAGTTCTAGTCACAATCTTTTCAAGAACTACATCTATATCACCCTTCGTTTTATCCCATAACGTCTTGAAAACAGCATGAAGTCCCGTTGGCTCAAGACCCTTTAGTGAGCGCCGTACAAGGAAAGATTCCACAATTTGCAATATCCTAATCGCTGCTGATACCTGGAGCCGTTTTTCCGCTGTTGCATGCAATGTTTCTATCAGGAATGGCCAAGTAACAGTAGGGGGATGCATTCGCGAGAATCGTTCAATATGAGCGTTAAGATCGGCGGTAAAGTATGGATATTTCGCATATTTAGCCAAGCCAATACAATATGGCGAATATTTCTCGAGGTCCGTGAGAATTGATCCAGGTTTCGATTTTGACCATCGAACTTGCAGACGAGGAAATGCCTCTGATTTCGTTACTTTGCCCTTGAATACGATATAGGCGTAAACAGGGAAGAATTGATTCAAAGTTTTGCCAGGAAATCGTTTTTCGAATGGTTGCCACGTTTTGGAGTAAAACTTTTCGGCCTTCTCGGCTTCGTCGGATTCAAATTTGCTAAATACTTCGTTTCTCGCTAAATCTGACAGTTCGAGTCGGACTCCTTTGGCATTCAAAGTGCTAAAAATCGCGTTCATGTCGTCAGTTTCATCTAATGTAATAACAATCAATTTCAGATATTCCTGAATAGTTCGGAGCGTACGATCGAACGCGTCTTTAACGAAAAGTCCTTTGCTATCTATAAAGGTGGTTTTAAAGTAATCAAGTATCCGTTCCCATTGTGGTGTAAGGGTATCATTAGGATTGAGCTTATCTTCGGCGGGATCATCACGGAAGTTCCAATCGATTTCGGTGATATGAGTTGTGAGAATCTGCCACATTGCGAATCTGTCTTGAAGTGTTGGAACGAGTTTAGGCAAGCCCGCAAATTTCGGACTTTTCACTTCAGCAAGATAGTTCTTGGCAATGTATTCTGCAGTGTCAGTATCGCCGTGATCGCGAGCTATTTTAGCCAGAGCAGCGAACAACATATAGAACGTTGTTAGCCGTTGCTGGCCGTCTACCATAAGGTAGTTTGAAGGTGACGTCGGTCCTTTAAGTCTTCCAAGGTCTTTTAGCACGATCGCGCCGAGGAATTGCCCATGATCAGGATTGGGATCGGCTGTTTCGATGTCATCCATAAGTGCGGTAAGCTCACGTTTCTTCCAAACATAAAAACGTTGAAAAACCGGGGCCTTATACCGAGCACTGGCTTCGAACAATCCACTCACATTAGCAATGTCTGGCTGTTTCAAGGGAGTAAGCTCCTATCGCTTTCGATCATAACTCATGGTAACTTCCCCAGGTACCTCGCTTTTGGGGACCTGGGAAACCACGAACCTCAACATCCCCATTCGCAACTCACGCCTTGCCGCTCCCAGCAGCCGGGTCAGGCTTCCGCTTTACAGTCGTAGTGCTTACAGGAACAGGCTCCGCGGCGCTCGTGTCGAGCTTATCCATCAGCATTGTTCCCAGGCTCTCAAGAACCCCTTGCGTGCTCCCATTGCCAACCACCAATATCTTGGGCATGAATGAGGCCTCGCCAGCCGCAAGCGCCTTGATGGCGTTCACCAATGTCGTCGGTCCTTTGCCCAGCGCTGCGACCTGTCTCTCGTAGGCCTCTGCGTTGGCCAAACCCACCGCGCGAACTTCAGCTCCCTTGGCATTGCCGGTCTGCTCGATGTACGTGGCCTCGCCCTGGGCCTCCTTCATCCTGGCCTCGGTTCTGTTTGTCTGGATATCCACGCCCACCTTGGACTTCGCAAGCTCCACCTGCATATCGGCGGTGCCGCGAGACTTCTCCGTCTCGATGCGCTGGTCCTGAGACTGTCTCTGCATCTTGAAGGTTTCCACCTCCTGATGCGCGACCTCGCGCTGCGTCAGCACAGTTACCAGCTGTTCCGGGTAGACCACATCCTGTATATAAACTCCCCGTGTCTCGATTTCGTACTCGGCGAGTTTTTCCTGGATATACGCGAAGGCCTCTTCCTGCACCTTCTGTCGCGTCTGGATAAACTTGATCGCTTCCATGCCGCCGATCTTGTCGCGAAACAGATTGCCCACCGCCGCCTGCAACACCTCGTTCACCAGATTCTCCATCGAGCCAACCATGGAAATAACGCGCGGAGCTTTCGTATCCGGAACATGAATCAATACCTGCAAGTCGATGCTGAACACAAATCCCTCATTGCTTTTGGCAATGATCGGCTCAAGCCGCGCATCAAGCCCGTGAGCGCCTGTCACATCCTTCGCCCAATCGAGCTTGAGAATCGCCGTAAGAACCAGCTTCGCATCGTAAATCCGCGGATTGATCGGATACTTCCCTGTCCGCAACGCCTCTTGCCAAATGCCCTGATGCCCGGGCCGAACCAGGCTGCCAAATTTGAAGCCAGCCCCTGATGTGTCCTGTGTGGGCAATCCCACGTAGGCCTTGATGACCGCCACCTGCCCCTGCTCCACAACCAGCATCGGCACTTGTTCCACGCGAACCAAAAACGGATTTAAGTTATAAGCGCCATATAGCAGCGGGTCATGCTGCAGGCCGATCTTTCCGCCAGCCTCCAAAAATTTCTGAAAATCCTGATAGTTATTGTGCTGATCGTTCTTGCTGCCCAGAATCATACTCATCAGTTGGAAGTCCGTAACCCCATCTTTCCCTTCCAACTCGCTCACGTCTTGAAATCCGCCCAGCCTGCTGGCAATCGCGCCAGCCTGCAAGGGTTCGCCGTCTAATGTAGTCACCACTCCAATCATGTCCGTGACAACGCCGTTTGCGCCGGCCGGCTTGGGAGCAATGCGCGTCACATCAAGCTGCCACTCTTCAAGTCCAAAGGCCTGGTGGTCGAGCTTGTTGATGTCGGCCAGATCCTTGTACTCCTCTGACACCGGCACGCCGAAGACCTGCGGCTTGGTGATCACCAAAAATGCCACGGGGTGAATCGGCGCCAGCGTGCCGGGAGAAAGAACCGGCCTTTGCACGCCCTTTTCGCCGCCCTTCTCAAGAAATGTTCTGAAGTCTGTGAAGTTGCCGAAGACCGGATCGTACCTGGCTGATTTCGCCCCGATAGGCGTAGGTTTGCCAACCTGCGCGATCACCACGCCAATCTGTCCCGGAGGCACCTGCACCCACGGGTGTTTGGTCACATCGGCAAATAGCTTGAATTTGAAGCGTATACCCGGCATGAGAAGCTCAGCTTGATAACCGGCCTCTCCCAGAAAGGCTACAGGATTATTGCCAGGCAGCTTCCTTCCAAACCTGTTTCGTACAAGTCCGATTTGAGTCGGTCCGATACTATAAAACGATGTGAAGACGGCGCCAATCAAAAACAACGCGACAATAATGATCAAAGATAACAACACCGACCCCACAAGATCTGCCATTTCAAATCTCCATTTCCTTCCCGCGAAATTCTCTCGAATTATACCCCCACAAGTCGCCGTTGATCGTCAACACTCAAATCTGCCGCGTAATACGGAGCAACTCTAACCAAAACGAGTTCTTTGAAAGGGCACGGCTTCAGCCGTGCCGAAAATGCCATAAATAATGGTTGGGCTTTAGCCCCCGAGGGAAGTTTTTCCGGAGGCGTCCGGCGGTTCCCCTCAATGCAGATTCCAGTCTTTCAATCTGCATGGTGCATCGCCCGGACGTTTACAATTAATCTCGTTCACCCCATATCGTTCTGCCTGCTACCGGAGCCTAAATGAAACTCAATCTTCTGCTACTGCTGCTTGCGGGCCTCTGCGTCGCGCCCGCCCTTGCTCCCGCCCAATCGAGCGATCATGCAACTCCGGCCCCCAGGCCCGCCGCTCTCACAGACCCGTGGGCACCCACGCACGGCGTCAAGTCCGCCGAGCAAATCGATAAGGAATGGCAGAACTCGGTCTCCAAATTCGAGGCTCGGCGCGATGCCCTGCTCAAACTGGCGGACCAGCAGGCGCACGATGGTCCCTATCGCCCTGACTGGGAGACCCTGCGCAACCACGATGTTCCCCAATGGTTCAAGGACGCGAAATTCGGCATCTTCATCGGCTGGGGCGTCTATGCCGTCCCCGGCGCGGTCAACGAGTGGTACCCGCATAATATGTATAACCCCGGCGATCCGGCCTATAAGGATTTTCTTCAGCGCTTTGGCGGCCTCGACAAATCCGGCTACAAAGACTTCATCCCAAAATTCCGCGCCGAGAAATTCGATCCCCAGGATTGGGTTGCGCTCTTCAAGCAAGCGGGCGCAAAGTACGTCATTCCTATCGCCGAGCATCACGACGGCTTCGCCATGTACGACTCCGATCTCTCCGATTGGACCGTCGTCAAGATGGGTCCGCGCCGCGATGTTCTTATGGAATTGTCTCAAGCCGTTCGCGCGGCGGGCCTGCGCTTCGGCCTCTCTTCGCATCGCGCCGAACACAACTATTATTACGACGAAGGCCGCTCCGTCCGCTCGGATGTCAACGACCCGAAGTATGCCTCCTTTTACGGCCCCGCTCATCAATGGCTCAACGATCCGCACTTTCTCCCCGTCAACGAATGGACCTACGTCAGCGATGCATGGACCCGAGACTGGCTGGCACGTTCGGTCGAGTTAGTCGAAAAATACAAGCCCGAGTTAGTCTACTTCGACGGCGGAAACGGCCAGCCCGCTTTTCGCTCCAGGATGACCGAGTTTGCGGCCTACTATGATAACTTCGCCGTACGCAATCACCTCGACGGAGTGATCTCCCTCAAAGACTATGCGATGGAGTGGACTGCCGGCGTGCGCGACTTCGAGCGCAGCCTGCGCACTGATATCGATCCCCGGCCATGGCAAACCGATACCTCCATCAGCAATCTCTCCTGGGGCTACATGGAGCACGATCAATTCAAGACGCCGGAATTCCTTATCCATCAGTTAGTCGACATCGTCAGCAAGAACGGTAATCTATTGCTCAGCATCGGCCCCAGGGCAGATGGGACAATCCCCGACGAAGTGCGCGCCACGCTGTTGGAGATGGGCGCATGGCTCAATCGCAATGGAGAGGCCATCTACGCCACCGTGCCCTGGACGATCTCTGGCGAGGGCCCCACCGAAGTCAAAACCGGCTTTGCCACGGATCAGGATATGAAGCCCTACACCGCCGCTGATTTCCGCTTCACACGCAAAGGCAGCAACCTGTATGTCATCAGCCTCGCCTGCCCCGAGGATGGAACCGCATCCGTGCATGCGCTGGGCCTGGCCGGGGAACTCAAAGGCCAGGCAATCCAGGAAGTGGACCTGCTCGGTTCAAACCAGAAAGTCGAGTGGCTGCAAACCACCGGCGCGCTGAATGTGAAGCTGCCCCAGGATGCTGCCTGCAAGTATGGCTTCGCCCTGCGCGTCAAGCTGCTGCCATCACAAGCCACAATCCTGCGAAAACCTTAAGCGGAAAGAAAAACAGCCTTCTCCTCTTTGCTCGCCATCTCCTGCGCCGCCTCGCGCCTTTTCCCGCGCAACTCGAAACGCCAGCAGCGATTCGTCCAGCTTCCGCCGCGTCTCCTGGTGCCTGTCTGTCCTCTTGCCCAGAGCGCCTCCAGACCGCTATCCTTGGGGCGCTTCGTCTTCCCTTGAGGAGACGCCACAGAAAATGAGGTTGCCGATGATGAGAATGTCTTGTTGCAGATTTGCGGTTTTATTACTGGTCCTATCTGGAGCGGTGCGGCTGGTTGGTCAAGCGACTCCCGCGCCCACACCCGAACAGCTTGCCCAGCGCGCCGCCGCCGAGAAGGACCATCAGCGCCTGATGGACATGCTCGGCATCAAGGAGTTGCGGCACGGAGCCGACAATGATCCCAAATCTCCCTACATGGCCAACTACGACGAATCCAAGGCCAACGTCTATCCCAACCTGCCCGATCCGCTGCTGCTCAAAAACGGCAAGCGCGTAACCTCAGCCAAACTCTGGTGGACCAAGCGCCGCCCGGAGATCGTCGAAGACTTTGACCGCGAGATTCTGGGCCGCGTTCCCGCCAACCTGCCCAAGGTGACTTGGGAGGTGGTCAGCACCACGCAGGAGAAAGTCGGCGATGTGCCGGTAATCACCAAAAAGCTCGCCGGCCACGTGGACAACTCCGCCGACCCGAAGATCAAAGTCACAATCGAGCTGGAACTCAGCACTCCGACCAAAGCCACCGGCCCCGTTCCGGTCATCATGGAGCTGAGCTTCAGCCACGAATTTATGGCGGCATTCCTCAAGAACTTTCCCGGAGGAATGCCCAAAGCTGATGGACCCACATGGCAGCAGCAGGTTCTGGCCCGCGGCTGGGGCTATGCGACCATCTCGCCCTATAGCGTTCAGGCCGATAACGGCGCTGGTCTTACCGAGGGCATTATCGGCCTTGTGAACAAAGGCCAGCCGCGTAAGCTCGACGACTGGGGCACACTGCGCGCCTGGGCCTGGGGCGCCAGCCGCGCGCTGGATTACTTCGAGACCGACAAAGCCGTCGATGCCAAGCAAGTCGGGCTTGAGGGTCATTCACGATTCGGCAAGACGGCTCTCGTCGCCATGGCCTATGATCCGCGCTTCGCCATCGCCTACATCAGCTCCTCGGGTACTGGCGGCGCCAAGCTCTACCGGCACATCTTTGGCGAACTGACAGAGAACCTGGCGGGGACCGGCGAGTACCACTGGATGGCCGGCAACTTCCTCAAGTACGCCGGGCCGCTCACCACCGGCGACCTGCCCGTGGATGAGCACGAACTGATCGCTCTGTGCGCGCCGCGTCCGGTCTTCATCGGTGGTGGCGCGCTGAAAGGGGATGGCTGGGCCGACTCCACGGGAATGTTCATGGCCGCCGCAGCCGCCGGACCGGTCTATCGGTTGCTCGGCAAGAAGGATCTGGGAACAACTACGCTTCCGCCCATTGGTTCTCCTCTGGTTGCAGGCGACATTGCCTTCCGTCAGCACTCCGGCGGCCACACTCCTGCGCCAAACTGGCCCACCTTCCTCAACTTCGCCAGCCGCTATCTGCACACCCAATAAACATGCGTTGGTGTTGAACTATTCAGCGATAGGTGATTTGCATAGCGGGGAACCTCGCCGTCTCCGGTTGCGTATCCAGAGATGAGAGCAAGGAGAACCGCACATGAGCAGCCAACCGTATCCCAACGCGCAAGCCATCTTTTACCAGCATTATGAGTCGGTGCGCCGCGATGAAGTTGTAGGCGTACTGTTGGCGCTGTTTCTGGGAGGCTTCGGTATTCACCACTTCTATCTGCGCCGGACGGGCCTGGGAATTCTCTACCTGTGCTTCAGTTGGACGCCGTTCCCATGGGTGCTGGGCTTTATCGAGTGCTTCTTTATGCCCGGCCGTGTGCGCGAATTCAACGCCATCCAGGCAGCGGGGATTGCGGCCACTCTAGGAATCGCCATGCCGGGCTGGGGCTATCCCTGGAATGTAACCATCAATGTCCCGCCAGCGCCACAGTCGGGAACGCTTGTGGCCTGCGCGCGCTGCGGGCAAACCAACCCGCAAGGCGCACACTTCTGCTCAGGGTGCGGAACTAGTCTGTGAAAGACAGATTTGCAGAGCTTGAAGTAGGCGCGGCCGGTTACTCCACTTCCAGCACCAGGCATTTCAGGTACTCGGTCTCCGGTAAATTCAACACCACGGGATGATCGAGCGCGGCTCCGCGCCGCTCTAGAAGCCGCACACGACGATGCGCATCGGCGGCGGCAGAAGCTACGCTGGCTTCCAGCTCGGCCCAGCCCACATGATGCGAACAGGAGCAAGTCACCAGCAATCCGCCGGGACGCAGCATCTTGAGCGCGCGCAGATTCAGTTCTTTATAGCCTCGCAGAGCGCCTTCCACGGCGCGCTGGCTCTTGGCGAAGGCCGGCGGGTCGAGCACAATGGTGTCGAATTTCTCTCCCGCATCTGACCAGTCGCGCAGAATCTCAAAGGCGTCGCCCTCCACCCACTCCACCTGAGCGGTGAGCCGCGAGCGGTTTGCCTCAAAGTTTTGCTCCGCTACTTCCAGCGAGGCGCGAGATGCATCAATCCCCGTCACCTGAGCGCAGACATCGGCCAGATGCAAGGCAAAGCCTCCCTGGTAGCAGCAGACATCCAGCGCTCGTCCGCCTCCGTCGCGATTCGCCACGCCCAGCCGTCGCGCCCAATCGGCTGCGGCGGCGTAGTTGGCCCGCTGATCGAGGAATGCTCCAGTCTTCTGCCCGGAGTTGGCATCGTACTCGAAGACTAGGCCATTCAGCCGGAATTTTGTGCTGACGGATGGAGCCGCGGGGTTTGCAATAAATAGCGGCTCTGATCTCGGCGCCGCCAGCCCTTCCAGCTCGCGCACTCTCGGATCGGGCCGTTCCAGAATCGCCCCCGGCGACAACTCTTCGCGCAGCACGCGCACACAGCTCTCGCGCACTGCGGCGGAATCCAGCCCTTTGGCCAGCAGTTGCAGAATCACCAAATCCGCATACTTGTCCGCCACCAGCCCCGGCAGCTCGTCTGCCTCGCTGAAGCATAAACGGCAGGCGTCGTTTCGCTCATCCAGCAGCGGCTTGCGCCGCCGGATCGCCGCGCGCAGCCGCATCTCAAGCAACTGAAGCCACTGGGCCTCACTGATTGCCTCACGTGAAACCAGTCGCAATACAATCTGCGACGTGGGGTTGTACAGCGCCGTTCCCAAGAGCAATCCGCGGCTATCAGCCACCGGCAGCAGCGCGGGAGGTACGCCCACGAGCAGTTCAACAGATTCGACATCGGAGGCGTAGACCCACAGATGGCCAGAACGCAGCCGGTCTGCGGCGCGGCGGTTGATTCTGGCGCCTGAAACTCGAGGGTCAGGAACCGGCTTCTCGTGAATCCGCTTAACAGGCGGCGCAGACTGGACAGATTTGGGTGCCTTCTTAATCGCAGCAGGCCGGGCGATGCGTGGCTTGGTCATACTCTCCCTTAACCGAGTTCATCGTATCCCTCATCCTAACAAGGATCGAATCCCACGGTTGCATCGCATTGAACAGCAATCCTGTTCTCCTTCATGCGCCGCAAACGCAATCGGCCTATAATAAAGCATGGCGACGGCCCGGCAAACTATTCCGGCAGAGCTTCCCAGCGCGCCCCCGGCTCCCCAGGGGAAGGTGCAACCCGTCGCGCGCGACCCCAACCAACTCGCCATCGACCGGCAAACCATCGACCACCGCTTTGAGGCTCTACTCAAGAAGGTCCACGCCAACCGTCCCAGCGAAGACATTTCTCTTATCCGCAGAGCCTGGGAATTCTGCGTCCAGCACCATGAAGGGCAGATGCGTGCCTCGGGCGAGCCTTACATTATTCACCCGCTCGAAGTAGCCGAGGTGCTGACGGAGATGAAGATGGATGCGACCTCCATCGCCGCGGGCCTGCTGCACGATTCAGTGGAAGACACGCCCGCCACCAACGAAGAGATTGAGGCCGGCTTCGGTGAGCAGGTGGCGCACATCGTCGAGGGCGTCACCAATATCGACAAAATCGAGTTTGCCAACCGCGAGGACCGCCAGGCGGAAAATGTGCGCAAGATGCTACTGGCCATGGTCTCGGACGTGCGCGTGGTGCTGATCAAGCTGGCAGACCGGCTGCACAACATGCGCACCCTGGAGCATTTGCGGCCGGAGCGCCGCGAGTCCATCGCCCGCGAGACACTGGAAATCTACGCGCCTCTCGCGCATCGTCTGGGCATGGGCAAGGTGCGCGGCGAGCTGGAGGACCTGGCCTTCCGCTACACCGACCCAGTCAGCTACGAGCAGGTCGAGGAGGCCGTCGAATCCCGCCGTACCGAGGGCGAGCAGTTCCTGCGCGGAGTTGAAGACACGCTTGCCGAGCAACTGCGCGAAAACAACATCCCGGCCCGCGTGGAGTGGCGCATCAAGCGCATCTACTCCATCTTTCAAAAGCAGCAGCGTTCCAAGGTCTCCTTCGATCAGGTCTATGATTTACTCGCGGTCCGCGTCATAACTCAGGATGTGGCCGCCTGCTACGCCGTCTTCGGTCTCATCCACACGCTTTGGCGTCCGGTGCCTGGCCGCATCAAGGATTTCATCGCCATGCCCCGCGCCAACCGCTACCAGTCGCTGCACACCACGGTGATGAGCCCCACCGGCCACCAGTTTGAGGTGCAGATCCGCACTGAGGAGATGCACCGCATCGCCGAAGAAGGCATCGCCGCCCACTGGAAGTACAAGGCCGGCGCAGGCGTGGTTTCGGCGCGCGACGAGGAGCGGTTGAACTGGATCAGGCAGTTGGTCGAATGGCAGAAGGAGATGACCGACCCCAACGAGTTTCTCTCCAGCCTGAAGATGGACCTGTATCCCGACGAGGTCTACACCTTCACGCCCAAGGGGAAGGTGGTGGTGATTCCCTCTGGCGGCACGCCTGTCGACTTCGCCTATACCATTCACACCGAAGTCGGCCACACCTGCGTGGGCGCCAAGGTCAACGGCCGCATGGCGCCCCTTCGCACCAAGCTGCGCACCGGCGACATTGTCGAGATTGTCACCCAGAAGGATCACAAGCCGAGCCGGGACTGGCTGACCTTTGTCAAAAGTCCTCGCGCCCGCAACAAGATCAAGCACTGGCTCAACGAAGATCATCGCCGTCGCGCCGTCGAGATCGGCCGCAAGCTGCTGGAGCGCGAGGCGCGCAAATTCAAGGTGCCGCAAAACCAAATCAGCGATCAGGATCTGGGCCGCATCGCCAACGAATATGGTGTAGCCACCGCCGCCGATCTGCTGGCCGCCCTGGGGCTGGGCAAGCACTCCGCCCGCCATCTGCTCAATAAGCTGGTTCCCGGCTCGACTAACCTCCCCGAGGCCGAGCCTGTGCCGGAGATCAAGCCCGGCGGAGCGGCGGCCATGTCCGACGCGGTGCGCAAGCTGCACCTTACCGGCTCCGATTCTCTCCAGGTCGAGGGACAAAACGACCTGCTCGTCTATCGCGCGCGCTGTTGCAACCCTATTCGCGGCGAAGAGATCGTGGGCTACGTCACCCGCGGCAAAGGCGTGGCCGTCCATGCCCGTGGTTGTCCCAACGTGCAGAATCTGCTCTACGAGAGCGACCGCCGCATCAATGTCGAGTGGTCGCGCGTAGGTGGCGAGGCCGCTGGCCGGCCGCAGCGCTACCCCGTCAAGATCACCGTATCCTGCGACGACCGCCCCGGAATGTTGAAGGAGTTGATCGCCGTTCTCTCCGACGACAACTCCAACATCAGCGGCGTCGATATCCGCAAGGACGAGAACGGCGAGGCCATCGTCGAGCTGATTGCCGAAGCCGAAGATGTGGGCCACCTCAATCGCATGGTCCTCGGCCTGCGCCGCGTTTCAGGCGTGCGCGCCGTGCAACGGACGCAAAAGCTGTAAGCACGAATTTCCCAGCGCCTGCTCATCAATCGTCGCCGTTGCATTTGGCTGGGAATAGGGCCGGAATTATCCCTTTTTTAATATGGCTTTCTGATGATTTTTGAGCAAATTTGCACACTGTTTGCCCTCCAAACCGCACCATTATTTATCCCTGCTTTCGTATCTGAATTCCTTCGAGGTGCTGCACAAGCTTTTTATTCACGATATGATTCGATTGGAGCCGCAACTTTTTGTTTGGTCGGGGGTTTAACCGGCGGAAGGGTCCATGGATACCACTATGCGTTTTCTAAAGGCGTTTTCCCTCGTTGTATTGGTCCCTGCATTGCTATGTTCTACAGCGCTGCTTGCCCAGCATTCCACGGTTTCGCCGCGGATTACCACGGATGTGAATGAGCAGTCTCTGGCGACGCTCAAAGGCAACGTGCCGCGTCTTGCGCGCGCGGAGTTCGACCAGGGCGAGGCTTCTGCCTCCACGCAACTGACTCACATGCGCCTGGTTCTCTCGCGCTCCAGCGAGCAGCAGGCGGCGCTGGATGCGTATCTGGCCCAGTTGCAGGACAAATCCTCGCCCAACTATCACAAGTGGCTCACTCCAGAGCAGTTCGGTCAGCTCTACGGCCCAGCGGACTCGGACATTGCGGCCCTGGTGGCCTGGCTTGAGTCGCACGGCTTCCAGGTTGACCCCATCGCGCCAGGTCGCACCAATATCGCCTTCAGCGGGTCAGTCAGCCAGGCGGAGGAGGCCTTTCACACCTCCATCCACTCCTATCAAGCCGGTGATCGGCAGTTCTTCTCCAACACCGCCGACCCGCAGATTCCATCCGCGCTCGCCCCAGTAGTGATGGGTGTCGCCCACCTCAACACCCTCCGGCCCCGTCCGCATTCTGCACATGGAAACCCAGGCAGAATCAACTCTGAGACCAAGCGGCTGGAGCCGGCCAATGCGACAAGCCCCAACCTTACATTCGGATCGGGGACAAACAGCAATCCATACCTTCTTTATCTTGTTCCTGCGGATGCGGCGACCATCTATGACACGCCCAACTCCTTCAATGCCAACTTCGCTGGGGGAACAAGTTATACCGGCGCGGGCGTGAAGATCGGCATCGGCGGCGATGCGATCATTAACGCCAGCATTGTAGAAACCTATCGTAGTACCTTTCTCGGCAGTTCCTATGCAACTCCACCCGTCTTGAACTATTGCACCACGTCCAGCCCCAGTAGCTGCGTGACCACCCCAGGTTCCGGATATAAAACGGGCGATGCCGACGAAGCCTACCTTGACACCGAACTCTCCGGCGGACTAGCTCCTGGGGCTACGATTTACTATTATGCCTCTCCATCTCCTGACTATGTGGATACAGCCATCGATGCGGCCATCACTGCCAATGTCGTGGACATCTTCAGCCTGAGCTTCGGCGAGTGCGAACTGGATAATGGCGCCACCGAGAATGCACTGATTAATCATTACTGGTCACAGGCAGCCGGACAGGGCATCGCGGTGTTGGTATCGGCCGGCGACAGCGGATCGGCCGGTTGCGACTACCCCAGTACCAACAGCGGCAAAAACGTTCCCGATGCCACCGGCGGTTTGGCGGTCAGCGGCTATGCTTCGACGCCGAATAACATCGCAGTAGGCGGAACGGATTTCTATCCGCTCGTCAATTCCTTCTCGTCATATGTAAGTGAAAGCGAAGGCAGCACTTCAACCTATTACAGAACAGTGAAGGGCTATATTCCGGAATCGACCTGGAACGACTCGACATATAACAACACGACGATCAGCCAGAATGAGCCTTTGTCTGCTGCGGGATACAAGTCCAGCGATAACAACATCGTGGCCGGCAGCGGCGGCGCCAGTACCATCTACAGCAGGCCCACATGGCAAACTGGCACGGGCACCTTCGACTCAGGTGGAATGCGCGATCTGCCGGATGTGTCGTTTATGGCGGGCAACGGTTGGTATTACGCGATGTGGCTGGTGTGCGACGCCACTTATGATTGCGCGAATCTATCAGAAAGCGGCGTTGACGCCTATGGCGGCACTTCCACCGCTTCGCCGGCCTTCGCCGGCATTCTGGCTCTGGTGCAGCAGAAGACCGGCAGCCGGCTGGGAATGCCCGCCACAGAGCTGTATGGCCTCTACAATGGAGCCAATTCGAACTCCATATTCCACGATCAAAATAAGGTGGGCAATAACTCTGTTCCATGCACCTCAGCCCTAGACGGCTCGTGCGTCAAGAACGCCGCCGGATATTACTTCGAGAGCGGCTATAACACGAACACCGGTTACGACATGGCGACCGGGATGGGCAGCGTGGATGCCACGCAACTGGTGAACTACTGGAATTCGTCTACCGGCTCGGCGCCGGCGACCGTGTCTTTTCTTTCCCTCTCTCCTAATCCGGTGACAACCGTTCAGAGCCTTACCGTGACCGTTTCGGTCTCTGGTGGCAGCGGTACGCCGACTGGGACGATATCGCTGTCGGGCGGCAGCTATAACTCATTCCAGACCATTGGTACCGGCACTTGCACATCAGCCTCCAGTTGCGTCTTCACCATTCCGTATGGAGACTTGCCGATTGGTTCCGATACTCTGACGGTGACCTATGGCGGCAACTCAACCTATGCCGTGGCGACCAACACGACATCGGTTACGGTGAACGGGCTGAATGCCGCCGTGTCGATCACCTCGCCGGCTTCCGGCGCCGGCATCAATTCCAACCAGCAACTAACCGTGTCGGGCACAGTGGTCTGCACCGGAAGCTGCACGGGTAGCACCACACCAACCGGAACCGTGACGTTGACCGGCGGTGGCTACACCTCGCCGGCGACGGCACTCTCCGGCACTGGCAGCTACTCCATTACCATTCCCTACAACTCCTTGAGCGCCGGAAGCGACACGCTCACCGTAACCTACAATGGAAGCCCGATCTATGCTGCGGGGGCCTTCGGCACAACCTCTGTGACCGTGACCTATGTGGCTGTGGCAACGCCAACCGTAACAGTAGCTCCAGCTTCCGGCAGTATTGATTCGAGCCAGACCTATGGCGTGACGGTCACCGTCTCCGGCTCCAGCAACCAGGAGTCGTCGCCCACTGGAACGGTAACGCTGTCCAGCGGCAGCTATACCTCCGGGCCTCAGACGCTTGTCAGCAGCGGCAGTTGCACAGCCGCTCAGTGCACCATCATCATTCCGGCAAATGGCCTGAGCAACGGAACAGATACGCTCACCGCAACCTATAGTGGAGATGCGGACTATGCTTCGGGCACGGGAACGGCTTCCGTGACGGTAACAAAATCCGCATTTGCGCTCCTAGCGACGACACCAGCGAACATTGCGCCCGGATCCTCCGCGACTTCGACCGTTACTGTGAGTTCCAGCACGCAATATACGGGAACCGTCACGATCACTTGCGCGCTGACAGCGGGCCCAACCAATACATCGGGAGACACTCCCAGTTGTATGGTAGGCAGCACCACAGTGACGTTGGTCAACGGCGTGCCGACTGGGACGGGGCAGGTGACCATCACGGTATACACTACGGCGGCAAGCGCTGCTCTGGCCTATCCCAAACTGCCCGGTAGTGGTTGGAAAGGAGCGGGCGGCGGCGCGGTGCTGGCTTTCCTCATCTTCCTGGGGATTCCCGCGCGGCGGCGCAGTTGGCGCTCCATGCTGGGCGTCCTGATTATGATGGCGGCGCTGGGCAGCCTGGCCGCTTGCGGTGGTGGTGGCGGCGGCGGCAATCCAGGAACGGCTGCCGGCATGTACACCATCACGGTAACAGGAACCGGTAACCCCACCGTCACACCCGTACCCACAACCACCTTCACGGTGACCGTGAATTAGTTTGTTCTATTTGTCAGCTTGTCAGGCGCGATGGCCCTTCTTTCGGGAAGGGCCAATGTGTTTTTGCAGTGCTCATCGCATCTTTATTCGCTTTCTTTGCAGAAAATTACCTTCCAAGAGCGCACAATCAACGCATGAACAAGATTCAGAACCCGGTTCAATCTGTCAGACATGTGACCGGTCCGTACCCCTTGAGGTGGTACCCCCACCCCCCATATACCCCAGGGGGGTATAAATATTCCTAAAAACCTTGCAGATTATTTGTAAGCTATTTGTAATCAACACCTGTGGAAATAATTTATCCCAAAAATATCCCGCATCGTGAGATTCGGCCTCCGGAAATCACCGGAAAAATCCGGTTTTTGCCAATAAATGGCCCCGAAGCATCGCTCCGGGGCTGTTTCGCTGACTCGCTGACCTGCTGACTCGCAGGTGCTTTTAGATCTCGGCGTTCACCAGTTCCAGAGCCGCTGTCCCTTTGCGCGGCGCAATGAAGCTCTCCGCGCGCCAGGCGATGGTCAGCTTCTCCCGGTCGAGCAGTTTGCGAATCTGCCCGCGCGCGTGATCGGCCCAGGGACCGCTTTTGTCCATCCGTGCGTAAGCCTGCCAGTGGCGCAAAGAAGCCCGCGCCTCGCCTTTGCGCTCATGGGCCAGTGCTAAATTGTAGTGAGCGTCAGCATATCCGGGAGCCAGCTCAACCGCTCGCCGGTAAGCGGTAATCGACTCATCCGGACGCTGTAACTCGTCCAGCACGTTGCCCAGATCAAAAAACGCCAGAACATAGGTCGGGTCGATCTCCGTCGCGCGGCGGTAAAGCTGTTCGGCCCAGCCAAACTCGCGCAGATGAAAGTGGATCGTACCCAGGTTGATCCAGGCCGGCGCAAAACTGGGGTCAAGCTCCATGATCTCCTGGTAAAGCTTGATGGCGCGGATCTTCTCACCGGCCTCTTCAGCCTGCACAGCCTTGAGAAACATATCCTGCACGCTCCGCGGAGCGCCTACCATCGGCACGCGCAGCGGTGCCGGCTCCGAGCTGGCCGACGGTTTGTCCATCTGCTGTTCCGCGCGCTCGAAGTCAAAGAGCAGCTGCCGGCGAATGGGGTCCACCATCGCCCCGCGATGCCGAAAGGCCAGCCGCGTCCCGGTCCTCACCAGGCTGGCCTCCAGCAACGGATTCGCCATGCCCGCCACCGCTTTCATGGCGACAATCGAATGCCGGATCGCTGCCACCGTCACGTCTTCCTCGCGCAGCGCGCGCAGGATGCGCAACTGCCCAAGGTCCTGAAAGCTGTAGCTCTGTAGTTGGGGAACGATTCCCGCTCGCTCCCAACCTTGCAACTGGCGGGAGCCGATCTGCAGGATGCGCAACACGTCCTGGCGGCTATAACTCGTCACTCTTCAGTGCTCCCGTGGGTGGTCCGGCAAAGTATCGTGTCTGGATCTCCGGCTCTGAACTTGGGTTCTCACTTCCATACTCCCCGGACGCGGCGCTTGGATCTGTACTGAGAAACCGCTCTTGCTTGAATTATGCCAAGGCTTAGCGTGGATAAGTATGCGTGAACCGTTGCAATAACAAAAATATTCGTGGATAACAGGTGATTGATTGGGTTCATTCGGGCCGAAATACAAGCAGCTTGTGGAAAACTGAAGGGAAATGCACCTATTCAGGTGAAACCACCACCAAACCCGCAGATTATGGAATCATGGCAGGCAGCTATTTGGTCCCTCATAGAGATGCATGATAACGTTTTGTCAATTGAATGACTTGGGAGCCCTGATGCGTCCAGAGTTCGCTGTGCTTCGAAATCACCCTGATGTTTCTGTTTTGATTATCGGCGGAGGCATCAACGGAATCGGCCTGTTCAACGAACTGGCGCTGCAAGAAATTGATGTACTACTGGTTGAAAAATCTGATTTCTGCTCTGGAACCAGCGCGGCAATGACGCGGCTGATTCACGGCGGCCTCCGCTATCTGGAGAATGCGGAGATCCGCCTGGTGCACGAGTCGCTCCAGGAACGAAACCGCTTGCTCAGCAACGCGCCTCACTACGTCAAGCCGCTCCCAATGACGATTCCGATCACCAGTTGGACATCGGGGATTGTTACTGGAATCCGGAATCTGTTGAACTGGCCCACCAAGCCGGGCAATCGTGGAGCGTTAGTTGTTAAGATCGGGCTGACACTGTTCGACCTTCTCGCCGGCAAATCTCCGATGCCGAAACATCGCTTTCGCTCAGGGCGGGCGGCACATGCGCTTCGGCCCGCGTTGAATCCCATGGTGGTCTGCACGGCGACTTACTACGAAGCCAAAATATCCTATCCGGAACGGCTTTGCCTCGAACTGGTTCAGGATGCCGAAGCCGCGTGTCCGCAAGCGCACGCCATGAATTACGTCCGCATGTTGAGCGCAAAGGGAGGAACCGTCGCGTTGCATGACGAGGTCTCCGGCGAAAGCTGCGAGGTGAGGCCAAAGATCGTCGTCAACGCGACGGGCGCGTGGATCGATGGCGTCAATCAAAAGATCGGCCGCGCAAGCCAATTCATCGGAGGCACCAAGGGTTCGCACATCGTACTCGACCACCCTGAACTAGCTGCGGCTACTGGCGGCGATATGATCTACTTCGTCAACCGGGACGGCCGCATCTGCATCTTTTACGTGGTCCATGGCAAGGTCATCGCCGGCGCTACGGATATTCCCACGAACGATCCAGATGCCATTTGCGACGAAAGCGAAGTGGATTACCTTCTCGACTCCATGAGCCAAGCCTTCCCCTCAATCAAGGTGGACCGCTCGCATGTAGTCTTCCGCATCTGCGGCGTTCGCCCGCTGCCGCGCAGCAATGCACTAACGCCGGGTCAGATCAGCCGTGACCATAGCTTTCCGGTTTTACCTCCGGGCGATGGAATCGACTTCCCCATCTACTCGCTGGTCGGCGGAAAGTGGACCACTTATCGCGCGCTAGGCGAGCAGGTTGCTGACGAGATTCTACGGGTGTTGAGCCGCAAGCGCTTGCGCAGTTCGGCGGATATTCCCATCGGCGGCGGCAAGGGTTATCCCCGGCTGCCGGAGGGAACCGGATTGCCACAGGAGCGGCTGTTGGTTTTGCAGGAGCGTTATGGCACCGGCACGGATCGCGTCGCCGCATATATGAAAGCGGGGCCGGATGCGCCGCTCGCCCATCACGCCGGCTACTCTCGCCGGGAGATTGAATTCATCGCGTTCAACGAGCGGGTTGCTCACCTCGACGATCTGATCATGAGGCGCACATTAATAGGCATACTGGGAGAGTTGACGCTGCCATTGCTAAAGGAACTGGCTACCATCGTGTCGCGCGTTCTCCAGTGGCCAGAGCAAAAGACCACGGCTGAGATCGAACGAACCGTCCAGCTATTCAAAAAGGTTCACGGAGTAACGTTGGCGAACTGATCTCGATCAAATTGCGATCAGGAAAAATCGTCGATGGTTGGCTTGATCACCAATTCCGGAATGTGCGCGCGCGGCGGAAGTGTCACCAGCAGGCGCACCGCATTGGCAATATCCTGAGGTTGCAGGATCATGGCACGTCGTCCTTCGTCGGCAGTCGCGCCCATACGCTCGGCGCGCACGTCCAGAAGTGGAGTGCTGACTTCTCCGGAATAAATTACGGTGGAGCGAATTCCTCGCCCGCGCTCTTCGCGGCCGATGCTGATTCCCAGGGAGCCCTGGGCGAATTTCGCCGCGGAATATGCGGCTCCAGTTATGGTGTTGGCCCGCAATCCGGCGAGTGAAGAGATCTGCACGATCAGGCCGCCTCCCCGCGTGCGCATCGAAGGCAAAGCGAAGTGAATCGCGTTGAACGCCGTGGTGAGATTGGCGGCAATGACGCGGTCCCAGTCGGCGGGATCGAGAGAACGCAGGCTGCGCTGACGCACGTTCAATCCAGCAGCGCAAACCAGGACATCGATAAAACTCATCTGCGCGAGAACCTGTTCGACCATAGCCTGCGCCTGCGTGCGATCGGTGAGATCGCAAGGAAGAAGCAGTGCACCTTGCGTAGCTGCTCCCAATTCACTTTGGACACTTTGCAGTTTCTCGATATTCCGGCCCACAAGAGCCAGCGCATATCCTTCCTCTGCCAGCATCAATGCAATCGCGCGGCCTAATCCGCCGCTCGCGCCAATTACTAAAGCTGTTTTCTGCGACATTTGAAAATCTCCAGTCAGAGTTCCGTCAGAAATAGTCCGATCGAATAGACTTCCTTGAAATCGATAAGCTTGAGTCCCGCATCGGCGACAATGGATTTCCATTCCTCCGCCGGAAGCGGCATGCCCTTGCCGCGCAGGCGATGGATCAACAGGTAATCGAGCTGAGAATACTGAGACGGCTGTTTCTTCACAGAGTCGGGCGTAGTTGGCGGCATGGTTTCAGAAAAGAGGAATAGTTTGCCGGGGAATGACGCTTTGATCTGTCGCAGTACTTCCACGATTCGCTGCCTGCCGTAGCGGCCAATCTCGTGCAGCAGGTAGATCGAAGCAACCACATCGATCTGGCTGCGCGTCTCCTCATCCAGCGGCAACGGCTCGACACCAACCTCCGCCTGCATCAGGCGAATGCGCGATTCCAAGCCGTAGCGGCGAAGTTTTTCCTCTGCACCGGCGATCTTCTGCGCCGATTTGTCGATGCCAATTCCGTGAAACATCGGATCAGAACGAGCCATCTGCACCATGAATCCGCCAGCGGCGCAGGCCAGATGCAGCATGGAATGGAGGTTGCGCTCGGCAAGCATCTTCAGCACCGCGGGCACAAGCCGGACGCTGGTCAATTGTTCCGTTCCCAGACCGGAATGTTTTCCTGAGTGGGATTTTTCGATCTCCTCGCGCGTAACTTCCTTGCGCAGCAGCGGACCGATATTAGTCAGCTGCGTGCCGTATCCGCCGAGATTGATATTCAATGTGCCGCGCAAGACAACATTGGAAAACCGGGAGCCATATTCGGTCAGCTCCATCTGCTCCTCGGCCACGCGCAGAACTCCGCAGCCCACGAGATGATGTAGCAGCATGGCGAGGACTTCCGCGTCCAGGTGCAATTCCTTGGCTGCATCAGCGATGTTAAAGCGCGCATGCGTGAGCGAATACTCGTAAAATCCGCTATCCCAGAGAGCAAACAACACGTAGGCCAGGGTGACGTCGTTGATCATGCGCATGCCTTCGACCAGGCACTTCACACCCTCCCCTTCGGCCGATAACTTCCGCGCGCGCGCACCTTCGGCCAGCAGATCGTGCGGATCGGCAGGCGGCGGCGTTGGCGCTTTGGAAGTTGTACTGTCGCTCATGCGTTTATTCTCATGCGTTTTTCCGGGCATTGGCTCGTTTTCGCAAATAGATGCGTGAAAATATTTCGGTCTGCGGACTGGGCGTGCGCTGGGCCATCACATTGACGCAAGCCGGCTTTCCCGACGCGAAGGCTCGCTCCAGCGCCGGACGAAGCTGCTCAGGGGCATCAACGTACTCTCCATGCGCGCCGAGGGACGCGGCCAGCAGATCCCAGCGCGTATTGGTCAACTCTGTGCCCACCACGCGATCCGGGCCGAACCATTTTTGCTGGTAGTAAACCTCGACGCCGAAGGCCGCGTCGTTGGCTACTACGATCACCACCGGGATGCCATAACGAACGGCAGTTTCAATTTCCATAACCGAAAAGCCCAGTGCGCCGTCGCCGGTCATGACGACTACTTTGGCTTCAGGAAATGCCAACTTGGCGCCCATCGCGTAGGGCAAGCCGACACCGAGGTGTCCCAGCACCGTGCTGGCAAGCCAACCACCGGAACGGCGGGCGAACATGCAGTAGCGCGCCCAGGAGGAAAAGTCTCCGCCATCAAAAGCTAAAATGCTTTGCTCGTCGAGCAGTTTTTCCACTTCCTGTGCAATCCGCGCCGGATGGACGCCGGGATGAGTGGATGCGGACATTTTCTGCACGCGTGTTGCTTGATCGCTGCGCGTCTGGCGAAGCATCGCGACCCACTCGGCTGGCTCTTTCCATGTACGAGTCTTCGCCGCCGCGAGAAGCTGTGCGGTGGCCGCCCGCACATCGCAGGCCACGCCACATTCGATGGGATGATTTTTTCCCAGCTCATTAGCATCCGGGCAGATGTGAATGATTTTGGCGTCGCCAAAACAACTGCCGTAGGCAAAGGCGTGATCCAGCCGGTCGCCCAGCAGCAGGAGCACATCGACGCGGGTTTCCAACTGCGCCGCCATATTCACTGTGCCGTAGCCATCGCCGAAACAATACGGATGATTGTCCGCAATCATTCCGCGCGCCTGTTCCACCGTCATCAGCGGGATCTTTACCGTCTCAATGAACTGCCGAAGCAACTCGCCGGCATGAGACCAGAATGCGGCAGTTCCGGCGACGATCAGCGGCCGCTCTGCCTTGGAAAGAAGCTCCAAGGCCTGCTCGATAAACGCCGGCTCCGCCTGCGCGGCGGCGGTTGGCTGCGTGTTGGCCGGAGGGGAAATTGTCCCTTCATCTACCTCGACCAATCCGGCAATCGTATCCGACGTGATGCTGATGTGGACCGGTCCGGGCATTCCATTCATGGAAATCCGAAACGCCTTGTCGATGTACTCAGGAATCCGTGTGCCGTTGGAGAGCAGCGCCGACCATTTTGTGATCGGCTTGCACATCTCCACCTGCGGCAGTTCCTGGCGTCCGCCTCTGCCCAGGTTCGCAGGCACATCAATGCCGCTGAGCACGATGACCGGCGAACATTCCGCAAACGCGATCGCAGTCCCCGGCACGGAGTTGGCGAGACCTGGACCGGGCGAGACCAGCACCACAGATGGACTGCCTGTGGCGCGCGACCAGCCCTCGGCGATATGGATCAGCCCCGATTCATGGCGGGCTGTAAATACATCGATGCCCTCATTCAGGCACGCCTCGTACACCGGGAACAACGGCGCGCCGGGAAGCGTGAAAAGACGACGGATTCCGTGCGCCTTCAACGCCCGTATCAGCAAATGCCCGCCTGTTATCTTTTCCATCGACAGCTCCAATTTGTCACTTTGCCTGCATGGATTGATCTGGTTTTTTCAGCCGGAACATGACCTTTGCCGGATTGCCGGCAACCACGCTATAAGGAGGCACATGGGTCCGGAGAACAGATCCAGCGGAAATAACGCTGCATTCTCCGATTTTGACGCCAGGGAAAATGATGCAATGCCTCCCGATCCAAACTTCATCGCGAATGATCACAGGGCGAACGTCTTCCGGCTTGGGCGGTTTATGCGCCGACCGCGACGCTGGATCCGTGTCATGGGCGTTGGAGTCCATGATTGTAACGTCGCCGGAGAGGAGGCAGTTGCGGCCGATAGAGATCAGCTTCCCTACAGTGAAAAAACAATTATGGCCGATTCCGGTGTTGTCTCCGATTTGCAGCGTGGGGTGATCGGAGAAGCGGGCCGCAAATGCGATGTTCGACTTGCCATCTAACGTCACATTGTCGCCGATAACGATATCGCCTTTGCCTGTGATCCAGTGGACAAAACAACCGGTATGCAGGTTCCGTCCATACTTTGTGCAATAAGCTTTGAACAGCGGTTCGCAAATGAATACGCGCAGGAAAAAATGATATGCGCTGCGCACGAAAAGAAAAAGCCAAAGCAGCGGCTTCACGATAATCCTGGGAGCAGGAACGGCAAAACCATTGATGGACCGGTAAGCCCAGCGCAGAAAACGAGACAGGCTGCCCTGAGAAGTCGCCAGGCGCCTGCGGAGCGATGGCCTGACCGCCTCGCTGCTTTGAGTATTCGCGACAAGATTATCCGTGCTCATTTGTACCTCTGCCCATCCATTTCATTTGCCGGCTCAATGTGGATGCCTCGCGGCATTTCGCTTCGTTGCAGGAGGCTGCCCAGCAATCCGCGCATATCAGATTTCTCGTGCGACGCATGGGCACTTGCATCCACCCGCAAATCCAGATCGAAATTCTCAGATCCGTCTTCGTGTTTGAAAATGATTGTCCTGGCGCTTACCACATTGGGCAACTTAGCCGCCAGACGGCGCACAGCGGCCAGGCTGATCTTCTCACCCTTGCGGCTGATGAAGTCGCTAAGACGGCCCAAAAAATAAAGGTAGCCGTCCTTATCCTGATCGAATGCATCACCCGTGGCAATCGTCTGCGGCGCCATCAAGTCATTTGGCCGGCCCTCGACGCGGCCGATTGTGCGCTTCATCACCGTTGCCGAATTCACATAGAGCTGTTTCCTTCCGCTTTCGTCTCCGACAGGGTGAAGGGAGACTGTGGTTCCCTCGTGAGCGATGCCCACCGAGCCGTATCGGGAAGAGGGTTCGGCGTGCGCCGCCAAGGTGGAGACGCGCGGTCCGGCTTGCGTGAGTCCGTAGGTGATATACACTTCTTTTTCTTTTCTCAACTCCACCAGCCGGGCGACCAAATCCGGTTCCAGCGCGTCACCGCCAACAGAGAGTACTCTCAAGCCGGAGAGCACAGTGGCATCTGTCTGCAGAACGGAACGAATCCCTACGGGCGTTAACGAGGAAACCGTTATGCCGTAAACCTCTAATGCTTTCTTATATCCCGCGACACTGAACGGCGGGCCGCTGATGATCAGCCGATTGCCGCACACCAATGAAGATAGAGCCTGTGCGGACAATGCGAAGGAAAAAAACATGGGAAGCGTGACTAAAACGGTGTCATCCGCGCGTTTGCCAATGGCTTTGGCGTGGCGCTGTCCGTTTAACAAAATTGCCTCGAAATCGAAGACACAACCGCTGGCAACTCCCGATGTTCCCGAGGTCATCATGACGACTTCACCGGGGGCGCCAGCCGGTTCAGGCGGAGCTTTGAGAATCGCGACTTGCAGTGGGCCGATAGAGTTGTAGGAAACTGCTCCCAGATCGCCAGTGGACCGGCGCAACCCGCCAATGGCGAATGCCCCCATCGCTGTGGCAATTTCGCGGAGACGCGCCGCGGGCATGATCGGAGGAAGCAGAGCCGGCACGCCGCCGGCCATCAACACGCCGAAATACTGGTGAAGCAACTCCCGGCAATTGGGCATACAGAGCAATACCAGATCGCCGGGGCGAAGGCCATGCTGCTTCCAGGCTTTACCCAGCGATTCACAGTCTGGCGAACTGAGAGGTATACCGCTTGGTAGCGCCTCGACGGCCTTTTCAACGAAGGAATTCAGCAAGCTCGGGGAGAGAAAGTTTTTCATGCGACCGCCCCGCTGGCCGGTTCAACAGTTGCCAACCAGGTGATGACCGATTCTGTCAAGCGCGTGCAAGATTCCGAGAATCCGGGCGGAGCAAGCAGTACGGCGTGACTCATCATCGTGCCGGAATCTGTGACGCGGCAGGTTGCCACAACCATCAACTTTGCTGCCTTCCGCTCCAGCCAGCCCGCGCACAGGGTCAGTGCCACAGGAATTCCGTCCTCGGGGGCCATGGTCAGATTCATCGTCGGGCCACGAAACCCAAAGGCAATGCACGGCACTCCAACCAGCGTTCCGGGGCTCGCTGCCGCATAATGCATGGGTTGCGAAAATCCTCTGCTCCCTTCAGCAAGGACCTCTGCCATGGTTCCGCCCGGTCCCTGATCGCTGATGGCGATCATGCCGATTTCGTGTTGCAAACTTGCCAATAATTCCTCGGCTCCGTCCAGGGCGTTCGCTACTGCCGTGGCTGTAGTCCACGCAGCAGGGTCGGCATACCTCACCGTAGCGCGAACCCGGGCATCAAACCGGTCGCGCTGCGATGCGCCAGCTTCACCCTTTCCCGCAACCGTCAATTGATACAGCTCACTCATGACACTGCCTCAAATACCAGACTTGTGTCGAATCCACCAAACCCCAGTGTCAGGCTCAGAGCCGCTCGGGGAGCGCAGGACACTGGCTGTGAGATCGCCAGCGGCAAGGAAAAATCAGGTAGCGGCTGCTCCAAGCCATAGATCGGCGGAACGCGGCCATCGCGCATTGCCAAAATCAAAGCGATCGCCTCAATTGCGCCGGTTGCGCCCAGCGTATGACCGAAATTGCCCTTGGTCGCGAAGACCAAGGGGCGCGATGATCCCGTGAACAACGCCGTGAATGCATTGCTTTCCGTGGTGTCGTTCATCACGGTTCCGGAACCGTGCGCATTGATCAGCCCTACGGCGGATAAAGGCAGGTTTGCATCCGCCAGTGATCGTTGCATCGCATACCCCGCCGACAATCCGGTGATGTCGGCTACGGTCATTCCCGAGGCGTCATTCGCGGAGCCCGCGCCGCTTAGAATTGCATGGCAGGTTTGCCCTGACGCTTCCGGTTCGAGAACGATAAATCCCGCGCCTTCGCCCAGAAGTGTTCCATCATGCCGGAGATCGAAGGCGCGCAAATGGGTCGGGGACATGGTTCCCAGAGCTGAATGAGCCAGCCGTTTATTCGGCGTCAGAACATCTGCGCCGCCGCACACGCAACATTTCGCAGCTCCCGAACGAATCAACTCCGCGCCCACCAGAATCGCGTCGGAGCCCGATGAGCAGGCGGTCGAAATCACAATCGGGGCAGTAGTAGCTCCCAACTCAAGCATCACATCTGTCGCCCAACCGGAAAGTGGCGTACGCGAAGCCTCATCATCCAAATATGCGCCCAGGCTGGTGCTTAGAATAAACCGCACCTCCGGGTCATCAGGTTCGCGGTTAGCTTGTGCCAGCGCTTTGCGGATGGTTGCGCAAGCCATCTTCACAAGCCGCTCGGATGGAGGAATCTCCTGATCCATGGCTGGCGCCGCCAGCGTGTTGCGCAGACGCCCAGCAAACGCGACCGGCCTCATGCCCGTCTTTCCACCGAGTAGCGCCTGCCACACGGGTTCGAGGCCGTCGCCCAGGGCGGTTAGCCAAGCCATTCCTCTAACTGCAATTCGCGGACCTGAGGACATAGGATGATGGTATCTCGAAGGTGCAAACAAGAACAGAGGCGAATGTTGGCCATCCTGCTGTTGTTCACTGTGACAAACATTCCACTGTTGATTATAGTTTCATGCTAAGTCTGCAGTGTTATGGATGAAGAACTACGGAAAAGTACGGGGACACGGCAACTTTTATGCTCTACGGAAAAATCGTTTCGATGCACAGGCCTTCAGCATTCAATGCTGAAAGAGCGAAATTCACCGAACATCACCTTTTGCCGCAGCTTTTTTGGACTGCAAGCGATCAATCAACTCCGCAAGCAAGCGAATCGACGTGAAATTCTCAGGCGTATAATCGTCATCGCTGATTTCGATGTTGAACTTTTGTTCGCATAGCGCGCGCAAATCCACAAAACCAACCGAGTCCAGGCCTACGACTGTCCGGAGACCGTCATCCAGGCCAATATCATTCTCCGCGATCTCGACGAACAAGTCGTTGACAATCATCTTCCGTAAAGTTGCAATTATATCCTCACGCATTTTCATCCCCTAAAAACTTATGTTCAGTTCTTAACCGGAATTTCCATTTGGTTTTTCCCGGCCTATAACTAATATACAACCGATTACCACCATTAGCCTTTGAAGTAATGCTCCGTGATACTTTGCAGAGTTCTGTTGAGAATGCAAAGTATCTCAGGTGCTATTTCAGAGGATGCGGAACAATTCCGTTGACACTGACGGGGCGCACAGAATTCATATTTACGTGGGCGTAGAACCGGAACATGCGCGGAGAAGACCACCGGAGATGACTTTTTAGTAAACAAACCGGGAGCATAGCGCTCACATGACCGGCAGTGTTTGCGAATGATGCGCACTTGGCCTATCTCCCGATTTCTCAAAGTCTTAGCCTTGACGGATGGGCATATTATCACATGATTGTTGGCCGCCGCCGCCGCTTCGCCATACTAACTATGGTGAGGTCTTTTCTATGGCGGAGTTGTTGTTTGGAGTGGAAACCGAGTATGCCATCGCAGACATTTCGCCCGGCGGGAGCATGAACCACGAAGCGATTCTGCGCACGCTCACAGAGCTGGCCCACGCGCGTCTCGTCCAGTTGCCTGACCTGCACTCCTCCGGCGGTGTATTCCTCGGCAACGGCGGACGGATGTATGTCGATTGCGGCCTGCATCCGGAGATTTGCACGCCGGAGTGCGCCAACCCGTGGGATGCAGCACGCTACATTCAGGCCGGGAACCGGATTCTGACCGGCCTTGCCGCTGCGGTTGAATCTTTATGCACGCCGGGCACTGAGATTCTGTGCTTCCGCGGCAACGTGGACTACAGCGGCACGCAGGCCACCTGGGGTTGCCACGAGAGCTACATGCACCGCGCGCCGCTCGACGCGCTGCAGCCGCAGGTAATTCCTCACCTGGTAACGCGGCTGATCTATACCGGAGCGGGCGGATTCAATCCACTCTCCAAGGGATTGGAGTTCACGCTGTCGCCGCGCGTGGCGCACATTGAGCTGGTGGTTTCTCGAAGCTCGACCAACGAGCGCGGCATCTGGCACACCAAGTCCGAATCGCTGTGCTCCGGCTACAACCGCCTTCATGTTCTCTGCGGAGAAAGCCTTTGCGCGGAGACAGCGACCTTTTTGAAGATAGGCGCAACGGCGCTGATCGTCGCCATGGCTGACGCGGGACTTACTCCCGGCGACGCGGTCAAGCTTGTCGATCCGCTGAAGGCCATGAGGATGATTGCCGGGGATGTGACCTGTAATAAGCCGCTGAGGATGGCCGACGGAAGCTCAATGACTGCCCTTGCCGTACAGCGCCATTACCTGGAGATGGCCGAGGCTCACGTGAGCGATAGCTTCATGCCGGCCTGGGCCGCGGAGGTTTGCCGCCGCTGGCGCGCCGTTCTGGATCAGCTTGAAGACGCGCCAACTGCTGTGAACAGAACGCTGGACTGGGGAATTAAGCAGGCGCTCTATGCAGATCAGGCGCGGAGCTTGGGCATTCGCTGGGAGGACTTGCCCTTCTGGAACAACGTAATCGAGCAGTGCGAGGGCGCTCTCGCACCACGCGCCAGTCGCGCAAAAACCATTCCCCTGGAGACTACCGTTCAGACGATGCGGCGGATTCCCAGGGAGCTTGCATTCATTGAGCCAATCCTGAAATCCCGCGGCTACCAGTGGAATGACTTGAAAAACGTGCTGGGCGGCCGGCAGAAGTTTTTTGAAATCGATACGCGCTTCAGTCAAATCGGGCCCAAGGGAATCTTCGAGTCGCTCGACCTTGCGGGCGTACTGCTTCACCGGGTCAGCGGGGTGGACAACATTGAGCATGCTATGGCAGAGCCGCCCGCTGTGGGCCGGGCACGCATTCGCGGGCATGTGATTCAGCGACTGGCCGGCGCGGGCAATGCGCGCTGCGACTGGCAAAACATCATCGATTACAGCGAGGGAAGGATTCTGGACCTCTCCGACCCATTCGTGAGCGAGGAATCCTGGAGTTCGACCAACAACCCTGAAAACTCTGACGATCAATTGGACCTCGATTTTCTCATCAACAACGATCCATATGCGCGCAGACAAGAGGCGGCGGATCGAATCCTCAGCGGCGACTATGCGGGCGCCGAAGCATTGCTGCGCGTGTTGCTGGAGGAGCGGTTCTGCTTGCCGAGTACGAATTGCCACATGGCACGCGTGTTGCTGATGACCAATCGAGAGGCAGAAGCCCGTGAGCAGATCGACATGGGCTGGGCCATTCATCGCAATGCGCCAACATATGTCGTGGGGCGCATGCTGTGCTTCCGGATTATTTTTGCGCTTTTCGACGAGGCCGACATCTCCGGTCTGATTGAGCAGATCAAAGCTACACTGCAGCAGCCAGGCGCCGATTTAGATTGGACGATTCGCCCCATGCTCGACCACCTGCGCCCGCGATTCAGCGATGCGGACTTCCGCTTCCTGGATGCGCTGGCGGCCACGCTAAGCAACATTCGCAACATGCCGCAACTCGAGCAGTTCCCGCAGTGGGCAGGGACGGCTGTACTCGCTGCTCGTTAATATGTTGCCTTGTTTATGCTGTCCGGTTTTGCGCTAAGGCCCGATGAACATTCATCTGCTAGTTTGCCCCGCGGACTGATAAGCTATTGAATATTCTTATTCAGCGAGGTTGCCCGCGATGTCAACTCATGGCGTTTTGTTTTGCCGCGGAAAATCGCCGTGTCAGTTGCAGATCGACTCTCCGGCTGCGCTATGGGAGACTGTCGGTGTGTGGCGGCTGCCTGCCGCCTACGTGGTGCGGGAACAGGATCTGGAGCTATTTCAAGAGCACGCCGAGCTGTTCAAGGACTGCCATAAGAAAGATGAGCGCAAGGGGCTGTCGGAGTATCTACTGGGGCAGGGCGGAGTTATTCCGTTTATTGATGCAGATTATACAGACTTCGGGCGGCTAACATCAAGCATCGACACTCTGCTTCAGAACGCAGATGAGGCCGGTGAGCAAGGTATCTATGTTCTAGGGGTAGGTGGAGAGCACTTTCAGAAGGCTTATAACGATGCACTCACCGAGGATGCTTTCTTCCAGAGTACTTCACACGGGAACGGCCTTGCGTCATTGATACCGTCGCTGCCGGGAGAGGCGAAGCTCAGCCGGGATTTCTGGGGCGACACCGAAGATTATCACGAGGTAAGACAACTGATTTTGTACGCGACGCGGATCAATGATCCAGTGCTAATCCTGGGAGAGGCAGGCTCAGGAAAAGGATTGGTGGCGCGGGCAATACATGACCAGGGGGAGAGGGATAAACCGTATGTCGTGGTTAATTGCGCCATGATCCCCGGCGAGTTGTTTGAGCCGGAGGTCTTTGGCTATGAGGCCGGCGCGCTCCCCGGCGGGCTTGCGAAAGGAAAGATAGGCTTGTGGGAGGCAGCAGGCGATGGCACTCTCTTTCTGGATGAGATCGGCGAACTGCGTTTGGATCACCAGGCAAAGATACTGCACATCTTGAATGAAGGATTCATCTGGCACGTGGGCGCGTTGACAAGCACTCAGGTTTACGCCCGGGTAATTGCCGCCACCAGCCGTGACCTGTATGGCATGGTGCAAAGAGATAAGTTCAGCAGGGAGTTATATTACAGGCTGCGGCAGTTCTTGATTCGTACTCCGGACCTGCGCGGCAATCCGCGGAATCTGGAAGTAATTGCCCAGAAACTTTGGCGGGAGATTACCGCTTCCGATGCCATTCTTCCCAAAGTAATCGTGGATGATCTCTGCCTGCATCGCTGGCCGGGAAACGTGCGCGAACTGCGCTCTGTGTTGAGTTCCCTCTATAACTTCTTTGGTGCAAACGGTCTTACATGCGCAAAACTGAATGCTGTCTTTCAGCACTTTGGCCTGGCCGCGGGGTATACTCTGCGCGAGCCGGTAGCCGGAGATCCGGCCTCCCTGCAGATGGAATGCGTGCGCATGATCAGTTGCGCCGATGATGCGATTCATGCCAGCGAAATCGAGTTACAGCCGCTAGCCGGCGGGCATTCACTAAGCGCCGCGGCGCGCGAATCGCTGACCAGACTGCGCATGGAGATGCAGTCCCTCACGCGCAATCGGCTGAACTTCGGCAGCAAGGAAACCTATCAATCCGTTGCTCAAGTGGAGGAGAGCCTCGGACAGTTACTAGCGCTGCCAAAGAACAAAGTGAGCGAACAATCTAATTTATGGCATAAATTCCTGGCGCCGGAGATTCAACAGGCTGTGTCCCAACTATTTGCGGAACACCAGAAGCTGCGCGACTTATTAAGCGCGAGAGCCTAAAAGCATCAATTCGTTCCTCTGTTATCAGGGAAGTTGATCTGTTGACCATCAAACGCGCTATTTTTGCATGATAACTCAACTTATCAGTCTCGATCCTTATTATAACTCAACATGATAACTCAACTTCCAAGATGACTCTTGTTGTATGTCACATGTTATCTTAAATTTAACCAACCATTATCTATCTAACTCAAACACGCTCCACTAATGGCAGGCACACTACAAATCGCATTCGATGGTGTTGCCCAAAGGAGCGAGTGCTATGACAGTCAATTATCAATTGCCGTTGTTGTCAAGTAACAACGAGTCTATTAAAGAATTGAGGCGCAGGCTGAGGCTGGTGATGCGCTCCCTTGACGAGCTATTAGACAAAATTGGCACCATCGAGCGAGACCTGAAAATATTGGAAGGTGTTGCCCAGGTATCCCCCGGCTGTATTATCGGTCCCATCACGGGCCCGATTGTCTACAACCTGGACATCCAAAAGCGCTACGATGATTCAATCGTGGTTTCAATCAACGGGGGCGAATCATTTATCCTTGGCCCTCGCCTGGCCGGGGTTTTCCAGTTAATCTCCGGCGGTAGCTGCAGCAGCGATGATTTGATTGGCTGGCATTCCCGGGAAGAGATTATGAAATCTCTTCACAACTTTGCAGGGCACGAACTTCGCATTGGTTATGTTAACAGCCTGATTAACCTGCTGAAAGATAAGCTCACCAAGGCCGGCTATGACAGAGATTTGATTCAGACAAGCAGGGAAAAAGGAGTTCGCCTCGCTCTCAAACGCCGCGATGTGCGCGGGGTGAAGGGAGACTACGCGCTTTCGCCCAGCATTCTGGAAGCGGCGATGTAAACGTCCGTCAAGGTTACGCTGCCGCTTTGCACGAGATTGGCGCGAGCTGCCGAGGCATCGAGTAACTTGACTGCCTTCCCAGGCAAGGAGCCATCCATGGCGAGCGAGCGCTCCACCGCGACATGCTCAATCTCCGCGGTGATCTCGACGCGATGATGGGAAGCGATGGACGGCCGCAATTGCTCCAAAATGCGGCGCGTGTCGCTAGCGCAGAGTTCCTTGAGTTGCACAGCCTCAAGCCTGGACTCCAATGGATGCATAGTAAATCGGCAGACATGCTCTGGCACCGTGGTGGCGATCATTCTGACGCCATGATCCAGCGCATCGCGCAGCAGTACCAGGCCGCGCGGCGCACCCAACACCGCCCACTCGGCCTGCTCCAGGGCCAGCACAGCGCTGAGTTCATGTGCTTCGCGCAGAAGCGCCCGCAGCAGGGCTTCGCGCTCGCTTTCAAAGAGCGTACCGGCCATCACAGCGCCCATATTCACCGCGAGAACTTCTCGCCCGCGCTGTGCGAGCAATCTTGCAACTCCATGAAGAAGATTGCTTTTGCCTGTGCCGGCGCCGCCTACAATCAGCGGCAACCGCCCCTCCCAGCCAAGCGTGCAAGCCGCGACCTGTTCCATCTCCTCGTCGCGAAATAACGTAGACGCACTTCGGCTGGCGGCAACCATACGCGTAAGATTGTCCGACCATGCCTCCAGCAATCGTTTCCTGCCCGGAGACGCGTGCGCGGCAACCTCCTTGCCTGGTTCTTCCTCAGGATCCAGAATGTCGAGCGCGTATTCCAGCGCCGCGGTCAGATCGTCATGCAAGCATCCGCCGAAGGAAAGTACGCGCCAGCCCTGCTGCGTGGGACTGGAGGCAAAGGCCTGCGCCAGCGCGCGGTCCGCGCCCAGATACTCCAGATCTTCGTCCACACAAACCACGCAAGGCATTCCTTCCGTGGAGCGCTTGATCAGCAGATTGGTCCGGGCCTTGTTAAAGCAGCGCTGATTCGCGGGAACGCGCTTGACGGTCAGCGTGTCCTGGTCGGGAAGCTCCAGTCGCAGACGCATGCGCTTTAGCTTTGCGGCCAGGGCGGGATCGAGATTGGCTTCCAGCGTCATCGTTGTTCAATATCCCCGGTGTCTATTGGCCGCCTTGCTGCCGGCTGGTGCGTAAGAAATCCTCGGAGTTGCTGCCTGCCAGGGCGCGGCGAATCGCTTCGTCGCCGGCTGCCAGCAGGCTGTCTCCCTCGGAGCGTAGTTGCTGCAATAGGCCGTCCGCTCCCGGATCGCCATCGCCGCTGGTGACTTGGTCGTTATGTAGCCGTTGTAGAAAGCGCATAATGTTCTTCTCCTTGTTGTTGCCGTACTGTGAGAGCATCCACCGTGAGCGTCGTATTGCATGAATCGGATTCCAACGCATCTAGAAGGTCCGCGAAATCAAGAGGGCTATCGAAGATCTTCTGAGCCTCGGCCTGGGTATGTTCAAGCGGGTTTGTCATGTTGAAGGTGCGATAAGTCGGCCAGTTGTAGCGCCCGCGCATCTTGAATGTGATCGTGTCCCAATCGACGCTGAATACGCTGCCGGGCGTGGCGCGGCGCAACAGCATCGCCCTTGTCCAGGCACGCGTGTCAGGCGGCGGGTTCTGCGCAAAATACGCAATGCGCTCCGGAGTCACAAGCTGCCGGGTAAATCCGCCGGATTCGTATGCCCAATACAAACCATCGGTGTCGAGGCTTGAATACAGATGATCGATGACTTTGACCTCGGGCGAATCCCAGTCCAGGCCGGCGTGCTGATCCATGGACCTTTCGATGACCATCAACTTCAACACCCAATCGATGCCGCCGCGCGCCGCCGCCATCAAGTTTCGCTTCGCAAAGTTATCGACCGCGCCTTCCCACAAGGCAATGATCTCTTCGTATTCAGGCACAATGCCCGTGAAAACTCCTTGCGCGGCATAGCGCTTCACCTCTTCGAGAAAAGCGCTTTGCAACTCGACAAGCGTAAGCTGCTCTCCGTTGATCAACCTGGCACTTGCCTGTAGGGATGGATCGTGGCTGTAACTCTGCAGGGCATCCAGCGGATCGTCGAGAATAAGGCGCGAGTTTACCAGCCCGAGTTCAAGCAGGGTAAGAATTAGCTGCATGGGACCGACCCGGAACAAAGCAGATCCATGCGCCAGGGCGCTATCGAAGAAGATTACGTGAAGGCGCGCGGGCGCCGATGGGTCGTCCGCCAAGCAGCGCCCGCAAAGCGTTTCGTCGCGCGCGTTAACGATTGGCCTCTTGAATGTGGTTTGCGGCCCTTGAAGAATCTCAAAGAAGTCAGCACGCTGGCTAATCTGGTAAGGCGCGGCGGGCCGGCCATTCTCCGCGCCTACCTTGCCTTGCCCGGTTAGCAGGATATTCGAGATCTGGAACGAAGCCAGAAACGAAAGGTAATGCGACTTGCGCCAGAAAATGTTATCGAAAGTGCGCCGGGTAATCATGAAGTTGAGATGGCTTCCGTAGGAGTTGCCTTGTCCATCGCTGTTATTGACCAGAACCTGGATGCGGCTGTTGGGCGAACGCGACTCATTGGCGCGATGCAGCGCCGCCCGCATGTTCCGCAACATGCCGTGCCAGGCTGCCACATGATCGAAAGCATTAATAACTTCCGGAAGGCAAAGCTCCACATGATCGAGGTCGATGTAAGCGCATCCGCCGTTGCTCAACAGAAAGCGGCGGCCTACGTCTTGGTAATCGTAGGCATAGGCGCTTGAGGAGGCGCTGCTTCCCGGCTGATTGTTGTATTTGTAACTGGAAGCAGCGGCGGAGGAGGACCACCAGTTGTCATGGCGTACGGGCAGGCCATCGATCTCCGCCAGCAAGGCACGCGAGGCTTCATATCCGGTTCCTCCCGCGCGCACCACGCCTGCGATGAAGTTACCCAATTCGATGTCTGCGCCGCACAACCGGGGAAGCAAATCAGCGGATTCGTTTGCGGGATGCGTGCTCATTATGCTGCCTCCAGACGGTACAGGTGAGGACGGCGTACCTTGCGGTCGACAAAATCGACGCGAACCACGTCAACATCCTGGGGAAGATCGTGCAGGTAGTTGCGGGCATTGCGCGGCGTCAGTGCGCACGGAGCGGAAACAAAAAAGTCGGAGATGGCAGATTGCATATCCGTCGCGGAGATGCCCACAGGCCCGCCTTCAGAAGCGCGGACGCAAGCCTTTTTAATAGCAGCCTTGGCGATGGATTGAAGATGCGCGCCGCTCACCAGGTCAGCGGCATGCACCACGCGTTCTTTTCCGTCACGCAATTTAATTCGGGCCAACTCCGTATCGCTGTTTTGAGCAAACAGTTGCGTAACGGCCAGGTCGAGTAGCGCTTCGCGAGCTACCTCCGCGCCCTCGCCGTTAGCGGCATATGGAATGCCGGCGGGCAGATGGCGGCTAAGAATCGCGCGCGCGGCCTTGCTGTTCGGCTGAGGGAAATTTAGGACGAGATCCCCTAGCCTCCCGGCCCTTAACACCGCCGGGTCAATGGAATCCATGCGGTTTGTGGCGGACAGGATGATAATGTTGCCGGAGTCTTCAAAACCCTGGAGTTCAGCCATAAAGGAATTCAGCAGGCGATCTTCAATCCGATTGAGGGACTCGCCCCTGTTGCCGCTCATGGAATCAATCTCATCAAAAAAGATCACTACCGGAAGGCGCGGGTCTTCAGCCGCCGCTTCGCGCGCAATTCGGAAGATCTCTCGATAGTGCTGTTCCGTGGCGCCGAACCACATGCTGTTCAGCGAGCCGGGTTTCACGTTGATGAAAAGGGCGCGACCGCTGGGCGAAATGCTGGCCAGCCAGTGGCACAAAGCGCGTGCAACCTTGGTCTTGCCATTGCCGGGAAGGCCCGCCATCAGAACCGATTTCGTAGGTTGCAACTGGAACAGCTTGATCATTTCCGGATGCATAATCTGTATGGTAAACAACTGCTTCAATGTCTCGATCTCGCGGTCTAGCCCGCCGATTTCATCGAATGTATCTTTAGGAGTTTCTTCAACAAAGAACTCTTTACCCTTGGATGTTTCGATTTTTTCGAAGGCCAGGCCCATGGCGCGGCTAAATCGCACGCAATCTCCCGCTTTCAGTCCCGCGTTGCGCAGTTCCTCCGTGGCCAGCACCACCACTTCCTCATCGTGAGTGCTCAACACCAGACGGCCGTCAGCGGTGCAGCGGCTGTAGATAGCCACATCTCCTGTCAGATAGCTGGGATTTGTGGATTTAGCGATGAGGCAGTTGCGCTCGTGGCTCAAAAATATCTCGTCGCCCGGCCGCAATTCCTCCAGCGACTCGCCTTCGGCCAGTTGCACGACTCGCCGGTCATTGTCTGTCTGCACCATCGCACCTTGCACCGCCGGTGTGGCCGCGGGAGCAAGATACACGGCCGGAAAATACGGCGGCGCGGTAAGGCCCTTGATAATTTCCCGCAGACGCCCGTGCTGCTCCTGCACCGTCGAAAGCGACTCGCGCAGATTGATAATCTGATTCAGCAGGTAGCGGTCGATTCCCGCGGCGTTTTCCAGGCCACTCTCGCGCAGGCGCGCCAGTAGCGTCAATCGGTCGTCGAGAGGCATGGAGCCCTCTTCCGTGCTGCCGATTTCTTCCAGCATTCGGGCAGCCATGCTCATTTGCTCTGCGTTATTTCGCGGCACTAGTCGTCTCCTCCACAACATAGAAACCTCGCGGTTGCGTGATGCCTTCTCGATTGCCGAACATGCTGAACGTCAGGTCAGTGAAGGCGGTATCGTTGGCCACAATGGCGATGCTGTACGCGCGAGGAAATGCCGCGCGCATGACGGCCTCGTCATCAGTAGAAAAGAAATCCCTGCCCAGGCTGCATGTCTTTTGCGCTTCCGGCGTGCAGGCCTTGCCCTTGCACCATTCGCGCACCGGATGAGAATGCCAATAGCCCAGATAAATCTCCCCCTTGCGCCGCAGCCGCAGGGCGGCTTCGGCAGCGGTCCACACCTGCGGCGTAAATGTCAGCTTCACGTTGGTGCCGCTGGCGTGCTCGGCGGGAATCTGCGCGGTCACCTCGGCAAAAATCTCACCTGCGGCCGCATCGCGCCACAGCCTTCCGATGAGAATGCCACCAGTCTCCGTGCCTTGGTTCGCATTGGTTTGCTCCGCGGCCTCATCAAGAACGCGCCGGGAAACAAAGGCCGGCATATCGCCTTCGTGCAAAATGCCGCTGGGCTTGGCCCGAGCAAGAAAAGTGTCCAGCGCGGCATCCTGCGCCGGCACGCCGGGGGAGGCATTGGCGACTGTGAGCCCGCTAGAGTGCGGCTCCTCAGGGGGAGCCGGATGAGCCACCACCATGTACGAATACATTTCCCCCTCGCGAAGCTGCTTATGTTCGACCAACTGGGAAGCTGCTACGCTGGCAATGTTGCGAAAATGGGTTTTGGGAAAATCAGAGGCCACCGGTTTGCGGCCCGGCTGCGCAATCTGGAGGCGATAGCCGCGGCAGTATGGTTCCCCCAGCGTGTACTCCCAAAGAGGAAGCACGGACGCGCTTCCATTTCCATCAAGAGCCAGCTCGTCCTTGCGCTGAAAATAGAAGCGCGTCCATTCATAGACCGGTTCCCAATCGCGATCGACAGGCACGGTTCCGAGGCTTGCGCCGTCCTCGCGGAAAAGCGCCACGGCAAATCGGAATGGAAACATCAGAACCATTTGGGGTCCTCGCTGCGAGTGGTTAAAGTTGTGCACCGGCATCGATGTTGGGTTGCAACGTAAGTTTGTCGCCGCGCTCCAGCGCGTCGCCGATTCGCTCGGATGCATTGAGGTGACGGCCTTCCCGTTCAAGCCGGGCCTGGTAGGAGAGGGGCGCGCCGCTGGCATCATTGCGAGGGAGGTTCATCTTGCCCAGCATCTCGTGGACCAACTCCCCAACCGTGTTGTTGGCGGGCGCGTTCGATACGGAAAAGACTTTTTGACCGGAGACATCGCTGATCTCCAGCGGGATTTCGAGTACGCTTTCTGCGTTTCCCATTTTCAGTTCTCCTTTTCAAAGTTGTTGTCGTTGGTGGTTGAAGGATTGCGTGCAGCCAGGTAGTGCCGGGCCGCCGCGCTATGAAGCAGTACGTGCGTCTCCCGCGCACACATGCGGTATGCAACGGAGAGGGCAGAGAGTGCGTGATGAATCTCCTCCGCGGCTGGTGCGGATGGCAGGCTGACGAGAAACCCAAAGCTGATCTGCCCATCGGCATGAACCGCGTAGGCGCGCGCCATGCGCAATGAACTGCTGGCCGTCAGAAGATAGAGCGTTAGCGCCTGGCGAGTGATCTCCGCCGATGTATCGCAGCGCAGCAGCTCCACGCTCAACTCCACATTGCTTCCATTCATCCGAATGTGGGCGGGAGGCGCCGCGTTCGCATCCAGCTCCGCGGAGAAATCGTTGGCTCCCCGCTCCGCGCAGGGCCAGGAACACTCGCGCAGCAGATCGGCGAGAGCAGCATTGGAAACAGTAGCGGCCTGCAAACTCGCACATTCGTTGTGCGCGCCGGGTGACTCCAGCAGGCGAGTACCGTCGTGAAACCCTTCCAGCGCCCATTCCATCCGATCCAGCAATTGTTTCTCGTCCAGTACCACGAGGTCGGTGCGCAGATGAAGGCCGCAACCAGCGTGAGTCAATGCCAGCTTGACTCCGCCGGCCAGCAGTTTGTTGCGCAGCATGGCGTCTTCAAGCACCAACGCGGTCTTATGATGCGCATCCGGGCGGCACACGAGCTGTAAGAATCCTTCGTCGAAGGATGTGGCAAGTGGCAGCCGCGCGCCATTCTCGACAACGCATTGCCAGCTCCACGGGCCGGTTGATTCCAACTCGCAGGTGTATTTGTTCAGCACGCGGTAAGACGTTGCGGCGGTCTCATTGGCGAGAATCATAGGGATTGCACCTCCAGGTTCAGAGAGCGGCGCTTCAGCGGCCTGCGATCAACAGGAAAACGATCCTGATTGGCGCGCGCCCACGAACAGGCCTCCCGATTCAGAGAATCGTCCTCTCTGGGGTTGTACTTCTGGTAAGTGAGAATGTCGTATATCTGATAGAGAATGTCGACCAGCGATGTGTTGGGAGTCAGGCGCCCAATGCAAATCATGGGAAGATCGGCACTGACATTCGGGTGCCACACGCCAGGTGTAAACACGCGCAACATCTCAAACGGATCTGCCCGCCGCAAATAATCATTGGGGAACCACACGCCCACCTGAAACCGATTAACTTCTTTGATTTCCCCAGCGGCATCGCGTATAAGCCCCTTGCACAGATACTCGGCTACAAAGTGCGGAGGAGCCATCGGCGGGATGTGCAGGCGTAATATGTCGCTCGACTCCGCCAGCGCCAGTCCTTCGGTGCGCTGGCGCTCCATAAAGCGCTGGTAGATGGTATCGCCGTTGCTGAACTGATTCGTGCTCATGCCGCCTCCAGAAGCCGATGTTCACATTTGCCGCTGCTTACAATATCTCCGTCGCGCAATCCTATTTGCGCCAACGTCAGATCGGCGTACTCTCCCGCCGTTTTTTGATTCAGGTTCTCCAGCGAGCCAAAGCCAGCGGAAGCCATGCGCCGGCCACAAGCTGAGCAGCGCGCAAGGGGCCGATTTAGGCGCAACGATCGTTCCTGTCGATGGCACGCAGGGCAGATCAAATCCAGCACAAAGCGATGCCCTTCGATACGCACGCTGCCCAGCGCCTTCAGCGCGGCTCCAACCGTCGTGGATTCAGGCTTGCACCGCCATGGCCGCACAGCCCAGGTGCGATGATCGAAGCGGCACCATGGATTGCGCCTGCTCGTGGAAGTCCGCACTATGTGATTCCGCGCATCGAATACCACCTGTTGTGCTGCTATCGGCTCAGTCAATTCGCCCGAGAACAGCTTGGCGGTCTCCAGAGCCATCATGGAAGCCGCCAGCGCACCCAGCGCCGACGAGGCCATGGAAGGAAATGCAGCCTTGCTCCCCGCGCCGCAAAGATATTCTTGCTCGATCAGCGAATAATCATCCGGTCCCCAGGCGCACTCCAGGCAGGGCGCATCGGGCGCCGTCGGGTAGAGGTTTACTCGCGCCAGGTTCTGACTGCCCAGAATTCCGCAATCGATCCAAGGAGTGTTCAGCCTCCAGGCAATCTCGTTGGCATGCTGGCGTGCCACGCGGCTGTCGAGGCAACTTACCAGCAGATCGCAGCGCAATAACCCGCGCGGCACATCCTCAATCCGCTCTTGCAGCGCAGTTACATCAAGATTTGGATCGATTTTCCGCAACTTATCCGATTGCGCGACAACCTTCGGCTTGCCTATATCCATCCTGTCGATGTTTTGCACGGCGACATTGCCTTCGTCATAGACATCCGGATCAACTAAAGTGATCCGCTCCACCTGGGACATGCGCGCCAGGTGCGGCAACAGATGTGAGCCGGTGTTTCCGCCGGCGCCCGCCACGACAAGAGTCTTCTTTTTCATCACTCCTCCGGAGTCCACGAGAATTCCGCGTCCAGCGCAGTGGGATAGCCGCAGAATGGGCACTTTTCGGTGTATGTCCAGCATGGAAGTTCCGCCGATTCGTTGAACCAGATGCAGCAGCGCGGGCAACACACAGCCGGAGCGCCTGCCGCAATCGGCTCACGGCACCGGCCGCAATACACCGCCCGCTCCGCGCCCGGAAACGCGACTACCGAAGCCAACGTCTCCGTTGAGAAGTAATACTGCGTTCCATCGCTGGTGCGAATCTCGTCGCGATCAGAAAGAACGCATAATCCGGCAGCCACTTCGCGACTGTTTACGCGAACTCCGGAGTTCCGTGCGGAGATCAACGCCCATGCCGGCATTCCGCTCGAATCCGTCCGGATGAGCTGCGCCGATTTTCCGCTGAACGTGGCCGCAGCAGCAGCGGCAGCCAACGGAATCGGAACGGATGCCAGATCGTATAATGAGCCATCCAGCCGCCGCGCCCACCAGCCCTCTGCGTCCTGTAACCAGAGATGAGCCATCGATGTAGGACTCTCCTCGCGCAAATTTCTCTTCAACTCATACAGATTGTGATTTATGAATGAGCGCAGGGAGCCATCACTCTAGTTAGATATAATTCGCGGCTAATCTATTTCCGCCTATGATGCTGAATCCATAAAAGTTAAGAAACAATGATGCAATAGGGCGTTATCCATCTCGAACACCTCCGGTCACTCCATCTGGTTTGCGCGTAAAGAGTTCATTTGGCGCTTGAGAGTTGAATCGTTGACTGGAAGGCGGTGTAAAGCTGCTCTAAATATATCGGATGGCTGAATTCTATCCATGGCCGCCACGTCGAGAACGCTGCGATTGTTATTAAGGTATTTGCTGGGAAAAGTTGGAGGCGCGGGCCGGGATCGAACCGGCGCATAAAGGTTTTGCAGACCTCTCCCTTACCACTTGGGTACCGCGCCTTGGCAGGGCTGCTTGATCAATATCCCATGCCGCCGTAGCCAACCCGGCCAGGGCCGGAGGGCGGAATGGAGCGGGAGACGAGATTTGAACTCGCGACCCTTGCCTTGGCAAGGCAATGCTCTACCACTGAGCTACTCCCGCTTATTGCAAATTTGAGTATACCGGGGCTACGAAATCAGGTCAAACAGCGGCCTTCGCCGCGCCTGAAGCTGGCAAGCCAAAACCTGGCCGCGTACCCTTCTCCTCGCGCACCAACTCGCCGTCACGCATATACAGAATGCGGGTGGCAATCGCCGCTGCTTCGGGATTATGTGTAATCATCAGAGTGGTTTGGCCCAGCTCCCGGTTCGACCGCAGCAGCATATGCAGCACCGCGTCTGAGCTTTTGGTGTCCAGGTTGCCGGTGGGCTCGTCGGCCAGAACGATGGCAGGCCGCGTAATCAGCGCGCGGGCAATAGCTACGCGCTGTTGCTCACCGCCGCTCAGCTCGTTTGGCCGGTGTTGAAGCCGTCCTTGAATCGCCAGTAAGTCACTCAAATGATTGAGGTAATCCCGGTCCAGCGGAGTCTTCTTTCCGTCTTTGGTGCGGCCACTGACCGCGTGGGCGATCTCGATATTGCCCATGGCTGAGAGCGTGGGCAGCAGGTTGAACTTCTGGAAGACAAAGCCGATGCGGTGCTTGCGCAGCCGTGTCCGCTCGGCATCCGAGAGCGAGGCAAAGTCCACCCCGTCAATGACCACGCGGCCTTCGGTGGCCTTCGTCAGCCCTCCCAACAGATAGAAAAGAGTAGACTTACCAGAACCAGAGGGACCGACAATGGCGACAAACTCCCCCGGCTCGACGGAGAGCGAAACGCGGCGCACGGCGGTGACCTGGATTCTGCCCGCCTGGTAAACCTTGGTCAGATTTTCGGCGAGAATGATAGGCGAAGAGTTATCGGGCTGCACGGTTTCATTGTAAATGCGCGGGCTTACAGGCACGAAAAATGGTGCGCTATAGCTTATCGGTTTTTGTAAAATGGTGCGCTCCAGGTTATCGTTTTTTGCAAAATGGCGCAGCTTCCGCTTACAGACTTTGCGAAAGGCGAGAACCCAAGCTGTTTGGTTCTTCGAACACCTAAAAGGTCAAGCTCACCACAAATCTGACCACTGGCTGCAAATCCCTCAGTAGTGATTTTGGGGATGTAATAGGAGAAAGAGCGAATATCCCTAACCGACCTTGGTCATGGGGAGTTTTTCGGGGAGATTCGTGACTATGGGACTGATCCTTCGATAGGCGCAGGGCGCTACCAGGCACATTCAGCCCGCACGGATACGTGCCGCCGTCTGGGCAGGACCGCTGAGGCCTGGTCCTCTTATGAGAAAGCTCTGGCGCTGACCCAACAGGAACCGGAGCGGCAATTCCTGCAGGAGCGGATTTGGTAGCTGAGATAAGGAATGTCCGGCAGCGCTTCCATCCCCGGTCCCCGAAAGCGAGGGACCGGGGGCACCCTCGTTCTAGTTTGGAAGGGACAGAGGGATCGGGGTCACCCGCCGGATGAATTTCCACAGAGTTGTACACTAATCGGCTCATTCGTTCGATTGTGGTCTAAGCACGATCCGCTTCCCAACCTTTAGACCTTCAGCCACTAACCGCTCCATTGTGGGATCGAACTCCCATGGGAACTTAAGAGATAAGGCAACGTCAACGATCCTATCGCTATCTATGTGCCATCCGAGACCAAACCATTCATCGCATTTCTCTGAATACTTCTTCAGCATCGCAAAGCAATATGCCTGTTCATAGATGGCTTCAGTTGTCCGTTCACCGGTTGCCACCATGAAGGAGAATCCCCTCGATAAGTCAGATGCGCCCATTGACAGGGAACCTCCTTTCCGGTTGCTGCGAGCAACAGTCCTTGTGTTTTCCAGCACCTCTACGATTTTGGCGCGGCCAGGGCCACTCATATCGAGGAGTGCAATTGCGCAATCGGTCCTATACATGCTGGAAAGCGATTCGATGTTCTCAAGCAACTCGGAGAATCCACCCGGCAGCGGCGGCGCAGGCGGCTCGACTGCTTCGCCTAAGTCGTATTTCCGATGGACAAATTCATCAATCTGATCCGAAAATCCTGACAGTGACACTTCGTTATATTTCCCAAATTCAGATTCATCAAAGTACATTCCCTGATGCAAATAGAAGCCCAAAAGATCAATTTCGTCCGCATGAACTCCGAATGACGTTTTCTCGATAGTGAGTCTCCTATTGACATATTGCAAAAACATCGCGGGCGATTTAACGATCTGGGTCAAAATATCTAGATCACCAAGGGCTAAGGAAAACGGATATTCTTTATCCGGGAATAAGCCTAACGCGTCTTCTATATTTTCAAAACGTGTAACAAACATGAGCAGAGGCATCAACGTCACAGTTATCAAATATATGTCAGTGATGAACGTGCCATCGATAGTTAGCCTCATCCCCTTCACATTGAGAGCAGGGTTCTCAGAATTGCGAATATACTGCCTAGCTCTCACAGCTTGGTTGAATGCGTCGCGGATAGCGGCCTGCATATCGGTTCTAAGCTGGAGAAAATCTCCGCCAACGCGAGCATTTCTCGTTAGTCCTTTTGCCTTGCACTGAAAAATCAGAATCTTGCCATCGTGCAGCACAACCACATCTGAAAATTCATTCCCATCGGGATATTCGGGATTCAGGAATATCATGTCTTGGGGGAAAATCCTGGACACATACTCGAATACCTTACGTTCAACAAAGTCTCCCCTGGTCTTTTCAAATGCGGGCTTGTACTGCTTGTCATCCATTAGATCGAAGAAAAAGGTATAAAACAGTACGGATGCAATCATGGGATTGGTGAAAAACCAATAGCAATCTCCGTGTTGCAGAAATGGTCGTTCTTCAACTGTGTTGTAATCCCACGGTGCCTTTTTCGCATCTGTGAAGCTGTTGGGAAATTTCGGATTGTGATAACCAAAAGGTTGACTCATACGTTTAAGAAACGCCTTACAGGTCTCAAGCTCGACGCCTGATACCTCACATATCTCTTCAACCGAAAAGCACAGTAAGCTCTTGGCTGCCCCATAGTGGAGATGAATAGCCACTCTCTGCTCTAATTCGTCTCTTGTAATTTGCGCCATCTGTGCTTCGGCCCAATATTTCTCGGCCTCTATCGGAGCATTCTGGCGAGCGTTATCCGCCGATTCATTCACTCGCCTGTTTAACTCTTCTCGAATCGCTCTCACAATTTGCAGCGCGTCTTTGATAGTAAAGCCCAACTTAGATTGGAACCATTGATCGTGTGGACTGTACAACTCCGATGCGAAGCCGAAAAATTGATGGGGATAAGCATCGCCTCGAACCCATAGTGAGTAAATCTGTGCGGATCGAAGAACGCTTGCAGCCGGAGTACGCTCTCGGGCATCAATGTCGCCATAGACCAGCTCTACAAGAAACGAGTCAAAGTACTGTGTAACTAACTTTTCAAACTCTTCGATACAAGAACCATCAAAAGTCTGAGTCGGCTGCAATTGGATGGGTTGGGACGCCAAGTATCCCGCCGTGAATTCGACAAAACGCGCGTATCGGGTCTCGACATCGGATTCGCTCACAAAGTCTTTTTGAGTGAAAAGCCAAGTGAGGGTCAATTGACTGAGTAGTTCTAGTGGATCGAATTGAGCAACGAAAGTCTTGAATGCGTCGAAAGCCGCACCTGGCAGTAAAGGAGTGGGTACGCTATCACCGTCAGGATCATTCACCTTGTACCTCCGAGGGGCAGGTGGACGATTGGCCCCAGCCTCATACCGCGCATTATCAACTTGAGGGTGCCCCCGGCTTCTGAAGGCGAGGGACCGGGGGCACCCTCCGCAATCAGGCCAGTTGAAAGCCGTGCAGCCGTTTTGCGGCATCTTCATCAAAGGTCAAGGTTGCCGAACAACCTCTCCACGCACCGAGGGCGCCGATCAAGGCGTCTTCAAATGTTCCGATTCCCTTGCGGAGCGCTAGAACGGCGTAATAGACCTCTTGCTCATTCTGAACCTCGAGTGTATCCGCCGCCAACAGCATTTCGATATCGTTCGCAATCTGTTGCCGGGAACGCTTGAAAAGGCTTTTGAGAACCCATACAACTTCAAGGATACTCACCAGGCTTACGAAGCCCGGCTCTTGTTCGGTCAAGCGCCGTTCGATGATCTCCGTTGCGCGAGGGGAGTGCGCTGGATCGTCTTGCGCGAAGTAGCGCAGCAGAATGTTCGTATCGAGGCCGATCATTTTCTTCGCCGAAATCTTTCGGTTGCGCCTTTCGCAATCGCCCGATCGATTTCTTCACGAGATACCGGTTGGGCCGGCTTTGGAATCATGCCCTTGAGCCGAGCAGTCGGAATCTTGGGCAGAATGATCACGCCGTCAGGGTGGAAGAAGAACTTGAACCGGTCCCCCGACTTTATTTGCAGGCGATCGCGAACGGCTTTGGGGATCGTTGCCTGCCCTTTACTGCTGAGCGTAGCTTCCATGAGACAAAACTCTCCTCTCTTTACATTTTACCAGAAGTAAAGATTAGGAAGAAAATCTAGCGCGACTTGTCGAATTCCGGTCTGGACAGTTCGACTATAGGACAACAGAACTATGCGCTACGGTTTCTGAGTGAACAGGAAACGAGTCCTCGGAAACAAGCCAACCAACCAACAACCCTCGAACTGACAACCAAAGGAGGTTTCACAATGCGATTCATGGTTATCGTCAAATCAACCCCAGAGGCAGAAGAAGAATGCTCCCTCCCAACAGGACTCCTGATGTATTGCTAACCCCACCCCACGCTTAAGCGCGGGGCTAACAATCATTGCGCCTACAGCGCGGAAGTTCGCAGCTTTCATTCGCGACTTCGTCGCGTGGATTGATTTATAAATAACGGTGGATGGGGTTTATGCGGGGTTGAAACCCCCGCCTCCCTCCGTTTTTTATCTATTGCGGCACGGTTAAAACCGTGCCCTGATACAGAGCTGATACCTGGAACTCGTGGTATCCTACCCATCTTAGTCGCAAATCTGCGTACTGGCATCGACGATTCAGCCCGTATTCCTGAGCCCCGCCGCGATACCGCTAATGGTAGCGGCGATGGCGCGGTTGACCTCCGGCGTGTCTTCACCGGCTCGTTTGCGGCGCAGCAGATCGACTTGAATGAGGTGCATGGGATCGACGTAGGGGTTGCGCAGGCGGATGGAGCGGGCTAAGACCGGATTGGATTCGAGCAGTTCCTTCTGACCGGTGATGGCGAGCAGGGCGCGCACCGCGCGATGGAATTCTGCTTCCATCATGGAGAAAATGCGCTGGCGCAGCGCGGCGTCCTCCACCAGCGAAGAGTAAAGCCGCGCCGTGGCCAGATCCACCTTGCCCAGCGCCAGTTCCACATTGCGCAGCAGATCGATGAAGAGGGGGAGCTCGCGGGCCATGATTTGCAGCAATTCAAGCGAGCCAGGACGCTCGAGAAATTCGCCCAGCGCAAAGCCCACGCCAAACCAGGCCGGCATGAGCAGCCGCGACTGCGTCCATCCGAAGACCCAAGGGATGGCGCGCAGATCGGAGAGATTGTTTGACTCATTGCGCCGCGAGGGCCTGGAGCCGATCTTGGCCTGCTCCAACTCTGCTACCGGAGTGGATTGCTCGAAGTAAGCGACCACGCCGGGATCGTGGAGAATGCGATCGCGGTAATATTGCAATGCGATGCTGGAGAGTTCGTTAAGCGCTGCCTCCCACTCCGGCTGGAGCAGGCCGGTGAAATGGCCTTGGGGATCGCGCGCGTTGGGCCGTGCCAGCGCGTCGAGCGAGGCGGCGATCATCAACTCCAGGTTGCGCTCTGCCAACACCTCGTCGGAGTACTTGAAGTTGAGCACCTCGCCCTGTTCAGTGATGCGCAACTGACCTTCAAACGAGTTGAATGGCTGGGCGAAGATGGCGCGGTGCGTGGGCCCTCCACCTCGGCCCACGGTGCCGCCGCGACCGTGAAAGATGCGCAGCTTGACGCCGGCTTCGCGGGCCACGGCGTGCAGGTCGCGATGCGCGCGGAATATCTCCCATGTGCCGGTCAACATGCCGCCGTCTTTGTTGGAATCGGAGTAGCCAAGCATGACCTCCTGCCAGTTGTCCCAGGTGACCATCAGTTTGCGATAGTCGTGCCGGCTCCACAACTGACGGCAGACGGCGGGAGCGTTGCGCAGGTCATCGATGGATTCAAAGAGCGGCACAGGCATCAGGCCGGGGTCGCGCTCAGAGCCTTCGACACGCACGCCTGCCAGCCTCGCCAATCGCACCACGGTGAGCACGTCTTCGACGGAGGATGCGCCGCTGATTACATATTGGCGAATGGCCTCGGGCGAGCAGCCGCTTTTTATCTCGGCCACCACGCGGAAGGTCTCAAGCACGCTGGAAGTTTCATCGGAGAGCTTACCGGGCAGCGTTACCTCGGCAGTATCGGCAATGGCTTCGCGCAATGCAGCGGCATGAACCTTGGCATGTTGGCGAATGTCGATGGTGTGCAGGTGGAGTCCGAAGGCGCGCACCTGCAAAATCAGCGGGTCGAGGAGCGCGCGCGCAATGCGCAGCCCGCGATTGGCAGCCAGCGACGCACGCATCGTTTCCAGATCGTCGATGAAATCGAGCACGTTACAGTAGGCCGGCAGGGCCTGGGCCAGCTTGCCGAGGCGGCGGCGATTGAGAGAGAGCGTATAAGGCATGACGGGCAGATTTGCGCCCGATGACAGCTCGTCTGCCGCTTCCAGGGTTCGCTGCAAACGCGCCTTGAGACAAATCGCGAAGCGCCGGTAGTATTCAAACTCGTATTGCTCGCCAAAGACTTGCGCCTGCGGCGTATGCACAAGCGCAATGTAAGCTTGAAGCCGCTGGAGCAGCGCGTCGCTGACGGCAATCTGCTGGGTGCTGGATGTAACCAGGTCGATGATCACATCCAATTGCTGCTGGTAGTAGAGCAGCAGATGACCGCGCGCAAGCTGAATGGCGTCGCGCGTGATGGCCGGGGTGACATAGGGATTGCCATCGCGGTCGCCGCCAATCCACGAGCCGAAGTTGAGCACCAGCGGCAGTTCGTGCGCCTCGATCTCCAGGCCATAGGTGGCGCGCAAAGCCTCGGCTATCTCGCGATAAAGGCCAGGCAGCGTGGCGAATATCGAGACGTCGTAGTAGTCCAAGCCCATCTTGATTTCGTCGTAAACTGTGGGCCGGCGCGAGCGCACCTCGTCGGTCTGCCAGAGACTGGCGATCTCGGCGCGGATGGCGTCTTCAAGACGCGCCATCTCCTCGGCGTGAAGAGGAATGCGGTCAAGCGCGGCCAGAAGCTCGCCGATGCGCCGCCGTTTGAAGAGTACCGACCGGCGCGCCACTTCAGTTGGATGCGCGGTGAAGACGGGCACGATGAGCACGCGCCTGAGCGTCTCTAAAGCTTCCTGAGCGCTAATGCCCACGCGCCGCATCTTGCTCAGCGTGCCCATGAGCGAGCCGCGCTGCCGGTCAGCTTCGCCGCTCAAATGCAGGGCTGTACGCCGGCGCTTGCGGTGGTTGGTCTCCGCCAGATTAATGAGTTCGAAGTAAAACGCGAAGGCGCGAGTGAGCAGAATCGACTGCTCGAGCGGCAGCGAATGCACCAACTGGAGCGCGGTGGCAGCCTGATGCGCGGCCTCTTCGCCACGCCCCGCGGCTTCGGAGTCGCGCCTGCGAATGGTGCCTTGACGCAAGGCTTCTACCTGGGAAAAAAGCTCGTCTCCAGCCTGCTCGCGCAGTACCTCACCAAGCAGCGTGCCCAGCGATCGTACATCGCGGCGCAGCGGAGCCTCCTTTAGCTCACCGGATTGCGCCTCAAGTTCAGCGAGACGTCCGCTCCAACTTCCAGGACTCCATAAAAGTGCCATCGTCTATTTAGGATGCGCGAATGCATTGAAGGATTCCCTTCGGATCATGGGCTCGCGAGGTTGTGCTGTCAGGCGCGAGCAACGCGCTGGCTGCTATGCCAGGGAGTGAGCAGTCTGCCCAGCCAGGCGGCCAGCTCGCGAAAGCGGGAACGAAGAGGCGGCGCGGCGGCCGCGGAGTTTGCCTGGGTGGTGACCGCGCGCAACTTGGCCATGGTGTCCTTGACCATGGCGCGCAGGGACTCGGCCTCAAAAGTGCAGGAGCGCAGATAAGCCGAGACGGTCAGGCCTGCCTCGGCGGCGCGGCGATGCAGTTGCGCACATTCCGCTTTGCTCATGCGGATGGTAATGCTGGCTTCCTTCAGGTTCCGCTCGAAGGGCGCGGTGCGAAGAAAGCCAGCCCCTGAAGTGAAATCTGGGACCGGAGTTGACGCTGGCTCCAGAGATGGGATGGCCCTTACATTTGCTGTGCGCTGGGCAACCGGTTGCTGTGCTGACAAGGAGAGATCCGACGAGGCTTCCTCGTAACAATATGGCTCCGCGGTGGCAGGCTGGGTGAGCGACCGATCTGAAATTTGGGAGGGGCGGTAGCGCGCGTGGGCCTTCAGCGCACTTTCGTAGCTGAGGATTGCCACATCGTCTGCGAGATCGTCATCGCTCCAGGAGGAGGCGGGTTTCTGCTTCGACGATAAAGACTCGTTAGCGGGGATGGCGACGGGTTGCGCGGGCTCTGTAAGCGCGGCCAGCAGTCCCGCAAAGCTGGGGGAGGCGGGGGAGGGTGCGGGTTCCCGCTCCTGGGACGAAGAGCTGTCTCCCCAGTCCAAGGAGGAAAAATCGCTCGATGGGGAGCCTGGATCGTTGGGGGTCCGGGATTTGGTTGGTTGTTGCATGAGAGGAGGATAGCGCGCTGTAAGACAACGGGCGTGAGGAATTTCCCATGCGAAGAGGAGACATGTCCCGGAATAGTACGAGCCGATTGCCTGTCCTGAAATGAAACACGCGGGAGGATGGCTATGCGCGATGTCCAGAGCCGCTACAGGGCACACAGAGATTGGGCAGCGATCACACGCAAGCTTCTTCGGGGATCTCGGAGTCGGGAAGCACGCGGCCGGGTAGCCGCAAAAGTTGTGTGACAGCTTCGGCGGTCAATGGCCGGGCAAAGAGATAACCCTGGCCATAGCGGCAGCCCATCTCGCGCAACAGGCGGTATTGCTCTCGGGTTTCAATTCCCTCGGCCACCACATCCATGCCCATCACGCGTGCCAGCTCGACGATGGTGCGCACGATCTGTAGCGGTTGTTCGCCCTCGGTCATGCGGCTGGTGAACGAGCGGTCGATCTTGAGCACGTCGAAGGGAAACGAATGCAGGTAACTGAGAGAACTGTATCCGGTGCCGAAGTCGTCCATCAGCAGGGAAACGCCCAACCTGCGCAGGCTGCCGAGAACTTCGAGCGCGGTGCCTATATCGGGGATGATGCTGGACTCGGTCATCTCGAGGCCGAGCTGGCGGCTGGAGATGCCGGCTTGGACCAGGAGAGCCTCGACATGGTCGGCCAGTCCCTCGCGTGAAAACTGGCGCGCGGAGAGGTTGACGCCAACTCGCAGAGAGACGTGGCGTGGATCCTCAATGCACCACTTCTGAATTTGGTTGCATGCCTCGGCGAGTCCCCAATCACCAATAGGCATGATCAGCCCGCTTTCCTCCGCCAGCGGAATAAAATCCATGGGCGGGATCAACCCCCGCTCCGGATGCTCCCAGCGGATGAGAGCTTCCAGCCCGACAATTCTTCGCGTGGCGAGTTCGATCTCCGGCTGGTAATAGAGTACAAACTGTTTTTGCTCCAGAGCTAGGCGCAGATCGGTTTTGCATGGCCAGCTTTGGCCGGCGATTTCGGCAGCGTGGTAAGCGCGCCGCGGACCTTTCCTGCTCTCGCTGAGGGCCTTACGCAGTCTGCGCAGTTCCAACTGGCTGGATACCATCTCGGCCAAGCTTTCCAGAGTTCGGATCGCGTCCGACGGCATGTCAGTGTTGGACTCGCGGTAGAAGATGATCAGTATGCCTAGGATCTTTCCCTCGGAGCAGCGCACTGGAACGCCGGCAAAAGAAGCCATGCCGAGATGATTGAGTCTCGGCGAGAGCATCTCGCATTGGGGGTGGCTGGAGATGTCGGAGACGATTACGGGGCCGTCTTCGGCGAGCATCAATTCAAAGATGGAGTTCTTACGGGGCAGTTCGCGAACCATTTGGCGCCAGCAGGACTTCATCCAGACGCGGCTCTCGTCGACAAAAGCGATAGCGGCGGAATCTGCCTGGAAGTACTCGGCAGCCAAGCGGGTAATGGCATCGTAGGCGAGTTCGGGCGGAGTGTCGAGAATTCCGGTTGCATACAAAGCCGCCAACCGCGCATCTTCCTGCTGCTGGTCCGCAACCTGCTGCTGATCCGCAACCCCAAACTCAATCGCTACCTGTGGCATTCTGACTCCTGGCCTCGTGATCTGACGACGACCTGACTCCAATTGGAGACTGCAACTTCTGTAGGCCAATTTGCTGCCCAAACAGTTAATGACTGCCCGTCTTATCTCCTCGTTGAGTTGCAAATACAACGTTGAACGGCCCTAAACCAGCCTTTCGCACAGGCGCCGTGTCTTCCTTATCGGAGCGGATTACGAAGGGCATGAGGTTACGGTTGAGAGGTTTAGGTGAGTACCGGGCTCTCTCAGCATGTGCAATTAGAGGGCAGCAAGTTGTTCGGTTTCCGTCCAAAGGCCGGTGAGTGATCCGCGAAAAGTACGCCGGCGAGACGCAATTAAAAAAGGAGGTTCTGTTTGTCGAGTGAAATTGGCGGCAACGCGGGTTTTGCGTATCGAAAGTAGACAGCCCCGGTAAAATCAACAGCAGTGGAAGAACGGCCTTCAACCCAACCCATTGTGCCGGCGCCGTCCCGATGGACGCGCGGCCTGAGGCTGCTGCGCCCCACGCACGCGCACACGGTCTTCACGGCGACGCTGGTGCTGATGGCCTCGGCGTTTCTGTCGCACATCATCGGCCTGGTGCGCCTCAAATATATCGCCTGGCTCTTTGGCAGCGGCATGGAGGCCGACGCCTTTAACGCCGCGTTTGTGCTGCCGGACATGATTTCATATTTTCTGGTGGGCGGCGCGGCCTCCATCACCTTTGTCACCATCCTCACACGCTATCGCGAAACCGGGCGCGAAGAGGAGGGGCAGCGATCACTCTCGGTGATTTTGACCACCATGTTCCTGGTGCTGGGCACGGCCATTGTGCTGGCTGAAATCTTCGCTCCTTGGTATGTTCACTGGTGGTTCAACGGCTTTGACCCGGTGAAAGCGGCGGTGTGCACGCGGCTGACGCGCATCGTGCTTCCCGCGCAGTTGTTCTTCTTCGCCGGCGGAGTCTTTGGCGCGGTACTGCTGGTGCGTAAGCAATTCAGCGTGCAGGCTGTCACGCCGCTGATCTACAACCTGGGCACTATTTTGGGCGGCTTGTTTCTGGTTCATCTGCTAGGCGTCGATTCGCTGGCCATCGGCACGCTAACCGGCGCGTTTCTGGGGCCGTTTCTATTGAATGCGATCTTCGCACGGAGGGCGGGCACGCACTACCGGCCCATTCTTGACTGGCGCGACGAGGGATTGCGCGAGTGGGTGCGGCTATCGCTTCCGCTCATAGTTGGGGTTTCACTGGTGAGCGCCGACAATTGGATCATCGCCCACTTTGCCTCGAATGTTATGGGAGCGGTCTCTCTGATGACCTATGCCAAACAACTTTTTACCGCGCCCATGACCATATTGGCTCAGGCGGCCGGAGCGGCCTCCATGCCATTTTTCGCCAGCCTGTGGAGCAAAGAGCGTCATTATGAATTTGCCATCGGAGTTGCAGACTCCGTCTCGCGCGTCGCATCGCTAGGGTTGCTGGCGTCTTCGGCCATGGTGGCGCTGGCCGTGCCGCTGGTGGAACTTCTGTTTACGGGCGGACGTTTTTCCCTGGACGACGCACGCGTGTGCGCCATCTATTTCGCCATTTTCTCCATCAGCTTATTTTTGTGGTCGGCGCAGGCGATTTATGCGCGAGCCTTTTATGCCGCGGGCAACACCTTCGTTCCCATGGCCGCCGGAACCGTGGTGACGCTGGTTTCTCTGCCCATTTATTACTCGCTTTACCACGGGTATGGAGCCATCGGTCTGGCCGTCGCCTCAGACCTGGGCATTGCCTTGCAGACCGTGTCCCTGGCCGTGCTGCTGCATCGGCGGCGCATGGTCTCACTGGCCAGCCTGGACTTCGCGGAGATGGGCCGCTGCCTACTGGCTGCTTTGTTGTGCGGCGGCGGGGTGGGGATTCTGTTTTGGTGGCTGGGCGGCGTGGCCCACAAAGCAATGCCGGGGCACATTCGATGGATTGACCTTGCGGTGCTTCTGGCTGGGACGGCGCTTTGGGTGGTCGTCGCCAAATGGGTGCTGGAGAAAACCGGATCGGCGTTGCCCAGAGTGGCAATGAAGCGGCTGGGGATGGGGTAGGGAAATCCTCTGTCGTTTACGGTTCATATTTTGCTATCTACTTTATTATATGTGATTTACAAGACGCTAACTTCAGTTCATTTCCACTTCATTTCTCGATTTTCTCCTCTCAAAACCAGTCGTTTGCCGCTAGGATGGACTGGCAATGCACACTCTCAGACAGACACCCGCGCCAATGCATCGGCAGAGGCGCGGGCGTTCATGCTGAATTAGCGCCGCAACTACAACTGGGCCGGCTTGGACGACTCGGACGCGGTAGAAGCCAGGGCTAGTGGCTTGGCATCGGATGACGGCTTGATGTCGACTGATGGCTTGGCGTCGGCCTTCTTGATATCGATGCCTCCCTTGAAGTAGGCGCCGTCTTCAATGCTAATGCGCGCCGCAGTCACATCTCCGGTCAGGGCTCCCTCGGCGCGGATGTCGACCCGGTCGGTGGCGGTGATATTGCCGCGCACTTTGCCCAGAATGACGATTTCGCGCGCGGCAATGCTGGAGGCCACCTGGCCGTTGCGGCCAATAGTGACGCGGTTGCCGGGAAGGGCGATGGTGCCTTCGACTTTGCCGTCAATAAACAGCGACTCGGTGCCGGTGATCTCACCCTTGATAATCAGGCCCTTTCCGATGGAGGCCTGGTCGCCGGCAGTAACAGGGGCCCGGTTAGCAGGTTCAGAGGACAGAGCGGGCGTAGCGGGGCGTGAGGGTTCAGGATTAAAGCTGGGGGTAGGTGTTCCGGATTGGTTGGGTTTCCACATAGCGCTCACAATGTTCCTTTTCTGTCCTGGCAAGGACGGGCATTCAAAAGCTGGGGCTGTTGCCGCGAGTCCATAATCTTGGCGGACAGCCTGATTTTACGCCTGGAGGCAATCCGCGCGCGACCACAACTAGGATGTTATCTCTTCCCGGCTGTTTGGAGTATTACGTTGCGATTATTTTATGACAAGGCGCTGTACTCTTGAGCTATGACCGATCGGGAACTGATAGCGCGGATTGCCCGCTCTGCCGGCGGCAAGGCCGGATATAAGCAGTTGGTGCGCGAACTTAGCCTTGGCGGCGGACGGGAGCGGCGGCTGCTACTTGAACAACTTGCGCGGCTGACGGCGCGAGGCACTCTGGCCAAGCTGGATAAGGAGCACTGGAGTATTCCCCGGCCGCTGGGTACGCGCGACAATCTGGCCGCTGGGCGGCTGGACCTGCATCGCGACGGCTACGGATTTGTCAGGCCCAACACGCGCCAGGCTTCTGGGCAAGAAGATATCTTCATTCCTCCCAACGAGATCAACAGCGCCATGCAGGGCGACCAGGTACTGGTAGAAGTGGAGCCTCCCAAGGCCGATGGCCGCCGCATGGGCCGCATTGTGCGCGTGCTGGAGAGGCGCAACCCCACGGTGGTCGGCGTTTTCCACTATGCGCGATCGAATAGAGAAGCCGGAAACAAAGTCGTTCCCTTCGATGAGCGCATGACGCAGCCGGTTCTCATTCCCGAGGGGCAGGAGATTCCCGCCGAGAGTGCGACGCCGCATCGGGTGTTGGGCGAGGAGGCTGCGGCGGCCACAGTTCACGAAGATCTGGAAGGCCTGGTGGTAGATGTGGAGATCACCAGTTGGCCTACGCCGACCAGGCCGCCAATGGGCCGGGTAATCGAAGTGCTGGGAGACCCCGATGATTTTGGTGTTGATGTGGAGATGATGATCCGCAAGCATCAGTTGCCGCGGATCTTCCCGGACAATGTGCTGGCCGAGGCGCGCGCCGTGGCTCACCTCGATCCGGATGAAGCGGCCAGCCGGCGCGATTTTCGCGATCTGCCTATCGTCACCATCGACGGCGAGACAGCGCGGGATTTCGACGACGCGGTGCTGGTTACCGAGCGAGGAGACGGCGGTTATGAACTGCAAGTTCACATTGCCGACGTGGCGGAGTACGTGCGCGCGGGTACGGACCTAGACCTTGAGGCGCGGCTGCGTGGAACCAGCGTTTACTTTCCCGATCGCGCCATTCCCATGCTGCCGCAGGAGCTTTCCACCGGCATTTGCAGCCTGCGCCCCGGCGAAGACCGTCTGGTCCTGAGCTGCCTGATGCAACTCGACTCCACTGGCCGCATTGAGAGCTACGAGATTGTCGAGGGGGTGATTCGCTCGACGGCACGGATGACCTATGCGGAGGTCCACGCGATATTGGAGGGTGATACGGAGACCCGCGCCCACTACGCGGCACTCGTTCCGGATTTCGAGCGGATGAAGAAGCTGGCTGTGCTGATGAATACGCGGCGCGAGCAGCGGGGCAGCATTGATTTTGATTTGCCCGAGCCGGTGATCGAGTTTGACGAGTTGGGGCAGATGCGCGGCGTTACCAAGTCGGAGCGCACCTGGGCCAATCGGCTGATCGAGGAGTTTATGCTGGCGGCAAACGAGTGCGTAGCTACCTGGCTGGAAGACATGGGTGTGCCCTCGCTTTATCGCATTCACGAGAAGCCGGAGGCGCGCCGCGTGGTTCAATTCGAGGATCTGGCCGCGAGCTTCGGCTATACGCTGGGGCTGGGCGCGTTGCCGGTAAAGCGCATGCAAATGAAAAGTGACCGTCGCGACGCCCGCCGCACCGGACGCAATGTCCGCACCCACGAGGTGCCTGAAGATATTCCGGTGACGCCGCAGATGTATCAAAAGCTGGCGGCGCGCATCGAGGGCAAGCCGGAGGAGCGGATTCTCAGTTATTTAATGTTGCGCTCGCTCAAGCAGGCACGCTATTCGGAGATCAATGAAGGCCACTTTGCGCTTGCCGCGCCCACCTATACGCACTTTACCTCGCCTATCCGCCGCTATCCCGATTTAATAGTGCATCGCATTGTGAAGGCGCTGCTCAGCGAGGGCGTACGCGGCGAGGGAGTGGTGGCCGCGGGCCGGCATAGTTCGCCGTGGACGTACCCGAATGAAGGAAGAGGGCATGGGTTCGCGGTTTCCCTGGTCTCAAAATCGAGACCAGGGGCACCCAGTATTCATGAATCATCCGGCATCGCCCCGCCGATTCCCGAGGCCGAGCTGGCGCAGATTGCCGAGGAATGCAGCCAGACCGAGCGCCGCGCCGCCGAGGCCGAGCGAGAGTTGGTGGAGTGGAAGAAGGTGCGCTTCATGCAGGATCGCGTGGGCGAGGAGTTTGCCGCGCTAGTGCTGAACCCAGCGAAATACGGTCTCTTCGTTGAACTGACTGACCTGTTTGTCGAAGGGTTGGTGCCTATTGATTCGCTGCGCGACGACCGCTACACCTGGCGCGAGAACACGCACGAGATTATCGGCGAACGCACTGGCCGCCGCTTCCGGGCGGGCGACCGGGTGCGGGTGATCCTGGACCGTATTCTGACGGCGGAGCGCAAGCTGCAGTTTTCGATTGTGGAAGAGGGTTTGCCGCTGACCGGAAAGCGGGTTGCAAAGTCGCAGACTAAATCGAAGACGAATATGCGCAGAAACGCAACTGCTTCTGCCGCAAAGAAAAAACAGAAGTTCGGCAAGAAAGGCAAGCGCCGTTGAAGCCGGATGACTCCAACGGCGCGGGCGAAGCTAGTCGCCAGGCAACAGAACTGGCCGGAGGAATTAAGCGCCAGCCTGCTTCTCGGCAAAATCGCCGATGATAGGCAGCTTGAAACGCTTGCCTTGGAAGGCGTTGACCGTAGGCAGTAACCAGATGAGCAACCAAGCCAACCTAATCAGCCACCAGATGGGACTGATTAAATACCACGGTATGATGAACGCCAGAATACCAAAGACAATCAACAATGCAATGTCGATGACGACGGCGGCGGCGGTCAGCAGAATCGACTGCCAGCAGTGAAAGCGGATCGAGGCCTTCTGGTTGTAGGGCGCAGCAACCAGAAAGATGATCGCGGGGATAAATGTGAAGTAGGCGAGACCGCCAGCGACTTCGTCGGTGAGGCCAGTTTGTGGAGTTTGATCGGGCACGTTAGCTCCTTTGGGATTAAATCCCGTCTGTTAGGATATGTACTCCACGCCCCAGCCAGACTGGGCAAAACCAGGGAAAAACGATAGGCTCTTGCAAAAGGCGTGGGCTTGTGACGAGATTAGGAAAAATGCCCATGCAGACGGTTGTCAAGTGAATTTTCCGCTGCCTGCGGAGGCCTATTGCGAGGCGCGGATGCCTATTACGAAGAAAGCTGGACCCTGTCATTCAGCTCAGGATCGTTGTTGCGGACATTTCCCACGCGGTCGCTGACCGGCCAGGCATGCATTTTTTCAGCCGGGAGGGGTCGAAGCAGCTCCACAGGCGGTGTTGCCGGGTCGCCGGGCGCAAGCCAGCGCGCGTAGTCGCCGGGTTCCAGGATGACCGGCATGCGGTTATGGATGGGCTTCATCATTTCATTGGGGCTGGTGGTGAGGATGGTGAAGGTTTCCAGCGGCGGTCCTTCTGATGGCTGCCAGCTCTCCCAGAGCCCGGCAAAGGCGAAGGGATCGCCGGAGTTGAGGGCGATGGCGAAGGGCTGCTTGGTTTTGGCGTTCATCTTTTGCCACTCGTAAAAGCCGTCGGCGGGCACCAGGCAACGGCGCGACTTGAAGGCCTCGCGGAAGGCGGGCTTGCGGGCAGCCTCCTCGGCGCGGGCGTTGAAGGTGGTGTAGCCGAGCTTGGCGTCTTTGGCCCAGAAGGGCACCAGCCCCCAGCGTTGCAGGGCAAACTCCCGGCTGCCGGTGATGGGATTGAGCCGCACCACGGGCTGAACGCTCTGTGGGGCGATGTTGTAGCTGGAGGCAAAGAAGGGAATCCTGTCCAGCTCTACGTCGAACCATCCGGCGAGAGTCTCGACCGTGGAATTGCGCATGAATCGGCAGCACATACCCGCACAGGATAATCCGGCGCGGACGCAAAGGCCAGCCGTGGACTGGACACGACCATCCCATACAATAAGGAAAGGAGAATGACGGATGGCACATATGGTGTTTTGCGTACGCTACAAAAAGGAGATGGAGGGCCTGGAAGAGCCACCCTTTGATTCCGAGTTCGGCCAGAAGATCTATAAGAACGTCTCCAAGGCGGCGTGGGGCGAGTGGGTAGACCGGCAAAAGATGCTGCTGAACGAGTACCGCCTGCAGCCCTGGACTCCGCAGGCGCAAAACTTCCTGGTCGAGCAGATGGAGCAGTTCTTTTTTGGCGAGGGACAAGGTTTGCCCCAGGAGTTCGTTCCGCCAGCGCAGTAAAGACAGTGATCAGAGATCAGTGGTCAGTGGTCAGTGGTCAGTTGCGGCTGAACGGTTGTCTGGCTTTTCGGGATGACACCGTGTGATTTCATGTGAAGATTCCGCCCAGACGCAAGCGCGCAAGACCGCCCTCGTGTAAACTAAGTACGACCCCAAAAGCCGGCTCCCACGCGAGCCGGCTCGATTGTGTCGGGACGTGGCTCAGCCTGGTAGAGCACTCGCTTGGGGTGCGAGGGGTCGGCAGTTCAAATCTGCCCGTCCCGACCATTTATTTCCTATATCAAGTCCGTCTTTTCCGCGGGATATTCATGGTTGACCCGTGAGCATCCCAGCCCGCATTCGCGAGCGCGAATTCTGCGCGTGACAAAAATCACTGACAAATACCGCTAAGCTCGGTTTTTGTTATCTGGCCGGAGTGTGCGCAATTACAAGGCAGACCAACAGGGGAGGCCGAAGATGACCAACAGGGCTTCAATGCGAGTTAGCGTGATAACGGTTGTACTGTTTGCGGCAGCAATGGCAGTCGCCTTGTGGCCAGCATGTGGGTGGGCAGCGAAACATGAAAGCGTCCAGGCGGAGTTCACGCCTACCATGTCACAGCAATTCAGCGCGCGCTCATCTCCCGCACGAGCCACCATCGACGACGATACCACAATGATGAGCAAGGGCTACTTCAAGATTGGGACGATCAGCGCCAAGCATGAGGGGAAGAAGGGTGGCGAAAAGATAACGGACGAACTCGAAGCGGCCATTCTTAGGAAGGCGGCGGAGGCCGGAGGCGATTACGTTCGCTTTATCAAAGAAGGGGAATCCGTAAACGTTGAGGTACCGAAGACGCGCTCGAGATGCATCAATACGCAGACGGTTGCCACGAGCAATTTCTCCTGTAACCCCAATGCCAACTGCTACACCGACATTCATGGCTTTCAGCATTGCAATGGCAGTTGCGGTTCAACGTCGGGGACGAGATCGCAATGCATAGCGTGGGGACCGCCGGAAGTGGTGGGCGAGAAGATAAAAACCTCTCTGGTCAGCGAGGGCACGGTGTGGCGCTTCGACTCCGGTATCATGCTTTTTCAGGCGGTAGCCGCGCACCAGGTTGAGGGCCTCAAGCGGGCACTCAAACAGGGCGCCCCGGTCAATTCGGTCGACAACGAGGGCTTTACAGTCTTGCATCGCGCTCTTATGGAAAGCCAGCCTGATCTGGTTCAAACTCTCCTGGATAACGGCGCGGATGTGAATGTGGCCATAAAAAGCGGCGCATATGAGGGGATGACGCCTTTGATGATGGCTTCAGTTGCAGGCGGGGGCTGGATAGAACCGCTGCTGACGCGGGGCGCGAAGATCGATGCAACCGATAAATATGGCAGGCAGGCATTTGCCTATGCGGTTGCCGGTGGGAATGTGGCAGCCATAAAACTTTTGGCGTCGCACGGCGCAAATCTCAGCTGGCAGAGTGAGCGCGGCGAGACTTATCTGATGCTGGCAGCGGAGAGCGCTCAAGGAGATTCCGTGAAAGCGCTCATAGAATTGGGGGCAAACCGGAGCCTGAAAGACAAAGACAGCATGACAGCGGCAGATATCGCCAAGCTCAAGATGACTCAGTTGGAGAAGGAGGATTCTTTCGCCAAAGACTACCGCTTGCGGTGGGAGGCTATCAGTGCCGTATTATATGCATCCGAAGACCGTGACCTGCATGACGCCATCATCAGCTCTGCTCAGGATTGGCTCAAACACTTACCCAATGACCCCGATGCCTACCTCTGGCTTGCGCGCGGTTATTATTTTGCGCCTTCTGACTTTCGAAAGGCCGCGGAGAACTACGAGGTAGTGATTCGCAATGCGTCGAAATCGCAAAGCGCCGCGTACTTGCTGCATGAGGCGCGGCTCATTTTGCCCCAATGTTATGACGGGGCACAGCAGTGGCAGTCCGCGGCCAACGCACACGAGGACGCTGTTCGGGAGTACCCTGCCGATGCGCATATTCTGAACTCCGCCGCCTGGTTTTACGCAACCACCAAGTCGGCGCTCCGCAGTCCGCGAAAAGCTCTGGAGTATGCGAATCGCGCGATTGCCGCAGCGCCTGACGATCCCAATATCGTGGACACGCTGGCGGAAGCCTACTTCATCAACGGCCGCATCGCCAGCGCCATAACTACCGAGCAGAAGGCCCTTGCTCTGGCTCCAGATCGCAAAGACTTGCAGAAGGACATGGAGAAATACAAGCGAGCACAACGGGCCGCGCAAGCTAAGAAAACCCCGCAGACACCTCCAAAGTAGTTGTGAGTGAGTGGGCGCTAGATATAACGGCTTTAATGCAGGAACCAGCTTACCGCCAGCGCCACAATCAACAGCTTTACGATCCAGCCGGTCGCGTAAGAGGCCACGAACACTTTGTGCATCTTGATGAATGCGGCATTGGTGAGAATCAGCGGCAGCGGGCCGATCAACCACACCGCAACGGCCAATTTGACTGCTCCTGATACCGAATGAATACCCAACTCAGCGGCGGCAAACGCAAAGGCGCCGCAGGTCAGAAACGGCAGCGGACTGGTCAGGGCAATAGCTCTGCCTTCGCTGCCCTTGCGCCAGATCTCCGGATAAGTGAAGCGCCGATGAATCCAATCGCCGGCGAAGAACCAATCGGTGAGTGATGAGAGGATACCCGCGCCAACAATGACCGCCATGAGCCTGGCCCAGTTCATAACGTCCCTCCTTAACACGTGTTATGCTGGCATCTCATCTATAGATGGCCTTCGGTGCAAGGATGATTCACCGGTTTGGCTACATGCTGCTAGTTGTTCGACTCCCGCGCTTCTCCGGCGATCAATTTGAGCGTAATCTGTTTGCGTCCGCGATAGAAGGTGACGCTGACGGTGTCGCCGGCCTGATGTTTCTCCATGACGGCGTTGATCTCCTGGGGATTGGTGACACGCTGTCCGTCGATGGCCACGATGAGGTCGCCACCCAGCAGGATAGGTTGATTGCCCACGAAGGCCTGCTCGGTGCCGCCGCGCAGACCGGCCTTCTCGGCTGCGCCGCCGGGAACGACCTGCTCGATCAGAATTCCGGAATCGACTGCCAGGCCCATCTGCTCCGCCAGGTCGGGACCAATCTCATAAGACACGATGCCCAGCGAGGGACGCTTGACGCGCCCGTAGCGGGTCAGGTCGGCCAGCACCGCCTTGGCCGTGTTGATGGGAATGGCAAAGCCGATGCCCGAGCTTTGCTCCGCGCCGTTACTGGCGATCATGGTGTTGATGCCGATGACTTCGCCATGGGAGTTGAGCAGCGGGCCGCCGGAGTTGTCGGGGTTGATGGCCGCGTCGGTCTGAATTGCGTCTTCAATGGGCGCGCCCTCAGATCCTCCAATCGTGCGGATGGAGCTGATGATGCCGCGCGTCATCGTGCCGTAGGGGCTGTTGGGATTGCTGATGGCGTACACCTTCTAGCCCACGGCCAGA
>Ga0181520_10000637_pt1 | contig 75814 bp, 49 predicted proteins | sample PEATcosm2014_Bin_29_FD_132451 | JGI IMG/M metagenome (GOLD analysis project Ga0181520, IMG submission 132451) | Peatland microbial communities from MTU Mesocosm Facility, Houghton, MI, USA - PEATcosm2014_Bin02_30_metaG | ecosystem: Environmental > Terrestrial > Soil > Wetlands > Peat | place... | reverse complement strand
TGCCCGACGGACACGCGATTCTTCCGCAAAGGGCTCTCCCGTCGCCATTGAAACACGCCACTTTTCGACGAAAACCTCAACGTCTTCGGGATGAATACAGGCAGTCCATTGCCAGCCGAGCAGGTCCTCCTGCGGTAGGCCAACAAAATCCAGCCATCTCTGATTGAAGAAATCGAGATGGCCATCCGGCCGAGCCGTGTGGATCAGCGCAGGGGCGGAATCAATGACTCGTCTGAGATCCACGGACTGCCAGGGCAGGTCTGAGTTTTCTCCGCCGGTAGTCATGCTGTGAATGTTACACCGAATACATAAGTGTGCTGGATAGCCAAATCAGGCGAGGCGTCGCTTGATCTGACTTTTGCTTATGAAGAGAATTGTCTGCCGAGAAGCCAGCTTCAACCGAACATTTGTTTAGTAATGAAAAGTCGGCTTCCCGAACGTTTTTCTGGGTCTCAACAAAGTTCCAGGTGGGCGACCGGCTATTCGTCAGTTACTACTTGGATAACAACTCGGAACGGGCCAGTCTCGGTTCGAAAAATCAGTATCGACAAGTCGGCTAGTATTTGCTGAACCCGTTGATATCGGTCGATGGTGATTCAGGTTCCGCCTCTCCCTTCATCCGCGCCACTCTGGCGCTTTCCATTCCAGTTACTCTCAAAGCAACTGGTGGAAGACATCGGGCAGACTTGTTCGCGAACTGCTCGTTTACTGAATTGCCGGTTTGCTGGCTCGCCAGCGCTTACCCCAACGCTTCGCCCACCTTCGCCTCGGCGAACAGCCAGGCATACAGAGCAACACCGATATAACAAACAACTGGAACAAGGTAGGCAGCCTGCAGCGGAAGCATCCCCATCAGCTTCGTCAAAGCCGCTCCGCCCAAGATCGCCATCACCAGGAATGATCCAGCGGTCTTGGTCTTCTCGCCCATGCCCTTCAAGCCGAGCGCAAAAATAGTCGGGAACATGATCGACATGAACAGGCTCGTCGTGAGCAGGCAACCCACGCCAATCCAGCTAGGATGGACGACCGCAACCAAGCATAAGGCGACATTGATCACAGAATAAGCCACCAGCATCAGCCGCGCGTGGAAGTGCCTCATGAGCCATGCAGAACTGAATCGGCCCACGGCAAACGCCGCCAACGTGCCTGTCAGCATGTAGCCCGCTGCCTTGTCGCCCACGCCTGTAGCCGACTCCACATAGGGGATGAAGTAACTCCACGTGCCTACCTGTGCGCCCACGTAAAGAAACTGTGCCAGTACCGCAAAGATAAAGTGCGGCTGCCAGAGTCGTACGTCCATACCGCCTGTGGCCGCACTTTCCGATACATCCTCGGTCCCCAGGTCGGGAAACTTAGTCATGAGAATCAACAACGCCCAGAAAAACGCAAAGATGCCGAGTACCAGATACGGTGTCACGACGCGCAACGTTTCTGAATGTAAATACGCCTGGTAGGTTCCTGCCGCCTGCATGGCTGCCACTTGCGCGTCGCTCAGCTTGACCCCGGAAAAGATGAATATCGTCCCAATCAGGCCCGCGCTGATTGACCCCAACGGATTGAATGCTTGCGACAGATTTAACCGTCGCTCGCTCGACCCTGCCGGTCCAAGTTGCGCAATGAATGAATTCGACCCTGTCTCGAGAAACGACAAGCCACTCGCGATAACAAACTGCGCAACCAGAAAGAACACGTATAGCCCCGCCTGCGCCGCGGGATAAAACAAAAGGCATCCGCCGCCCAATAGGCAAAGCCCCGTGACGATGCCCATCTTGTAGCCGAACCGCCGCATCAGCTGGCCCGCCGGAACAGCCAGCAAAAAGTAGCCGAGGTAAAACCAGATCTGTACTCCCGCGGCGCTCGACCGGTTGATGTTGAACGACTTCATAAACTGCCGGATCAGAATGTCGTTCAGGTTGTTCGGAATCGCCCACAGAAAGAACAGCACCGTCACCACGACGAACGGCAACAGCCGACCCGCGGGAATCAACGGGGCTTCAATGTCTTCGTTCTTGTTCAGCGAGGGCGAGTTGACTGGCCCAACGGAGTCGCTCAAGATGGGTTTTCCTCCTGAAACAAGAGATGGCATAAGGCGCCAGAGCCGATGCTCCCTCTACGCCAAATAGACTTTCAAAGTAATGCCGATATCGGAGATTTTTTCTCCGGGCATCTGGACCTTCAACCCGTTGTCGTCCTGCTTCCAATTGAGGTCGCCCTTGTTCCCAAGCAGTTCCACCTTGAGGATCTTGCCTGGCTGTTGCGGGCTGGCGAGGCCTAGAGCCTTCACACCAGCTTCCTTCTCGGGCCAGCCCATGACGAATGCGTAAAGCGTGCTGCCCTTCGCCGTAAAGCGCACATCCTCGGCCGTCATGTCATTCTGCTTGTCTTCGTTGAAGTTTCCAGTGACGATTTTGACTTGCGTAGAAGGGCCTTCGCCGTAAATCTTCCAGGGGCGCGTTGCGTAGATGCCTTCGCTGTTGACTTGCATCCATGCGGTAATGCCTTCCAGTACCTCCATCTCCTCGAAGTCGAGTTGACCGGAGTTGGGCAGTGGGAAGTTCATCAAGAGGTTGCCATTCTTGCTCACGATGTCAGTGAGCAGATCGATGACCTTTTTCGCGGTCTTGTATCTCTGGCCGCGCTTGTAGTGCCACTGACCGATGCAGGTATCGGTTTGCCAGGGGTTTTCCGCAATTCCATCCGCAACGCCGCGCTCATGGTCGAGGAGGCAGGTGCCGACTGCACAATCCGACGCCTCCTTGCTCGTGTAGACCGCCTCGACATTGCCTCCATTTAACCGCGCACTTTCGTTGTAAAGGTGTGACACCATCTTCAAGCCGTATTCCTCAAAAGGCAGGTGCCCATCGGTGTAGAGAATGTCGGGGTGATATCTGTCGATGAGGTCGGTCATGCGATTGAGATAGTGCTGCCGCCACGAGTCTGGAATCCCGTCGTCATTCCAGTCCAGCTTGTCGATGAAGGGCACGCAGCCCGCATCGTGATAGAGGTCAGCATATTTCGGATCGGCGCCGTCATACTTAACGCCCGCCATGGGCCCGGTTTTGTCGGCTCCATGGCTCACGGAAAACCATTTGTAGCTGATCCACAAGTGCTCGCTTACACCGAAGCGTAGGCCATGATTGCGCGCGGCTTTCTGCCACAGGCCCACCACATCCTTCTTCGGCCCCATGTTCACCGCGTTCCAGCTCGTGTACTTCGAGTTCCACAGGTCGAAGTTATCGTGATGCACGCCCATGCTGAAAAAGTACTTCGCGCCAGCCTTCTTGTAGAGACCCATCAGATGATCCGGGTCCCATTTCTCCGCTTTCCAGTTATTCACAAGGTCTTTGTAACCGACCTTGGAGGGATGGCCGTACGTTTCGCAGTGATACAAGTATTGCGGCTGGCCCTGGATGTACATGTTGCGCGCGTACCAGTCGCCGTCCTCGATGGCCGATTGCGGTCCCCAGTGCGCCCAGATGCCGAACTTGGCATCGCGGAACCAGTCAGGAATCTTGTAGGCTTGCAAGGATTCCCTGGTGGCCGTGAAGGGGCCGACCGCGTCCAGTGTTTGGGCCGCTTGCTGTGAGCGCACGAATTTCGACAAAGTCAGGGCGGAACATGCGCCGCCCATCCATTGGAGCATTTCCCTGCGATTCACTTTCACGACGAGACATTCCTTTCCTGCGCTGATTCGAGCAACCAAATTGAGTTCCGCGCGGCGCCAGCCACAACCGCCCTTCTTACTTTGCGGCGGAACCTTTTATCGCCCGGCGGAGGCGCTGTTCCGCTTCGACGCTCCAATAGCCACATTCAAGTTCGAAAAAGATTGAAGTGTAAGGAATCGTGAGCGCAGTTTTGATGATTAGCACGCGAAAGAGCTGCGCGGTCTGGTCGAGCCTAGTGATGATCTGCTCATGGGGCAGAGTGATTGTCTTCGCGATCTTGAGCAGCTTTGCGAGTTGAGTGCGGTAGCGCGATACGCCTGGCGCATCGGCCTCCGCGACGAACTGTAATTCTTGGTCGAGATAAACGTTGGCGCGGACGTGTTTCCTGGCAGCAATGGCGTCGAATACCCAGCGAACCACCTCGATCTGGCTAGCGCCGGAGACGATCGTGTCGATGCCGGCCTTGGACTGCGCCGGATATGCCGAGTCGGCAACCACGATCCAATTTCGATGGCCGTAGAGCGGCAGAAGCTGATGAAGTTGCTGTTTCCAATCCGAATTCGCCGTTCCTGACGCTTTTGCCATGGTTTTCTCGCCTGTTTCTGCTCTATTTGAGTTCTTCGTCCTGGCAAACGGCGACCTTGCCACACTTGCCTGAGGCCATCAGCGCGTAGGCTTCATCGGCGCGCTCCAGCGGAAAACGATGAGTGATGATATCGGCCGGATGCAGGTTCCAGCGCACCAAGCGTTCGACCAACTCTTCCATGAGCCAGGTGGACGTGACCCAGGAGCCGTAGAGCGTCTTCTGGTCGTGGATCAAGTCGGGTGAGGGATTGAATTCGACTCGGCCCCCTTCGCCCAGAAAGACGATCCTTCCCCATTTCCGTGTGGCACGAATCGCTGTAGCCCGCGCGGCATCGTTCGCTGAGCAGTCTACGGCGCGCTCTACGCCCATGCCGTCCGTGATCTGCATGACTTCTGCAACGTTGTTGGAGCTGGAAGCAAGAACGGCGTCGCAGAGGTCAAGATCGAGAGCGATCTTCATGCGTTCGGGAACGACGTCGATGCCGATGATTTTTTCCGCGCCCAGCTTGCGACAGAGCGCGCCCGCAGCGAGACCTACAGGCCCGAGGCCCGTGATGAGCACGGCGTGATCCCCATTGATGCCGATCTTTTCCAATCCCTCATAGACGGTGCCGAACCCGCAGGCAACCTGCGCGCCATCGCCGTAAGAGAGTTCATCGGGTAGGGCGATGAGGTCTTTCTCCTCGGCCACCATGTACTCCGCCATGCCGCCGTCGCGCTGCCAACCATAGGCGCGCCGGTACTCATCGCTGGTACAGGAGATCATGTAGCCACGCCGGCAGTCGTTGCAAACCCCGCAACCGGAAATGTGATAGACAATCACGCGATCGCCGACGTTGAAGCGACGGCAGCCAGGGCCGGTCGAAACGACTTGACCAGACGGCTCGTGACCGGCGATGACGCCCTGGTAGCCTTCAGGGCCCTTGCCGAGATGCTCGTGATAGATGGCGCGAATATCGGAGCCGCAGATGGTGGAGGCTTTGACGCGCAACAGAACTTCCCCGTGGTCCGGCTGCGGTACCTGCACCGTGCGCATCTCGACGGTGGAGTTGCCGGGAAGAAACGCTGCAGTCATGGTATTGTTCATGTCTTCGTTCTCCGGATCAAAGCTTCCAGCCGGTAGCCATTGTTGCAAAAACCATCCAAAGTCAAGACCTATCGACGGATCCGAATCCGGAAACTGAGAGCTAAAAGCAACCGGTTCCAGGCTTCCGAATTGCATTTACGGCGGGGTGATTTCGCCGGCAGGGTCCCAGAGATCCTCCCATGTCTGGCCCTCCTTCCATAGGAAGACCTGGCCCTTGATCAAGCGGCAGTTGCGATCGATCGCGGCGATGGAGCGCATCTCCTCATCGCTGAGTGGATCTCCCACGACTCCCTCTAGGTTGGCGCGATAATGATGGACTGAGAATGGAATGGGTGTTTGGCCGCGCTGCACCGCCCACTTGATACATACCACCGCTGGATGAATCCCGTGGTTTTCAGCGATGCGCATGATCACTGGATCCTCGGTCGGCGCAGTGTCCTCGGGGGTCCGATCACGCTCCGGCCGCCCGGGTGAGCCGACCGGGCAGTAACCGACGGGCTTTATGCCGTTTTCAAAAACAAATCTGAACAATTTCGGCTGCTGAAAATGCGGGTGCAGCTCCATTTCATTCACCGCGGGTTTGATGCGGGCGTCGCGCAGAACAAGCTTCAGTTTTGGGATGGTCATGTTCGAGGTGCCAATGTGCCGCACCAGTCCCATGTCCACCAGTTCTTCCATCTTGCGCCAGGTCTTCATGTAGTTCTCGTGGATGTAAGGCATGGCGTCAGGAGAGCGAGAGGTAACGTCGCAACCTGGCGGATGAAAATTCGGGAACGGCCAATGCACCAGGTAAAGATCAAGGTAGTCAAGGCGCAGATCGGAAAGCGACTGCCGGCAGGAAGCGATTACATCCTCTTCACTATGCTTGTCGTTCCAGAGCTTCGACGTGATCCAAAGTTCCTCGCGCTTGATTCCGCCTCGCAGGATCTCCTCAAACGCGGCCCCGATCTCGGCCTCGTTGCCGTAAACCGAAGCGCAATCGAAGTGCCGGTAACCGACCGCGGCAGCGCCCTTCACCACCTCGGCGATCTCGACTGCTGAGACATGGTCGGATCCAAAGGTGCCAAGGCCGATCGCCGGCATGGAGGCCCCACTAAAAAGAGTTCTCCGAGGCACCACAGCTGGGTCAACAGAATCCCCCGCCGAGATCCCTGGGCCGCCTCGATGTTGCATTTCTTTCTCCTCTCGCCAAAATGCCCGAGTTTACGCAAACACAAGCATTTTGAGTCGTTTGCAAAGAGGAACACGTGTTTGTGCAAAGTCGAAGCGAGTGATCCAACCCTTTGCAACGAGGAGTATACGATAAAGGTATCGTTATTGTAAACGCATTTAACCGAAAACAGAGCCATAATCCGGCGAGAGCCGCTTGGGGCAGGATGGACCGACAATAAGCGTTTAGATCGCCGGGATCGCTGGCTGCCAAAAGATCGATGTGACTGCGAGCTACTCGATCGTTCCTGTCGAGATTGCAATGGTAGAATCCGGCGAATTGGAGTTGAAGGAGGCAGCTTGGGCAGGCGGTTACCGCAGACTTTATTGGCATTGGCTGGAACGGCGTTTTGCCTGGCTCGTGCGCAGGCGCCGCCAGCCAATAGCATCAGCCTGACAACCGCAGACAGGCTGGAAGAGCCAGGCTGGTGGCCCACGAAGGGAGATCCGCCGCGCAATCAGTATTCCGGAGATGCGACTTGCGCAAGCTGCCACCGGAGGATAGCTCCACTCCAAAGCACGACTCCGATGTATCACGCCAGCGTGCGTGCCGTGCAGTCTGCGTTATTGACCAATCAAGCGCCGCTTCAATTCAAGGAGGGCGGCTTCAGCACCTCGGTCATAACCTCGCCCGAAGGGACCACCTTCACCGTGACTGACGGCGTACGTACGGTTTCCGCGCCGGCGATTTGGGCCATGGGATTCAAGAACGGACAGACCTATATCCTGGAGAAAGGCGGCGCCTATTTTGAGAGCCGATTGAGTTTCTTCACGAGGATTGATTCGCTGGACATTACTCCTGGACAGTCCCGTGAAGTGCCGGAGGACGTGGAAAGCGCATTGGGCCGGAAGATGGGTATCGATGAAGCAGAGCGCTGCTTCAGGTGTCATACAACTGCGGCCGTCACGTCAAAGGTGCTCGACTCGGAGAAAGCCATTCCCGGAGTTACCTGTGAAGCGTGCCATGGACCCGGAGCCGCGCACGTTGCGTCCATGACCTCGCACGATCCGGAGCAAAGTTCGGCGATTATGGATCCTGCCGATCTTTCTCCTTTTGATTCAGTCGACTTTTGCGGAGCTTGTCATAGCACGTGGGCGGATGTAGTGGAATCGCATATCAAGGTCGGCCTTGTGAAAGTACGCTTTCAACCGTATCGCCTTGAGCAAAGCCGCTGCTGGGGAACATCTGGCGACGCTCGGATTACCTGCATGGCCTGTCACGATCCGCATCAGCCACTTGTTCACGAACCGAGCGCCTATGACTCCAAATGCCTGGCGTGCCACGGTGTCCGCCCGGCCCCGGGAGGAGCACACACTGCCACGAAAGTCTGCACGGTGGCAACAAGCAATTGCGTTAGCTGCCATATGCCAAAATATGAGTTGCCGGAAATGCACGCAGTGTTCACGGACCACGATATACGCGTGGTCCGAGGCAGCGCTCTCGACCCAGGCAAGTTGACCCCTTAGAACTTCTACTGCGACGGAGCGCAGCGAGCGGACTAGTCATCGGACTCTATGCTCGGTGAGACCAATCCTGGCGAGCCGTGCGCCGCTGATGGGAGCGGCGTGCGCGGAGGCAGCATGACTGAGCACAGCGGAACTTCGCCGCTGAGACGTCGGCAACATCTGCGATAAAAAATCCGTAGTAAAGGCTAGCCAGATTCCAACACGAGATTTGCATACTGAATCGTGTCACCGGTCCGAATGATCCCTACGGCCCGTGGCACTCGCTTCTTCAGGTTGATGTGGGGCTCGAATTCGAGAGCTACTCCGGCTAACGACGACTTGAACTTCACGATTGTCTCAGGTGTGTTTGCCTGGTTAAACTCCTCAGCCATGAATACTCTGGCCACGTTGAAGTTGCCGCGAATGGCGGCCAATACATCGAGAACCCGAGGTATGTCATCCACCAATGAAATATCGATCGTCTCAATTTCCTTCCAATATGGAAATCCCCGGTCCGCAATCACCAGCGTGTTGGTATGACGGACCTGGCTAAGCAAGGAATTGATTTTCGGGTTTAAGATTCCAGATTTGAGCATGCGGCGCAATCTCCTGAGGAGCCCGGGAATCACGCGTGTATGGTTTTGCCCGCCGCTGCATGCAGTGGCACGGCTTCTTGATCAATCGCCGCTTTCTTGTCGGTCGAAGCTCGAACCACAAGTTGAGGCTGAATGATGATTGTCTTGTTTCGCGGATGAGTTTTTGATTCCAGCAACGACAAGGTCAACCGACCTGCCCGTTCGCCGATCATGTCGGTCTGTTGATCGATGCTCGATAAAGGGATGCGGAGTTCAGTATCGTAATGCAGGTTCCCGGATCCAATGACTGCGATGTCCGCGGGCACTCTTAAACCCGCATCGAGAATGGCGTGAATAGCTCCAATTGCCATGGGGTCGTTATAGCAAAATACTCCGTCGGGACGAGGATTCAAGGCCAGCAGTTGCCGCATCAGTTCCGCGCCGCTTTCTCTGCTTTGCACATCCACAAGCCGCGGCATCGTCACAAAACCCGGAAGGGGTTTCATATCGTGCCTGACCAGGGCATCTTGATAGCCCTTCAGTCGCCCTGCGCCCGGGCTATTGTCAGGCCCGCGTAAGTGAGCAATTTTCTTGCACCCAACATCGATGAGATGTTCCGTAGCCAACAACCCGATCGCTTCGTCGTCGGTGCCAACGTAGTTGGCATCAAGGCCCGTCAGATTACGGTCGATCAAAACCAACGGCAGTCCTTGCTTTTGCATCCGTTCGAAAACCGATGGATCAGTGGATGAGGATGCGATTACCAGAGCATCCAGCCGCCGGCCCAGCAGCCGGTTGATCTCATGCTTTTCCAGCTCGGCATCCTCTTCCGAGGTCGAAATGGTGAGGCAGTATCCCTTTTTCAGAAGCGCCCTTGAAAGTGATTTCGCCACCTGGGCAAAGAAAGGGTGCAACAGGTCGGGCACCACCAAGCCAACCAGATAGGTCTTTCCGGTGACTAGGCCACGGGCAGCTAGATTTGGAGTGTAGTCAAGCTCCTTTACACGATCCAGAACTCGCTTCCGAGTTGCTTCGCTGATGTCCTCGTGGTTCCGGAGCACCTTTGAAACTGTGACCACCGAAACGCCAAGGTCACGCGCGATATCTTTCATCGTTGTGGGCACAATCCCTTATACCATAATTACCTTGAAGTATACGATAACTGTATCGATAACTTCAGCACATTTGCACACCCTTTTTGAATGAATGTGTCCAAGTCGCCGGCAATCGTAAACCCCAGCAGAAAGGCCCAGCCCCACCAAATCTGCGAAAGCTATCGCCTTCCTTGAGCGAACCGCCATTAGAACCGTTGCATCTGCCGCACCGACGTCTCTCAGGAGCTTTCGGCGAGCCATTCTCTTGATCACCGAGAGGCGGCTATCCCGCCCTGCCGAGAACGATCGTCATCGGATGCCCTTCATAAACCGCGGTGCGATCCAGACCCGACTCAGATCCGATTCCGATACCATGTTCCCCTCTCACCAAGACAATGTGGAACGTGTGCTTGATTGGCATGCCCGGGAATGTACCGGTACGATCTCCGATTGAGAGCGCCCTGCGACGATCATCCCAATGCAAGCGAATCGTTGCCCTGGCTCCATGCTCGTACGCATAGCCATCCCCGCTGTCTTCGTAAAGCAAGAAGTCGGCATCTTTCCCGCCATAAATGCGAATTTCCAGTGGGTCTTCCGCATCTGCGGTGGACTGCACAACGGGCCCCATAGGAACAATGCTGCCCTCCTTCACCAGGATTGGAATCTGGTCCAATGGGGCATCAGCCACAATCGTCTGTCCGCCTTGATAGGTTTTTCCGGACCAGAAATCTACCCAATCGTTGCCGGCAGGCAAGACCACGCTGCGACTCGTCGCACGCGGCTGCGTCACGGGATTAATCAAGAGCGAATTGCCGAACAGAAATTCATCATCGACATCTCTCAGTGCAAGCTCATCCGGATAACCAAATGGCAAGGCCTGCATAACAGCCTCTCCGCGGCTCGTGACGCCCCAGGCATTGGAGTAGATGTACGGCATGAGACGATAGCGAAGCTCATCGTATTGAGTCAGGATCCTCTGCACCTCAGGACCGTAGTTCCACATCTCCGTCTTAGATTGATATCCATGAATTCGGAAAATGGGGCAGAAGGCGCCGAACTGGAACCATCGAATCAGCAGTTCGTGATAGTCCGCCGAGGTATATTGGTCGGCTGAACGGAAGAAACCGCCGATGTCTGTCGTCCAATAGGGAAAGCCGGACATTGCGAAGCTGAGTCCGGCCGGGATCTGGCGCCGCAGGGTCTCCCAATTCGCCGAGATGTCGCCGGACCACGATATGGACCCGTTACGTTGCTGCCCGGCGTAAGCCGAACGCGACAAGATTACCACCCGCTTGCTTTCGGTCGTAGCTCTTTGGCCGTCATAGACTGCCGAAGTCTCAAACAGTGGATACGCATTACGCACTGTCTTTCCTGGTCCCAGGTATGTGTTGTCGTTCTTGAGAGGATCGCCCTCCGGTTCTGAAGCATCCAGCCACCATCCATCCAGGCCCGAGCGAAACAAATTCCGATCGATCTCCGACCAAAAAAGTTTTTGCGCCTTGGGATTGAACAAATCTGCCCAATTCTCCTGTTCCTTCGTTTCGCCTGGTTCTCCCGTGCTTGCATCGCTCTTCAGAAGCAGGTTGGCGCTCTCCATATCGTGATTTACCGCAGTCTCTGCGCCGAACTTCGCCCAAACCGAGATCACCATGTGGAAGTCTTGGCTATGTAGCGCAGACATCAACTCCGCAGGATTCGGATATGCGCTTTCATCGAATCTCATGGCATTCCAGCCATACTTGCCCCAATACTGCCAATCCTAAACGAGCACGTCGACGGGAATCTGCCGCTTGCGGAACTCCGCCGCTGTATCAAGAATCTGTTGCTGGCTGGAATAGCGCTCCCGACACTGCCAAAATCCATAGGCCCATCGCGGCAACAGCGGAGCAGGGCCCGTCAACTCACGATACTGAGCGATCACTTCGTTTGGCGCTGGCCCATAGATGAAGTAATAATCGACCATCTCGCCCGCTTGAGAGCGAAACTCCATCATTTCTGACGGAGGACGCGCGAACAGTTGCGTGTTACCTCCCGTTACAGCGGTCACTCTATAGGTTGTATTCGCCGCTAGATGTACCTTGCCGCCCGCTGACCAGGGAAGCCACATATTCTTCAGATCAATGACCTTTTCATCATTGACGCTGAGTTGAAGCTTATCTCTCCCATTGCCGCTCAGCAGGAATCCATATTCCCCTTCCGCACCCGTCTGGAATGTCCCTTCTCCATCCCCGTCCAGTCGAATAGGCACTGTTGCAGGGTCGAAGTTCGTCAGTGCCGCATTGTTCCACAACAGGCCATACCCGTTTGTCGAAATGAGAAACGGGATCGCGATATTTGTATTGGCCTGGAGCAGCCGAACCGGGATATCCCTTAGATCGAGAAATCCCTCTTGATGTTGTCCCAATCCGTACAGCGCTTCGTTCGGGGAGAGAAGAAAATCCTGGCCAATCTCATTGGTGCGCATTCCGTCGACATCGATGGGCGTGATCGTGCGTCCGTGACTTCCCTGCTCGCTCAACACAGTCTGCCCGGCAGCCGTCAGAAACTCCACCGAGTTCGTTGCCCGGTCAATCTCCACCTTGAGTACGCTGGTCTTGATAGTCACGGTTGAAGCACTATGAGAAATCGTGAATGAGGCGCCTCCGCACGGACGAATTACTGTGGGCACGTTTGATTCTGGAAACTTGTCGGTCCGACTCGCTTCAACTCGAATGACCCGCTCAGAGCAGACAGCGAGGTGAAGCGCGCCACTCGAAGAATGCAATGTCACTCCATTTGCGCTTTGCTCGATCGCCTGGGCATGGACATGGAATGGCCTGCTGAGTGTGCAAGTGATTGCTGCCACTCCGATAGCAACGAAAAGCGTTCGCAGTTTTGAAGACATCAGTTGTCGCTCCTCGAATCGTTGTCAAACTGATCTGTAGGAACTTGATGAATCTAGGCTTGAAACTACCTCGCGAACGATGCAATCGCGCTTCGATGCAAATACAGATTGCTCAGCTCGTCTGGTCTTCATGGGTCTCACGCAACGGATTATTGCCGACTCGTATCGGTCGGCAGTTGTTCAATCACTGTTTGTGCTTGGTCATCCCAGCGCTTGCGTAGCTGCTGCGATATCCGAATCTGCTCTTCAGCAGCGTCCTTGTCGCCGGACTTTTCATAGAGGCGGGCCAGTTGATAATGGATGCTTCCATCCTCGTCGCTTGCCAATCCCGATTTGTACTCCGAAATAGCCTCTGGAATGCGGTTAGTCGCGGCATAGACCTGCCCGAGTAAAACATGAAGGCTGGGGACTAGATCTGGATCGAGGTCCTTGCACTTGGTCAGATACGATTCGGCCTCTTGAAACTTATGTCCCTGCACCAGGATTTCGCCCGCCAGCAGGTTCGCTTCAGGATCCTCCGGCGCCTCCGCTAAGAGAGAACTAGTGATTTCAAAGGCTTCATCCGTCTTCAGTTCGGTAAACAAGACAATGGCCAGGCTGAGGCGTGCTCCGCGTTTCGTCGAATCGATGGCAAGCGCTTTTCGATACTCAGCCTCCGCCTCGCTCCAGCGCCGCTTTTGGCGAAACACGTCTCCCGCGAGCACATGCATCTGAGGAGAGTTGGGATCGATCTCGCCCGCTCGGGTGAGCGTTGCAATTGCCAGTTTTTGATCTGCTTTAGTCTCCCAGTACAACCCGCGCACTAACGTCGCGGGATTTGCTTTTTGGCGCTCAGCGATCCTGGAGGTCGTTAGGAAATCGCCCGCATAAAACGAGCAGGATGCAAGCAGTTGCTGTTGGGCGCTGTTGAGTGTTTCCAGCGCCGGCTTCAAGAGATGATCGCAGGCGCCATACTTCCCTGCCGCATAAAGCATTTCAGCCTCGGTCGGCGACGGTTCCCGCGACGTTCGATATGATTCTGCCTCATCAATTCCTGTTGTGGGCGATGTGGCGGAAAGGAACGCCTGTTCAACAGCAGAGCCGAGATCGATTGCGAGATCTCCGGTACTCTGCCGCTCCCGCGCCAGATCGGCCAACGATTTCGCTTGGTCGATTGATAGCGCGTCGCGGAAGAGATACAGGCTCGACTGAAGGAATCCGGAATCATTCGCGCCAATCGCGGCAAACCCTTTGAGTGCATCATCCGGATGCCCTTCGGCAGCCTCCGCGACAGCAATGCCAAGGGGCGCTAGTCCACAATGGCTCCCGGATTGGGTATCTGATTCGAATTGTTCGCGCGCTTCAGCGATCTTCTTTTCGCGAAGCAGCGTAATGCCGAATTCGGCGTGAGCGCAGGGTGCAGGTGACGGTGCGGCCGTTGCACTTTTGAAGGCCTTTTCCGCTTCAACAAACTTGCCCTGCTCGGCATATGTCTCCGCGGCCCGAAGAGCGGCATACGGCGAACCACTGTAGGTTGTGGTCATGAGGCGCGCATCGGTGTCAACCTGCTGCAAATAGACCGTCCCGAGGCCGAGCCAAGCCTCCCCGTTGTTCGGGGCTAACCGTATCGCCCTCGAGAAAGCGTCGGCAGCGCGGTCATCACGGTTCAGGCTCGCGTAAGCCTTTCCTAGAGAGAGTTCAGCCAGCGGATCTTTGGAATTCAGCTTGGTGGCAGTCTCCAGGAATGGCACGGCCGCATCTGGTTTCAAGGTTTTTAGGTATTCGATGCCCAGAAACAATTGGGGCATATAAAGACTTGCGTTCAGGCGTATCGCATGTTTAAAACTCTCGATGGCGTCGGCAGATTTTCCTGTTTCGTAATACATGAGCCCAAGATTGGCCCAGAACTCCGGGACTGCGGGTTTGAGTTCGACAGCTTTGCGATACGACTCCGCGGCTGCACTAAAATCTCCCCTTGATTGTGCTGCTGCGGCATCGGCCAAGAGAGCTTGAAGGGCTTGATCCTGATCTTGCGCCAGGGCCATTTCGGTCCCATTGAAATTCGTGAATAAAATCGCCAGGCACAGTACCAGAACGAACCGCGGTACCATTTCCCGAAAGCCCCATGCTCTCTTGTAAATCGCTGACTTCATTGAGTCCAATCACAAATCAGAAACTTTCGGTCACTCTCAGACAGGGCTGTCCCCTTGCGAACAGCTCCACGTCGCATAGCCAGAGCGCATAGTTGACATTCACTCAGAGTAAGCGATAACTTTATTGATATTAACAAGGTACAGCACGGTACTGTTCGAGAGCGATCTCGAACGAATTAGGGGCCTTGTCACCGCTAATTCGCTGGAGTACAGTACGGCGCAGATGGGAAACTTCCGCCGGGGGCCAAATGGAACACGCAGTTGGATTCAAAGACACCCGGCAGCAAGGACCTTCTCCTCACGAAATCCCCGCCTCACAAATTCAAGAGGTGCTTACAGAAATCCTGATCAGTGTTCCCTTTCGCTCAAGTAAGCAGTCTCAGCAACTATTGCGATACATCGTTGACCAGACCCTGTCCGGCCACGGGCAGCTCTTGAAAGAAAGAGTGATCGGGGCAGACGTTTTCGGCAGGCGTCCCGACTACGATACGAATTCCGACCCGATCGTCCGGGCTCGGGCTGCGGAACTCAGAAAAAGACTTGCTCAGTTCTATGTCGGACCGGGTGTCAACTGCGCCGTCCGAATCGAAATCAGTCCCGGTTCGTATCACGCTTCATTTTCAGCCTCATCCCGGCCACTGACTCCCGCATCAGAGAGCGGGAGCGCCGAAACCGTCCTTCACTGGGCGCCAGAGCCTGAGTCCCTGCAGGTCGTTGCCCCCTTTGCTGCAGCAACCAGTTTAGGCATCAAGCCTCGGCGGAATTGGCCATTCTGGGTTGTCTCGATCTTTTGTGCTCTGGTTTTGGCATCGTTTTTGTTTCTGATCCTGCCCAAGAGTCCGATCGACCAATTTTGGGAACCCCTATTAACGACAGCGAAACCGGTGTTGATATACACCGGATCAAACCCGGTATACCTGCCGACCGAGGAACTCCTAGAAAAGTACAAAGCCACCCATAAGCTCGATGAATTGGACGCTCAGGGGCATGAATTTCTGATTCCGCTTACTCCCGATCAAGTGTTCGGCCCGGGCGATCTCGCAGCCATTAAAGACACTTATGTGACTCTCGGTGACATCTCAGCAAACGTCGCTGTGGCTACCTTCTTGGCACGCTACAAAAAGAGCTTCGATCTTCGCTCGGGAGAGGACGTTGTTTTTGGAGATCTTCTCCAATCTCCATCGATATTGATTGGCGCATTCAATAACGGATGGACAATGCAAATGACCGGCGATCTCGGATTTGTCCTCGGTCCTGGTTTAACGATCCGAGATCGATCCGATGCAAATCGTAGCTGGGCGACGCTGTATTCCCCCGATGACAAAGTCGCGATCGATTATGCTATTGTCGCGCGACTTCCTCACGCGAAAACCGGCGAACCTCTTTTGGCCATTGCCGGTATCACTCAAAGCGGGACTCGTGCGGCTGCAGAGTTTATAACCAATCCGCAAGAGGTTAGAGAATTGATCAGATCTGCGCCAAAGGCCTGGACTAGTAAGAACGTGGAATTTGTCCTCCAGACAAAGGTCGTCAACGATATTCCTACGGCTCCCACTGTAGTAGCTGTTCGCTATTGGTAGGCGCCCGGCCAGCCTCGAAGAATCAGCTCAAGATCCTGAACGAATAAGCGTATTGGCACGGCGGCTTATCGGGTAACTGAATCTCGAGCCCCTGCGTTGTTCGCGTCCATTTCAATTCGGAATTCGCTCCAAGCAGCCCCACTTTACGGATCTGGCGAGGGTAGTTTGCGGAGTTTTCAGCAAGCGACTTAATAACCATCTTTCCATCGGGCGCCCAGCCCAGGGCGATTGCATAGAGAATGTCGTCCTTTGTTGTGAATCGTATGTCTGTCGACTGAAACTTAAGCCTATTCAACTGATACATGGGCAACTCCTTGGCGGCTTCTGTGGCCGGACCTTCCCCGTAGATGGTCCAAGGACGCGTTCCCTTGATCGCCTCGGAATTCACCTCTTGCCAATCAGCAAGTTCCTCCAGGAATGCGACCTCGTCACTGTCGGGTTCCCCATTGCCGGGTAAGGGAATGCTGAGAAGAAGATTGCCATTCTTGCTTACGATGTCCACGAAAAGCGGAATCATCAAAGATGCCTTCTTGTAAGAATGATTCTCGAATACTTTTCGATCGTAGTGCCAATTCCCAATGCAAGCCTCCGTTTGCCAGGGCTTTTCCTGCAGCTTATCTGCCAACGTCATTTCAAAATCGCGTGTGAGTGTTCCCCAGACGGGTTCAGGGACCTCTTTCAGGTCAAGGACTCCTTCCAGATGGCCTCCGTGCGCACGCATATTCTTGTTGTAGTAATAGGCCATGATCTGCGGCGCCAGATCCGGGACGCCGAGCCAAACTCCAATGCCCCGGTCGAAATTGAACTGTGCTCCATCGTCAAAATTCAGGATGTCAGGTGAATAGCTGTCAATCACGTCCTGGACGCACAGGAGAAACCACTGGACAAACTCCGGGCAGGGTGTGTTCATTGCGTGGGGCTTGCCATTCAGCTCCCGGGGATCTTTCCCCTCCCACCATTTGCCCTTGCCGTCGGCAATAGTCATCACGCCATCGTAGGGAACCCCAGCAAGCGGCCCCGTAGTATCGCTTTTGTAGCGGACTGGAAGAAACTCGTCCCATACCCGATGCGGGGTGCCATGGTAGCTGACTCCGAATCGCAATCCATGAGATCGCGCAACTTTGGCCCAGGTTCCCACAACGTCTTTCTTCGGCCCTACCTTGACGGCGTTCCACGGCTGATGCTTTGAATTCCAGCAATGGTAATTATCGTGGTGAGTGGCCAATGCCACCAAGTACTCGGCTCCGGCGCGCTTGTACAACTTGATCAACACCTCTGGGTCCCACCTTTCCGCTTTCCAGAGATGGCAAATGTCCTTGTATCCGAACTTTGAGGGATGTCCATAGGTCTTTACGTGGTACTCATATTGAGCCGACCCCTCGATATACATGTTGCGCGCGTACCAGTCGCCTTGTTCGGGAACACATTGCGGGTCCCAATGCGCCCAGATTCCAAATTTGGCGTCGCGAAACCAGTCTGGGCATTGATACGATTTCAATGATTCCCAATAAGGCAGGAATGGTCCATTCGGAACAGTGCCTTGGAAGAACTGCGAACTTTCTGTCTTCGCCATCCGGGAAAGCGCAATCGTAGAGATACCACTCGCCAGGAACGTTCTGCGGTCCATCGATTCAAGTCCTCTCTCAGCTATCCTTGTGTCGAGTTATGCCCCGGCAGATATGCTTTTCTATGGCTCTGCCGCCGTCATTTCATTGACGCGCTCTCAGTTTCTTCGTGTTCCTACATGAACGCTTTCTGAATTGCCGCTGTAATGCACAATTTGATCCGGCTGAAGCGTCATCGTCAACCCGGTTCCATGGCCCGGTCCGACAATGACAATAGCGAACGTCCGATCTTTGACCATGCCTGGAAAATCTCCGCTGCGCGATCCAAGGGTCAATGTTCGGGAAGTATCGTTCCAAGCAATTGGGATCGTGGCATACACGCTTTTCTCGTAGTTGTAATTGTCGTTTTCGTCCTCATAAAGGGTAAACGAACCGTTTGCGCCTGGGTAAACTCTTACTTCAATCGGATCTTCTGGCTTTTGAGTCGCATATTCCATCGTGGGCCCCAGAGGGACAATCGCTCCGGCCCGCACAAACAGAGGAATCTGTTCCAATGGAGATCGGACATTTACGTCCTGGCCGCCAGTAACTGCTTGACCCGTCCAAAAGCTGGTCCACTGAGTCCCCTTTGGCAAGTAGACTGATCGGCCATCGGCTGCGGTAGTGACAGGAGCGACCATAAATGCAGAGCCAAACATATATTGATCGCCAATATTGTCGACCTTTCCATCGTGCTGGAAATCCATAACTAACGGTCGCATCATCGTGTCGTTATCGTGCGTCACTCGCCACGCTTCGGAATAAATATAGGGCAACATACGGTAGCGGAAGTTGTCGTACATCAGAAGGTACTTATACGACAGTGGCCACTTCCACATCTCCGTCTCTGTCTTAAATCCATGAATGCGAAGGATGGGGCAGAAGGTGGAGTACTGAAACCAGCGAACCAGCAGATGGTTATAGTCTTCCGAAGTGTATTGATCTTGAGGGCGAAAAGACCCGCCTGTGTCGGTGGTCCAGTAGGGCATACCGCCAACGGAAAGATTTAGGCCGGCTGGTATCTGCTGGCTGAATGCTTGCCAACTCCCGTGGACATCCCCTGACCACGTAACCGCAGCGTACCGCTGAAATCCAACTGTCGCGGTCTTACCCAGCTGCACCACCCGCTTCGTGGGATCAGCAGTTCGTTGACCCTCGTAGATTGATTGATTGGCAGCCTGCGGATAGTAGTAGGTGTAGGGGTTTCCAGACACAAGGCCGAGGTCGTCAACATACACCTTATGGTTCCTGACCTGGCCATTAACCTCTTCACCATCTTGCCACCAAGCATCGACACCCAGATCGAACATGTACTTCTTGAGATACTGCCAGCGGATACTGCGCCCCTCAGTGGAAAGCTCGTTCACGTAGCCGGTGTCTTCGATTTCGCCATGATGCTTGGCCAAGTCCTCCAACGTATCTCCTTTGGGATCTGCCCAGACTGAGATCATGTAGTGAAAGTTCAGCTCATGGAGTTTCTTGATCATCTCCGCGGGATCTGGGTACGCAGTCGGGTCAAACTGATAAGCTCCCCACCCCCATTTCCCCCAGTACTGCCAATCCTGAACGATCAAATCCACCGGTATATGGCGGCTGCGGAACCCCTCGGCGGCATCGAGTGTTTCCGCTTGACTCGCATAATGCTCGCGGCATTGCCAGAATCCATACGCCCATTTGGGAAAAAGCGGCGCGGCGCCAGTAAGCAGACGATAACCCCGCACCACATCATCGATCTTCGGACCATAAATAAAGTAGTAGCTGATGTCGTTGCCAACTTCCGACCGGAACACTGACGTGTTTCCCATCGGTCGGCCATAGAGCTTCGCGGTCTTACCTCCTCCGAGCAGCTTTACTGGGTAGCTCTCGCCTGCGGTTAAGTGTGCTTTGGCCACAGACGTATACGGCACCCACATGTTCTTATCGTCGTGGATTACTCGGTCGCCAACGGAGATGCCAATTTCACCGGCTCCATCCCCGCCTCTGGCGAAGAATACATAGTCTCCCGTTTCTCGAGCTTTGAACACTCCCGCTCGACTCGAAGGATCCACGGCAATCTCATCATCTTCACTTACTGGATTAAACTCCGTGAGCGATTCGTTGTCCCACAGTACTCCGTAACCCCGGCTGGAAACCATGATCGGAAACGCTCCAGTAATATTCTGACTTATAAGGTCGATGGGCATTCCTCGCCAGTTCCATACTCCGTCCTGCCCTTCTGCGAGACCATACAGTGCTTCATCTGGCGGGGAAAGGAATTCCTGCTGCAGATGGTAAGTGTCTTCCTGATTTACCGTTGCCTTCTGCATCGCTTTCCCGCCGCTTTGCGGCTCCGCCAGAATCCGGTTCCCTGCCGGCGTGAGAAATGTCAGTGCTCCGGAGTTTCGATCAACCTGCACCGACAGCTTTTCTCCGGAAAGGCTGATATCTTTCGAGTTCTCCGCAAGCTTTAGAGGAGGGTCGGACTGTTCCTGGCATCCGATGACCGCAAGACTTTTCTCGGTGGGAGGATCGTTGCCTGGAGCGTACGAGACGTGGACAATGTTGTTATCGCAAAAGTGAATTGTCATGACTCCCGGATGCATCGTAAAAATGGCTCCTCCGGCGATCTTGTGAAACGATGTGATCGCGATCGGAGCCGCCGGCGTCATGGGTATAAGGTTGGTCTCTTTGTAATCCACATCCTCCTGCTCTTCCGGATTGTTCGTCCCGGCAGTATTTTCAGATGGTGTTTGAGACGACCCGGCGGAGTTTTGCCCTTCGCTTCTTCCGCCTGACCCGAGAATGAAACCAACCGCTATTACCAACGCGAAGCAAAGCGTCCGCAGGCGCGCTGCGGGTGAATGAGTTCTGATCTGGCATTTGTTATCGCACGTAGACATCATGACTCCTAAGGAATTGCGAGGGAGAAGTGAAAGTCAATCTCGTACGGGATTGAAACTGTCGGAATCTGGCCAAGACCATGCGACGTCCCGAAACAAGCCTTCGGGCGAATCGGCGCTTCCGGTCAAGGCGTTTCGAAATACTTAAAAAACTTTTCCGTTTTTTGCGTTGATCCGGCAAAAAGCACGAATCCCCCCGGACTGAGCGTTGTGGGCCTCAGCTCGGAGGGATTCAATGGTTCGAATTGGCGCCCCTCCAACGACGATCGCGCTCACGGTTGAACTTGCGAACGCGATCGTCGTGCAGAGAGAAAGCTCAGTCCTCTGCATAAATGGGCTTTAGTAAGTAATCTTCAGCACCCCCTGCATCTGTCTCGCTCCCTGGGTACTTGAGGACAAGCCCATTGTTGGGCTTCCGACTCCGGCGCTGGGTATGCCGAAATTGGGATGGTTGAACGTGTTGAACATTTGGACGGCGATCTGTAGACGCAATCTCTCCCTCAAAGTGACCCACTTGCCAAACGTCAAATCCTCGTCCACATACCCCGGCGATCTCAAGTTGGAGAAGTAGCGTGGAGCATTGCCAAATGTGAAGTCCGACGGCGCTGCAAAGGCCGCCGGGTTGAAGAAGCAGTACTTTGATCCGACAGAGATGACGGGAACTCCGCTGGTGCCGCCGCAGTGACCGCTCTTGAATGGTTGGCCGGTCAAATCGGCATGTTGCCCACCGCCAAAAACTGAGGCGGAGTTTCCACCGGCGCCGATCGACATCGGGAACCCGCTCTGTACCGTTGTAATTCCTGAAACTTCCCAACCGCCGGCAATCGTATCCTCTATAACATTCATGTCTCTGCCAAATTGCTTGCCTCGACCGAATGGCAGGTCATAGACGTAGTTCAAGACAAGTGACTGCGGAATATCGTCGCCGTCCACCGACCAATCCGCTTTTAGGTCGTAGAAGTTTCGAATACTCGAGCCTCCCTGGTCGCCGTTGATTGCACCCCACTCTTCTGGACCGCCTGTATCGGAGAGGAATTTCGAGTAGGTGTAGGACGCCGTAAAGATCAGGCCCGCGCCGAAACGGTGCTTGAAGCTAGCCTGCAATGCATCGTATTCGTTGATTCCGACCGGCTCGCCCTGAGCCGACACGGAGCCGCAGTACTCCGGATAAGGCAGCAGGGATTGCGCTACCGTGTACGGGCAGCTTGGAGCCGTCAAGCCTAGGGTGCTCAAAGCGGTGGCGTAGGGGTTGGTGGGTAAGGTGTTATTCAGCGTAGAGCCCATGGAAAGATAGCTTGGATTCAGCTCGCCGTAGTTCATCCCGCCAAGAGTAATGTTCTTTCCGCGGCTGCCTACGTAGTTGACATCCAGCACGTCGTTGCTGGTGAAGGCGTATTGGAATCCAAAGCTGAACTGCTGTGTCCTAGGGTCGGGGCGGTTCCGATCGACTACACTTGGACTCTGGCCGACACTAGTCAAGCCTCCCAATGCGTTCCCGGTAACCGGCACCAGTCCCGTCTGAAATGCCTGTACAAGCGGCGTTAAAACGTGGATGCCGTCGGCCGATGAAGTCCACACTCCCGATGTCGAATACCCCGGGTCCGGCCCATTGCCGCCATAGAAGTTTCTTGCGTAATAGATGCCATAGCCGCCACGGAAAACCAGTTGCGGCGTCACAGCATACGAGAAGCCGGCGCGGGGCCCAATGTCATGTAAATCGACGTTCCAGAGACCGCGGTTCCCCGGGCTGTTGTAGACAATCTCCCCATAAGACGGAATCCCCGTTGTCACACTGATCGGATTGAGCGCGTGAAGATCGAAATACGCCTGTTCGTTGTGCCGGGCTGTCACAGGCATTTGGAGGTCGTAGCGGACGCCGAGGTTCAATGTCAGCTTCCGGCTGGCTTTCCAGTCGTCCTGAACGTACATCCCGTGCATGTAATACGTAGGCGCTGGATAGGCGGTAAACCCTGTGGAGCCGGCCGATCCGGATCCGGGGTTGCCGGCACCCGCCAAAAAGGAAGCGAGCGCGTCTCCGGGACTTTCGCCGCTCAGATTTGAGGGGTCAGGCCCAGCGCTCATTTGGTTGCTGAAATTGAACACCGTCGGGGTGAGCCGCCCGCCGTCGTCATTTTGCCGAACGCCCATATATCCGACCGAGATGGATTGTGTTTTCAGAGATTTGTTTACGTCTACGGTCAGGCTTTCATTGGTCTTCGGGAAGGTGGCTTCGCCGGAGTTTTGTGTCGCACCTAACGGAGCATAGAATCCTGACCCGCTAAAGGTATTCCCAAACTGGAGCTGTGGGAACTGCGGCGTCCAGGAATCGAGAGTCGCAGGCAGGCCAAGCGAGGAAGGCTTGAACGGAAAGCCCTGGACGACGTTGCCCCCAGGGTTTCGAATGAAGAATAGGGTGCTGGACAAAACGAGGGTTGGCGCGAAGACGTGAGAATACCCTAACACCCCAAACATGCGGTTGTTCGGGTCAAATACATAGGGTCCGGCAACATCGTTTCCGTAAAAGGCCCCTGTCTGGACCTTCCCTTCGTGTTTGTTTGAGAATTGCCCGTAGATGCGGTTGTCCGCATTGATGTTCTGATCAATGCGAATTCCCCACTCGTTCGATGTCGTCGGGGCACTCACCGTGGTGTTGAAGTTATAGCCGCCGCCTGGATTCTTTGGCGCCGGCCAGTAGTTGCCTGTGGCAAATTTGTTTGCCAAAGCGTCGATTGCACCCACTCCGGTTGTGGGTATCTTGTTTCCCGGATAGGGATCACGAACAAATCCACTTTTCGATCCAAAGCCGCTACTTCCTGTCGGGCAGGCATGTATCGAGTAAGGATTGTAGATCGCGCCCTGATAGACCGTCCGGCCGAGGCAATCCGTACCCAAGACAGTGGTCGTGAGCTCTGACGAGAAGTCGCCTCCCAACTGGGCTGTGGTTGGCACCTCTGCGCTATAGCTGAGGCCCCCGTTGAGCCGCAACCCTTCATAGTTGAAGAAGAAGAAGGTCTTATCCCGTTGCTTGTAAATGCCCGGGATATACAGTGGCCCACCGCCTGCGGCTCCGAACTGATTGCGATGGTCATCGGGCCTCGGAATGCCAGCCAGATTGTTGAAGTAAAGATTGGAATCTAAATCCTGGTTGCGGATATATTCGTCGGCAACGAAATGGTAGTCGTGGGTACCGGCTTTGGTCGTCATGCTGATCACATTGCCGGTGCTGAATCCATATTCAGCTGAAAACGAATAGCTGGTTACCTTGACTTGGTCGGTATCCTCCGGCGGGGGCACATACAGGATTCCTCCCCAGTCCTGGGACGTATCATAGCCGCCCTCCAGAAGGAAAAGGTTGGTCCCGAAGTAGCCGCCTCCGAAATTCAGGAAGGAATAATCCTGGTCGGCCGTATCTTCACTTCCGCCAGCCGCCAGCAACTGCCTGTCCCCTTGCACGTTTACCGCGGAATCCAGCGTCACGAAGGAAAGCACGTTTCTGAGATTGAGTGGAAGCTCTTCAATCTGTTTGGACGCGAGTTCCGTGCTGATGTCCGCGTCCTGCGTCTGAAGCAAAGGACCGCTCGTGTTGACGGTGACCTGCTCGGTCGCGCCGATCTTCAAGCTGATAGCTACGTTCACCGAATCGCCGGGCGTAAGGGTGATCCCATTTTGCTTAGTAGTCTCGAACCCCGGCGCGCTCGCCTCGAGAACGTAGGTGCCCTCCGGAAGCAAAGCGAAGGAAAAGTCGCCCTCCTGACCGGTCGTATCAAGTCGGGTGATTCCAAGATCTGGGTTGGTGAGTTTCAATGTCGCTTTCGCAACTCTTGCCCCGGACGGATCGGAGACTGTGCCCGACAGCGAGGCGGTTATGCTTTTGCCTTGCGCATGCATTTTCGAAACCAACGCCATCCCTAGGGCGATCATCAACACCGCCAAAACTACGAAACGGAACCTCGTCATTTTGCCTCCTAGAATTCTTCTTTGGTAATCCCGCTTGTAACTGGCCCAGGCCGCTGAAGAACGCCCAGAGCCTCCGCAGATCGATTGATTGGGGTGGCCCTCCCTAAAAGACCCCCATGGACACACCCTTTTCAAGCACCCATGGAGTAAGCGCTAACTTTATGGTTATTGGCAAGGTACAGTACGGTACTGTTCGAGAGCGTTCTCCAACGAAATGTGCAGTTTGTGTTCGACAATCAGGTGGAACACAGCACCGCGCTTCCGGAAGCACGACAGCTCTTGGGGCCTATGGACTGCCTCATTCCATGCAACGTTGCTCTGCCGATGCCGACCAAGAAACTCGCCGGGGCAAGCTCTCCAACGCATCGATAACCGGCGACGGCGCCATTTTCAAATCCGGTTCTGCCCTTGCGAGGCACGCAGAATGCCCCAGAGCAATCGCTAACTTTAGCTTTATCGCGGGGTATAATCGGCCTGGCCGAGATGCCAGGAATGTGTAGAAATCGCGAGCCAGTGGAATCGGAGACAATGCGCCTTCGCGTTATGGTTAGAGTGTTCGACAGACTCCGCCTGAGCCTTCTTCTTGTTGTCGCTATCGCCTTAATATCGGCATCCGGACCATTCGCGCAAGAATTGCAACCTGCGGGCAAGCCAACCGCTCAATCGACCGCGGAAAATCCCCAGAACCAGGAACAACGATCCCAGGGCGGGATGGCCTCTGGAAGTCCGCATGAAGCCATCTTCGACAGTCAGCACCGGCCCATCACCGCTGGTGGATTCGTCAAGAATGGGCCAATCGTGTTTCAGGATGTCGCGGCAGCGGCTGGGCTCACCCGGTGGCATCATACGGCCGGCACTCCCGAAAAGCGATTGATCGTTGAGGCCAAGGGCCCCGGCGTTTGTCTCCTGGATTACGACAACGATGGCTGGCTCGATATCTATCTTGTGAATGGCTCGACCTACGACGCTCTCGCTGGAAAGGCCACTCCTCCGCATGCTGCTCTCTTTCACAACAATCACGACGGAACTTTCACCGACGTCACGCAAAAGGCAGGTGTGGCCAATGACCGATGGGGATTCGGCTGCGCGGTTGCGGATTACGACAACGACGGCTGGCCGGATCTTTACGTTACCAATTACGGAAAGAACCGGCTTTACCGCAACAATCACGATGGAACCTTTACGGATGTTGCCGAGCAGTCTGCGACGGCCTGCGGAAAATGGTCAACAGGCGCAACGTTCGGCGACTACGACGGCGATGGCCGGCTTGACCTGTTCGTCGCTGGCTACCTGCAGCTCGATCTCGCCAATCTAGCCCAATCCGGCGGGGAGCCTGGCTCTTTGGTCTGCCAATTTCGGGGCGTGCCCACGATGTGCGGGCCGCGTGGGCTAACTGGCGAGCAGGACCATTTGTTTCATAACAATGGCGACGGTACTTTTACCGACGTGAGCAAAAAGCTGGGCCTCGACGATCCCAATGGCTATTACGGGCTGGGTGCCCTGTTCGCAGACGTCAACAACGACGGCAAGCCAGACCTGCTAGTGGCGAATGACTCCACGCCAAACTATCTCTACATCAACAAGGGGAATGGAACATTCGAAGACGACGGTTACATGAACGGCTATGCGCTGAATGGAGACGGGCGGGAAGTTGCCAATATGGGTATCGCGGTTGGAGACTATGAGAACAACGGGCACCTTTCGGTCGTGAATACGACCTTTGCCGACGACTTCGACGTGCTCTTTCGGAATGATGGAACCGGTCATTTCGACGATGTCAGCTATCAGTCCGGAATCGCACAGCCAAGCATTCCGTTTGTCGGATTCGGAGACGGATTCCTCGATTACGACAACGATGGCTGGAAGGATCTGCTCATCATCAATGGCCACGTTTATCCGCAGGCGGACCAGCAGCCTGATTGGGGTCAAAGTTATGCCCAGCGCCCGCTGCTCTTTCACAACTTGAAAAACGGCAAGTTCGAACTGGTCCCGGCGGTGGAGGGTACTGGTCTCGCGGCTTTAATGGTGGGCCGCGGTGCAGCATTCGGCGATATTTTTAACGATGGCAAGATCGACGTCATTGTGAACAATATGGACGGAGTTCCAGTCCTCCTGCGCAATGTGAACTCCGATCACCATCACTGGGTCGAACTGAAGCTAATCGGTGGACTCAAGAGTCCGCGCGATGCAGTTGGCGCGACTGTCTACCTCAACGCGAACGGAATGCGCCAGCGCGAAGATGTTCTGAGCGGCGGCAGCTATCTTTCTTCGAACGACATGCGTGTCCACTTCGGCCTGGCAGACACCACCGACGCCGGAACGGCGGAGATTCACTGGCCGTCAGGCGCGAAAGAAAGTGTCAAGCTGCCCTTCGTTGATCGCATCTTCACGGTCACGGAGGGCAAGGGAATAACGGTGGAACTCTGCACCGCATGTGGCATCGCAGGCAAATAGAAGGCCGCTCAAATCAAGCAGGCTGGTGAAGGGGCCAATCGGCCCCGATATTTGTGAGCCAGCTTGGATGTTAGCCTTCGGCCGGCTTAGGCTTCTGCGTTACGCTTGACCTTAACCTTTAGTTTCTGAAACAGCCGCATGAGGCGGATCCTGACTTGATTTTGATGGACTTGCGGAGCGGTTTTTAGGACCCCTTTCGAGACATAACGAAGGTCGGTTCAATGAGCTCTTTATTTCGAACGGCGCGTGTCAGCCAATGCTTCTTGTAGGGGGTCTCATTGGACACCCACTCCTTCCAAGGTTTGGAAGTTCTTTCTGCTAACCACTTCGCTATCGCACGCTCGACGCGTTGAAGCCCTTTTTCTTGTTCTCGACCGCGCCGCGCCTCGTTTGCTCGAAGTGATGTCTGACGGTGAGCACATTTTTCGGAACAGTAGACACTCTTCTTCCGTTCGGTCTTCCTCACATAGAAGTTTCCGCAGTGTCTGCAAGGGCCGCCGAGCTTCTCGTTAAAGGGGTTGATGAGGAATCGTAAGAAGAGCCCAAGTGCAACTTCGACCGGTTTAGCCTCAGTCGAGTATTCCGGAGCCACTAAATATGCCAGTCGTGTTGTCGCGCCGCGCGCAGGAACCGCCTAGTAGAACTTTCCGAGCGCCCTTCCAAAATCACCGTTTTCGGAAGGGCAGAACCAACCAATTTGGGACGCCGGGGAAAAACACTCGTAAGTGCACATCCTGAGGGTTCTTGGAATAGACGAAAGGGAAGAAGAAATCTGGGTAGCGACCCCCTAAGCATCGCAAACAGCGACAGTCCTAAAGCCCCCAAGCAATAGAGCAATGTTGCCACGGAGAAGGCGGTTCTGGGAACAGCGCCACGAAAGGGGACTGCCGAATCCCCGGATGGAGAAAAGGTCGATTTCCTGGGCTGTAGGCTCGGCAGGAAAATACTCTCCGGTCCCTTTCCGAGCCAAAGACCCGCGAGTTTGCTCGGAAACGGGGCTATGCTGCGAGGATTCTCTGTAAGTGATTTATTTTATTGACTCGTTGGCGGAGAGGGAGGGATTCGAACCCCCGATACCCTTTCGGGTATGCCGGTTTTCAAGACCGGAGCCATCAACCGCTCGGCCACCTCTCCGCAGTCTGCCGGCCCTTTCTAGATTGTACGTCGACCAAGGCGATTCCAAGCTAATTGCGGGAGAGGCGCCGATGCTGCTCAGCGTATCCACAAAAAAGCGGGAGTACACGGCTCCCGCTCTCATCAATCGCCTGGATCTACTGCTTGCCCTCGAGTTCATCGGCCAGTGCGCCCGCTCCATAAATCTTGCGCAGCGTCTCGATCATTCCCGCGGAGTGAACCGCAACGCCGCGATTCTTTGCGCCGTCGTAAACGAAATCTCCCGCCAGCGACTCAATATTTCCGTCAAAAACGAGACCTACTAACTCACCGTCGCGATCCACGACCGGGGAGCCGGAGTTGCCGCCGATGATGTCGTTGGTGGTGACAAAATCGACCGGTGTAGCCAAGTCGAGCTTGTCGCGCGCCGCTTCTTCCTTCGGCGTTAGATTCCACGGGGCCTTGTCGCTGAAGCTCGCCGCTCGATCGTACAGTCCGTAAAAGGTCGTAAACGGCGGAGCGATCGTTCCGTTGTACGGGAATCCATCGACCGTGCCATAGCTCAACCGCAGCGTAAATGTCGCGTCGGGATACGCGTTCTTGCCATAGACCGCGAAGCGCGCTTTGCCCAGTTTCTCGCCTCCGGCGTCGAACACGCTTGAGACTTTGTCGCGCATGTACACGTAGTTGGCGCGCCAAACGGGGTCTGCACGGCGCGCGGCTGCGATCATGGGATCGTTTGAAGCTGCGACCGCAGCCTCGCCTCCATCGAGCAGGCTCTTCCGGAATGCTGGATCGGCAAGTTTGGTCCCATCCACAAGCGCGTCTACCGACTTATCGATGTCGCCGCCCTGCACGATCGCTTGCAAGTACGCATCATCTGCCCCGAGCTGCTCTTTCGCCAGGTTCAGGGCATTCTTCATAAACATTTTTTCCACGGAAGGATAGACAGGCGCAGGAGACAGCAGCTGGTATCGGAGGGAATCCAGCCCCGCCTCGTGGTACTGCGGCAGCCGTTCGCCGTCGGGCTTCTTCACTTCAGTTACATACTGCACGATCTCCATGGCGAGCGTGAAAAGCTGGCTGTCGCCGCGGCGGAAGAGTTGCTTCTTGAATTCGGGCTTGGCAAGGTCCACGGCCTTTGCGATTTCGTCCCACGCGTCTCCATATTCCTTTTCCAACTCTGGATTCGCATTGACTTTGGCACGCAGATCGTCTTCCTCAGCCTGCTTCTTGGCCAAGATAGCCTTATCCGACAGCGCCTCCTGGCGGCCCACGTAGACTTTCAGGCTATTCTGCAGAAAGAAAATTGTGCTTTCAACCTTCTCCTTCTTGTCCGCACTCTGCTTCGCGAATTCCTGCGCTGCGTCAATGCGTCGCTGAAGGTATTCAACAATTGCCGGTCCGCGGACTTCGCGTTCCAACGTCAATTCGGCCGCGGTGTCGTCACGCGATGTCGAACCAGGATGGCCTGAGACGAAAACCAGATCGCCCGGAGCCGCACCCTTCGGGTTCCACTTTAAATAGTTCTCTGTGTGCAGCGGTTTGCCGTTTTCGTACACCCGGTATAACGCCATGTCCAGGTCGTACCGCGGATAGGTGAAGTTATCCGGATCGCCGCCAAAAAATGCAGCCTGCTCCTCGGGCGCGAACACCAGGCGTACGTCGGTGTACGCCTTATATTGATACAGCCAATACTCGCCCCCGTTGTAGAGAGTCACCACGTCGGATCGCAAGCCCGTCTTGTCTTTGCTCTCCTTCTCGATCGCAGCAATCTCAGCATCGCGCGCCTTCAACGCCGCAGTGTCATCCGCGGCGCCCTCGGCTGCGCCCTGCACTCGAGCTGTCACGTCCTGCATAGCTACCAGAACATTGATCTCAAGATCGGGAGTCTTCATCTCCTGGTCCTCGGTCGTGGCGTAGAACCCGTCGCGCAGATAATCGTGTTCTGCCGTGGAGTTCTTCTGTAGCTGGACTCGCGCCACATGGTGATTCGTCAGCAACAGGCCATCCGGGCTTACGAACGATCCTGAGCCGCCGTCGTTGAGCCGCACGCTCGAGAGCCGCAGATGATCGAGCCATTCCTGCGTTGGATGAAAGTTGTACTTCTCCGCCAGGGCTTTAAGCGGCGGGTTGTCGAACGTCCACATGCCCTCTTCAGCGCACATCGGCGGCACCGTCGCCAATAGCAATGCTGAAATCAAAAAAGCTGATCGAACTCGAACATTCATTGTGTCCTCACGATTCGAGAGCGCCCTTTGGCGCACTGTGTTTATGGTTGCGGCTGCACCAGCACCACCACGCCCGAGGCTGCGTCCTTCTGATGAAACACCTGCTCGGTGGCCTTCTGAAAGTCTTCCGGCCTGGCGTAGGGGATGTCGGTAAAAGTTTGTGGATTGCGATCAGTGAGCGGAAACCACGAGCTCTGCACCTGAATCATGATGCGATGACCGCGGCGGAATGTGTGATAAAGATCGGGCATGGTGAAGTCGATGTCGGTTTCCTTGCCTGGTACCAGCGGCTCCGGCTTCTCCCAATTCCCCCGGAATTTGGCACGGAATGGTTCGCCGCGAAGCAACTCCTCGTAGCCGCCCATGTGCACCGGCGCCTCGTCGATCACGCGCTTATTCGGCATTGAGGTGTCGCCAGGGTCTTCATCGGGATAAACATCGATGAGCTTCACGTCAAAATCTGAATCCGTGCCGGAGCTCGCCACCTTCAGATGCGGCGAAATCGGCCCGGCGATCGTTACATCTTCTGTCAGCGGATCGGTCTCGTACGTCAGCACGTCGGGCCGGTAGCCGGCAAAGCGCTGGTCGTCGACCATGTAGCGCTGCGGAACCGTGTCTGTGGTGTAACCGACAAAGGGCACGGGATGGCCGGGATCGCTCACGTATTCGTCGACGCTCGCTGTCTCGACGGGCGGATCGAAGCTGAGCTTACCGCCGGCACGGAAATAAAGCGTCTTCGTAACTGTGTTCTTTGGCGGCCATTCATCGTAGCGGCGCCACACGTTGGTTCCGGTTTCAAAAACAATCGCGGCGGGCAGCGTCTTGCCGCCGCGCTTCAAGTAGTGCTCGAAAAACGGAAATTGTATATTCGCGCGGAAGTAAAGCGAAGTCTTGGCGTTAAACTCGACATCACCCAGGTGGTCGCCGTCGTTGCGTGCCCAGCCTCCATGCACCCATGGCCCTTCGACCAGCGTAACCGGCGTATCGGGATTGAATTTACGGATCGCATAGAAAGTCCGATAAGGCCCCTCGAGATCTTCCGCGTCGTACCATCCACCCACGACAAGAACCGCGCACTTCACGTTCTTCATGTGCCGCGACAAATCGCGCGACTGCCAATAATCGTCGTACGTGTCGTGTTTGAACTGGTCGTCCCACATCCAGCTCGCGCCATCCAGGTACTTATCCAGGCTGGCCACATTGCCGGCATTCAAGAAGAATTTGTAACTGTCCGGCGTGCCGAAGTCAAAGGGCGCTTCCGTTTTTGGCAGCACCGGATTCTGCTGCGGATGAAAAAAGGGCGCATAAAACTCGAATCCCGCCGCGAGCATGAACGCTCCTCCGTGATACGAGTCATCGCCGAGAAAAAGATCGGTCATAGGCGCTTGCGGACTGGCAGCGACAATCGCCGGATGCGAGTCAATGATTGACGCCGACGTGTAGAACCCCGGATACGAGATTCCCCAGATGCCCACTTTGCCGTTGTTGTTGGGGACGTTTTTCAGCAAGAAATCGACGGTGTCATAAGTGTCCGAAGAATCGTCCACATCCTGCGGCGATTTCTTTTGGTCGATATGGGGCCGCATCTCCACAAACGTGCCCTCGCTCATCCAGCGTCCACGCACATCCTGATGGACGAAGATGTAACCCGACTTCTCAAACTCGTCTGACGGCCCAAGCGTTGCGGGATAGCGGTCCTCGCCGTACGGTTCCACGTTGTAAGGCGTCCGGTCCATGAGGAACGGATACGGCCCCGGATCGTTGGGAAACGCCGAGCTCTTGGGAACATACACCGCGGTAAACAGCCGCACGCCGTCTCGCATGGGAATCCGGTATTCATATTTTGTGTAATGTGCGCGAACGAAATCCTCTCCGGGAGCCTGCTGCACAGACTGCTGCGAGTACAGTCCAGGCAGGGCAATCATCTGCGCAGCCAGAAAGCCGAATGCGACGCGTCTCGGAATGTGCATCGTGACCCGGAACCCCTGATCTTCCAGACTAACGCAGCCGACGGCACTTCGGTCCCAGCCTGACACGAGGACTCCGCGAACCGCCTCTGGGCTGTGACGAACGGATGGAAAAGCTGGTTGAGTCAATACCGCTCTCATATTCTTCATAGCCTGGATGCTTCGCAAAAATGCGCACAACGACAACGCTCTTAGCTCTTCCATTCACTGATTTCAATGCTCTGGTTCAGCAACCAACTGCCTTCCACAGAATTTCTGCATTTCCTTATGCCATCCTTATGCGATTCGCGTTTCGCCAGTTTAATCTGAGCTTGATCCCTTAATTGGCCGCAGGCGCAATCTCCGCCGGGGCTGTCCTACCATTCCCAACTCATGAGGAGACCTATGTCAAAGTACAAATTGGAGTACATCTGGCTCGACGGCAAGAAGCCCGTTCCGGGTCTGCGCGGCAAGAGTCTGATCAAGTCCTTTGAGAAGCCACCCACCCTTGCTGACTTACCTCTTTGGGGTTTTGACGGCAGTTCAACGATGCAGGCCGAAGGGAGCAAGTCCGACTGCGTGCTAAAGCCTGTGGCTCTCTATCCCGACGGAGCCAAAAAGGATGGTTATCTGGTTCTGAGCGAAGTCATGCACCCCGATGGCACTCCGCATTCCACAAATATGCGCGCCACAGCCCCCGATGACCCCGATATCTGGTTCGGATTTGAGCAGGAATACTTCCTATATAAAGATGGCCGGCCGCTCGGCTTCCCCAAAGACGGGCACCCCAGCATCCCTCAATTCCCCTACTACTGCGGCGTCGGCTACAAGTACATGGGCAGCATCGCACGCACCATCGTTGAGGAACACCTCGACCTCTGTCTCCATGCGGGCATTAACCACGAAGGCATCAACGCCGAAGTGGCCAAGGGCCAGTGGGAGTTCCAGATCTTCGGCAAAGGCTCGCATAAGGCAGCGGACGACGTGTGGATGGCCCGCTATCTAATGTCGCGCCTCTGCGAGAAGTACGAAGTCGATGTCGAGCTCTATTGCAAGCCGATCAAGGGCGACTGGAACGGCTCCGGCATGCACTCCAACTTCTCCACCAAGTACCTTCGCGAAGTGGGCGGAAAGGAGTACCTCGAAGCGCTGATGAAGGCCTTCGAGAACAATATCGCCGCGCACATCGCGGTCTATGGCCCGGATAACCACTTGCGCCTTACCGGCCTTCACGAAACCCAGGCCATCGATAAATTCAGCTACGGCCTCTCGGACCGCGGTGCCTCGGTTCGTCTGCCGGTAAACTTTATCAAGAACGGTTACAAGGGCTACCTCGAAGATCGCCGTCCGAACTCCGAGGCGGATCCTTACCAGATCGTTGCACAGATTGTGAAAACAATCAGCACCGTGCCAACCAAGTAGCCCAGGCTGCGCTGCGGAATTTTCACGCGGCCAGCAGCAGCGAGAAACACTCGGCGCAGGCCATGAACGGCTGCGCCGATTTCTTTCATCGGCGCCTCACGCGGTTCGCCATTTCTAATGGCTCCTTTATAGCCGACGTGTTAGAAACAAGAGAACAGAACGGGCGCGGCTCGGCTCTGAAATCGGCGAGATTCGATGGGCATATTCGCCTGAATCTCCCGGTTTAGCCGCCCACGTTTTGAATCCGCTGCCAGGAAAGTTTGCCAAAAAGATTATGACAGCAGGCCATCCAGTCGAGTTGGAACCGCTTTTCGGAGACTACCCGCTCGACCAGGCCTACGACGAGATGCGCGAGCCCGCCGGAGAAGTGCGGGAGCAGTACCGCGCGCTGGCCGAGACCCTTGCCGCTCTGCCCGCCGACGAGCTTCGCCGTCGCAAGCAATCGGTCGATCTGGCGTTCCTCACCCAGGGCATCACCTTCACCGTCTACGGCCGCGAAGAAGGCACTGAACGCATTTTCCCTTACGATTTGCTTCCTCGCCTGATCACCGCCCGCGAATGGGAGTGCATTGAGCGCGGCCTCACCCAGCGCATCACCGCCCTCAACCTCTTTCTCCGCGACGTCTACTCCGACGCCAAAATCCTCAACGATAAGGTCGTGCCGCGCGACCTGGTCTACAGTTGTAAACATTACCGGCGTCAGATGCGCGGGCTTCAGGTACCGCGCAACGTCTATATCGCGGTCGTCGGCTCCGACCTGCTCCGTCTCAATACCGGCGAATTCGTCGTGCTCGAAGACAATCTCCGCGTGCCTTCGGGCGTGAGTTACATGCTCACCAACCGCCGCGTCATGAAGCGCACCTTTCCGCAACTGTTTTCGAGCTATGGCGTTCGCCCCATCGAGCATTACCCGCAGCTGCTTCTCTCCACCCTGCGCTCGCTCGCGCCGGAGGGACGTCCCGAGCCCAACATTGTGCTCCTCACTCCCGGCGTCTTCAACTCTGCCTACTTCGAACACACTTACCTCGCCCGCCAGATGGGCATTGATCTTGTTGAAGGCCGCGACCTCGTCACGCACGACAACATTGTCTACATGCGCACCACTGACGGCCTCAAGCGCGTCGACGTCATCTATCGCCGCGTCGACGACGACTTCAGTGATCCGCTCGTCTTCCGCTCCGACTCCGCTCTCGGCTGCCCCGGCTTGTTCAACGCCTACCGCGCCGGCAACGTTACCGTATCCAACGCCTTCGGCACCGGCCTCGCCGACGACAAAGCCGTCTACGCCTACGTTCCGAAGATGATCCGCTATTACCTCAATGAAGATCCAATCCTCCCCAACGTCGAGACGTTTTTGCTCAGCGAGGAAAAGGATCGGCAACACGTGCTGGCCAATCTGGACAAGCTCGTGATCAAAGCTGTGGGCGAAAGCGGCGGCTACGGCATGCTCATCGGTCCCAAGTCGACAGCCCGTCAGCGCGAGGACTTTGCCCGCCAGATCGAGGCCAACCCGCGCAACTATATTGCGCAGCCTACGCTCGATTTTTCGCGCGCGCCTTGCCTGGTCGAGGACCGGCTCGAGCCGCGCCATGTCGATCTGCGCCCTTACGTACTTTTTGGTGACAAAATCAACATCGTGCCCGGCGGACTGACGCGCGTGGCGCTTGAAAAAGGATCGCTCGTAGTCAACTCTTCACAGGGCGGCGGAAGCAAGGACACATGGGTTCTGGAATAAGTCTGATCCGGGAACGTCGGTCCGGAGGTGAAAGAAGCACGATGCTATCGCGCGTCGCCGACAGCCTCTACTGGATGAGCCGCTATCTTGAGCGGGCCGAGAACACTTCGCGTTTGCTCGACGTGACCATGGGCCTCATGCTCGATCCCGGCGGAGCCAATGCCGAGCAGCGCTGGCAAAGGATGGCCGCTGCCCTCGGCAGGACCAAGGGAATCGAGTGGAACGGCTCGCTGGAGGACATGTCCCACAAGCTTGTCTTCGATCATCTCGATCCCTCGTCCGTCACCTATTGCATCAACGGCGCACGCGAAAATGCTCGCCAGGTTCGCGAAGAAATCTCCTCCGAGCAATGGCAGCGCCTGAATCGCCTCTTTCATCACATTCACTCGCCCAATGCGCAAGCTCAGTTCCAGTCCAGCGTCAGCGAAATGCTGGCTTCGGTTGTGGATGGCATCTACCTCTTCAAGGGAACCACCGACACCACCATGATTCATGGCCAGGGCTGGCAGTTCATTCGCCTTGGACGCTATCTGGAACGTGCCTATGCCACCGCGACCCTGCTTGAGGTCTTCCAGCCGGACTTGCTCCAGCCGTCAGCTGAAGAACGAACAGGTCCTCTCTATCTCGAATTGGTGGGACTGCTGCGCTGCTGCACTTCCTTTGAGGCCTATTGCCAGGTGTACACGGCGGATGTGTCGACCGATCGCATTCTCGAGTTTCTCCTCTTCAACCGGGATTTTCCCCACGCCATTTGCTACTGCATCGAAGGCGCGCGCCAAGCCATTGAAGCCATTCAGGCTTCCGGCGGACGCCGGGCGCCGGAAGAATTGATCGCCGGCATCGGCAAGCTCCATTCCTTGCTCATCTTCACCACGATTGGCGAGACTCTCGCTGGCGATTCGGCGGCTTTTCTTCACAATATCCGGGCCCAGTGCCTGCGCATTCACGAACTCATTTACCGGTACTATGTGCAATATTCCATCCAGTCCGCATTGGCAGTGTGAAAGCACGTCGGGAATCGAGGGCGTTTATGAAAGTGCAAGACTTCAGTCGTGCCGAAGAATCATCTCAGAAATGCGGGGCTTTAGCTCCTGAGGGAATGCCGGAATCATGAATTTCTACTCCATCCGCCACCTTACGCGCTTCCGCTATTCGCAGCCCATTAGCGAGAGCATTATGGAGACGCGCATGCATCCGCGCTCCGACTCCAGCCAGCACTGCCTCACCTTCACACTTTCCGTCAGCCCGCGCTGCCGCGTCTTCAGCTACCGCGACCACCTCGGCAACAACGTCCAGCACTTCGATATTCCCGGCGAGCATAACCAGCTTGTCATCGTAGCCGAATCGGTGGTCGAGCAACAGCCGCTACCCGACGTTCCGCATTTTCTTTCGCCTGACGCGTGGCAGGAGCTCGACGAGCTGGTTGAATCCGGCGACTACTCCGAGATGCTTTTGCCCAGCACCTTTGCCGCGGAAACGCCGGCTCTTGTCGAGCTTGCGAAGAAAATGGGAGTAGTGCGGCGCGACGATCCGCTTCATCTCGTGCTTGAGCTCAATCAGCGTCTCTTCCACTACTTCGATTACGTGCCCCGCTCCACGCGCGTCGACTCGCCCATTGACGAGGCCATCCTCAATGGCGCAGGCGTCTGCCAGGATTTTGCCCACACCATGATCGCGCTGCTGCGGCACGTTCGCATTCCGGCCCGCTACGTGTCGGGTTACTTATATCGGGGCAGCAACGATCACGACCGCTCCACTCCCGACGCCACTCACGCATGGGTTGAAGCGCTGCTTCCGCACCTGGGCTGGGTCGGCCTCGATCCCACCAACAATCTGATTGCCCATCATCGCCATATCCGCACCGCTGTCGGACGCGATTACTCCGACGTACCACCCACCCATGGCATCTTCCGCGGCAAGACCGCGAGCGAGCTTTACGTCGCCGTAAAAGTTGAAGCCAGCGATCAGCCGCCCGCACTCGACCGCCAGCTTCCCATCCCCGAGGACTGGAGCGTCCTCGTCGAGCGCGCGCAGCTACCGCCCGATCCCGTCGTCCCCTTCATTGACATGCAGCAGATGCAGCAGCAACAGTGATCTTTGGCTCCGCAGTTTATTGCGTGCCCCGGCTCAGCAGCAGTCTATATCGGAAACACGAGTCAATTGAAGGGCGAAACTGAAGGCTTCGTCCAGCGAACCTTTTGCCCTAGTGTTGATGTCGCCGACGTGAAAACAATTAGGGCGCGCGTGCAGTCGCCGACTGCGCGATGTGTGTCAACGCCCGAGAGATTCCCCATTTTTGCGAGGTCCGAAAGCCGGTAGCTCGGAAGTCCTGGCCAAGCCCGCCGCGCGCGCTTCAAAGCACACGTGTATGAATTAGAAAAAGACAATCCCGATCTTTCCGCTGCATTGTGGAGAAATGCCATATCGAACTCGGCATTGAACGTCACAAACGGAAGTTCGCCAACAAACTCTTTGAATTGACAAAGCGCATCTTTCAGCGACGCTCCATCTTTATCCACCATTTCCTGTGTAATGCCGTTAATCTTCGTGATCTTCGCGGGGATCTTTCTGATCGGCTTGACAAGCGTCTGAAACGCTAAATGATCGGTAGAATCAAGAGTTACACGAATTGCCCCAATCTCGATGATTTCGTCCCTTGCTGGATTTAGGCCTGTGGTTTCGAGGTCCAGAACGACAAAGTGGGCGGGCAAGAGTCCAGAGAGATTTCCGGGGGCGCGCGGAATCGGAGTGAGAGTCCCGGGCACCGTGGCGTCTGCTATGTGGTTTTGTTCGACTGTCCCGAAATTCTGCGGGCTTCGCAGCCGCGCAGCGATAAATCCGATTGCAATGACCGCGATGACCGCAAGCAACATTACTAGAGTCGAATCGTCCATATCGATTACCAGCTATTTCCTATTAGCTTCCTGCTCCGCCCCCATTACCGTCAGCCGCATCTGCGCCAGCCGCCACGTCGATGTGGGAACGGCGAGAATTTCCTTCGGCTTTTTGAGCTTCTGGTAGTCGGCGATGGCGATTTCGTGCTCTCCGTACTGCTCCGCGATGCGGCCCAGCACATACCAAACCTCGTCGTTGGGCTCATCCAGATTCCAAATATCCATGGCGCGCAACAACAGATCGTGCGCTTCCTTCGTCTTGCCGACCTCCGCGTAAAGACACGCGAGCGTGTGCAGAATGTCCGGTGCATCTTTTTGGAGTTGCGTCGCCTTCACTGCCGTCGCAACGTCGTCGTCGGTCACTTTGCCGGTGAAGAGCGCGTCCCATGCCAGTCCATTCAGCAATTCGGAATTCTCCTGGCCGAGTGCCAGTTGTTTTTCTCCCCACATGTGCGCCGCGGCAAAGTCGCCGCGATTGGCTTCGATCTCCATCTTCGCGGCGTAGGCGTCGCTGTCGTTGTCGAGGAGTTTGAGCCTGGCATCGGCCAGCGCCAGCGCATCATCGAAGCGGCTCAGTCCCATCAGCGCTTCAAGGTTGAATTCGAACGCCTGCTTCGATTCCGGCTCATCCTTGACGAGCGCTGAAGCCACTTCGAGCAGCCGGCTAAAATTGTCCTCGACCGAGTAGCCCTCGGCCAGCCCGAGCTCGATGTTGGTCCGCTCGCGATCGCCGGACGCATCCTTGAGTCCCGCTTCGAGGATCGCCACGCCTTCAGCGACCGTGGGCTTGGTCGCGACCATGATGGCCGCGGCGGCCAGCTTCATCTTGCGCGCGTCTGCCGCTTCTCCCTTGGTCCAGAAGCGCGGAAACACCGGCCCGCCCAGCGGATCGTCTCCGCCCTCCAGGTGCTGATCTTCTCGCATCCAATCGAGCAGTGCCTTCGCTCCCTTCAAATCGCCTGCATCGATGCGATCCACCATCTCAAGTGCAATCGAGTTTGGTTTGTCCATCGTATCCAGCAGCTTGTATTGCCCGTCTTCCTTCACCACAAAAACCGTCATCGTCGTGCCGCCCAGCATCTCCACTTTCTCGCGGTACCCTGTGGCATCGTCGCCCTCGCCCTTGGGATCGAGCATCTTGAGCAGAACGTCCTCCGTCACATCAAGCGAGCTGTCTTCGCGAGCCAATTGACTGTTCATGTGTTTGCCCGCACTCAGTTCGTCCTTCAACTCATCGGCATCCATCGCGTTCAGCACTCTAAGGCCGTTGCGACTGAGCATGGCAGCAAATTTTTCCTTTGTCATGTCCGCGTCAAACGGAACCAGAGCAAAGTGCTTCACCACATCTTCGGGCGTGTTGGCAAATTTCGCATCCTCGTGGTGGATCGCGCCGCGCAGCATGTTCGCCAGGCCCAGCGTGCGCGCTGCGTCGTCGCCCGCCGCGCCGGCTTGCAGAAAGTCGGCGGCCTGCGGATACTCCCTTCTGTTCATGAGCATCTCGCCTGCCGTGCCGGCGGTGTCTTTGAACGACGCATCGTCGGTAGACCGCTTGTTGGCTTCAGCCAGCCCTGCTTTGCTATCCGCGATCATCGCCATACTTGCAGAAAGCAGCTGTTCCGGCTCCGGATTGAGGGTCTGCCCGGCTTTGTACGCTTCCGCATAGTTGCCGCCATAGAAAAGCGCGAACGCCAGGTTGTTGCCGATGCCGAGATCGGCCAGCTTGTCTTCGCCCAGCGCCTCATACTCGGCGATGGCCTCTTTCATGTGCGATTGGCCGCTGTACCTCCGGCCCACGGAATCGTATTCAAGAAGAATTGCCAGGTCGCCCTGCGCCGAGTGATCGTCTGGATCGAGCTTGATGGCCGCGCGATACGCCTCCGCCGCGCCGGCCATGTCGCTGCCCGCTCGCAAACTCCGTCCTACCAGGTCGTGCTTCAGGATCTCGGCAAGCGTCCGCTCGGCAATCGCCGACTTGGGATCGAGTTTCACGGCAAGCCGCGCCTCGTCACGCGCAGCTTCCCCCATCCCCGCCTCAAGCAGCACATTGGCCACCTGCAAGTGATGCACCGCTGAGTTCGGATTCTGCGCAATCAGCGCGCGATAGCTCGCGAGCGCCTCCTTCACCTTCCCGTCGCGTAAGAGCGCAGCTCCTTGTGGTTCAAAGTTGACCATGATCGCGGGCCCGTTGATGAGGTCCGCGATCTCGTTGCGGAGCGCCGTGGCTTCGTCCACCGTATAGCGCCGCTTCACCGTGTCGAAGACAAGATGCGCCAGCACAACCCCATTCTCGCCGACAGAAAAACTCTCCGTGAGAACCGCCGGCCCAATCTGCAGCGTGGCGTCCTTCGGCAGTTCCTTGGGAACAAACCCGGAAGGCGGGATGAGACGGTAATTCCACTCCATGTTGTAGGGAGCGTCGAGCCACCAATCATCCGTGCGTGGGGTTTTCGGCTTATCGGTCCCCGCGTCCTTTTTCTCCTCGCTGTCGTCCTTGCGCTTCAGCTCGTCGGGCAGCATCAGGAACATCCTGTCGACGCGAATGGCGACCTGCGCATCCTCGAGGTTCGTGGACCCACGCTTGGCCTTATCGCACGCGATGGTCAGCTCGAACGGACTCGAAAGATCGGCAGGATCGGTGCGGTCCACCTTCGTCAGATCGTCCGAAACATATTCCCCCTGCACATATCCGCGCAGGCCTTCGCGCGTATCTTCGTCAGGCTTGTCCGCGTAGTAGCCGCGGTAGCCCGACTCGTAGATGCCGGAAGGTTCTGTAATCTCCACCACACTGGCGGGGCCGTTGTCCGCCAGCGTGAATGTGCGCGTCTCTTTCAGACCGTTGTCCTTCGATGTTGACTCTGGAGTCTTTACGAGCGCGGTCGTCGTTGCGTCCGTAATCAGCGCAAGCCGACCCTGGTCGCCCATCGGAATCTGTCCCAGTTGCGCGTAGCGATCGGTGGCATCAATCCAGATCGGATTTTTACCCGGGACATAGACGATGGCGTGGTCGAACATTCCCATGCCCGCCAGATCGGCCGGCACGTCAACCCGCGACTCAACGCTGAGCAGCGCCACATTCGCTGGAACTCCCGCGGCACGCAGCATCACAACAAGCAAGGTCGCCTTGTCTTTGCAATCGCCGTACTTCTTTTTGAGGGTTTCCGCCGGGTCGTGCGGCACAATCGCCGCTTCACCGAACTCAATGCCCGTGTACCGCACTTCGCGGTCAAGATAGTCCACGATCGCCGCTTCCTTTTCGGCGACTGTCTTTTTCCCGGCTATCAGTGGATCCACCACGGCCTTCACCGCCGCGGAGCCGGAAAAATCATCGACAATCTTTCCGTATGCGGTCGCGATGCTCTGCCAGGTTGAGCCGGTCGCGAAGGAGATGATGGGGAAATGCACCACATCTGGCGGCAGATAGGCTTCGCGCGAGTTAACGCCTTCGATCGGCCCCACATCGAAAGTCAGCGTCACGCGACCGCTGGCTTCCGCGCGCACCGGCTTCACATCCGGCAGCAGCATCAGTTCTGTGTGGAACGGTAGCGACGCGGGCGCATCGAATACCACCCGGCTATGCGCCACCAGAACGTCCTCCTGGCCAAGCTCGACGCGTCCCACGCGGCCCTGCGCAAACAAGGGTTCGGTTTCAGTCTCGGTGTACTCCTCCTCAACCACAACGCCCGGCTCAATGGCCGGAAATGGCGCGTGCAGCCGTTTCCCGTCGCTGTAAGTTTTGTAGTCGCCCCCGCGCGCCGGCGCTTCGGTCACCGTGTTTGGGTCGAGCTCGTGTACCGTGAAATCCGGCGCGATTACTCGCGCGCGAATTTGTGGCCGCGCCTCGTGCCAGGGCTCCCAGCTTACTGATAGAGAGTCCCACTCCTCGGCGCCCTTCTGCGTCAGCACCTTATAGATGATGCGGCCTACATGATTCATCCGCCCGGAATCATCGAAGGTGTAGGTTTCATCTTCAACGAGCTCGACGACATTTGCGCCGTCAGGCACTGGCACAGCCGACGCGGCCTCGTAAAGCGCCCTGGGATCGACAGAAAAATCGGGCTCGGCCCAAGGTTCGAGAGCGGCCGTTGGCGCCGCACCCGGAGCCGGTGCTTCCGGCAATTGTGCATCTGCCGCGGCGATTACTGCGCACGTTAGGAAGGAGAAGAAAAACCTGCGGAAGAAGGTTCGCACACAGAAACGGAACACGGGGCACCCGGAAGAATGGATCGTGAACACAACGGTAAATTGCCCGGGGCCGGAGCGCAAGCAGGCGCGAGTCGCCGCGCGATTTGTCCGCGTACAGGCCATGCCGTTCGTCGTTCCAACCCTGGGCTATACTGATCCCGGAGTTGGCGATGGACAACCAAAGCGGCAGCCCTCAAAACCGATTCTGCGCAAATTGTGGCGCGCCCCTCGTCGCAAACGCGGCCTTTTGCGGTGCGTGTGGCCAGCATGTCGAGCCGCTGGGTGCGCAGGCCGCATCCACTGCGCCCCCGCCGCCGGTTCCTCAAAGCCCTCCCGCTCAGCCCGTCAACGTGGCCGGATTCGCCCAGCAAGGCTTGAAATGTCCTCGTTGCGGTTCCACTCAAGTCCAGACCGCGAAGCGAGGCTGGAAGTGGACAACGGGCATGATTGGGAGCGGCAACATGATCGCGACCTGCCTGCAATGCGGCAACAAGTTCGACCTCAATTAGGTCGTCCAGTCACGCCTTTCGCGTTTCAGCCGCAATCTTTCTCAGCTCCGGCAAAATCTTTCCCAAGGCGACGGGAGGGGCTTCGCGCGTTCCCAGCGCAAAGTACACATCGCGATAGAGCCCGTAGAGCTGTTCGTAGACCGCCGCTGATTTCTTGTCCGGCTCAACCGTCCGCAACGGCAGGCAAACCGCAGCCTGCGCCTCCTCGATGGTTTTGTATTCCCCGGCGGCGATCAAAGCGAAGATCCCGGATCCCAGGCTCGTCGGAATTCCCGCCGGCACCAGCACCGGCTTGTTCAGCACATTCGCGTAGACGTGGTTCAACACTTCGTTCTTCTGTGGAATGCCGCCCGCATTGATCACGCGCTCGATTCGTACTCCATGCTCCGCCATCCGCTCCAGAATGATGCGCGTGTGAAACGCGGTCCCTTCGATGGCGGCGAACAGTTCGTCCTGCGCGGTATGCACCAGGTTCCAGCCCAGCGTCACTCCGCCGAGCTCCGGATTCACGAGTACCGTTCGGTCGCCATTGTCCCAGCTCAACCGCAGCAAGCCGGTTTGTCCGGCTCTATATTGATCGAGTCCTTCGCTTAACGCCGCCACCGTGGTGCCGGCGCGCCTGGCGATGGCGTCAAAAATGTCGCCCACCGCCGAAAGCCCCGCTTCGATGCCAGTGTATTGGGGATGCACGCTTCCCGGCACTACGCCGCATACGCCCGGAACCAGCTCAGCCTGCCGCGCCATTGCGATGATGCACGTCGAGGTGCCGACCACGTTGACCGCATCGCCCTCGCGAATGTTCGAGCCGATCGCGTCCCAGTGCGCGTCGAACGCTCCGACGGGAATCGGAATTCCGGCTCGCAGGCCAAGTTCCGCCGCCCACTTCGCCGAAAGATTCCCCGCCAGGTGATCGCTGGTCAGATACTCGCCGCCTAGCTTCGCGCGCACTCCCGCAAACAGCGGATCCACTGCGACCAAAAAACTCTCCGGAGGCAATCCACCCCACTTCGGATTCCACATCCACTTGTGGCCCATCGCGCACACGCTGCGCTTCAGCTTTTCGGAATCCGTCACGCCGCACAGCGTCGCCGCTACCATGTCGCAGTGTTCGAGTGCTGTAACCAGGCGCCCCCGCTTCTCCGGACTGTGCCGCAGCCAGTGCAGCAGCTTCGCAAATCCCCACTCGTGCGAGTAGACGCCGCCGCACCACTCGATCCCCTCAAACCCCAACTCGTGCGCCTTGCGCGTAATCTCCTCAGCTTCGGCAAACGCGCGATGGTCGCACCAGAGGTAGTACTCATCGAGCGGCTCCAGCCCTTCGCCCACGGGAATCACGCTTGATCCCGTCGTATCGAGAGCGATCGCGGCCACTTGTGCGCCATCGATGGCGGTCGATTTCAGCGCATCCTTCGTCGCCGCAGCCAGCGCAGCCATCTGGTCAGCATGAGACTGCGTTGCATAGTTCGGATCGTCGCGCCGGCGGTTCAGCGGATAGCCGGCCGAGGCGGTTCCGATCGGCCCCTTCTTGCTGTCGACCAACGTGACGCGAACACTGAGTGTGCCGAAATCGACTCCGGCAACGATGGCCATTGGAGATTCTCCTTGAGTAAACGCTTCCTGACTCGCACCTCAGATTACACCATTGACTCGTGTTGCCGGTTGCTCGCGCACGGCACACTTATTTCTTTGAGCCATGCATCATCGAGGTCAGCTTGCCCATGATGCCGGACCTCTCCGCGGGCTGCGCGGGAGATGGCTTGGCCGGCGCTGGAGAAGAAGCTGGCGCACTCTGAGGCTTGGGCGCCGCAGGCGTTGCAGCAGCGGCGGGAGCGGCCGCATTTGAACCTCCACCGACAATCGCAGCATGCGCCAACTGCGGCGGCGGTGCATTGTCCTGGTTCTTCACAAGAATGGTGATCCGCCGGTTCGAAGGATCGTAGGGGTTGTTCTTCACTCGCAGCATCTGGTCCGCAAACCCGCGTACCTGTGTCACCTGGTCCGATCGCACGCCATCCTGCTGCAACAGCCTCCTTGCAGAGTTCGCGCGGTCGGCTGAAAGCTCCCAGTTGCTGTAGTTCGCGTCAGTCGAATACTGCGCCGCGTCCGTGTGTCCTTCAATGAGCAACTGATTGGGCAGCGTCTTCAACTCAGCCGCCAGCAGCGCCAGCAATTCCTGACCACTGGGGCTTAGTTGCGCGCTCCCGCTCTGGTAAAAGGTTCCGTTCTTGTCCTCGATCAACTCAATGCGCAGTCCTTCGGGCGTTATCGTGATCTCAATCTGCTTGCTCAGCTTCTCCAATTCCTTTTTAGCCTTGATCTCTTGTTCGAGCTTCTGCTTCAACTCCTCCAGCCGCTTCGTGTTCTGGTCGTTCTGCGTCACGGCCACGCCGTTTCCTGCCATCGTCGTTCCCAGCAGGTTCGCGGTTCCCCTCGGATCGTTGAAGTATCCAGCCACTGCTTTTTTCACTGGATCGTTCTGGGCCATCAGCCACAACACGATGAACAAAGCCATCATTGCGGTCACAAAATCGGCGTACGCCACTTTCCAGGCGCCGCCGTGATGGCCGCCATGGCCGCCCCTTTTCTTGATCACGATGATGGGTTGCGCCTTTGCCGCCATTCGGCCCTCAGTCTTTGCTCTCTCGCTCCCCTGGTTCCTCGACCCTTGCTTTTTAAGCCGCCGCAGCTGCCGGAGGCTCGGCCGCTGCTTCCGGCGTCTTGTTCTTGCAGGTTTTCTCCATCTCGTCAAAGTCCGGACGCGCATAGCCTGGAATCGCGCGCCGTCCCAGCTCAATCGCAATCATCGGCGCCGAGCCCTTCAGAAACGCCAGCAGCAACACGCGCAAAACATGCAGGTAATCGTTGTGCTCGTCCGCCAGCTTCTTCATGCTCGCGGCTAACGGCCCTACCAGGCCGTAACAGAGCAGAATCCCGAGAAAAGTTCCTACCAGCGCCGCGGCCACGTGCTTGCCGATCTCTTCCGGCGGGCCGCCCAACGAGCCCATTGTGATGACCACTCCGAGCACGGCGGCCACAATGCCCAGCCCGGGAAGCGAATCCGCCACCGTGGTCAGCGAGTCGGCCGGCTGCACCGCCGATTGGTGGTGCACTTCCATGTCCAGCTCCATCATCTGGTCCATATCGAACGGTTCCACTCCGCCTGTGATCGCGGTGCGCAGCGTATCGCAGACAAAGTCTCGCGCGTGGTGGTCGTTCAGGAACTCCGGATAGTTCTTGAAGATCGCGCTCTCGCCAGGCTTCTCCACGTCCATCTCAACCGCTAGCAGACCCTCTTTGCGCACCTTGTTCAGGAACTGGTACATCATCTTCAGGGTGCTCAGATAGCGCGCTTTGGTAAACGGCGAGCCTTTCAGCGACGCCAGCAACCCCGCCACAATGTCTTTGAGGATACGCAACGGATTTGCCACCAGCAGTGTGCCCGCGGCAGCGCCGCCAATAATCAGCAGCTCGGCCGGTTGCATCAAGACAAGGATGTGCCCTTTTTCCATCAGGAAGCCCGCAACGATCGCGACAAACACCACAACGATGCCTATGATGGCAAACATGTCCGCTCCTCCGCCGAGTCTGGTGTCGGGCCACTCTTCGCTGCAAGAGTTGCCCGGTTGCCTCCCGTCCGGCTGCTCGTCTCCATCGCCTTCCGCGCGCGCCCCAGCAGTTGTGCAAGCGTTTCTGTGCCGTCGCCCTCAGCCTGCGCCGCGCCAATACTTACCGTGAGCGAGACGCGATCGCCCCACCAGCGAAAATCCGCCGTCCGCGCCAAGCCCGCCAACCTATGCGCGTGCGATGCCAGCATCTCATCGCTGCGCTCGTGCGCCACGATCAGAAACTCGTCGTCGCCCCACCGGCCCATCTCCTCGGCCGGACGTAGCCCGTGGAGTAACGCGTGCCTCACCTTTTCGAGCATCGTTGTGCAGGCGCCGGCGCCATGAGTCTTGCGCAAATCCTCCGCCTCGTCCACTGCAATCCACAAAACGCCAAATGGCGGCCCGCCGCGCTTGAAATCGTCGAACTCCGTCTGCAGCCGTTCTTCAAACTCTTCCCGGGCTTCGTCGGTACTCGCACCATTGCTGTTCTCTCCGTGCGGCAGGGCGTCCAGGCTTTCGGCAGGATGAAAGAGCGCCGCGCCGCCGATCCGTTCACCCAGCGCGTCGCGCAACACCAGATATCGTGCGATCACGGGCGTCGTATGGCCGAGCTTGTGGCGTGCGCGGACCAGCGCGCGCCGAATGCCTCCCGCGTCTCCTTCCCTGGACTCGTCGAGCAAAAGGGGTTCAAGCTCTTCCGGCAGCGGGCGCCCCAGCACGTCGATTGCCGCGTATCCCGTGATGCCCTGCGCCGCCTGATTCCACAGCGCCACTTTGCCTTCCGTGCACACCAGGGCAACGCCCTCTGGGACGGCGTCAAACGCGGCTTCAAGCAGCTCGTTGCAGTGGGCCATCAGAGTTTGTCTCCCGCCCTATTCACGTTCCATGCCAGCTCGGCTTCAGCCATCCTGGCCGCCCCGGCGCACACGCCTCCGTGGCTGACTACTTCCTTTAAATCGGCGCAATTCCGCCCAACTTCAAGGAGCCATTTCGCATTAAGAGGATCTAAGTGTCGAAAAGGAAGGGAATCGTTGGACGCGATGCGGCGCAGCATCCAAGACGACGCTAACTTGCTGATCTACCGACTCGCTGATGTGCTGGCTCGCGGACCTGCCGACTTGCTCACTCGCCGACCGGCCGCCTCGCGGCTACTCGTAGCTCCGCACCCATTCCAGAATCGATCGGACAGCGATCCCGCTCGGCCCTTTGGCGATGAACGGCCGCGAGTCCTCAACCCACGCCGTTCCCGCGATATCCAAATGAATCCACGGAGTGTCTTCGGCGAAGACGTGCAGGAACTCAGCAGCGATACTGGCTCCGCCCGATCGTCCGCCAGTGTTCTTAATGTCGCTGATGTCAGACTTGATCAAGTCCGCGTACGCATCGCCCAATGGCAGGCGCCAGAACTTTTCTCCAGAAACCGCTAGCGCCGACTCGAATTTGCCGTACGCCGCGTCGTCGTTCGAAAATGCGCCGGCATTGATCTTGCCCAATGCAACCGAGATGGCCCCGGTCAGCGTGGCCGCGTCAATCAAATGCGTCGCTCCCAGTTGCCGCGCGTACGTCAAACCGTCGGCCAGCACCAGTCGCCCCTCGGCGTCAGTGTTGATGATCTCGATGGTCTTGCCCGGCCGATCCGGGGTGATCGGCATCGCCGTCTGCACGTCGCCCGGCTTTTGCGCCGTGCCTGAGGGCATATTCTCTGCCGCGCAAATAACTGCGATCACTCGCACCTTCGGCTTCAGCAGCGCGATCGCGCGCATCGCCCCGATCATCGCCGCTCCACCGGCCATGTCGTATTTCATTCTTTCCATGTTGTCGGCGGGTTTGATCGAGATGCCGCCTGTATCGAACGTAATTCCCTTGCCCACGAGCCCAAGGACTGGGCCATCCTTTACGCCCTCCGGCTCATAGCGCAACACGATCAGCGCCGGGGGCTCCGGCGAGCCCTGCGATACGCTCCAGAACGCGCCCATCTTCAATTCGTGCAGTTTTTCGGTGGAATGGACTTCCCACCCCAGACCAACCTCCTGCGCCATCAGTGCAGCCCGCTGTCCCAGGATGGTCGGCGTCAGCTTGTTGCCCGGCTCGTTCACCAGCGCGCGCGCAAAATTCTGGCTCTCACCCACGATCGCGCCCTCGGCGAACGCCGGCTCAACCGCTGCGTGGTCCGTCTCGCCCGCAACCGCAAGCGTGAAGGTCTGAATGCTCAGGTCCTTGCGGTCGCTGCGATACGTATCCGCGTCAAAGTCCCCTACGAATGCGCCCTCAACCGCCGCTCGCGTGCCGGCTACCGATGACAGACCCTCGTAAAAGGGCAGCGCCAGCGCCACCTCCCGAATCCCGCGCGGTTTCGCATAGCGTACGGCCGTTCCCGCGGCGTCGCGCACAGAATGAACCGTAACTTTTGCCGACTTTCCCAACCCCACAATAAGCAGCCGCTTGGCAGCGACCCCCGCCGGTGCATGTAGCAGCACCGTTTCGTTTGCGCCCGCTTTGTACTCGCCGGTCGAGAGCACCGCGGCCGCGGCGGCCTGGACAGCCGGATCGGTAGTCAGCAGCGTGGGTTGGGGTTTTGCGTCAGGGCCTTTGGCGGTTTGGGTGTCGGCGGCTAAAACAGCCAGAAGTTCTGTTTGGATCCCCGCAACCGGGGCATAAGAAAGCTCAGTTCGCATAGTGCCTATTCTTTACGGCACATCGGCATGGTGGCAAGTTTTTCCACCCCCTATGCGCGGCGGCGGCCCAATCCGAATCTCCAGAGTGATATCGCTTGACATCCGCGGGCGGCCATGTCTACATTGTAAGCATGGCAGCGTTGCTCGGTATGTTCGAACAGATTGTCCTGCTCGCCGTGCTCTCTGGGGGCGATCAGGCCTATGGCCGGGCGGTGCTCCGCGCCGTCGAATCCAATCTGGGCCCTGAACGCAGCGTCTCCGCGGGATCGGTGTACGCCACGCTGGACAGGCTTGAAGCGCAGAATCTCGTCGCCTCGCGCCTCGAGCGCGGCACAGCCGCTCGCCGCGGGCGCGCGCGACGCTTCTATCGCCTCACCACACAAGGCGCAAGCGCCTTGACCGAAGCGCGCAGCAGCCTCGACAGGATGTGGCGAGGAGTCCGCTGGCCATTGGAGGCATCGGCATGAAGAAAATCGAGCCGCCTCGCTGGATGGAGCGCACTTTAAGGTTCCTGCTTCACCCGCGGGATCGGGAAGCCATTTGCGGTGATTTGTATGAGGAATTCTGCGAAGAGAAGGTCAGACTGCTTGGCCCTGCTCGTGCGGAGGTTTGGTATATGCGCCAGGTTTTGAGCTTTGTTCCCCAGAAGTTTGGCTTCGTCTTGACCGCGTTCTGTCTCTTCACAATGGCTTCAGGCGGATGGCTGGGCGCGATGGACATCATCCTGCATCACCCCGGCTATGCGCAGCGCGAATGGATTGCAGGGTTGATCGTCGGCCAGGCCGCGTTGACGCTGGCGGCCTTGCACTTCCGGAGTTTGCCGTGGCTTCGTCCTCTGGCGCTTGTCGGGTGCGCGGCCATTGTCTGGCTCGCGGCGCGTTCGCTCTGGCTTGCCATTACAGGAGCAAACTTTGAAGGGTACATCCTTCTCATATGCCTTGGGCTTCTCATGCAGGCTGCGCTTACGCTGCTGATTCTTCCCGGGCTCAGCCCTCGCCTGCCCCGGCGAGCATGAAGGGCTCGCCCTCCCCTGAGCATGGAGCTCCTGGCTAGCGGCTGCCCTTGTGCTTGTTCGCCTTGATCGCAGACCGCGCTTCGCGGTCGGCTTCGCGCCGCCGTTCGGTCTCCCGCTTGTCCCAATCCTGTTTGCCCTTGGCCACCGCCAGCTCGCACTTCACCCTCCCATTGCGGAAATACAGCCTCGTCGGAATGAGCGTATGCCCCTTGATCTGCGTCTTGGAGAGTAGCTTGCGGACCTCTTCGCGGTGCAGAAGCAGCTTCCGTGTGCGCGTTTCTTCGTGGTTGGCGATGTTGCCGTGGGAGTATGGCCCGATATGCAAATTCAAAAGGAACGCTTCGCCATCCTTGATCAACCCGTAGGAGTCCTTCAGATTGGCCTTGCCCTGGCGAATGGATTTGACTTCCGTCCCACGCAGCGCCACGCCGGCCTCGAATTTCTCCAGCAGGAAGTAGTTGTGGCTGGCTGCGCGGTTGTGCGCCGCATCGCGTTGGCCGCTGGCTACGGGATCGCGGGGTTTCGCCGGGTTTTTGGCCGCCGGAGTGCCCTTCGCGGCAATAACATGACTGGTTTGGCGGGCCATGGGCGGGCGTCCTTGAATTCTCATCGTAGCATCGGTGCGCCCCTCAGCCGGCCGAGACTGGTTGCAACGGAGCTTTGCTAGAATGAGGGAGCGATTTTTAAGAGAAGTTCGGCAAAATCAATCGCATCCGAATCCCCGCTGCGGCCCGCAATCGCCGGCCACCGCGCGTGAAACAGGGTCACCGAGCTTGTCCCCTTTGCCGCGTTCTCCATTACCGAGCCCCATTTGGACTTGTTCCGCTTTGCCGTTTTTTGGAGCCATATGAACCATCGCAGCCTTCGCCAAGCCGCTGTTCGAAACCTGGTCTCGCGATGGTCACTTGTCTTCGCGCTTCTTTTAGCTGGGGCAGGTGTTGGCGTCTTTGCGGTTCGCCTGTACGCGGAATCTGCCAACTCTGACTTCAAGCAGGCACAGGCTGCCGAGGCCCGCGAAGATTACGACACAGCCTTCGAGCTTTACCAGAAGGCCTACAATCGTGACCCGAAAGACGCGCGTTTCAAAATCGCCCTTGCCCGGATTCGCACCACCGACTCTTCGGTGCACGTCACCAAGGGCCGCAAGCTGGTGCAATCGGGCGACGCGCAAGGAGGTCTCTCCGAGTTCCTTCATGCGGCCGAGATCGACCCCGGCAACGAGGCGGCGCAGCAGGAGATTGCCCGCATCCGCCAGCGGCAGGGTACCAGCGCCCCCGCTCCCGAAGTCGGCCTGCCCCAACCTTCTGGCGAAGAGCAGGAACTGGGCGAGGTTGAAGCACCGCCGGAGCTCCGCCCAATGACCACCGAGCCGCTCTCGCTGCACATGGCGGAGGACGCCAAGGTTGTCTATCAGGCGATCGCCAAGGCAGCCGGCGTCAACGTGCTCTTCGATCCCGATTTCAACTCCAAGCGCATCCAGGTTGACCTCAATAACGTTTCTCTCCTCGATGCTCTGCGCATCGTCGGCGTCATGTCCGACACCTTCTGGCGCCCGGTCACCGCAAACACCATCTTCGTCGCCCAGAACTCCCGCACCAAGCGCCAGGAGCTGGATGAACAGGCGGTGCAAACCTTCTACCTGACCAACGCCTGGCAGCAGAACGACCTCAACGACGTGCAGACCGCGCTGCGCAACGTGATGCCCAACGCCAAGGTTTACGGCGTGCAGAGCCAGAACGCCATCGTCATGCGCGCCACGCCTGACGAGCTCCTTCTGGCGCAGCAGCTCATTGACGACCTCGACAAGGCCCGCGGCGAAGTTGTGGTCGACATCGCCGTCCTTGAAGTGAGCAAGAATTGGGAGCGAAATCTGGGCATGTCGTGGCCCAGCAGCTTCGGCGTCTCACTGCAGCCTAATTGCGCGGCGACGAATTCCTGCAGTTCGAGCACCAGTTCGACAACTTCCACCTCCACCACCAGCAGCAGCACCGTCAGCCCTACTCTCTACAATCTCGCCCACCTCAACTCCACCGACTTCGCGGTCAGCGTCGGCTCGGCCACGCTGAATCTGCTGCTCACCGACAACAACACCAAGGTATTGCAGAGCCCGCGCATTCGCGCCACCGACGATCAAAAAGCCACCATGAAGATCGGTTCGCGCATCCCAATCGCCACCGGCTCTTACCAAACAGGCGCCGCTACTGCGCTGGTCAGCTCGCTGGTCAATACTCAATTCCAGTATCAGGACGTTGGCGTCAACATTGAGATGACGCCCAGCATCCACTACGACCACGACGTCACCCTCAAGATCAAGATCGAAGTCTCCGCTGAGAGCGGCACCGAGACCATTAGCGGGGTCACCGAGCCCATCATCTCGCAGCGCGTAGTCGACCAGACCATCCGTCTGCGCGAGGGCGAAGCCAGCATCCTGGGCGGCATCCAGAACAATCAGGAACAGAACAACTGGAATGGCATTCCGGGCCTGAGCGCTATCCCTGTTCTTAAGTACCTCTTTGGCTCCAGAGACCGCATCATCCAGGATGACGATATCGTCTTCGTGATCGTGCCGCACATCGTCCGCTCGCAAGAACTGGATCAGGCCAATCTGCGAGAGATCGACACTGGCTCTGGCCAATCCATTGACCTGCGCTATACCGGCGCCGGAGCCCCAGCGACCTCCACCGCTCAGCCGGCCGCGCCCGCCGCAATGAATCGGCCTCCGGTTGGTTCGATTCCCTCCGAAAGCGCAGTCGAGGCCGCCCCGGCCATGCTGGCGCAATTGCGCTCCGACATGAACGCCGCTGGAGGACCCAACTCTGCCGCGCAGTCTTCGGCCGCGGCGCCTAATTCCGCGTCGCAAGCAGCTTCACAGGTTGTCGCTCCCACGCCCGCTCTCCCACCAGCAGCCTCGGCGCAACCTCCGGGATCCGCCTCGCCCGCTTCTGCGGGGCCAACAAGCTCCGCTGCGTCACCTGCGGCCACTGGGCCGCCTGTGTCTCCCGCGGGCGCTGCTTTCGCGCTCAATCCGCCCGTCTCTCCCCCAACGTCCGGCACACCCTTCCAGGTTCCCGTCTTGCTGAACGGCGCCACGGACGTTGCTTCGGTCGCGCTCCAATTTCATTACGATCCGGCAAAACTTCAGCTCGTCAACGTCTCTCCCGGAGACTTCCTCAGCCGCGATGGTCAGGCCGCGCCTCCCATTCATGCAGACGAGCCCGCCGGAAATCTGGTCGTCGGCATCTCCCGGCCGCCGGGAACACACGGCATCTCCGGCGCCGGTGTGGTGTGTATTCTCACCTTCCAGGCCAAGGCTTCGGGCCCCAGCGATCTGGCCATCACCCGCGCCTCCGTCGTTAACGGCGCACAACAGCAGCTGCCGGTCGCAAGCGCGCAAACCAGCATCGTCGTCAAGTAGGAAACAGCGCCGATGAGCCTTAGCTCCCAAATCGTAGCGCCGGTCTCCAAACCGGCTGTCGTGCGGGCGTCCTCGCCCGCACTGCCCTGGAGTCGTCCCGTCCATCACTCCGAGCGCGGCCTCACGCTCGTCGAGTTGATTGTCACCGTTTTTATCCTCACCATTCTCTCGACGGCCGCGCTGCCGCTGGTCCGTTTCCAGGTCAAGCGGCAAAAGGAGCGCGAGCTCCGCTTCGATCTATGGGAGATGCGCGACGCCATCGACAAATACAAGGACGCAGCCGACAAAGGCGCATTCCAGACAAAGGTTGAAAGCCAGAACTATCCTCCCGATCTCGATACGCTGGTCAACGGGATTGACGTGCAAGGCAAGAAGCTCAAGTTTCTGCGCAAGATCCCGGTCGACCCGATGACCGGCAATACCGATTGGGGAATGCGCTCCATGCAGGATGATCCTGACTCCGACTCCTGGGGCGGCCAGAGCGTCTTCGACGTCCATACAAAATCCCAAGGCACCGGCCTCGACGGCACGAAGTACTCAACGTGGTGAGATCTGCGAGCTGTTAGCTATTAGCTCTCAGCCGTTAGCTTGACGGCAAAGTAAATGAATACACTGGGCGGAAGGCACGAGCACAATGGAGCTAAGGGCTAATGGCCAAAGGCTAAAGGCTCAAGAAAGAACATGCGCAACCGACGCACTCAATCCGGCTTCACGCTCATCGAGCTGATCATCGTCATGACGATCATCGCCATTCTGGCCACGCTCGCTGTTCCCTACTTCGCCGCCGCCATCAAGCACGCGCGCGAAGCGGTCCTGCGTGAAGACCTGCAAACCATGCGCATGGCGATCGATTCCTACACCATGGACAAGCAAAAGGCCCCGCAGTCGCTTGACAATCTCGTCCAGGAAGGCTACCTCAGGGCCATCCCTGAAGACCCCATGACCCACAGCAAAGATACCTGGGTCACCGACACCAGCGACGCTATGTACTCCATTGATCAGACCGAGCCGGGAATCAACGATGTTCACTCTGGTTCCGATGAGCAAGGTTCCGACGACCAGCCTTACTCCGCTTGGTAAATTCTGAATAGAATGCTGGATCGAAAGCTGTCATCCTGAGCGAGTCCGCGGCAGCGGACGAGCCGAAGGATCTGCATTTGCCTTTCGCTTGAGGAGCCACCGCCATGACGGCATTTCGCAATTTCGCGATTCTTTGCCTCATCTTGCTAGCCGCCTCGGTTCACGCGCAGTCCACGGCGTCCATCTCCATCCGCTTGCTCGATGGAAAGACTGGCCTGCCCGTCAAGGCTTCAAACTTTATCGTGCGTGTCGATCACAATGAAACGCCGCACCCCGAATGGGTCCAGATCAGCGATGACGGCTCCGTGACCGTCACCCTTCCTGGCGACGCAAAGGAAATCTCTGTCAAGGCCACCTATGACATGGGTATGGACACCTACGTCAACTGCGACGCCGCCAAAGAGAGCGATAAGGAGCGGAATATCTGGTATTCGGTCGCGACCATCCTCAGTACGGGGATCGTCGCGCCCGACGAGTGCGCAAGAGCCGCCTTCAAACCTAAGCCTGGCGAATTCCTCTTCTTTGTCCGCAAACGTGCCTGGCACGACAACCTCGAACAGTAGATTTGCAGGATCATTCCCGCTGCTTCGCGGTCAATTCGCCCGCGGCCACAAGGGAAAAACGTAGCTGCTCCGCTCTCGTTCACCTGGCACAAACCTGGGGTGCCCCAGGTCTCGATTTTGAGACCTGGGATAGCAAGGTGCTACTCGCTGACTCGCCAACTCGCTAACTCGCCAACTCGCTGAAATGCTCACTCGCTCGCTAAGATAATGTCTTGACCTTCGAGCCCCCATCTCAGCACGCATTCGACTTCGTTGCCGGGGTCGCGCGCGCCTACGCTTCGCTCGTCGAATCGCCGCCCGCGCATCCGGAAACCGGCCTCGGTGGCAAGCTGTTCTACGTGGGCGAGCTTGACGGAGCGGGCCGCGCGCTTCTCGTAGCCGCCAACATCGCCGGCGCTGCTACGCTCGCCGCAACCGCCGATCCTGCCGCGCAAAAGCAGGCCCTCCGCGATGGCGTCGCCGACTTCGTCGTCAACAATCTCGATGAAGCCCTGCGCATTCTCAAAAATCAACTGCGCAAACGCGAAACCGTCGCGGTTTGCGTGGCGCTCCCTCCTTCGGAGATGGAGCGTGAAATGAGCGAGCGCGGCGTCGCTCCAGACTTACTTCGTCGCGACGTTCCCGTCGCGCCTCATCATGAGGCTCTCAGGTTTCATGAAAGCGAGGAGACTGAATTCGATCTCAGCAAAATACCCGCTGTCGTCACCTGGCGAGTCGACTCCGCACTCCCCAAAGACCTGGCCCAGCTCGATGAAATCGCGCTCACCTGCCTCGACCCCGGAGAATGGCAAGCCCGCCGCTGGCTGCGCCTCGCCCCGCGTTACCTCGGCCGCATGGCGCAGGGCCTGCGCCTTCTCGACTCGAATCGTGAATTTGCCGCGCGCTTCAGCGAGCGCGTATTCCAATTCGTGGAGCGCGGCGAGATCGCGTTTGCCTTTGAAATCGTCTCGCACTTTCGCGGCATTCACGACCAGTTCCGATACGCTCCCACCAAACCCTAGCCAGCAAACAACTCAATCCACGGTCCACGGTCCACGGTCCACGGTCCACCGCCCACCGTCCACCGCTCACCGTCCACCGCTCACCGTTCCCCGTCCGCAGCCTCTGCGATCTTTCCCCACAACTCAGAAATGCCCAGCCCCGTCTTCGCCGAAACCGGCAGAATCTCCTCCACTTCGAGTCCTCGCCTTAACGCCGCCAGGTTGCGCGTGCGCTCGTTCCCGCTCAGGCGGTCCGCTTTCGTCGCCACAACCAGGAATTCGCATCCCGCTGAGCGCAGCCAGTCGAACAACTGCCGGTCGTTCGGCCGTGCGGGCACGTTTGCATCCACCAAACAGATGCAAAGCGCCAGCGTCTCGCGCATTGCCAGGTAGGGCTCGATAAACTTCGGCCACTCCGCCGAAATCGACTTCGAAATCTTCGCATAGCCGTAGCCCGGCAGGTCCGCGAACACGATCGTTTTCCTTCTGCTCTCGTCCGAGACCAGAAAAAAGTTGATCGCCCGCGTTCGTCCCGGCGTCGACGAAACTTTCGCCGCCTTCGCACCGACCAGCGCGTTCAGAAGGCTTGACTTGCCCACATTCGACCGCCCCAGAAACGCAATCTCCGGCACGCTCGCCGTGGGAAACTCCGCCGCCAAAACTGCAGGGCGCAGAAACTGTGCCGACCATCGCATTGCGCAACCTCTCTCATGAGTCTACGGGGCGATCTTCGCCTACGCCCGTCGCGGCTAAAAAGAGCCGCGCCGTTAGCCCGCGTTATTGGCAGAGTTGCGAAACCCGCTTGTACGGATCGGGCTTCGCCGTCGGGCGCGCCAGGTGGCGCGCATCCATCAACTGTTCGAGCAGCGTTCCTCCAGACTTCGAACCCGCATCCGGATCATCCGCATAAGCCGCGTCGCTCTCCACCTGTGCAAGGCTCTCAAAGCTGAATCCTCGCTTGCGAAGCAGATCAACCAAATCCGGAAGCATCAGTGTCGTGAAGGGCGTTTCGTGCAGCAGCAACACGTCGGGAATCTCGCGCCCAAACACCAATTGCTCTTCTTCGCGGGCCAGCGTGACATCCTCCTCGGCAGCGTCGAGATAGTTTTGCCTGAGCTTCGCGATCGCCGCGTCGTTCTGCTTCGCCACGCACTGGACGTACGCGTCGTTCCATTCGTAATCCGCAAACTGCAAGGTCACCTGGGCAATTCGATATCCGTGCTCGAGCAAATACCCGCGCACCGCTCGGCGCTTCTCCACCGTTTCGCCTTCCTCAAGGTACGGGTAGCGAAACCACCGCCAGTCGCGCTTCTCCCCATACTGCGTTAATGCCGGCTCGTTCTGCGCAATGTCTTGCTCGAACGCTTCAGCGGTGCTTGTGGTCAAACGCATGTGCGACCACGTGTGGTTGCCGATATTCATACCCGCATTGAGCCAGACCTGCAGCGCCTCAGGGGCGCCCGGTCTGCTCGCGAGCTTGTCGCCGTTTACAAACCCATACGTGCCCTCAAGATGCGCGGCCTTCAATTCGCTCACGAGCATCGTCGCGACGCTGACCGCATCTTCTCCCGCCGGCAAAACGCCAACTTGCGGAAGATCGTCAAATGTAATGGCGACGACAGGGTGCGCGGCAACCTTCGCGTGATCGGGCTGCGCTTTCTGCTCGTCCAGCCGGGACTCGTGCGTCGACTGTGCTCTTGCGCTCGCAGTTCCGATTGCAAAGAAGGCCAGCAACGCAGTTATCGCCGCCTGCTTCACCATTTCGCTACCTCGCGTCCAACGGCGAAATCGCACGCGTGAGCGGATCGGAAGCCAGCCACTTTCCAAACTCATCCACAGGATCACTGCCGCTCAGCCCCAACAAAGTCTGGCGCAGTTGCGTCGAACTCTCATCTGTAGGAGCCGGTTGCAAGACGCCGTGCGTGTCGAGCTCCTCGCCGCCTGCAATCTGCGAAAGTTGAATCAGCCACGCGGGTGCGCTCCCAGTCACGATGGGCGCTTCATCAAGATGCACCTCCCAACCCACAGGCGCTTCGTTTTGGTCCTGATTCTGCCACGCCGTCAGGATCCACTTGCCATCGCTCGTGAATGCAGCGCGAACAGGCAGGCTCTGCGCTGCCGCCCCCGCCCGTTTGATCGGCCTTCCCGCCTCCACGCCCGTCATCGCGTCCCACACCTGCGCCACCCCATCTTGCGACGCGGTTAGCACCCATTCGCTGTTGGGACTGAAAGTTGAAATCAGAACCGTGTCACCCTCCTGCATCAGTTGGCTCAACCGGCTCTTCGCCGCCGCATCCCACACCTGTGCGGCGCTTCCATAAGAGCTAGCCACCCACTTGCCGTCGGGACTGAATTCTGCATCGGGCACCCAGTTATCAGCCTGCAGAACCCCCACTTCCGCTCCCGTTTGCACGGTCCACAAGCTGGCTTCGTGGCCGGTCGTCGAAGAGGCAACCAACAGCTGACCGTCAGGACTGAAATTTGCGCTTTTCACTTCTCCTTTGTGGATCATGGGCTGGCCGATCACCGCGCCCGTCTGAACATTCCAAACCCTCACCGTTCCGCCATGCGACCATGTCGCGATCAAACTTCCGTCGCCGCTGAACACGGCACCGGTGGCGTCTCCACCAAGCTCGATCAGTGCTCCCTTTTCCTGCCCTGTTGACGCATCCCAAATTCCTAAGTTGTGCGGAGACACGACGGCTAACAAATGGTCGTGCGCATCGATCACCGCGGCCACCGGGGTTTCCACGAGCGAGATCGCTTCCCCCACTGGAGAGCCCGTCATCGCGTTGCGCATCTGGCCCTGCTTGCCCGATGTAGTAAACAGCAGCGTTCCATCGGCGCTGCAAGCTGCCAGCGTCACCGGCCCTGTCGCCGTCATCTGTCCCGCCGCCTGACCTGTGCGAGCATTCCACATCTGCGCGCCGCTATCGGTCACTGTCACCAGTCTCTCGTCGTCCGAGTTCAGGCAAACCGTTCTCAGCGCGCCCGTGCCGCTGATCACTGGCAGCTCCGCAACCCGATTCCACTTCCAGATGCGTGCCGTGTGGTCGAATGACGCAGTCACCACCAGCGACGAGTCTGTCGGGCTGAAGCGGGCCATGTATACGTCTCCGCTGTGCCGCATCGGCTCGCTCAGTGGCTGCCCGGTGTGCGCGTCCCACACCCGCGCCGTCCGGTCCGCCGACGCTGTCACCACATATTTGCCGTCCGCGCTGAACGTCGCCGCCTCCACCCAACCCTCGTGCCCCATCGGCTGCCCGATCGGATTGCCCGACGGAACCTCCCAAAGCCGCGCCGTTTTATCTTGCGAAGCAGTCACAACGGTCCGGCTGTCCGGACTGAACGAAACGAAATCAATCGGCTCTCCGTTCCCATCCGTAAGCGCCCGGCCCACCGGCTGAAACGTCTTCGCATCCAGAATGTATCCAGTCCCGTCATCGCCGGCCGTGGCCACCCACTTCCCATCGGGACTCATCACAGCCTTATTGACTTCACCGTTCTGCAGCTTGTGAGCTTTTTCCGTTTGAGTCGCAGCATCCCACAGCCGCGCTTCGTGATCTGCCGACGCCGTCACCACTATCTGCGGCGTGCCCGTGGGATTGAACGCCGCCGTCCAAACCGTCTCCGATATCGCGCCCGCCAGTTGATGCGCCAGAGGCTTTCCAATCTCTGCATGCGCGGGATTCGTCGCGTCCCAGACGCGCGCCGTGTGGTCCCATGACGCGGTCACTATCTCCGTTCCGTCCGCGTTGAAGTATGCCGAGTTCACCTTGCCGCCTTCAATCGAAACATTGTGCTGCATGGCGTTCCCGATCTGCGCGCCTGTCTTTGCGTCCCACACCCGCGCCGTGCCATCCCACGATGCCGTCACTACCTTGCTGCCGTCCGGGCTGAACTCCGCCGTATGCACCCAATCCGCGTGCCGCATCGGCTGCCCGATCTTCTGTCCCGTCCTCGCGTCCCACACCTGCGCCGTGTCATCCGCTGAAGCCGTCACCACCTTCGTTCCATCGGGACTGAAGCTCGCATCCTGCACCTCGCCATCGTGGTGCAGCGTCTGCAGCGGCAAAACCGCGTTGCGAAGCTCCGACACCGCCAGCGCGATCGCCTTCTGGTTCCCGGGATTCTTGCGCATTGCATCCGCCAGATACGCCAGGGACACCGGCTCTTCGCCCCGCGCCATCTCCGTGGCCGCAAATTCAGAGTCCGTTTCGCTCGCCGCAAGACGCGCGCTGGTCGCGGCTGCCTGCGCATCGTGCCGCTTGCTCACCAGGTACGCGGCCACAAAGCTGAAAATCAGGCAGAGCACCACTGCCAGCGCGCCCGCGGTGCGAATCATCTCGCGTTTCCTGAGCGCTTCAACATGCTTCGCTGAAGCATCGATGAATCGCCGTTCCGAGTCGTTCAGCTGCCGGGGCTTTGCCGTCAGCCACGATTGCGCCCGCGCCAGCTTTAGGCCCCACAGCAATGCTTGCGTCTTTTCTTTCTCCGGCGCAGCCTCCCAGTCCGCCAGGTCCTGGTCCAACTGCTCTTTCCCGGTTAGAAAATCCTTTTCTTCGTCGAGCCAGTCTTTCAGTCGCGGCCACTTGCGCAGCAACGCCTCGTGCGTCACTTCCACCAACGCCACTCCGCGCTCGTGGCGCACTGTCAATAGATAAGCTTTAGCCAGCCGCTCGATCAGCGGCATGGCGCGGGGTGAGATCTTCTCAAGTTCCGCCGCGCGCCGCACATACTCGCCCTCCGCGTTCACCCGCACCAGGCCCGGAATGAATGCTTCTTTCAGCGCCTGCAAATCTTCGGCCGAGGGATTCGCTTGGGCCAGCACTTCATCCGCCTTGCGCCGCACCGCGTTTTCCAAGGGAGTTAGTTGCGCCAGCGCATCGCCCATCGCGCGATACGCGTCAACCGTCATGTGCTTTGTGCCGGACGTCTTGTCGAGAACCGACCGGTCGTACAGCTCGCGCAGGGCAAACGCCAGCAATGGCAGCGCGTCGTCGGTCCGCGCGTCCGCCATCATCTCCGTCACCAAAGCCTCGTCCACCGTCACACCGGCCAGTTTGGCCGGTCCCAGCACGATATCGCGCACCCGCTCCAGAGGCATGGGTTTCAGCCCGAACTGTTCGAACGGCGCCGCCAGCCGCGTCTCCTGCTGCAGACGGCCCAGGTAGTCTGAGCGAAGCGTCATCGTTGCCAGGTACGGCAGTTGCGCGCTCAGCATCGCATTCAGCACTTTGAAGAACTTCTCGTTCTGTCCGCCGTCCGCGCCGCTGAACAGCTCCTCGCCCTGGTCGATCGTGATCAAAATATGTGCTTCATTTTGCCCGTGCGCCGCCCGCAGATCGCGCGCCAGATCCTTCAGTGCACGCGCCGGGTTTTCCGCTTCGAGCTCGCTCCGCCACTGACGCCAATTCTTCGCGTCTCCCAGCGCCGAGGCAATCGCCAGCGCCAGCTCGTCCAAAGGTTCTCCCTGGGGACGAAACGGCGGCAGCACAATCCAGTTGTGCCGATCCTGTTTCAACCGCGGCGCAACTCCCGCCCTGAGCAGCGATGACTTGCCTGCGCCCGAAGCTCCGAGCACCACCACCAGCTTTTCGCCGCCCTGCACGCGCCTCGCTTCCAGACGCTGGATCAATGCTCGAATATCGTCGTCGCGCCCAAAGTAAATCGCCGCGTCGGCCTCTTCGAAGGCCATCAATCCCGGATAGGGCAGCCGCTTGCTGTCCCACTGCAGGCCGCCGCGTGCGTTCAATGCGACGCGTGTCAGCTCCGAGCGCAGACGGTCCATCCCGCCTTCGCGGTCCTTCACCAGGTCCAGCAGTTGAATGTCGTCGCCGATGAACTTCTCTTTGGTCGGCGTTTCCACCAGCGGGAAGATCGCCTTGCCCAGCGCCCGCGCCTGCGCAAACTCCACAAAGCACCACTTGCTCTGGAACCAGTTCGGGGTCAGGATCAAAATCACCGCATCGCAAGCCGAGATCTCGCGATACAGCGTGCTCTCCCACTTCTCTCCCGGCGCGATGCCCCGCTCATCGTCGAAATCCAGAAATGTCGAGGTGAATCCTTGCGCGCGCAGCCACTCCAGCAGCTCCGCCGCTTCCGTTCCATCCACGCTCGAATGACTGATAAAGATCTGTGCCACGCCACTCCCCAAAAACAGAGCTTTGCTCGATGCTGAGAATCGCTGGTACCGCCATCATAATCGCCTTTTTTCGTTAGGGGTCAGCCTCGCATCTCGCAAGGAACATTGCCTATAATCAGGATCGCGCGCGGCGCAGCTCTTGGGCGCTCCGCTCGTTCTTATCCTCACGGGAACGGAGCTCTTGAGTGAATCGGCAAAATCCCTGTAGGGCTTTCCTTCTCGGCGCGGCGCTGGCTGGTTCCTTCGCCACTGCTCTCGTCCGCGCCCAGCAACCTGCTGTTTCGCCCAACGCCGCGCCAACGGCCTCGAACACCGGGCGTCATCCAGCCGCCTACTATGCTTGGAAGAAAGCGCACGACACTGATTTGCTCGTCGACTTCGGCGGTCTCAATCGCTTCCGAGAGGCCGACGCGGCGCTGCCAGTGCCAAAACCGGGCGAGAATCGCGTCGTCTTCATGGGTGATTCGATCACCGAAGACTGGCACCTCGAAAAGTCCTTCCCCGGCAAGCCCTACATCAATCGCGGCATCAGCGGCCAAACCTCGCCGCAAATGCTGGTGCGTTTCCGTCAGGACGTCATCGATTTGAAACCGAAAGTCGTGCTTATCCTCGCTGGAACCAACGACATTATGGAAAACACAGGACCGATGACCACCGAGGAAAGCGGCGCGATGATCGCTTCCATGGCCGACCTGGCCGCGGCCAACAACATTCAGGTTGTGCTGTGCTCGGTGTTGCCGTCGTCCGAATTCGCCTGGTCACCAGACCTGAAGCCCGCGCCGAGAATCGTTGAACTCAATTCATGGATCAAGAAGTATGCGGCTGAGAAGGGCTATATCTACGTCGACTACTACTCGGCGATGACGGATGAGCATGGAGGCCTTCCGCCAGCGCTCAGCGACGACGGCGTGCACCCGATTGCAGCCGGATTTGCAATCATGGCGCCCCTCGCCGAGGCCGCAATTCAAGCCGCGCTGAAGCACGCGCACGATTAATCCTGTTGGCTTAGTCTCTAACGCGGCAGCAGTACGGCGGTCTCGGTTTCTCTCGCCTCGGTAGCCGGCACAGCGATTTCATACGGGCCCGCCAAGCGCCGTTTGCGTCGGGCAAACACAGCCATCGCATAAGCGGCCCGGCGTTGCGCTCTCTGTTCCCAACGTGGCAGTCCATGCAGCGGGCGTGGATAGGCCAGCATGGCGCTGATCAGTGCCGCCTCTTCGAGACTCAGCCAATCGGCGTTCTTCTTGAACAACCTTTGTGCTGCCGCATTCGCTCCGATCAAACCCGAACCAAAATAGGCGCATGCCAGGTAAGACCTCAGAATTTCGATTTTCCTGTGACGAAATTGAATGGCCAGCGCCAGGAACGCTTCATAAACCTTCCGCTTCACCGTCGGGGCCCTGAATCCCGTCACCGTGCGCACAAACTGCATGTCGATGGTGCTCGCACCTCCGTGCTTTCGTCCTGTGAGCACCCTGAGAGTCTCCCGCAAAACCGAGCGCGCGTCGACGCCGGGATGATGGAAAAATCTTCTGTCCTCGATAGCTATCGTCATCAGCTCGAGCGATGTCAACGCAATCGCCCGCGGCTGCGGCGCCACTCCAACATTTTGATCGATGCGCGCGAAATCGCTTCGCAGTCTGCCGAACCACGTCGCGGGCCCGGCCCATTTTGGTAGTTGCAGCGCCCGCCGCCGAACATCCTGAGCCTCAACTCGCCGCCTCTTTCGCGGTTCTCTCGATCCCGCGTCATCCCCAACATTCGCATTCACCCATCCAGCAACGGCCTCGGCGGTATCTTCGCCGAAGAGGTGATTCGGGCAGTCTGTGGTGCCTTCGTTTCCCGGCGCAAACCGATGGCCCACTACGTTCGCGGCCGGTATTCCGTATTCCGCGGCAAGCCAGCGAACCAGCACTGAGCTCGCCCTGCTCTGGGCATCGGTCAACTGGTCGGCTGCCGTGCCCACATGCTCAATGCCGATGGATCGTGAATTAGCCGCCTTCGCGTGCCAGGCCGACAAATCATCGCGCACCATTTGGTAGATGTCGCCGTTTCTGTCGATGATGTAATGAGCGGAGACTCGCGAATTGCGATTCAGAAACCAATGAATGGTGCCCTCGACAGTCGCTGCCGTCGAGCAGTGCAGCACAATCATGTCGATCTCAGCCCCATTCCTTGACGAGGAATTGGGGCTTTCGATAAAACTCTTGATCGGCGGTTTCACTTGTCGCGCGCTCTTAATCCGAAAATCCTTCATGCGTCGACCTGCGCGTCGCCCATGCAGCCTGCACAAATGCCTCGACGCGCAAGTCTTTTTTGTGGCTTCCGTTGCAATCAATATATACTTCATCTTCTTTCGCCAACGGCTTCCGTCTCACTCACGGGCTTACGAACGTCACTCATCGATTACTCTTGATTTATCTTCATTCAATCGCCATTCAGCTACGCATCGCCCACGCCCATTCGGCTCCTGAAAGGTGAAACACGTCAACCATGCCTGGCAAGTTCAACATCTTCGCTTCGGTCGGACGCTCTGGCGCGAATCTCTTCGGTGACGTGACAATCCTCCAGCAACTGCTCAACCTCAAGATTCCAAATCCGATCGACATCGATGGCCTTTGCGGGCCGGCAACTATTTCCGCAATCGAAGCCATCGAGCGCCATCATCTCCTCATCAAGCGGCCAACGGGAAAAGTGGAACCGAACGACCCCACATTCGACCTGCTCGCGCGCGACATCGCCACTGACGCCCTCGGTGATGAGCAGATCGCATGGGGAGCCAGAGTAGACGCCCCGTTCAAGGCGAAGCTCATTCAGATTTCCAAAGAGATTGGCGTCGATCCCAACTTCCTCATCTCGGCCATAGCATTTGAAACAGGCGAAACGTTCAGCCCCTCGATAAGAAATCCCAGCGGCGCTACCGGCCTGATCCAGTTCACACCCGCCACAGCGGCCGAACTCGGCGCCACCACCGATGACCTGGCCGCCATGACTGCCGTCGACCAGATGGATTACGTTGAAAAGTATTTTTTGCCCTACCGGAACATGCTTGAGACCGTCGAGGATGTCTACATGGCGATTCTTTGGCCGGCCGCGATCGGAAAACCTAATTCATGGATCCTCTTCAGCAAGCCGAGCGCCGAGTATGGTCGAAACTCCGGCCTCGACACAGATAAAGACGGCCATGTAACTAAGGAAGAGGCGGCAGCCATGGTGCGCGCCAAACTGCGTAAAGGTCGAGGCGCAGGTTACTTCGGATAAGGCATTGCGGGCGTTTGAACCGGGAGATCAGCTCCCGGCTTCCGCGCGCTGTTGCGGAGATGGAACGAGCTTGGCAGAGTCCGTTCTCGCTCCTTGCTGGCGGAGAACTCCCTCGGCCGCGGCCGCTTCAATCTGGCTGTTAATCTCAGCTCCAACTAGGAGCATCAGTCCCGTTATATAAAACCACATCAGAAGAATAATGACCGCCCCGAGCGACCCGTACGTCACAGTGTAGTTGTTGAAGAAGTGCAGATAAATTCGAAAGGCGAGCGATGCCAGCAACCATCCCGCGATTCCAACGGCTCCTCCCGGCGTGAGCCAGTGCCAGCGTCTTGTTTTGCAATCAGGCGCCCAATAGTAAAGAAACGCAAATGTCAAAGCCAATAAAACGCTGGCGATCATCCAGCTCGTAAGCCGAATGGCATGCTCCGTTGCTGAACGCAACAGAAGATCCGGGATGCGCAGCTCCGCCAGCCGTGCGAAATAGTCTCCGAGCAGCATGGAACCGAGACCGAGGCTTACGACGGCCGTGAGCAGGATGGTCAATCCAATCGCCTGAATACGCGCCACGATAAAAGAACGTGAGTCCTGAATCTTGTACACCGCGTTCAGCGTGTCCTGGATTGCCGAGATTCCAACCGATGCCGACCACACTGCTGCGATCAACCCGTAGGTCACTCTTCCCGTCGTCGCCGCGGCTGCTGTTTGGTTGAACGTGCTCAGCACCGTTCCCAAAGCCGAGGTCGGAATCACGACGGCGAGGTAGTCGAGCAGTTTGTCATAAAACTGATAGGCCGACCGCGCCGCGAGCCCCAGAATCGAGCCGGCGCAAAGCAAAGTTGGGAACAACGCGAAAAGAAAATAGAATCCCAGCTCGGCAGCGTGACCAAAGACCCGATCTTCAATCACGGACTTCCAGGTTCTTTCGGCGATCTGCGTGACTCTGGCTCCATGCAGATTCCAGAGCGACTCAAGCGGAGAACGAGATACGCGTTCCCAGATTCGCCTCTCCCGGCGCTTCAATTGGGGATCGACGATGGACCTTTGGGTAGCGATAAACCACCAACGTAATCGAGCAGGCGATGCACAGTTGCCTTAGATGCCGCGTCCGTCAGCTGCGATAGCTCACCTTCGTTGCCAACGCAACCTGCATGAATCCGTGCGATGCTCCAGGGCCGAATCGAGCACTGCGGCGCACCGTCCCGGGCACCTGGGAGAACGATTCGAACCTCGCCCTGACCCTCAAGAGACTGAGCAAACGCCTCCATCCACCGCGCATCCAACCGACACATGGTGCCCCCGGCCGGAACCACGTTCACGACCGTCCCGCGCAATCTGCGCTTCGTCACGCGGCTCTGGGTTTGGCTGGGAATCGCGATGCTTGCTTCGCCGTTGGCGATCTTTGCCGGACAGATTCCGCAGGACTCAAATCTTCCCCCCTCGGAGCAGATTCTGGCTTCGTACCAGGGGCAAAAAGTCATAGCGGTCGATATCGCGGGTCGTCCGGACCTGCAGGCTTCGCAATTCTCGTCTGCCATCGAGCAACAGCCCGGGCAGCCGTTTGACAGCCAGAAAGTCAACGGCACCGCTGCCGCTCTCAAAAGCGTCGGCCATTTTCAAGACGTTCGTGTGCAGGTAGAACCCGACGCCGATGGTGTCCGCGTCTCGTTCATCATTGAGCCGGCTGTTTATTACGGCATCTTTGAGTTTCCGGGGGCCGAGAGGTTCCCTTATTCCCGCCTGGTGCAAGTCGCCAACTACCAAAGCCAATCGCCGTACGATGCGGCGGAGATTGAGAGCGACCGCCAGCTGCTCATCAAGTTCTTTCAGCAGGAAGGCTATTTCCAGGCGCAGGTCTCCACCGAGCTCAAGGTCGACCAGCAACATGGAATCGCGAATGTTTTGTTTCACGCCAATCTCGGGCGGTCGGCGAAATTCGGAGAGATCGACATCGACGGTCTTCCTAACCCTGACTCCACCGATCTCGAGCATCGCCTGATCACGTTGCTTGCGCGCCTTCGCGGAGCGGCTGTTCGCAAGGGCAAAGCCTACCATCACTCGACGCTGAACAAAGCAACCCAATACATCCAGTCTCGCTTGGGGAAGGAGGGTTATCTCGACGCGCAGGTCAAACTGGAGGGCGCTGAATACCATGCCGACACCAATCGGGCCGACATCCATTTCAATGTGAAGCCCGGCGACAAAACCACTGTCGAAATTACCGGCGCTCATCTCTGGCCGTGGACTCGGAAGTCCGTGCTGCCCGAGTATCAGGGCGTAGGCGTGGACGAGGAGATCGTGCAGGAAGGCGAGCAGGCGCTCACTTCCTACTACCAGAGACAGGGCTACTTCGATGCAAAAGTCACGTCGGAGATGAGTAAGACCGGCAACACGCGCACCGTCATCTATCACGTGACCAAAGAGAAGAAACACAATCTCACCGGCGTGCATATTACCGGCCAATCCGCACTGAAGGCCGCGGACCTCGAGCCTCACATCGCCTTGCAAAAGAAACATTTTTTTTCACACGGGCAGTTCAGCGATCAACTCGTCCGCACCAGCGTGAAGAATCTCACCGCGGTGTACAAGTCGCAGGGCTTTAGCAGCGTGCAAATCACTTCTACTGTTGCCCGCCAGGATGGCAACATTCAGGTCACGTTTCACATCACAGAGGGGCCGCGCGACGTCGTCAACGGCCTGTCCATTGAAGGCGCCGATACGTTTCCTGAATCGCAATTCGCGCCAAACGGGCTCAAGGTCGCTGCGGGCCAGCCGTACTCGCAGGCCAATGTGGAAGCCGACCGCGGTTCCATCGTTGCCAACTACCTCAAGGCCGGCTATCTCACTTCGAGTTTTCGCGAAACCGCGACGGCGGTTTCAAAAGACGATCCGCATCACATCAATGTTGTCTACCACATTTATGAGGGTCCGCGTGTGTTCACCGGCGATGTGCTGACGCTGGGACGCGTGCACACCCAGCAACGGCTCATCGATACTGACACGGCGCAGGTGAAGCCCGATGAGCCGCTCACCGAGACCTCGCTTCTGCAGTCAGACAGCAAACTCTACGATCATGCCGGCGTCTTCGATTGGGCCGAAGTCGATCCCAAAACTGAAATTACAACCCAGAAAACGGAAGACGTACTGATAAAGGTGCACGAGGCCAAACGCAACGAGTTCACCTACAGCTTCGGTGTCGAGGTCATCAACCGCGGCGGCAGCATCCCAAGCGGCACTGTGGCGTTGCCCAATCTACCTCCGCTCGGTCTGCCATCCAGTTTCAAAACCGACCAGGTTACTTTTTACGGCCCGCGCGGCTCCGTGCAATACACGCGCAATAATCTCCGCGGCAAAGATGAGTCGCTTTCGCTTACTGCCTTCGCCGGGCGTCTCGATCAACGGGCAGGCATCTACTACATTGACCCGACTCTTCGCTGGACGTCCTGGAAGTCCACCATCGCCTTGAACTATGAACGCGACGAAGAAAATCCGATCTTCTCGTCGCAGCAGGAGATCGGCAGCTATCAAATCCAGCGATTCATTGACCACGCGAGGAAAGATCTCTTCTTCGTCAAATACAGTTACGGAAAAACCGATCTTACCCGAGTCGAAATACCGGAACTGGTGCCGGCAGCGGATCAGCATGTCCGCCTGTCCGGCTTTGGAGCGAACCTGACCCGCGACACGCGCGACAGCGTGATCGATGAACACAGAGGGATGCTCGGCTCCCTGGAAACCGATCTTTACTCTAGCAAGCTCGGCGGTAGCGTCGATTTCGCAAAACTCACCTCGCAGGTTGCGTATTACAAGGAGAAGATCCATCACATCGTGTGGGCCGGCAGCATTCGGATCGGGCTCGCGCAACCGTATGCAGGCAGCCGCGTTCCGCTCAGCGAGTCCTTCTTCACCGGCGGCGGCGACTCGCTGCGCGGCTTCCCGCTTGACGGCGCCGGCCCCCAGCGCAATATCTATGTCTGCAGCACCGGCCAGTCTGCACCCAATTGCCCGCAGATCAGTGCGCCCAGCGGCGGCAACGAGTTATTGGTCATCAACCTCGAGCCACGCATACCGCTTCCCATCAAAAAAGGGCTAAGCATCGTTCCGTTTTACGACGGCGGAAATGTTTTTCCGCGGATCGGCTTCCACGATTTCACTTCCCTGTATTCGAACAGCGTCGGCATCGGCCTGCGTTACGCCACACCGGTCGGCCCCATCCGAATTGACGTTGGGCATAACCTCAATCCGGTTCCGGGCGTCAGTTCAACGCAATACTTCATCACCGTCGGCCAGGCATTTTGAGGAGAGCCGTCATGAACCACGAGTCGCAATCTCCCGCTTCCTCCGAGCGCCATCGTTGGCTCAGCGACCGCAGGCTGATCGCAATCATCAAGGGCTTGGCCGTCTTTATCGTCATGCCCATCGTCATTGGCGCCATCGCAGTCTCGGCAGTTGTCAACAGTTCCAGCGGCCACGCCTATCTGCTCCGCTTGTTGCAGCGCGAAGCCACGGAGAGTCTCGGCGTTGATGTGCACCTTCAGGATTTCAATCTGCATTTGTCGACTCTAAGTGTCGATCTTTACGGGCTCACCGTCGATGGAGCGGCCCCGCATCCCACCCCTCCTTTGCTTCAGGTGCAGCATGCCGAGGCCGGCGTGCGCATTGTCTCTGTCTTCGGCCGCAAATGGTACTTTGACAGCATCCGCATCGACAGCCCGGTTGTCCAGGTCTTCGTCGACAAGAATGGCGTCTCCAACCTGCCCACCCTCAAAAGCAGCGGCCAATCCAGCAACACCAGCATCTTCGACCTCGGCATTCGTCACGCAGTGCTTGCCAATGGGGTCATCCTTTACAACGACCGGCCCAGTGCTCTCGCCGTCGATCTGCGCGATGTGCAGTTCGACGCGACTTACAGCAGCCTTCTCAATAAGTATTCAGGCGTGCTGTCCTACTCCGATGGCCGTGTCAATTACGCAGGGACCCAGGCGCCGCCTCACGCTCTGAACGTTCAATTCGATGCCACGCCCACCACATTCCATCTCTCGCCGGCGAAGATCCAAAGCGGCTATTCGCAGCTTGTGCTCACCGCCACGCTCCAGAATTACAGCGCGCCGGTTGTCCAGGCTCAATACACCTGCACCGTTGACGGCCACCAGTTGGCAACTGTGCTCGCCGATCCATCGATTCCATCGGGTCTCGTGCTGGTCTCGGGCAGCGCGCAATATCAATCCGCGCCCGGACGCACCATCCTTCAAAGCCTCATCGTAAATGGCGACCTCAAGAGCGCCAGGCTGATCACGAAGACTCCAGCGCTCCGCACCGAAGTGACAAACGTCGCAGCTCACTACTCGCTCAACGACGGCGATGCCGCTCTGCACGACTTTCGAGCCAGCCTCCTCGGCGGAGTGGTTACAGCACAGGGGACAATGAGGAACATTGGCGGAGATTCGCACGCTCAGTTCAACGCCGCTCTGCGCGGAATCTCGCTGGCGAGCTTGAATAAATCGACCAATTCCTCCGCATCCACTGAGCCCGCAGTCGCCGGCATTCTGAATGCAACTGCGACAGCCACCTGGGGAAAGACCTTCGACGACCTCGTCGCCCATACCGACGCCACCGTAAACGCCAACGTCAGCGGATCCAACCCCGACGGCCCCAGTGCGTTGCCTGCCGGAACGACTATGCCGCCTCAGCAAACCGCCGTCAGCAACATGCGCCCCTCAGGCCCGGTCCCGATTGAGGGTGCGCTTCATGCCACGTATTCAAGAAAAGACCTGCAGCTTGCTGTGAATGGCAGTTACTTCCGCACACCCCAGACCAACCTGAACCTGAACGGAACGATCAGCAACAGCTCGAGCCTCTCCGTTCAGCTTCAGGCCAACGACCTTCGCGAAGTCGAAACCATCGCCGATCTTTTCCGCTCTCCCGCGCCTGGCCAGACCCTGCAACCGCTCGGCCTCGCCGGAACAGCCACGTTCAACGGAGTCATACGAGGATCAACGGCCGCTCCTCACCTCACCGGCCAGCTCAATGCACAGAATCTTCAGATTCACGGAACATCCTGGAAGCTACTGCGCACTGGAGTCGATGCCAGCCCTTCCGAAGTGAGCCTGCAACATGCGGAGCTCGATCCCGCATCGCAAGGCCACCTCGCGCTCAACGCCAGCGCACAACTGACGAAATGGTCCTTCTCGAAAACCAGTCCAATCCATCTTGAGCTCAATGCGTCCCAGCTTGACATTGGCCAACTCACCAAACTCGCGGGGCAAGATATCCCCGTCACGGGCAATCTATCCGCGAGCCTCGATATCCATGGTTCGATGATGGCCCCAGACGGAAACGGCTCCGTCACAGTGACCAAGGCTCTAGCCTATGGCGAGCCCGTCTCGTCGGCACATGTGTCATTCGATGGCAGCGGCGATCAGGCCAACGCGAAGCTGACGGTCTCCGCTCCAGCCGGCAACATCGACGCTAAGTTAACCGTGAGCCAGACGAACCGCACTTACTCCGCCGAGCTAACTTCATCGGGCATTCATCTGGACAAGCTACAGAGCATCGGCAACGGGCAAGTGAGCGGCGTAGTAAGTATCAGCGCCAAAGGCCAGGGCACATTCGACAATCCGCAACTCGAAGCGACGTTGCAGATTCCCAGCCTCGTCGTCCAGCAGCAAACGACAATTTCTAACATTCATCTCGAAGCGAACGTCGCCGATCACGAGGCGACCGCCCAGCTCACTTCCTCCGCGGTTGGCGCTTCGATTAAAGCAAATGCCAGGGTGGCGCTCACGGGCGATTATCTTGCCGATGCGACCCTCGATACGCAAAACTTCCAGCTCGGGCCAATCCTCGCCGCCTACGCGCCCGGCGATGCAGACGGCATCACCGGACAAACCGAAGTTCATGCAACGCTGCATGGTCCGCTCAAGGACAAACAGCTGCTCGAGGCCCACCTCGCCATTCCCACGCTGAAGCTTGCCTACACCAACACCGTGCAACTTGCGGCCGCGTCTCCCATCCACGTCGACTACAAAGCCGGCGTCATCACCGTCCAGCGATCGTCCATCACTGGAACGAATACCAATCTTCAATTCCAGGGAACCATCCCGACTGCCAGCGGAGCATCCATGTCCGTCCTGCTGTTCGGCACGGTCGATCTCCAGTTAGTTCATCTCTTCGATCCCGATCTGCGCACCGCGGGTCAAATCAAGTTCAACGTCAACTCCTATGGCGCCGGAGCCGGCGCCGGTCTCGGCGGCAGCATCGACCTCGTCGATGCGTCATTATCATCTCCAGACCTTCCCGTAGCTCTCCAGCACTGCAATGGCGCCTTCGCTGTGAGCAGAGACCGCATCAGCGTAACTCAATTCAAAGGAACCGTCGGCGGCGGCACGCTCACTGCGCAAGGCGGCGTGGCGCTTCGTCCATCCGTTCAGTTCGATTTCGGCCTCGCCGCACAGGGCGTTCGCATGCTTTATCCGCAGGGCATGCGCGAATCCATTGACGCCAATATTCATCTCACCGGCTCCACGACGAATGCCACGCTCGGGGGCAACGTCAACCTGACCGATGTCTCCTTCACCAATGCATTCGACCTCAATAGTTTCATTGATCAGTTTTCCGGCGGCGTTGAGGCTCCGCCCTCGCAGGGATTCAGCAACAATATCGCGCTCAATCTCGCCGTGCGGTCGTCAAACAACGTCTCCCTCGTCAGCCGCACGCTCAGCGTCGATGGATCGGCCAACCTGCAGGTTCGCGGCACGGCAGCGCAGCCTGTCATCCTGGGCCGCGCCATTCTTTCCGGCGGCGACATCATCCTCAACGGCACGCGCTTTGTTCTCAACGGCGGCACCATTCAGTTTGTGAACCCCTCGGTCACCGAGCCCGTCGTGAACCTCACAGCAACAACCACGATTCAGCAATACAACATTAATCTCCGATTCCTCGGCCCCGTCGACCAGATGCGCACGCAATACACCTCCGATCCGTCGCTGCCGTCCGCCGACATCATCCACTTGCTGGCCTTTGGAGAGACCACCGAGGCCAGTGCTGCCTCGGCTACACCTGCCAGCCAAACCGCCGAGACCCTTGTCGCCAACCAGGTTTCGAGCCAGGTAACAGGCAGCCTCTCAAAGGTCGCGGGAATCTCGCAGCTCTCCATCAACCCTGTGCTTGCCAACAGCAACTCGCAAGGCCCCGCGGGAGCCAATATCACCGTCCAGCAGCGCGTTACGAGCAATCTCTTCGTCACGTTTTCAAGCAACGTGACAACCACACAGGGCCAAACAATTCAGGGGCAATACCAGATTTCGCCGCGCATTGCTGTCAGCGTCACACGCGATCCTAACGGAGGCGTAGCCGTGGACACTCAAATCAAGAAGACATGGTGACGCCACCCATTGAATGCCGCCAGATCGGAAGGCGACCAAACAACCCTGCCGCTCGCCGCGACGTCCTAGTAGACGGGTCTTGATGTGCTCGCAGCGACTTCTCGATCGCAGCGCCTTCTAATTGATTCGCGCGCACCGCCCTCGCCTCAAGCCGTCAAGAACCGTGCAAGTCAATCTCTGCGCAAGCCAGGAGCCAATTTTATGAAAAGCGCATTCGCTGTACTCGCCGTTTTCACCGCCGCCTGCGTCTCCATCCCCGCGCTGGCTCAGGACAAAGTCGACAACGAACTAACCCAGGCCACCCAGATCATCCAGGAGATGACCGGCCCGCAACAGTCCGCCGGCATTCCCAACGACATCCTTCGCAATTCCAAATGCATCGCCGTCATTCCCAAGTTGTTCAAGGCCGGAATCGGCATCGGCGGTGAGCACGGCAATGGCATCGCCACCTGCAAGCTGCAGGATGGACGTTGGAGCGCCCCAGCACCATTCAGCATGAGCGGCGGCAGCTTCGGCCTTCAGCTCGGCGGAGAAGAAGTGGGCTACATCATGCTCGCCATGACCGACGACGGAATGCAGGCTCTCATGTCAGGCCACTTCAAGGTGGGCGCTGGCGTCAACGCTGCCGCGGGGCCGGTGGGCCGCGATGCATCGGCTTCAGCTGGATGGCGCGGAGCCGCGCTGCTCAGCTATTCGCGTGCCAAGGGCGCCTATGCCGGCGCAACCCTGAACGGCACAGAACTCAACCAGGATCACGATGCGACCAGGCAGCTCTACGGTCATGAGGTGCCGTTCAATAGCATTCTTGACGGAACTGTCCATATCTCTGATTCCGGCGACGCCGCGCAGTTCCTTCACACAGTCAACCACGCGGTCGAGCGCGCCGAGCAGGGGCAATAGCTGTTGTCACTGGAACGAGTCGCAACGTTTCCCGCTGGGTGCCGGTTTCAATAGGGTTCTAGCGCAGGATCCTGGGCACCCAGCCGCGACTCAAACTTTGTGGAGTCTCAAAAAGAAAGCAGGGTTATGAAAGCGGCTACTATTGTCGGGATTCTTCTCGTTGCCCTTGGCGTCATCGGTTTCGCCTGGGGTGGCATCAGCTTTACTCACCAGAAAAAGGTCGCGAACGTCGGTCCCATCCAGCTTTCGCACCAGGAAACGAATACTCTGCCCATTTCGCCGATCTTGAGCGGAGTCTCGCTGATCGCCGGAATCGGCCTGATCGTTGTTGGCGCTCGAAATACGTAGCATTTGATTTGGTGCCGAAGAAGGGACTCGAACTTGAGCCGCTTTCAAGGCGTGAGGAGCGCCAGCGACGGGAGCCTTGAGACGAAATCCTGAGCGGAGCGAAGGACCAGACGGCGTCCAATGGCTCTATACCAATCGGTCAAGAAATTGATTTGGTGCCGAAGAAGGGACTCGAACCCCCACACCCTTGCGAGTACGTGGACCTGAACCACGCGCGTCTGCCAATTCCGCCACTTCGGCACGGGAGAGACTGCTCAGGC
>Ga0181520_10000634_pt1 | contig 75940 bp, 76 predicted proteins | sample PEATcosm2014_Bin_29_FD_132451 | JGI IMG/M metagenome (GOLD analysis project Ga0181520, IMG submission 132451) | Peatland microbial communities from MTU Mesocosm Facility, Houghton, MI, USA - PEATcosm2014_Bin02_30_metaG | ecosystem: Environmental > Terrestrial > Soil > Wetlands > Peat | place... | reverse complement strand
GTACTCCTTCAGCACTTGGATGATCTGTTCTTCTGTAAATCGCTTCTTCATCGTCTGCTCCTTTGTGAACGTTTATAGAACAGACTCAACTTCAGCGTGGATCAAAAATCGGGGGGCAGGTCAGCGTCAATGTGTTCAAATGATCGCGCAGGAGGGCCTTAGCCGTTACGTCTAGGCCAATGGTTGGTTCATCAAGAAATAGTACGGAAGGCTGATGTAACAGGGCGGCAACAAGATCGCAGCGCATTCGTTGTCCCAAGGACAAAGTGCGAGCCTGTTGGGGTATAAGCTCGCCGATGTCAAACACTTTGATGAGCTTGCTACGCTGTATGTGATAAGCTTTCGGTTCTAGATCATAAATTTTAGCCAGCAGGTCGAAGCTATCTTGCACAGACAAGGCGGGCCATAAATGCGAACGTTGTCCAAAGACAAGACCAATGCGTCTTGCTAAAGCGCGCGTTTCTTCCCATGGTATATAGCCGCACACATGGGCGTTGCCCTGGGTTGGACGCAGGAGTCCACAAAGCATTTTTAGTGTTGTCGATTTACCCGCGCCGTTGGGACCAATGAAGGCAACCTTTGCACCATTCTCTATGGTAAAACTTAGGTCCTTTACGGCTGTAAGGATTGTGCTCTCAGGCTTTTTGAACCAGTTTTTCCAGCCTGCACCGTTGCCATTTGCACGAACTGCATATTTTCGTGTCAGACTTTCAACAGAGATAATAGATTCGGACATGAAGGCCTGCAGAGGATATTTACCTAACGAAAGGAGAGTAAATCAACAAATGGCGGAATTACAAGATAATTGCATAATTATAAACTCTGCTAATCCTGACGTTCTCCCCATCTTCCGGCGATTTGGATTAGAGTCTTTATGTTAAAATAATCATAAACTGACCTCGCCGCAAGCGGCAGGCTGCGCGACCGCAAGAGGCGAGCGCAGACTGGCGCGATATGCTGTAAGGGCGATCATGGTTGATCGTATTGGATCAAGCTTGGTCATAGATAAAGCATATAAGGGCTTTTTGGGACTTGGGGGATGATTGCGCTTGAGGCGATCATACCGAATGCCAAGTTTCATCAGGCTAGATCGTGCGAGATAGGGCGTGAGCGCGCGTAAAGGATATAAGAGGATTTTCTGTTTTATCGGATGATCGCTCAAGAGCGATCAAGGCGAACGCTGACGACTTTCATGAAGCCTGCGGCGTTTCCCAATTTTTCCGTGCGTTTCCGTATCTTTCGCCCAGAGGGATATAACGGCATCCGGAAAAATTAGCCGAAGATGATCGCCACTATATGGGGGGATCATCATGACGGATAAAAAAGTACGCTTTGAGTTTTTGATCGAGCCCGACTTGGCGGCGCAGGTCAATGCGCTTGCCAAAGAACCCGGCGCGACCAAAACCGACATTATCGTAAAAGCCATCAAGGTCTTTCTCGAACGCGGCATCGAAAGCGAATTCGCCGAGCAAAGCGCCATGCGTTTTGACAGGCTCTCGCGTGAAGTCGAGAGCGTCCGGCATAACCTTGGAACCATGCAAAACAACCTCGAAAACTTCCGGCAGATGGGCCGGGGAACGCATGAAATCCTCAAATATCTCGTCCGTCTTTATGTCGCGTTGAGCGCCCATATTCCGATGCCGGAAGGAGAAACGAAGGATATTTTTCATGAGCGCTACGAAAAACTGGCCGATCATGTAAATCGCCGACTGGCGAACGAAGAGCCAAGACCCGCCCCGCCGGAAGAGGGGAAAAAGACATGAAAACCAATGCTAAAGGAGGGGGGCTCGATTTTGGCACCCCCCTGTTTTCGAGCCTCCCCGAATGCGTCCACGGATGCCATGTTTTGTCCTGTAACGGTAGGGGGACGGATGATGAATTTCGAATATAAAAACGAATGCTTAAGGGCTTCATGTGCTCGCAAGGGTTCTCCTTTTCTCGCGACGAAAGAAGCGGCCAATTACCTGCGCCTTTCGACCCGCACGCTCGAAAAGATGCGTATGAAAGATCGAGGGCCGCGTTTTCGTAAGCATGGCCGCTATGTCCGTTATCACATCGACGACATCGAAAAATGGTCGAAGGGGGAGAGGCTTTATCTGACCACGGATAGGGGAAACCCATGATGCAAAAAGCCCTCGCTTTCATGGTGTCGAAGCCATTCCCGCGCAGGAAATCATTCCGGCGGACGGACTCACATATATATAGTGTGACCATCGGAGACAGGGCAAAAACTCTTCGTTGCCCATGTCTCTCAAAGTATCAAGGCGGGCTTACGCCCCTGTCCTTTTGTCCTTCGGCTGGGCTTGGCCGAAGAACGCCGCCCCGGACAGTGGCACCTCGATGACGGTCTTGAAGACACGCTTCGGCGCATGGGCGAGAGAGGCGACATTATCAAAACCATGCATCGGGAAATGGCGGAAAGAAACATCGTTCATAGCTCACGGGATTATGCCATTTACGACCCGACACATGAGCATACAAAGCCCATAGTTGGGCGCGTCATTGCAAGGGGCCTGTCCGATGAGCTTAACGACCGCCATTACCTGATCGTGGATGCCTTGGACGGCCAAGCCCTTTACGTCGATATAGGCCTTGGAGAGAAAACAGGGCCGATGCCGGAGGGTAGCATCATTAGAATAACGCCCAAAAGCGTTGAGCCGCGTCAGGTTGACCGAACCGTGACCGAAATCGCGGCAAAAAATGGAGGGCGTTATAGCGTCAACCTGCATCTGAAATACGACCCCTGCGCTTCCTATGATTTTGCCGAAACGCATGTCCGGCGCTTAGAAGCCATACGCAAGGTAATTGGAGGGGCAAGACATGAGCTTGACGGTACATGGATCATAGCGCCGGATCATCTCGACCGCGCCGCAGCCTATGAACGCACCTTAGCCAGACAAAAGCCCGTCATCGTGGACAAGCTTTCAAGCCTTAGCCTCGAACAACAGATAACCGCAAACGGGGCAACATGGATCGACAGGCAGCTTGTCTCAAACAATCCTGAGCCGACTAGAGACTCTGGTTTTGGACATGACATGAGAGACGCAATGAAACGCCGCCAGCAATGGCTCATCGAACAAGGATTAGCCAAAGAACAGCAAGGAATTATCACCTACAGCAAAAATATGCCCTCGACGCTGCAAGAACGCGAGCTATCGCAGATTGCGGGGCAAATCTCCAAGCAAACCGGCCTCAGGCAGGCTGAGATGTTTCGCGGCTGCTCTGTGGAAGGCAAAGTTACCAAAATACTCGATCTTGTAAGCGGCAAATTTGCTCTGATCGAGAGAAGCCTTGAATTTGTGCTTGTCCCGTGGCGGCCAATTCTTGAAAAGAGCATCGGCAAAAAAGTCTCTGGTCGTTCCATCGGCGACGAAATCTCGTGGAGAATTGACAGGCAGAGAGGCCTTAGCCGCTGACGGGCGAAGACGGGACATGCGCTGCTCAGCCCTTCTTTCTTTGCCGCGTAAAAACGCGGCATCAAGAAAACATGGGGTAAAAACGGGCGAGAGCGTAGATAAAGCATATAAGAACGATTGCGCATTCATGAGATGCTTTTGCCGTTTCCAAATGAAACGGGACAGGGAGGCCGAATGTTAAACGAAGAGAAAACAGAAATTTTACCAACTCGAATCCTGCGCTTGCCGGAGGTCATTAGCCGCGTAGGAATGAAACGCGCATCCATTTATCGCGCAATTTCGCTGTCTTCTTTTCCAAAGCAGATTATCTTAGGCCAGCGTTCTGTAGGATGGATAGAACAGGAAATAGAAGATTGGCTTGCGGCAAGAGTATGTGCCTCACGGGCAAAACAATATCCGCCCCAAAATAGTAAGGAAATCGTATAACGATTTTGTTGCAGCCAATCACCGCGCCATGTATAATTAGCAATGACTATTCTAAAATAGAAACTCAGGGGTAACTTTGGGAGCAATTGAAATTGATCAGAATTGAACCCAAATGACAACTGCAAAGTCGGGGTAGTTTTGGGGGTAACGAAGGGAATAATGGCGCAAAAGTCCTTTTGTTATCAATCTGATGTCAGTTTTGTTCAAGTCCCGTCACTGCGCCATTTTTCAAACGCGCTGCGTTTGAAAAATGCCCTCCGAAGCCTTGGCGTAGGAGGGCCGGTTGTTCTTGCGCCGGAATTTCTATGCCCCGTCATCAGGAAACGCGAACTCTTCCTTACGCCGCCGATCAGATGTTCGATCTGGTCGCGGATATCGAAAAATACCCCGAATTTTTGCCGTGGTGCAAAGACGCGCGTATCATCTCCCGCAAAAAAAACAACGTTCTGGCGGATATGACCGTCGGCACGAAACTATTCCGCGAAAAATTCACGACCGAAGTGGCGCTTATTCGCCCGCGCGCGATCGCGGTGCGGTATCGTTCCGGGCCTTTGTCGCACCTGTCGAATACGTGGGGGTTCAGGCCCAAAGGCCGCAAGGCTTGTGAGCTTTCGTTTGCCGTAGATTTTGATTTCCGTTCGCCGCTTTTGCGCGTTGCGATGACGGCGCTTTTCGACCGCGCTTTGACGAAAATGGTCGCGGCGTTCGAAGCAAGAGCGAAGACGCTTTACGGCTGAATTTTTCCAGCAAAAAACCCGCCTTGTTTTCAAGGCGGGTTTTTCAATTTGAAGAAAAAGCGGCGATTACTTGCCGACGGCTTCCTTCAGTTCCTTTGCCGCGCGGAAGGCGATCTTCTTCTTCGCGGGAATTTGGATCGCTTCGCCCGTGGCGGGATTGCGGCCCATGCGAGCGGCGCGTTTCTTGACCTGCAGAATGCCGAGGCCGGCGATGCGAATGCGATTGCCCTTCTTCAGGTTCTTGACGAGCAGGGACACCAGCGTGTCGCTCAGGATTTCATTCGCGAGTTTCTTGGACAGGTCGTACTTCGCGGCGACCTCTGCCGAGATCTGCTTCAAAGTGACGGTAGGTTGTGCAATGGCCATAGGAGGCTCCATAGATTAGAGGTTGAAGATTAGTTGAAACTGCATTTACCTAAGCGTAAAAAAAGCGGCTTGGCAAGCAAAAGAACGTATGGGACAGGGGTTTGTTGACAACAGGGTTAAAGAAAGAAGCGCGGGAGAAGGCTTCGTCCTGTGCATAACTTTTCATTCTCGTTTCTGGCGCGTGGTGTCGGGCTTCGCTTGCCAAACATCCGGAAATGCCTCATAAATAGGCGTTTTCCTCAACTTACCGAGGTTTCTTCATGTCTGTTGGTAACGCATTTCTCGCGGCGATCCTTGAAGTTGTCTATGCCGTGCTCGATTTTTACGTGTGGGCGGTGATCATTGGCGCAGGCATCAGTTGGCTCGTCGCGTTCGGCGTCATTAATCCTTATAACCGCTTCGTGCGCGTTGTCGGCGATATGCTGGCGCGACTCACGGAACCTCTTCTTGCGCCGATTCGCCGGATTTTACCGCCCTTGGGAGGCATTGACCTGTCGCCGCTTGTGCTGATTTTTATTATCTATTTTATGCAATCTTTTATCCGTCATTTGGTGGTCTGATATGGGGCGGATTATTGACGGCGCTGCGATCGCGAAGAATCTTCGTGAGAAATTGGCGGAAACTGTCGCAGCCGAGCGTTTATCGCCCGGGCTTGCCGTCGTGCTGGTGGGAGACGATCCGGCAAGCCTGATTTACGTTCGCAATAAAACGCTCGCGGCGGAAAAGACGGGAATTAGGTCAATGGCGCATCGCCTTCCCGCCGAAACGACGCAAAAGGAACTCCTTGCGCTTATCGACCGGCTCAATAGGGATGAAAGCGTGCATGGCGTCCTCGTGCAGATGCCTTTGCCCGCGCACATTGACGCGCACAGCGTTATCGTCGCGGTCGATCCAGAAAAAGACGTTGACGGTTTTCACCCTATCAACGCCGGACGCCTCTGCCTCGGCCTTCCCGGGTTCGTTCCCTGCACGCCGCAAGGCTGCATGATTCTGCTGCGCTCGGTTATGCCCGATCTTTCGGGCAAACGCGCGCTGGTTCTGGGACGGTCGAACATCGTCGGCAAGCCCGTCGCGCAATTGTTGATGCAAGCCAATTGCACCGTCACGATCGCGCATTCGCGAACGCAAAACATAGCTGAAGAATGCGCCCGTGCCGATATCCTCGTCTCCGCTATCGGCAAACCGGAATTCGTCCGCGGCGCGTGGATTAAAGAAGGCGCCGTCGTCATCGATGTCGGCATCACGCGCAGCGACGATCCTATAGCCGAGGGCAAAACGAGACTGAAAGGCGATGTCGAATTCGAAGCGGCATTGCCGCGCGCTTTCGCGATCACGCCGGTACCCGGAGGCGTTGGCCCTATGACGATTGCGTGTTTGCTGAAAAATACCGTTGAGAGCGCCCGCAAGCGTGCAGCGCGCTAAATCCTTATTCCCGCGACTTGTAAAACTCCACAAAAGCCACATACAATGCCTTCAGGCGTTGCGGCAGGGCTTCGATATTTCTTTGAATGGTTTTTTCGTCGCCTCTGACCAAGGGCCCCGTCAGGCTTTGATCGGGATTGGCCATAAAATTCTCGAAATTCTTCTGCCAATAAAGGGCGACAGCCCCCGACGGCACGCCGAGCTTATTGAACTCCGACAGGCAGTCGTGCCGCAGGATTTGCGGAAAATTCCCGCTCATCACGCACAGCGCGTGATAAAAAGCGCGGTCTTCCTTTTTAATCTCGAAAACCGGATTGACCAGCTTCGGAAAAAGCTCGCGGAATCTTTTCCCGAACGAACACGCGAAAAAAATCTTCTCGTAAAACCCAAGATCGTAAAGCTCCGGCCCGAACGTCATGAGGGGATGGAAGCTTTCGATGCCCTCGACGCTAAGCGACCCCGAAAAATGCACGACCGCGCCCTTGAATTGCGCCAGATTTTGGTCGCGGAATTCCTCTATCGCGGAATCCTTGATAAGCAGAAGAACGGTCGAAGCTCGCGCGAGGCATTTCTGGAATTCGGCTTCTTTATGTTCCTTGCGGTTCCAGTCGCAATAGGGAATGCCCTTCAACGCGAGATAATTTTTGAAATGCGTCGCCGCGCGGCCCGAGCCGACGATAAGATAGGGAAACGTTAGGGGTTGGGTCATGATGTCCTCTGTTCTCGCGCGTGAGAAAAAAAGCGCAATTAACCTTATTTTTGCCGAAATGCTTTCAGGGAAGATATGATAAAGTACCGGCCTTGAAGATTAAAGGGTTTAAATTGAAATAATACCAACGGCCCCTCGGATTTCATAGGCCCGCTTGTACAATGAGAAAAGAACATGTCTGACGAAAAACCGGTCCAAAACCTCATATCCAAACTTCAGCCTCTCGGGGATAAGGCTGAAATGTATTATTGGGATCCTCCCGAAAACGAAGAAGAACGGGTGGAAGCATCGACGGCCACGAGGGATTTTATCGAAGCCTATAAAAATGTTCCCGAAAAGCTGGAAGCAGACCCGACTTTAATAAATGAAAATCTCGGCGCAAAACTCATGGACTTGTGCATAAGGTTCGGTTATCTGGACAACGATTTGGGCGAGGTTTTTATGGCCGCGGGCCGCATTCTCGGCTGGTTCGATAAAAATCATCCGGAAGCGATCGATCCCGCTATGTCCTATCTTAAATTCAAAATTAAAAGCGGCTGGGAGTGGAAACAGCGCAAAGATTGCGAAGCCTGGTTGGAACGCAACGACGCGCTGGAAATTCTTTATTGGGCCGTTTTAGCAAATCCGAAATGGGCGAATGCCGAATGGACGCGCATCGCGTGCCAGGCGGCCGTTCTTCCGTTTCGCATGGACGGCTTCATGATCGATAATATTTTGTACGATATGAAAAAATTGATGCCCCTGCCGACGGAGTATTTTGCCGGATTTTATTCTTCGAACGCGCGCAAAACCCTTGGCGAGATCGTCGCGCTTAGTCCCGATCTGGCGCACGACGCGGGCAAATTTGTCAAAGGGGCAAAGAAATGGGCCGAGAGCAACTGCGATGAAAAACTTCGCCCCGTTATCGCGACGGCGGCGGAACAGGCCGAGTGCGCGATTTTCAACGCCATCGGAAAATCGTTCTCTCCCGAAGAAGCGCCAAGAACGGTTTGCGCGGACTCGTTTCGAGTCATTCTGGCTTTGTGAATAAAGCTTATTGGGAAAAATCTTCCGCCAGAATTCCTTTTAAATTATTCGGCAGCGCTTCCGTAACCCTGACGTTTTTTTCAAACCCGTTAATCCGCGCGCGAAGCTCGGCGTTTGCGTCGATAAAGATCGGTTGCATCCACGGCGTACGGCCGAAAACCTGCCCTTCATGATGTCCGTTGTCGTCAAACAATACCGGAACCGTTTTTCCGACGCGGCTCCGGTTAAATGCCGTTTGCTGATCGCGCAAAAGGTTTTGCAATTCCTGCAACCGCGCGTCCATGACTTCTTCGGCGATCTGGTTTTTCATCGCGGCGGCGGGCGTTCCCGCGCGGCGGCTGTATTTGAATGAAAACGCCTGCGCGAACCCGACATCGCGCGCAAGGCGTATCGTATCGGCAAAATCTTTATCCGTTTCGCCCGGAAATCCGACGATGAAATCCGATGACAAAGCGATATCGGGCCGTGCGGCGCGCAATTTTTCCACGAGCCTTCGGTAATCGTCGCTTGTGTGCTTGCGGTTCATAGCGTCGAGGATTTTATCGGACCCGCTTTGGACGGGCAGATGCAAAAACGGCATCAGTTTCGGAATATCGCGGTGCGCGGCGATCAGTTCGTCGTCCATATCGCGCGGGTGCGAGGTTATCGTGCGCAAACGCTTCAAATCCGGAATTTCGGCAAGCCGATAAAGCAATTTTGCAAGATTCCACGTTTGGCCGTCGGGGCTTTCGCCGTGGAAAGCGTTGACGTTTTGCCCAAGAACCGTGATCTCGCGCGCGCCTTGGGCGACAAGATTTTCCGCTTCCGCGACGACGGCCCTGACCGTGCGCGAATATTCCGCGCCGCGCGTATAAGGCACGACGCAATACGTGCAGAATTTATCGCAGCCTTCCTGTATCGCCAGAAACGCGGCTACGCCGCTTGCCGAGGGTTGCGGCAAGGCGTCGAATTTCGGCTCCGCCGGAAAGTCGGTGTTCAAAACGCCGCCCGTCTCGCGCGTCGCGCGCGCGATCATTTCGGGAAGCTTGTGATACGCCTGCGGTCCGAAAACCATATCGACATAAGGCGCGCGGCGTTGAATCTCGGCGCCTTCCGCTTGGGCGACGCATCCGGCAACGGCCACGATCATGCGTCCTCCCCGCGCGGCTTTCGCCTCCTGAAGCGGGCGCAATCTCCCCAATTCCGAAAACAATTTCTCGGTGGCTTTTTCGCGGATATGGCAGGTGTTGAAAATGACCAGATCGGCGTCTTCGGCGTCATCCGCGGGCGCATATCCCAAAGGCGCCACGACATCGGCCATCCGGCTCGAGTCGTAGGCGTTCATTTGGCAGCCCCATGTTTTGATATGCATCTTTTTCATGCATCGGCTTCCCTGCGCGCCAAGGATTTTTTGACGCCCTCCGCGACGGCTTTCTGGCACGCGGTGGCCAAATCCTTGCGGTTCGGATAATCGGCGAAAGTCAAGGCTGCGTGGAAAATGACCTCGACCGTGAAACATCCGTGCTTAAAAACGTTCCATAAATGCGGCAGCAATGTCATGTCGCCATACCACGCGTACTGCGACCGTTCCTCGCGCAGCATCGGAAATCTGTCGAACTCGACGCACGTCAATGAGACGGGCTGCACCGTAATCGCTCTTCCGCCCGCGGAATCTTCGACGATGCTGAACAGGCTGCTTTTGAAAGGCAATGCGGTCAATCCGTCCGTCGACGTGCCTTCGGGAAAAAGGATCAGATTTTGCCGTTTGGAAAGATAGTCGCGCAGTTGCATGCTTTGTTGCGCGGCGCGGGTAGACCGGCGCTCGATAAAAACCGAGTTCTGCATCCGCGACAGGAAGCCGAACAAAGGCCAATCGGCGACTTCGGCCTTGGCGACAAAACCCGCGGGCACAAGAGACCCGAGAACGTTAATGTCGAGATAAGATGTGTGGTTGGAAACGAACAAGACCGGCGAGGCGGACGAAGGCGCGCCGAACACCCGCAGCCGGATGTCCAGAAGCCAAAGCAGCGCGCGATGGAAAAGGCGGGGAATTTTAAACGGATGGCGCGGATCGACTTGCCTGAAAACCAGCGCCACGGGGATCAAAAAAAGAAGCAGCAGAAAAAAAGCCGCGACCTTCAGGACGCCGTGGGCAACCGCAAGAATATCGTCAAATTTCTTCATGCGCCGTTTGTGGCACAGAAGGGGAATAAAAATCAATCCATAGGAAGGATGATTTCCGAATCCTCGCCTAAATTATAATGTTTTTTATAGCGCCGCGTCATCAAATCGGTTTTGACGACGATGCAGATGTCCGTCGTGTTGAACTGATAATCGATTACGGCGCCGTCGCCGACAAAGCCGCCGACGCGGATATATCCCTTGATCAAAGGCGGCAGGCTGTTGTTGCCGCCGCGCGGATCAAGCCTCAATTCCTCGAAGGCTGTGTTGGGATCGAAGGCTTCGCGCGGCAGAAGCTTCATATCGACGTACCGTTCCGGCAACGCCTTGGTGCGCAGCGCGGGCGGGGCCAGATGGTGGTGGTAAAGGTAGGACAAGGGCACTTTAAGCGCGTCCGGATTCGTGCCGGGCAAGCTGGCGCACCCGAACATCAAAGCGACGTTATGGCGCGCGACGTATATCCCCAATCCGCGCCACAGCAACTGCATGACGGGGCCGGTGCGGTATTCGGAATCGATGCAGGAACGCCCCAATTCGAGGATTTCGCCCGGGTAGGCGATCAGGCGCGAGATATCGTATTCCGAACTTGAATAAAAGCCGCCGCATTTTTCGGCGGCGCTTTTGCGGATCAGGCGATAGGTTCCGATGACGGCATTTTTGTTCTTGCGCGCGTGGTCGACCAGCAAAAGATGATCGCAGAATTCGTCGTGCTTGTCGAAATCGCGGCGCAGTCTTGCCATCTCCGGCGTCGGCTTCGCGCCCATTTCTTCGTAAAACGTTTTGTAGCGCAACTCCTGCGCGGAAAAGACATCTTCGTCCGTTTGGGCGAGACGGACTTCGAGGCTGCCGAGACGTAGGTCGGGATTGGCGCTCTCTTTGAGCGTATGCAAGGCTGCAGACATGGGGCTCTCCTGATTTTCTGTTATTTTACGGAGAAGGAGGAATGCGGCATATTACGTGCGCCTGATACGAATCTATTCTGCGGGTGATATAACACGAACCATGCGTTTCTCCGCAAGAAATTCATTTTTCTTCGCGCCAAATCGTTTTCAACCCTTTCCAACACATTGAAATAATAGAAAAAATTCGTTTTGCGCCGCTAACCATAGCGATTGTCCGGAAGATGAAAGTAATTTAACCATTTTATTGTCGCGACATGAAGCTATAACCTGACATTCGTTCATATTTTATGCCGATTTTTTGATGGAGATTAGCGATGTTGATTTTTGAAGAAATGCGGAAAGATTGCATAGCCCTTGGGGATGTCCATTTAAAACCGTTCAAAGAGTTGACGGGGCATGCGCCCGTCAGTCCATCTTTTAACCTCGACGATTTCGTTGAAATATATATGGAAATCGAGGCAGTGTACGGAATCGGCGAGAAAACAACGGCCATAGAAGACGCTCGAAAAGCTATTGAGAAATATAGAAACCGTTTAACGAAAATCGGGATTAATTCTGAAACAAAAAGTCTCCACGCCAGATTTCATAAAAAAAGACATGTCCTTTACATATCCATTCCTAAAACCGACGTTGTTGCCTCGAAACTGAAAGAAGCTTTGCGCGACGATGTAAGCGCTCCGGCTAAAAAAGATATTCTCGAAACGTTCGCGAAAGTCGAGAAAGAACTCTTCCGTTCGCTTGGACGGGATGTTGGGCGGATCGTTTTCGATAACGCTCTCAAGAGAGCCGAAAAAGGCATCTTCGAAGGCCCCAACGACCTGATTTTACCGCTCGAAAAACCCGAGGACGGGGCGGAACAGTTGGCTACGGAAAAAATTTATAATTGTTTTGTGAAAAACAAAAAAAGCATAACGGAAATTTTAAGCGAAGAAAAAGCAACGCTTCTTCTCTCCAATATTCTGGTCGGAATGGGAAAGAATTACGTGCATCCGGCAAACGTGCCTGCGTGACATCAATAAAGCTGCTGTTTTCAAGCCTTTGAGCGCAAAGGGCCTTCGCTTCTGGCCTTTTCCGCGAAAAAGCCTTAATTTTGCCTCTCTGGCAACACGTTTGAAGCTAGGTTCTTTCTTCCAGTCTTCCCCGCAAAATGAAGAGACAGGAGTTTTCATGCCGCAAATCGCTCTGGTCGACGACGACCGGAATATCCTGACGTCGGTGCAAATGGCTCTTGAGGCCGAGGGGTTCAGCGTCCGCGCTTATCCCGACGGCGACGAGGCTTTGCGCGATCTGTCCCAGCGTCCGGCGGATTTGGCCGTCCTCGACATCAAGATGCCGCGTCTGAACGGCATAGAGCTTCTGCAACGCCTAAGGCAGGGCGCCGCGACGCTGCATATGCCCGTGATTTTCCTGACCTCGAAGGACGAAGAGATCGACGAAATCATGGGCCTGCGCATGGGCGCGGACGATTACATCAAAAAGCCTTTTTCGCAGCGCCTGTTGGTCGAGCGCATCCGCGCCCTTTTGCGCCGCGAGCAGGCGCGCCAGCAACCGGCGAATAGCGATCCCGCTTCGATCCTTACGCGCGGCGACATGATGCTGGATAACGCGCGGCACGTTTGCACGTGGAAAGGAAAGCCCGTCGAACTGACCGTCACCGAGTTTCTTCTCGTCAAGGCTCTGGCACAGCGTCCCGGGCACGTCAAAAACCGCGACCAGTTGATGGACGCCGCTTACGGCGAAGCGATTTACGTTGACGACCGCACGATCGACAGCCACGTCAAGCGCCTTAGAAAGAAGTTCAGGGATATCGATCCCGATTTCTCGCAAATCGAAACGTTGTACGGCGTCGGCTACAGATTTAAAGAGTGACCTTTGCTTTCCATGATCCCCAAAAACGAAGGAACGGCTAATCTCGGCGGCGGAATGCGTCCTCCGCGCGCGGTGTCGCCATTGACGTTGCGCATTCTCGCGGTCAACGTCATGGCCTTGGCGATTTTGGTCGGCGGCCTTTTGTATCTGGGAAACTATCAGGACCGCATCATCGCGACCGAGCTTAAGGAAATGCTGTCGCAGGCGCGCCTTGTCGCCAGCGCCGTCGCCGAAAACGCCATTGTCGTTGACAGAAACGACCAGAGAATCCTGTCGCCGCTTCTGGGGCGCATGATGGTCAAGCGTTTGGCGGAAGAAACGGAAAACAGGACGCGCCTGTTCAGCGCGCAGGAAACGCTTCTGGCCGACAGCCGCTACCTTCTCGCCGATAAAGGCGGGCGCGCGCAGGCCGACGATCCGGGCGCCGAAGACGACGTTCCCGCCAGTTGGGGCGCGCGCGCGATCGCCGCCGTGTTCGACGCCATCGATCTGATTCACGAACGCCGCGTCTATCCTCCTTTCAGCGAGGCCATGCAGCGCACCAGCCTGACGAACGTGACGGCGCGCGCGCTGAAGGGAGAAAACGCGACGCAGGTCTGGAGTCTCACGAAAGGCGGCCTGATTTTGGCAGCATCCGTGCCGGTTACGCACGCGCATCGCATTTTCGGCGCGGTAACAATGTCGCGTTCCGACGCATCGATCGACCGCGCCATTTACGCGGTGCGCATCAACATCCTGCAGATTTTCTCCCTTACGCTCGGCGTCACGATTTTGCTGTCGTTTTATCTCGCCCGCGCGATTGCGCATCCGTTAAGGCAGCTTGCGCAGGCGGCCGAAATTCTGCGCCGAGGGCAGACTGATCAGGCGGGAATTTCGGGCATCTCGACTCTTTTGCGCGACGACGTTCTTCCCGACATGACGGCGCGCCACGACGAAATCGGCGATCTGTCGGGCGCGTTGAGGGCTTTGACGGCGGCTTTGGCGAAAAGAGTCGGCGATATCGAGCATTTCGCCGCCGATGTCGCGCACGAACTGAAAAATCCGCTGACCTCTTTGCGCAGCGCGGTCGAAACGGTCGAGCGCGTCTCGGATCACGCCGCGCAGAAGAAACTGATGCTGATTATCCGCGACGACGTGGACCGGATGACGCGCCTTATCACCGATATTTCAAGCGCCTCGCGCCTCGACGCCGAACTGGGGCGCGCGGAATTCGCAGCCGTGGATATCGGCGCGATCTTGAAGCACATGGAAAGTTATTATCGCCTGAACGACGCCAAAGACGGGCAACAGCCGCGCATCGCCATACAAACGACGGGAGAAGCTTTATGCGTCGCGGGCGTGAGAGGGCGTTTGGTGCAGGTGTTCCAGAATTTGCTCGACAATGCGCTGTCGTTTTCGCCCGCCGACAAACCGGTCAGGCTTTCCGCCGTTCGCGCCGGAGCCTATGTTCAGGTCGAGATCGAGGACAACGGCCCGGGCATTCCCGAAAACAAGCTTGAAGCCATTTTCGACCGTTTTTACAGCGAACGCCCGAGGTCGGAAAAATTCGGCATCCATTCCGGGTTGGGGCTTAGCATCTCGAAGCAAATCATCGAGGCGCACAGAGGCCGCATTTGGGCCGAAAACCGCCGAGACGAAAAAGGAAACATCCTCGGCGCAAAATTCATCGTCCAGATTCCGGCGATGGAGGGGTAGAAGGCGTTTCTATATGTGGAGTTCCGTCACAAACCTTGCCCACAGTGTGTTTATACCACTTTCGTATTGTTTTTTAACTTTGAGCTGACCAAAACCGCCGGCTTCATCATTATTCAATGCCCACTGACGCTTGGAATATCGCGCGCATAAATGAAAAGCTTTAGCCGTGGTAAGAACCATTCCAACGGTTAGTGCGGCCGCTGCTATGCGAAAAGGGGTCGGAACTTTATCGCAAGTCGCAATACCGATTAATGGGATGAAGCATGCTGCGGTAGCGGCAAACCAACCAAGAGATGCCGTTTCAGTTTTGCGTATAAAATGCGAGTAATCTTCATCAAGCTCAGGATGGCCAACAATTCTTATTGCCATTTCTACCCTCCGGAAATCATCCAAAGATTTATGCCAGCATTATATTCCCATGCGCGGCAAAAGCCATTTTAAAACCTCACGCCGATATTAACCAAACATCTCTTTGGTTTTAAATTTATCCCCGCGAAACCGCGCGCGGTTTCGCCGTTTTCTTTTCACGGTTATTTATCGTTATCGAGATTTTTCGGATTATCCGGCTTGGCATTAAGCGCATCGCCCCGCGCGTCGGGCTTTTGATCGCCTTTTGTTATTTCCCGTTCGGCGAGGCTCCAATATCCAATCGTAAGATAGGCGCTTCCGAAAGCGGCGATGCCGAACAATGTGGATGCGACATTGGCTAAGGCCGAATGACGAACGACAAAATTGATGATCGAAACGGTGCTGGTTAAGACGGAACCCGCAAACCAAAATCCGGAAATGAGATAATCTTTATTTTTTCTTTCCATAACCTTCTCCAAATTATTCTTGAAATGAGTTCGCAGTATATCCACGAATTTGATGAAACCAAATCCTATTTTGTCTTTTCTTTATAAGCACATAGGTCTTTGACGGGGCACGCGGGGCATTTGGGCGCGCGCGCGGTGCAGACATAACGCCCGTGCAAAACGAGCCAATGATGCGCGTGGTTGAGCCATTTTTGAGGGATAACGCGCGTCAATTGCTCCTCGATTTCCTCCGGCGTTTCGCCTTTGGCAAGCCCTGTGCGATTGGCGACGCGAAGCACGTGCCTATCGACCGCAATGACGGGTTTTCCGAAAAACGCATTTAAAATAACGTTCGCGGTTTTGCGCCCCACGCCAGGAAGGCTTTGCAATTCCTCGCGTGTTTTCGGAATCTCTCCGCCGAATTTTTCGATAAGCGCCTTAGACAGCGCGATGATGTTTTTCGCCTTCGCGTTATAAAGCCCGATCGTCTTGATGTATTTTTTCAAGCCGCGCTCGCCGAGCTTTAGCATCTCTTGCGGCGTTTTGACTTTTTTAAACAACGCGGCGGTCGCTTTATTCACGCCTTTGTCCGTCGTCTGCGCCGACAAAACGACCGCGACCAGAAATGTATAGCCGTTGACGTAATCCAATTCCGTTTTCGGCTCCGGATTGGCTTCGGACAAGCGGCGGAAGAATTCATCGATATCGGCGGGCTTCATAGCGCCAATTCCGTTCCCATCGCGCGTTGATAAAGTTCGGCGACGGCAGCGCGTTCGGTTTCGTCGCATTTGTTGAGAAAGCTCAAACGGAACGCCGCGCCCAAATCCTTGAAAATATCGAAATTCTCCGCCCACGTGATGACGGTGCGCGGCGACATGACGGTCGAGATATCGCCCTGCATGAAGCTTTGCCGCGTCAGGTTCGCAAGCGCGACCATTCCTTTCAGCGTTTCCTTTTTATCGGACGCGGCGAACGACGGAACCTTTGCCGCCACAATCGCTTCTTCTTCCGAAGGAGGAAGATAATTGAGCGTCGCGACGATGTTCCAACGGTCGAGCTGCCCCTGATTGAGCGCGTGCGTTCCGTGGTAGAGCCCGGTCGTATCGCCGAGGCCCACGGTGTTGGACGTTGCGAACAGCCGGAATCCCTCATGCGGCGTGATGACGCGGTTTTGGTCGAGCAGCGTCAGTTTTCCCTCGACTTCCAAAACGCGCTGAATGACGAACATCACGTCGGGCCGTCCCGCGTCGTATTCGTCGAACACCAAGGCGCACGCGCGTTGCAACGCCCAAGGCAGCAAGCCTTCGCGGAATTCCGTGACCTGCTTGCCGTCTTTCAGGACGATCGCGTCCTTGCCGATCAAATCGATGCGGCTGATGTGGCTGTCGAGGTTGATGCGGATGCAGGGCCAGTTGAGCCGCGCCGCGACTTGCTCGATGTGCGTGGATTTGCCCGTGCCGTGATAGCCCTGAATCAAAACGCGCCGGTTGAACGCGAAACCCGCCAAAATCGCAAGCGTCGTATCGGGATCGAAGCGATACGCGGTGTCGATCTCCGGCACGTGCTCGGAGGAATGCAGAAAAGCCGGAACTTTCCAATCGCTCTCGATCTCGAAAACATCGCGGACGGAGACGGAAGTGTCGGGCATCCCAATCTCGGCTGGCGTTGGTTGTGTTTTGGGGGTCATCGAATAATCCTTAAACTGTCTTCGTATTTCTAGACCAGAGCGTGATCTTTTCAAATAGAATCGTCACTTCGATCTTTCATTTGGCATATCGGCAAACAGTCGTGCGACGCGAACCGGATTCTCTGCGCTTTAAATCGCTAAATGTGTCGATTTCGACAAATCCCGCTTTCTTCATCATTCCTGCCGAAGCCATGTTTTCTTCGTGCCGATCCGCGTAGATGTCCGAAAAGCCTTTCCGACGCAAATTATTGACAGCCTCTTGCAACAAACGCGTTCCGATTCCTTGTCCAACGAAAGCGCGATGAACCACAACTTCGCAGATATATCCGTGCCGGAGAGATTTCCGTTCTGGAGGCTGGTAGGCGGCAAAAAAACTTGAGGCTTCAAATGTCGTAAAGCCCAGAATCTCTCCGTTTCGCTCGGCAACAATGCCCTCAACGTCGTTTGATGCGATGGAAGCAAGATGAGCAAGAACTGAATCCTTCGGAAGATAGTTCCAAGAATTCACCCCATGTTCAAAAATAAATGCGCTTAAAGTATCTATATCTTCAGGCAAAGCCTTTCGGAAAGAAACATCCTTTCGCATAAATACTCCTTGCCGCCTATGCCAATTTTTTCTTCAAAAGATCATTCAGCATCGCGGGGTTTGCCTTTCCCCCCGTACTTTTCATGACTTGGCCGACGAAGAAGCCGAACAATTTGTCCTTGCCGGATTTGTATTCCGCGACCTTGTCGGCGTTTTTGGCGAGGATTTCGTCAATAGCTTTTTCAATCGCGCCGGTGTCCGTGACTTGCTTCAGGCCTTTTTCTTCGACAATCGTCGCGGCGGATTTTCCGGATTTCAGCATTTCCTCGAATACGTCCTTCGCAATGCGGCCCGAAATCGTCTGATCGCTGATAAGGCCGACCAATTCGCCTAAAGCCTCGGCGGAAACGGGACTGTCTTCGATGCCTTTGCCCATTTTGTTCAAAGCGCCGAACAATTCTCCCGTCACCCAATTCGCCGCCAGTTTTCCGTCGCGTCCTTTTGCGACTTTTTCGAAATAATCCGCCGAGGCTTTTTCCGCCACCAGCACGCTCGCATCGTAAGGCTTTAATCCATATTCGCTTATAAACCTTGCTTTCTTCTCATCCGGCAATTCGGGCAACGTTTTTTTCACGCGTTCGACCATTTTGGGGTCGAGCTTGAGAGGCAGTAAATCCGGATCGGGGAAATAGCGGTAATCGTGGGCGTTTTCCTTGGACCTCATGCTGCGCGTGACGCCTTTTCCGGTGTCCCAGAGGCGCGTTTCCTGCTCGATTCTTCCGCCGCCTTCCAGAACTTCGACCTGCCTCTGCGCCTCGTACTCGATCGCCTGCATCACGAATTTGATCGAGTTGACGTTCTTGATCTCGCAGCGCGTGCCGAGCTTCTCGTCGCCCTTGCGCCGCATTGACAAATTCACGTCGCAGCGCATCGAGCCTTCCTCCATATTTCCGTCGCACGTCCCCAAGTACCGCAAAATCGCGCGCAGTTTTTTCAAGTAAGCGCCCGCTTCCTCGCCCGAGCGCATGTCGGGTTCGGATACGATTTCCATCAACGCGACGCCGCATCGGTTCAAATCGACGTAAGTTTCATTGGGACTTTGGTCGTGCATGCTCTTGCCCGCGTCCTGCTCCAAGTGCAGGCGCGTGATGCCGACGTTCCGCGTTTCTCCGTTCGCCAAATCGAGCAGAATTTCGCCCTTGCCGACGATAGGCTGCGTGAACTGGCTGATTTGGTATCCGGCGGGCAAATCGGCGTAGAAATAATTCTTGCGGTCGAAGACGGAGGTCATGTTGATTTGGGCTTTCAATCCCAATCCCGTCCGCACCGCTTGTTCGACGCAGTATTCGTTCAAAACGGGCAACATGCCGGGGAAGGCCGCATCGACCGTGCTGACTTGTGCGTTGGGCGCGGCGCCGAACGTTGTCGATGCGCCCGAAAACAATTTGGAATTGGAAATGACCTGAGCGTGAACTTCCAGCCCGATCACCATTTCCCATTCGCCCGTCGTGCCCGTTACGTATGCCATTGTCTTATGCCGTGAAAGGAGGTTTCGCCGTAAATCCCGCCGCTTTTTCCAAAGCGGAAGCGGCGGTGAATAAAGTCTCTTCGTCGAACGCGCGGCCGATAAGCTGCATGCCCATCGGCAATCCGTTTTTCGCCAATCCCACGGGAACGCAAATGCCCGGCAGTCCGGCCAGATTCAGCGTCACCGTATAGACGTCTTCCAGATACATCTGCAACGGATCGTCCTGTTTCTCGCCGATGGCGAAAGCCGTGCCGGGCGAGACGGGAGTCAAAATCGCGTCGCATTTTTTGAACGCTTCGAGAAAATCGTTCCGTATTAAACGGCGGACGCGCTGCGCCTTGCGGTAATAAGCGTCGTAATATCCGGCGGACAAAACGTAAGTGCCGATCAAAATTCTGCGCCGCGCTTCTTTTGTAAATCCCGCCGCGCGCGTGTTTTCGTACATCTCGTCTAAAGTCTCGCCCTTGACGCGCGCGCCGTAACGCACGCCGTCGTAACGCGCGAGATTCGACGAAGCCTCTGCCGGAGCGATGATATAATAAACGGGCAGGGCGTATTTGGTATGCGGCAGGCTGATCTCGACCGCTTCGGCTCCGGCGTCGCGCAACATCGCGGCGCTTTTTTGCCATAAGGCATCGACTTCGGGATTCATGCCCTCGATGCGGTATTCGCGCGGCACGCCGATTTTCAATCCTTTGACCGATTTTCCCAACGCCTTCGCGTAATCGGGAACGGGCCGATCGACCGAGGTCGAATCTTTTTCGTCGAACCCCGCCATTACGCGAAGCATCAACGCCGTATCGGCGACGGAACGCGTCAAAACGCCCGCCTGATCGAGGGAAGACGCGAAAGCGATAATCCCCCAGCGCGAGCAGCGCCCATAAGTCGGCTTCATCCCGACGACGCCCGAAAACGACGCGGGCTGACGCGACGAACCGCCCGTATCGGTTCCCGTCGCGGCCATCGCGAGGCGCGCCGCGACCGCCGCCGCCGATCCGCCGGAAGATCCTCCCGGAACCAATTTCCGCGCGGCGTTGGCGGGGTCTTTGCCCGACCACGGATTTACGACAGGCCCGAAAGGCGTATTGATGTTCGCGCCGCCGAAACCGAATTCGTCGTGACAGACTTTGCCGAGCGTCACAGCGCCCGCGTCGGCCAGCTTCTGCGTCACGGTCGATTCATACGTCGGCACGAAATTTTTCAAAATGGCGCTGGAGGCCGTCGTCCTTATTCCTTTGGTGCAGAACAAATCCTTGATCGCGATGGGGATGCCGTCGAGTACGCCTTCGTTTCCCGCCGCGCGCCGCGCGTCGGACGTTTGGGCTTGCCTGCGCGCGACATCGGGCGTTTCGGTGACGAAAGCCTTCGTTCCGCGCGCTTCTTTCGTTTCCACGGCGGCGATATGCGCGTCGGCCAATTCGACGGCGCTGAATTTTTTGGCTTTCAACCCTTGTAAAGCCTCGGTGATCGTCAGATCGGTAAGTTTGGTCATTATAGAATCCTTAAGAAGAAGGGCGCGACTACTCTGCGGTACGCTCGCGTTGCTCGCTTCCCGCAACCGTGACTGCGCCCCGTCATTCAACAACTTTCGGAACGGTAAAGAAATCCGCCGTGCTGGCCGGGGCGTTTGCCAGAATATCCTGAGGCATACCGCCGTCATTTACGACATCAGCGCGCGTGCGCAGCGAAGCATCGTTCACATTGGCCAAAGGCTCGACGCCCGCGACATCGACCTCATTCAATTGCGCGACCCAGTCGAGGATTTTGCTCAATTCTCCCGCGACATGAGCCTGCTCCTCGGCCGGAATCTTGAGGCGCGCGAGCGTGGCGATTCTTGCAACGACTTTTTGATCTATAGACATGGGATTCCTTCGGAACTTTACTTTTTAAACGGGATATCACTATCATCCAATATGATCCTTCGCAACCTGTCCGAACTGCCCGCGTTTTTGCGCAAAAACAGCTGCCTTCTGGGGCTCGACTACGGCAGCAAAGTCATCGGCGTGGCCGTTTCCGATCCTAATTTGACAATCGCCTCGCCTCTGACCTCGATTGAACGCAAGAAATTTTCCGCCGACGCCGCAGCGTTAGCGGCGATTATCGAGGAGCGCGATATCGGCGGCGTTATCATAGGATTGCCGAAAAATATGGACGGCAGCGAAGGTAGGACGGCGCAAGCCGCGCGCGCTTTCGTGCGCAATTTGTCGCAAAAAGGCGTCCTGCCCGATCCCGATATTCCATTCATATTCTGGGACGAAAGACTTTCGACGGCAGCCGTCGAAAAATTTCTGATTGAAAGCGACATGAGCCGAAAGCGCCGCGGTGCCGTCGTCGATAAAATGGCTGCCGCTTATATTTTACAGGGCTCTTTGGATGCGATTCGACATAAAATTGCCAACGGCCGTCCTGAATAAATAAGCGTTTTCAAAGCGTTTCAAAAAAAGAGTTAATCAAGATATGCGGGGCGCGAAATTTTCATGCCGAAAAATACAACTCTAACGTGCCCATTGTTAATCTGAAAAACGACATACCCCTGCGGGAAATCCCTTCCTGTTTTTCAAAAAAAGAAAGGCGAATTTTTTAAAATAACGCTTTATAGAATTAAGAAAAATACTTTATTTACATTGAGTTGTAACAAATCGGAATAAAATTTCAAAAATACGTCAAATAGATATTGCAAAAACACATGTGTGTGTTTATACACAACCTACAAGTGTAATGCCTCTCCCGTTAAAGCCCCCAACTCCTGAGGTTTTTCATGATTACAGCCGAAACCAAACGCGAAAATACCTGCGCTGAAAGAGCAGGCCCTGAACACCCCCGTAGTACGCTCATTAGCCGAAATGTCGTTGTTTCCGGACGCCGCACCAGTATCCGGTTGGAACCAGAAATGTGGGACGGCTTGCGCGAAATCTGCCAGCGCGAAAGATCGACGGTGCATCAAATCTGCACGACGGTATCGCTGCAAAAACAGGATAAGACGTCCCTGACGGCGGCCATACGCGTTTTCGTGATGCGTTATTTCCGTTTGGCTTCGACGGAAGAAGGCCATGCGAGGGCAGGACACGGTTATGGATTGACGCTCGGTCTATCCATGAACGGCAACGCCGGATATGAACGGCGGCATTTCGGGGGTACGTTGACGAAAACGAGCTTTGCTTAAAAAAAATTGCAAAAGGCAACGCTCTGTTTTTCAAACGCGTCTTTCACAATTTAGCCATAATTCAAAGACTTTGCGCGCGCCCATCGTTGCAATCATGCCACGTCCCGCAGCTTGTTTTTAACCTTCCCGATTTTTTTCCACCTTCGGGCTTGATTCACGGAGCCCATCCGATTACGCTGCCCCCATCAAATTCGATCCCGCGCCTAGGATGATGAGATTTCCCTGAAGTTTTGAGGATTCGTCAGATCAGGCCACGGAAAGAATTCTGGTGTTGCGCAGGGCGCCGAGTCAGCTCTCGATGTTGTGCGCGGCTTCATTCATAATCTATCTCGGCAAAGGCGATTTCGCCGCACCGCCAGAGTTTCCTGAAGGGGGAAAAAGATGTTTAAAAAGCTTTTGTGCCTTATGGCAACGCTCGTTCTCGTATCCGCTTGCGATACGCTTGGAACCAATGAAGGGGAAGGCGGCGCGAACGGAAGCGCCGGCGGAATGAAAGGGGCAGCGACTCCCGGCACGCAAGGCGATTTAGTCGTCAACGTCGGCGACCGCGTATTCTTCGCGTTCGATAAGTCGGATCTGAGCACGGAAGCGCAAGGAACGCTCGATCGCCAAGCGACATGGCTCAAGAAGTACGCGACAGCCAAGGTCACGGTCGAAGGCCATTGCGACGAACGCGGCACGCGCGAATACAACCTCGCGCTGGGCGAACGCCGCGCAACGGCAGCCAAAAACTATCTGGTGGCCGCGGGCATTCCGGCCGCGCGCATCACCACGATCTCTTACGGCAAGGAACGTCCTGCAGTCGTTGGCAGCAACGAAGCCGCTTGGGCGCAAAACCGCCGCGCTGTGACGATCGTCGCGCAGTAAGCGAGAGCGTTAGGTTAGTGAAAAACCCCGCAGGTTTTCCTGCGGGGTTTTTTATTGGGAAAAATAGGAAGTTGACCCGTTAACCATAAATCCCTGTTGTGCAAGTAATAGGGGCGCTGTATTTTGAAATCGAATTTGAAAATGCCTTTTTATAAGGAGATAAAAAATGAGGGAAGGATTTACAAAACCGTTTTCCGTTAAAGAAATTTATGAAAATGAAGCTAAACGCGCTTCCCTCAAACAAAAAGAGTTTGAGGATTATTTGAACGGAGCCGTTCCGGAGCTTCTTTCCGGATTTGAGGAATTGTCGAAACTTTCCGGCGGAGATTTTAAATTTTGCCCGAGCCAAAGCTTGGGCGGAATTGTCACGAACATGCGTTTATCCATGAAAGAGTTTGGGTTTAGAACGGATGGAGCCTTTTTGGAAAATCCGGATGTTAAAAACGGAGTCATTGTTTTCATTAAATCCGAACCCTTCAAAGATGATTCGAACGACCAAGCCGTATGGTTTTTGATCAGAGAGTATGAGGAGTATGGGAGCGTTACAGTCAGAGATTTTTGGAAAATAAATAACTTCGACAACTTAAAGAACTTTAATAAAAACGGCCAATACTTGAATGGCGAGATCAAAGAAGACGTAAGCGAACTCATTCGCTATTTTTCACAGTGGATTCACGAATGCAAACTCCACTCTTCGCCGCGGAAGTCTGAAAAATCGGCAGACCCCCAAGCGACAGGGCTTCATTGCTGAACGTTTCTAGGTTCGCTGCGTCAGCTGCAAGAACACGTCTTCCAGATCGGTTTCTTCGGTCGTCAGATCGGAGATGATGAATCCGTTCATCTGGACAGCGCGCAAAAGGGAAGCTGCAGCCATCTGGCTCGGGCGGTAGGCGACGCTCAGGTGACGGGAGTCGAGAATTTCCCATCCGGAGTTTCTCATATTTTCCGGCAATTCAGCCACGTCGCGGTCTATGAGGATCGTCAGGCGCTTGTTGTCGATCCGGCGCAGAAGGCCTTCTTTGGTGTCGTTCGCAACCAAGGCGCCGTTGTGAATAATCGCTATGCGGTTGCATAGCTCCTGCGCCTCTTCGAGATAATGAGTCGTCAGTAAAACGGTCGTTCCCGCCGCATTCAGTTTTCTCACGTATTCCCAGAGAGATTGGCGCAATTCGACATCGACGCCTGCCGTCGGCTCGTCGAGCACGAGCACAGGCGGCCCATGCGCCAAAGCCTTCGCGATCATCAAGCGCCGCCTCATGCCCCCCGACAACGTGCGCGCGGCGGAATCCGCGTTTTCGGTCAAGCCTACGATTTTCAATAATTCATCGGTGCGGCGCTCGCGCTTGGGAACGCCGTAAAGTCCGGCCTGCATATCCAGCAATTCACGCGCCGGAAAGAACGCGTCCAGGTTCAATTCCTGCGGCACGACGCCGATCGAAGACTTTGTCCTGCGCGGATTTTCATCGACTTCATAGCCCCAAACCCGCGCCGTCCCCGAAGTCTTAATGACAAGGCCAGCCAAAATGTTGATGAGGGTCGATTTGCCCGCGCCGTTCGGCCCCAAAAGCCCGAAAATGCAGCCACGCGGAATTTGCAGGTTAATGCCTTTAAGCGCCTCTTTGGGCGGCTGTCCCTTGCTTGCGGCATAGGTTTTAACAAGGCCTTCGACTTCGACGGCGAAATCCGGCGCAAGATCGAGCATCTCTCTGAAATTGGGGGACGGCGTCATGAAGCGGGTTCCTGTGAGCATCCGATAATGGCATGTTTTTCCCGCCCTTCGCAAATTTTATCACAAAAGAGGGGCTCTTCGAATTTTTAACTATAATACATGAAACCATTTTGTTTGATTGTTCTTGGGTTGGCGGTTTGTTACTATCGCGAGCCGGTTTTCATGAAATCGAATTATGAGGGAGAGCATTAACATGTGTAACGAGAGAAATAGGCTTTTTGAAATTACCTCGGTTCAAGTCGCGGGCGGGCATTTGTCGTTTGATCTTACGAACGTTTCAGATTTTCTCTTTATTACGGTTCTGAAAATGGAAGGCGTGGCGCATGACGCCCATGCGGAGAAGGATGTAATTATTAAACTTCCGATGACAACGGAAGAAGTCGTAAAGAGCGAAGCAACAAAAAACTATTCTCTAAGCGGTATCATTTCGGATTCCATCGACCGGATTTCGTTTAATTCCATGTATGCTTCTTTTTACACGCCCGGAAGGCCGGGATATGCCGCTTCGTTTAAGGATTGGCGTTTGACCGGCGGTGTTTTGCAAAAGGGCTATCAGGAGAAATGGGCGGCCGAGCCGAAGTATATTTGTTTTGTTCCCTGATAAAGCATTTCTTGCCTCAGAGATTTGGTGGCTTTCGGCGAAAAAACGGGTAAACTATTCCGGCGTTCCTCGTTCGGGAAGTCTTATGCCAAGCGTTGCAGATTGAGGCGAACGCGCTGTGTTGGAAAAACGCGCGCGATGAGGCCGCTTCAAAATATAAAATTTTTTCAGGAGAGCAGCATGGAAAAAAAGCAAAGATTTTCGTCCCAAGCCGGAATCGCCATCGGCCCGATTTTGTTCATCATCGCCTTGCTGGCGGTGCTGGCCATGGCTGTCGCAGGAGGCGGCGGCGATTTTCAAACGGCAAGCATAGCGGACCGCGTCGCCGCCGACATCGCCTCGCAGGCAAATCTTATCCGCAATACGATCAACAATTGCAATATGCAGTATCAGATGGCCCTGTCGATGGGATCGCCAACGACGGCGGGAACCGACGGTTACCCCGCCGCCGCTTCCGCGGCGGATGTCAACAGTCTGCTCTGCGATCCGATGGGAACCGGATCGCTTTGGAACAACGGGACGAACAATATTCTGTTGCCTCCGGCGACGAGCGGATTTAACGATTGGACCTACATAAACGGGGGAGCGTCCGGCGGCCGCTGCATCTATACGACGCCCATATCCCCAAGCACGGCCAGTACCGCCGGATTGATCCGCGCCGCTTCGAAATTCAACAGCGCGGCGACGGCCACGGGGACGAACGAAGTCCTTTATGATTCCTCGACCGCCTCCGGCCACAATCCGAACCAGAAGTTCATCGTCTGGATCACGATGCCGACGGGCTCCGCCGTTTCCAACTGCGCTTTTCCGTAAGCGGCGCACATGGCTTTCGCGATTCCGCCCTTCGATGCAGCGCCTGAAATATTTGTCCGCATGGCTCCGGGAATGCCGCCGGAGTGTTGGGGCGTAACGGCATGCGTTCTGGCGATTCTGGCGTTTGCGGCGATCTTCGATTCTTTGACGGCGCTTATTCCCGAAGCGCTGATTTTTTTCGGCCTTCTTGCCGTCACGGCCGCGCAGGGGGTTTTTGCGTCATGGGAAATCGCGGCGCATCATCTGCAACAAGCGGTTGCCGCGGGAATTCTTATTTGGCTTATCAATTACGCGTGGTTCAAGAAATTTCATGCCGATGCTTTGGGCATGGGAGACGCCAAATGGACGATGCTGGCGGTCGCCTGTTTCGGAATAGAACCTGCCATCATGGCCTGGGGGGTAGGTTCCGTTTTGGCAACAATTTTTATAGGATTGTTTCGGTTGTTTAAGCATTCCGTTTCGGCGGTCACATTTTCGCCTTTTTTGTTTATAGGACTGGGAGTTGCCCTCTATAGGGGGTCGGTTTTGTCGTCATTTTGAGATGTAAGGAGGTCTAAAATAATTTTTTGCTTGCTTGATTAAGATCAAACGCAACACCATATCTTGTGTTATAGTGCAATGCATTATACATCATCTAGTATCCTGCCCTCATTTTCTGGAAGAGAGTCCCATGGCAAATTCGTCCCTTGCATACCGCGCTGACCCTTCTATTTCCGATCCGCAAGATGTATCCAAGGGGACCATGATCGATTGTTCCGACACCGTTGAAGAATATGTTTCGAAAGCCGATTGGCGGATCAACGCCAACGCGAACGTCGGCTATAGCCACGCGGGACTCGTGAACAACATCGCGGGCAAAGTGATCGCGAATTTCTGGCTCGACGACGTTTACACGCCCGACGAAGGCGGCGCGCACCGCGACGGCGACTATCACATTCACGATCTCGACAGCCTCGCGGGCTATTGCGCGGGCTGGAGCTTGCGCCAGTTGTTGACCGAAGGCTTCAATGGCGTAACGGGGCGCGTGTCGTCGCGTCCGCCGCGCCATTTCCGCGAAGCGTTGGGGCAGATGGCGAATTTCCTCGGCATTCTTCAGTCCGAATGGGCGGGCGCGCAGGCGTTCAGCTCGTTCGACACGTATCTGGCGCCTCTCGTTTTCATCGATCAGCTTGGCGACGGGGAAATCGTCAAAGCCATTCGCCAGTTTGTCTATAACCTCAACGTTCCCGCCCGCTGGGGCCAATCGCCCTTCACGAACGTGACGATGGACATCACATGCCCCGAAGATTTGCGCATGACGCTGCCGATGTGCGGCACGGAGCATCTGTTCGACGGCGTCCGCGACGGCGAACTCCTGCGCATGGCGCGCCAACGCCGCCCCGAAATCCAGAAGCTCACGGACATGACCTATGGCGACTTCGCGCCCGAGATGGAGCGCATCGTCCTCGCTTATTACGAAGTCATGACCGAAGGCGATATGTCGGGCCAGCCGTTCACGTTCCCGATTCCGACCGTCAACATCACCGAAGACTTCAAATGGGACAGCCGCGTGGCCGACGTGATTTTCGCGAACACGGCGAAGGTCGGCAGCTCGTACTTCCAGAATTTCATCGGCAGCCAATACACGCGCGACGAAAACGGCGTGCGTCACGAAAATCCCGAAGCCTATAAGCCCGGCGCGGTGCGGTCGATGTGCTGCCGCCTGCAGCTTGATCTGCGCGAACTGCAAAAACGCGGCAACGGCCTGTTCGGATCGGCGGAAATGACCGGATCGATCGGCGTCGTCACGATCAATATGGCGCGGCTCGGCTACACGCACGCGGGCAACGAGGTCAAGCTCGTCGAAGCGCTCGACCGCCTGATGGATTTGGCCTACGGAACGCTCGAAAAGAAGCGCGTCTTCGTGAACGACGGCCTGAAACGCGGCCTTTACCCGTACACGCAGCGTTACTTGCACGATTTGCGGAATCATTTCAGCACGATCGGCGTCAACGGCATGAACGAAATGGTCGTGAATTTCACGCACGGCAAGGCCGATATGACGAAGCCCGAAGGGATCGAGATGAGCATTCGCATTCTTGATCACATGCGCCGCCGCCTGCGCGAATATCAGGAGAAATCGGGGAACCTTTACAACCTCGAAGCGTCTCCGGCGGAGGGCGCTACGTACCGCTTCGCCAAGGAAGACCACAAGCGCTTTACGGATATCGAGCAGGCGGGCAGTTATCCGAACATCTATTACACGAACAGCAGCCAGATACCGGTCGGCTACACCGAAGACCCCTTCGAAGCGCTCGATCTCCAAAACCGCCTGCAGTGCAAGTACACGGGCGGCACGGTTTTGCACATGTACATGAACGAGAAGCTGGAAAGCGTCGAATCCTGCCGCCGCCTCGTCCGCACGGTTCTGGAAAATTACCAGCTTCCGTACATCACGATTACGCCGATTTTCTCCGTTTGCGACGAGCACGGCTACCTGAACGGCGAGCAGCAAACATGCCCGACGTGCGGGAAAAAGACGCAAGTCTGGACGCGCGTGATGGGCTATTTCCGCCCGATCGACGGCTTCAACATCGGCAAGAAGGGCGAACACCGCGAGCGCGTTCCTTTCAAGGAACCGTCGGCGGAACGCTGCTCGTGCGAGGCGCAGAGGCTAGGTTCAAAAGTCGCCTGCTAGTTTCTTTCGCGTAAGGCAGGGCTGCAAAACGTGCTTTTTTAAATTTTTTCTGCTCACGCACGGAAGAAGTACGCTCCGCGCAAAGATTTAAAAAATCGCATTTTTCGCCTTGGCCTGCCGCGAAGGTTAAAACTGTCCTTTCAATACGCGCCATTTGATTTAGACTTATTTATATCATGTCCCAAATCTACGACATCACGCCTTTCACGCTCCTCGATTATCCCGGCGAACTCGCCTGCATCGTCTGGATATCGGGCTGCAATTTGCGCTGCGTCTATTGCCATAATCCCGATATCGTCTTGAAGCGCGGAACAAAAGAAGACGCGGAACTCATCGCCTTTCTGAAATTGCGCATCGGAAAATTGACAAGCGTCGTTTTTTCGGGCGGCGAGGCGACTTTTTACGAAAACCTTCCCGATCTTATGGCCTCCGCCAAGGAAATGGGCTTTAAAACCAAGCTCGATACCAACGGCGGCAATCCAAAAATGCTGCGCGAGCTTGTCGCCAAGGGCCTCGTCGATTACGTCGCGCTCGACTACAAATGCCCGCCGCACCTGAACAAAAAAATTCTCGGCACGGCGAAGTTCGAAAAAGCTTTCCGCGAAAGCCTCGATTTTCTGATTAAAGAAAGCCGCAAAGGCCGCCTGACGCTTGAAGTACGGACGACGGTCGCTCCAGAAATCATGAGCGAAGCCGATATCGCGTGGATGATTAAAGACCTCGATAAACGGCGTTATCGGGGAACGTATTGGTTGCAACACATCGTCTCAAGCGGCGAGAAAACCCTTGGGAACATTGCCGCGCCAGCAGGCGCAATCGACGTCAGCCAACTGCCCGCGCCGAAGCATTTCACGCTTGGCTTCCGGAACTTTCCCGAAAAGCCTTAATGGCCGTAATATTGAGGCGGCGCAGCCGGAGCGACAGGAGCAGGCTGTGTGTAAACGACAGTCGGCGGGGGAGGAGCTTGCGTATAAACGACGGTCGGAGGCGGAGCCTGCTGATAAATCACGGTCGTTGGCGGCGCGTAAACGACGGGCTGTTGAACCTGATTGCCCTTTGCCGTCATGCATTGGACGTAGGCGTCGTTATATTGTTCTTGAATGCTTTTTTGCGCGTGCGCGGACGTGTTGGCTCCGACAGCAGTGCCGCCGACCGCCCCAAGCCCCGCGCCCACGGCCGCGCCGTGGCCGCCGCCTAGAGCAGCGCCAAGACCTGCGCCGAGAACGGTTCCTCCTATGCCTTCGACGACGCCCGTCGTGTTGGCGCGTTCGGCCTGACCGCTCACTTGCTGGTCTGCGTAGGCCTTGCAGCTATTTTGCTCCATCTGGAATTGATCGAAAGGCTTTCCCTGCGGCGGAAGAGCGCGAACGGTGGGGCCCATCGGGGTTTCAGCGCACGCGGCGAGTAAAAGGGCCGTGCTGCACAAAGAGAGAACTTTGAAGGATTTCATGGAAAGCTCCTTTATTGAGGGCAGGGGGTTACAGGATGAGACTCTAGCCGAAACTTCGGGTCAAAATTATGGCGCACGAAAGGCATTATAAGCCCAACTTGTGAAATTTGCCATAATTTACGTATTTTCATCCTTCTTGACGCGGCTGCGCCTTTTATGTTCTTCAAAGGCGGGGGAAGCAGGAAAATGACCGACGATCAGACAATTTTTGCTCCGGCTTCCGCGGCGGGAAAAGCAGGCGTAGCCGTTTTTCGCGTTTCGGGCCGCGAGGCTTTGCAAGTACTTGCGCGGTTGTGCGTTCCCGCCGATAGGCCCGAACCGCGCGAGGCTTCTTTACGCGAAATAAAAAATCCGAAAACGGGCGAAACGGTCGATCGCGCCCTCGTTCTCTTTTTTCCCGCGCCCAACAGTTTTACGGGCGAGGACGTGGTCGAAATCCATGGGCATGGAGGCCGCGCGGTTTCAAACGCCCTCATCGAAGCGCTGGGCGCATTGCCGCGTTTTCGCCTTGCCGAAGCAGGGGAGTTCACGCGCCGCGCTTTTGAAAACGGCAAAATGGACCTGACCGAGGCCGAAGCGATTGCCGATCTTGTCGCCGCCGAAACCGAAGCGCAGCGCAAACAGGCGTTTTGCCAGATGGAAGGCGCGCTCGGCAGGCTTTACGAAGACTGGCGTCTTCGCCTGATGCGCGTTTTGGCATGGACGGAAGCGGCGATAGATTTTTCGGACGACGATCTTCCCGAAGGAATGCTGGAAAAGCAAACCGCCGCCTTGCGCGATTTGCGCGATGAAATGGCGCGGCATCTCGACGACAATCATCGCGGCGAAAGGCTGCGCGAGGGCTTTTCCATCGTCATTTTAGGGCCTCCGAACGCGGGGAAATCCTCGCTTCTCAACGCGCTGGCGCGGCGCGATGCGGCGATTGTCTCGCCTTTATCGGGCACGACGCGCGACGTGATCGAGGTTCATCTCGACATTCACGGCTATCCCGTAATTTTATCCGATACCGCAGGATTGCGCATTTTGTCTCCCGAAGCTTCGGCGGCAAGAGACGCCATAGAAATCGAAGGCATCCGCCGCGCCCGCGCCCGCGCCGCCGAGGCCGATTTGAAGATGATCGTGTTCGACGGCGCTCTTTGGCCCGATACGGACGCCGCAGCGGAAGCGCTGATCGATAGGGACTCGCTTGTGGTCGTGAACAAAAGCGATATCGTCGGCGCGAAGAAGCAAGGCGCGAAGAAGTTCGGGCAAACCCCGCTTTTCATTTCCGCGCTGACGGGCGGCGGCATCGACGATTTGCTGCAAAAACTGGGGCAGGAGATCGAGCGCCGCTTCGGCGATGCGGGCGCGCCGCCGTTGACCCGCGCGAGGCACCGCGCCGCTTTGGAAAAATGCGCAGAGCATCTCGACCGCGCCCTGCAAGCGGCTCAAGTGGACATGCGCGCCGAGGACGTGCGCCTTGCAATGCGGTCGTTGGGGCGCATCACGGGACGCGTCGATGTCGAAGATTTGCTCGACATCATCTTCCGCGATTTCTGCATAGGGAAATAAGGGCTGATTCATAGGCCATCTGGTTTAAAAGTTTTGGTGGTTAGGATTTTTCCTCAAGCCATGTCTTTAAATCTTCATATTCGGCGTCTTGCGGCCCGATAAAGCCGTGCCGCATCAAAAAGTCGGCAATGACCATGTTGCAATTGAATTTGAACTTGTCGGTTGAACGGACGAGTTCGGCGACTTCCGGAAGCGGCTTTAAGGAAAAATCAGCGACCTCGCCATCCGTATTGCGGGGCGTAAAATCCTCTGGCAATTCGAGATCATAAATGAAAAGCGTATCCGCGCGCAGCCCGTCGGTAAGTTCCAGCATATAATCCATTTTTCGCACGGGGTTTGCGGTCAAAGCCAAATGCGCTTCGATACCCGCCTCTTCCAAAGCTTCCTTGCACAGATTTTGCTCCAGCGTCAGGCCGAGGGGCTGCCCGCCGCCGATCATGTTGTCAAGCTTGCCGGGGGCCGTCTGCCGGTCTTTCGCGCGTTCGCCGATCCACAAATAAATTCCGTCTTTTTTGCGAACGAACCCGTTGACGTGAATGCCCCACGCCCGCACGCCGAACCACGGCACGGCAACGCGGTCGATTTGAGCAAAGGGTTCGTCCCCCCATTTTTCGATGACGGGATACATTTCGTCGCGCAACAACTTGTTCAGGCGTTTGACGAGCGCCAGCGTGGCCCGCCTTAAAGCGGCGCTGCGCGATTTGAAATCCTTCAAGCGCGAAGACAGCCTGATGCCGTCGCCCCGAGCTTCGAAGAACGTTGTTTTTTCCGTCAGAAATTCCGCGACATCCTTTTTGATCCGGCCAACCCTTTTGCTCTCGATGTAAAACGGGACAAAATGGTCGAAAGTGTGCCGGTTGCAGGCGATAAAATGGCGGATATAGCCGGAATTGAGGGACATGATATTTTTTGGATTTCGGGTTTGCACTTTCTTAAGTGATCCCCTTGCTGTTCAGATACGGACCATATTTTTTGTCGAATGTCAGGTCGTGATCCACGAGCCAATTCCAAAGAAAATTTGCCTCTTTGAAAAGAAGTTCATTCGTCGGGTTGTTTTTGTATTCTTGCTGGAAGGCGATGACGTGCTCCGCCATTTCCGCATGCTTGGCGGCATGCGAAGCGGCATCGGGATAACCCGTTTGCGCGAAAAGCTGCTCTTCGTGGATGAAATGCTCGCACGCAAGAACAACCAGCTTATCGATGATTTTGCTTGCGGACTCTTGACAGGGCAAACTTTTAACATGGAAAAAAAGAGCGTCGATCAGGGCGACAATCTTTTTATGATCGTCGTCAAGAGCGCGAACTCCGACGCTCATCGTTTTTTCGTCCCAAGTTAAATAAGGCATAAGGCGTTCCTTGCAAGAACTCGGCCCAGACCTTACGACACCAGAATGTTCTTGAACTGCCACGGATCAGACGTGTCCATATCTTCGGGGAACAGGATTCCGCGGTCTTGCAACGGAGTCCAGCCCCCCCAAACGCCGACGACTTCGCCCAGATAAGGCGTCGCGATTTCCACGACGCGGTCGGAATCCATGTATTCAGGCTCGACGATGCCGCGTTTCGGATTTTCCATCGCCCAGATCATTCCTGCCAGAACCGCGATCGTGACCTGCAAAGAAGTCGCGTTATTGAAAGGAACCAGTTTTCGCGCCTGCTTGATCGACAGGCGCGAACCATACCAGTAAACGCCGCGTTCGTTGCCCATCAAAAGGACGCCCAGTTCGTCGATGCCGTCAGTGATTTCTTCTTTGATGACGCGCTGGCGGGTCTGCTGCTTGCCGTTTTTGCCGTTCATCTCGTGGATCGACAGCACGGCGTCGTCGCACGGGTGATAGGCGTAATGGCAGGTCGGGCGATAGCTGACCTTGTTGCCCTTCTTCAATGTCAGATAGTCCGAAATCGAAATGGCCTCGTTATGCGTGATCAAAAAGCCGTGATAAGGGCCTTCGAGCGGCGTCCAGCTTCGTACGCGCGTCGTGCAGCCGCGGCGGTTCATGTAAATCGCCGCGTCGCAGCCGCTCGGGTGATGTTCGCCGCCTGGGGGCAAGGCTTTTTCGTGCGTGCCCCAGCCCAGTTCGGCGGGCTGGTTCCCTTCGCTGCAGAAACCGTCGATGGACCACGTGTTGACGAACTCGTCGATATCCTTGTGCGCTTTGGCGACCTGCGTGTCGCGTTCGGCGATATGGATGGTTTTGATGCCGAGCTGCTCGGCAAGCCTTCCCCAATCCTCGCGCGTGGCGGGCTTCGCGACCTTGACGCCGGTATCTTTCGCGACATTGAGCAACGCTTGCTTGATGAAGTGATTGACCATTCCGGGATTAGCTCCATGGCAAAGAACGGCGGTGGGCCCATTCCTGAATTTGGGGCGATGGGCCAAGGCGTTTTCGCGCAAGGCGTAGTTCGAACGCTGCGTCGGCGTCAAATTGGGATCGGTGTAGGCGCCGGCCCACGGCTCGATGACGGTGTCGATGTAAAGCGCGCCTTTTTCCTGACACAACTCGATCAGCGCGACGCAGCAAACGTCGATCGAGACGTTGACGACAAAATCGCCCCTGCTCAGGCGCGACCCTAGAACTTGCCGATAGTTATCGCGCGTCAAGGGATTCTTCACGAACGCGACGTTAAGCCCCTTGGCCTTTTCGTGGTTACGATCGTCTGCGGTGATGATCGTGATCTGTTCGGGCTTCACGTCGATGTGGCGCAGGATGAGGGGCAAAACGCCCTCGCCGATGCAGCCGAAGCCGATGATGAAAATATGGTTTTTGAACGAGGCGTATTTTTTTGGTGCTGGCACAGAAGTTCTCCCTTTGACTATATGAAGACACGAACAGGAAGGTAAGGGTTAGCTCAGAGAATCGGCTTTGCCGAATCCCGACTCATAACCCTAGCCGTTATTTCACAACCTTCAACTGAGTCGTCCGCTTTTCGGGAGCGCTGGAGACGATTTCGACTTTCGCGTCGGAGTAGAATCCGTTGAAGCGCGACTGGGAAGCCGCCGTATAGGCGCCCATGCCTTCGAGCGCGATCCAGTCGCCTTCCGAGGCGTCTTCGGGCAGCATGAAGGGGCCGGCCATATAATCGATCGAATCGCACGTAGGCCCGAAAAAGCGGAACGGAACCAGCTTTTTGCTCGGCGCTTTCTGGTCTTTGCGAGGCACGCGAATAAGAGAAACGGCGTTTTTCCAGCCCATCGAGGCAACCTCGAACATATTGCCGTAGCTTCCGTCGTTAATATAAAGCACGTCGCCCTTGCGCAACTGGACCTTCACGACAAGGGTCGCGCCATTGCCCGACAAGCCGCGTCCGGGTTCGGCCCAAATTTCGCAGTTTTTTGGAAGCTTGAGTTTAGAAATGCCAGCGCGAATGGCGGCAAAATAGGCGGTTAGGGGCAAAACATCCATGCCAAGGCCGGAAACGGGGAATCCACCACCGACATCGAACACGCGAGGTCTGACGCCCGCGCGGCGGATAACCTCGCCGCCTTTGCGGATGGCGTCGGCATAAGAAGCGGGGCTGAGCGTCTGCGATCCGACGTGGAACGAAAGGCCTGTGCGCGACGCGACGGACGCGGCGAGTTTCAACAAATCGACGCCGGCGTCGGGCGTGCAGCCGAATTTGCCCGTCAACTGGCACGCCGCGCTTCCTTTTGGCATAGCGATGCGCACGACGATCAAAAGGTCTTGGGCGCGATTGGTTTCCTCGGCGATTTTATGGATCTCGTCGGCGGTATCCGCGACGAAATCTCGTACGCCGTAATCGAAATAAGCCGACCTGATCGCCTCGCGGCTCTTGACGGGATTCATGAATGCCAGATGGGCTCTGGGGAACATCGTCCTGATTTGCTTGACTTCGCCAAGAGAAGCGACGTCGAAATGATCGATTCCGGCCTTATGCAAAATCTCCAGAACGTAAGGATCCGGGTTCGATTTGATGGCATAGAGAGTATGTCCCGGGAAATTCTCGACGAACATCCGCGCCGCCTGACGGAGCTTTTCGGGATGCATGCAATGGACGGGATAGGCGGGACGCGCCGTTTTGACGAAAGCCTCGACGCTCGTCGCGCGCGGAAGATCGTGCAAGACGGGCGTCTCGGATAACGGATTGAAAATCTTGGATCGGGGAACGGTATTTTTGCAATTCATCGAACGACTCCAGAAATCTTATGCTTATTTCACGCGCGGGGTCTTATCGCCGGCATCGGGTTTAAGGGTGCAGATATTCTTCTTCCGGCCACGTGTATTCCCACACGTAGTTTCTTGCCTGTATCGGCCTGAACCATGCCACCCAAGGGATCAGTTCCTGATGCGGCTCGCTGGGAATCCAATGCTCCGTCCACAACAGGGCGGCCTTAGCCGCGCCGTACATATGCACAAGGGCGGAAGTGACGGCGTTTGCGCCCCGATGCAGGACTTCCGAAGCCGCGTCGCGCAGGCAGGACAAAAGATTGGATTGGGAAACCTTGTGCCACAACACCGCGACCGAGATCGCGCCCGCTCCAACCGATTCGGTTCCCGTTACGCCGGATTTTTTGTTTTGGGAAGGGTCTTCCTTTGTCGTCGCGACGGAAGCCGCGTCGCGCCAGATCGAGTAGAGAAGGTCCGTTTCGGAAAGTTTCGTCGCGTCAAACATAGTCCAGCCCCCTTGGTGTTTGCCAAAAACAGGGAGGGGTCGTAAGCGCGAGCGAAAGATTTCTTTTGCAAGAAATCCAACCGATCGAAAAGAGGCGGAATAATGTGAGGAAGAAGCTTCACACGTCCATCAACGCATCGCGTCGACGCCGACCCTTATGTCTCTTTGCCTCGCAACCAAGACCGAAATATTCGAAGAACCTTCTTGCAACACCGCGCCGCAATCGGACACTTCGAAAAAACTCCCTGCTGCATACCACGCTCCCGACTTCGTCTCTCGACTCCGTCGGGCGGCAAAGCGTCGTTACATAAACCAGTGGGGAACGAAAAGGGTGGTATGCCCTCGCGTCCTTGGGCCAGTGGTACGTGCGCTTCCGTGAGAGGAGGGTGTAATAGGAAATTCCTAACAATCAATAAAAATTTTTGGGTTTGAAATATTTTTCCCCCCTGTGGCGCGCGTGCATCATAAACAAGATTCCATTTGCCCAAGCCAGAGGCCAAACGCTATCTTTCCGAAGCTCGAAAATTTCAAACTCAGGTTCTCCGATGTCCTTTATCCAAGCTCTCGTCATTTCGGTTCTGCAAGGAGCGACCGAACTTTTTCCGGTCTCAAGCCTTGGCCACGCCGTCATCCTGCCGGGGCTTCTGGGATGGTCCGTCGATCAGAAAGCGCCGGAATTTCTGCCGTTTCTCGTCGTCCTGCATCTGGGAACGGCGACGGCCTTGCTGGCCTATTTTTGGCGGGATTGGCTTGGTTTTGCCAAGGCCGTTCTGGGGCGCGGGGAGAAAGAGACCGTCTTGCGGGAAAGAAAGATTTTTTGGCTTATCTGCGCCGCGACGCTGCCGGCCGTCGTTCTTGGCTTTGCGCTCGAGCATAGGCTATGCGCGATTTTCGGCCTTCCGGCCTTGGCGGCGGCGTTTTTGATCCTGAACGGCTTTATTCTTTACGTGGGCGACCGCATGAAGCACGCCGGAGCCAAGACGCTCGATCAGGTCGGCATTAAAACCGCGCTTGTTATCGGCGCGTGCCAAGCCTTGGCCCTGATCCCCGGCATTTCGCGTTCGGGCGCGACGATCGTCGGCGGCGTTCTGGCCGGATTGACGCATAAAGAGTCGGCGCGATTCTCTTTTCTTATGGCTACGCCGGTAATCGCGGGCGCGGGCGTTCTCGAAGTGCCGAAACTGTTGAAAGCCCACGACCAGATCGCCTTTAACGACACCATCGTCCTCACGGCGGGCGTCGTCGCCGGAGTCGTCGCCTATCTGAGCGTGGCGGCGCTCATGTATTATTTTAAGAAGAAAGAGATCAATGCGTTAAAACCATTTGCTTTTTACTGTTGGCTGGCAGGAGCCGTTGCCTTGATCATGCTTCACTAAAGCCCTTTTTTTGACAAAGAGTTGTATGCTAATAGCCTTCCCACCATTTCAAGGAGGCGCAAATCATGTCCCGTTTCGCTTCGATCTTTTTCATCGCTCTTTTAGGCGTTGCCGCCCTTCCGGCGCAAGCGCAGGCCCGCGTTGTCGTCGGCGTTGGCCTCGGTTTGGGAGGGTGGGGATATTATCCCTATTACTCGCCATACTACTACGGCTATCCTGCCTATGTCGCTCCACCGCCAACTGTTGTTTATGAGGCGCCCCCGGCGCCGGTCACTTACGTCCAGCCGCAGGTTGTTCAGACGGCTCCCGTTGTTCAGCCGCAAGCCGCGCAAACCGCTCCCGCCAATCAGGTTTCTCCGACCTCGCCGACTTTTGCGGACAGCTCCGGACGCACATGCCGCAACTTTCAATCCACCATCGACGGAGCTCCCGTCAGCGGCACGGCATGCTTGCAATCGGATGGGACTTGGCGCACAGTCGGCCCCTAATTTTAAGCAACAGGGAGAGAGACTATGAGACCCGTTTCGCAATCCAGCCTTTGCGCGGCGATAGCCGTTTTTTGCGCGTTTTCTTTTTCTTCGACGCCCGCCAAAGCGGACATAGAAACCATTCGCGGTTCCGATAACTCCTTTTGGGGATCGATGGGGTCGTCGTTTTTTAACTATAAGGAATCCACGTCGGCGACAGGGCAGATTCCGGACAGCCAGCACGGCTTGCTCCCTTCTTTTGCCGCGGGCGTCAACTATATGGGCGACAACAACAACATTTATTTTGCGCTCGATGGCTCTCTTTCTCTCGGCAAAGACCTTTATAAGGGCGCGATATACGACAAAATAACGAGTTCTTACGACGTTCCCTATGAGACCATAACCCGCGAAACGATAACGGCGATCGACGGTAAAATCGGGAAAGGCTTCGCCTTTTGGGACAGCGTTATGATAACTCCCTATGTCGACATCGGCTTCCGTTACTGGGACCGCAACCTCGGCGACGGGAGTTCCGAGGACTACGATAACTTCGATGCCCTTGGCGGCGCGATGGCGCAGTTTTCGCCTTTGGACAGGCTGACTCTCTCGGCTTACGGCGCCACCGGACTGACTTTTGCCGGACGGATGGAAACGGCAGGGACCACATTCAATCTGGGAAGCGCGGGCGTGTATAAGTTGGGAGGCAAGATCGGCTATAACCTGACGCAGCATGTCGAGCTTTTCACTTCGCTGGACTACGATCATTTCCATTATGTCAAAAGCGGCGTCGAACAAATTACCCCGTGGGAATATGCCTTTGAGCCTTCCAGCGCCACCAGCGATACGGCAGTGCGCTTGGGGCTTGCCTATCATTTCAGATAACTCAAAGAACGTGAGGAGGAGAGCATGAGAAAAACGACAACCGTTCTCGCAGCGGCGCTTCTGGCGGCGACTTTAGCCGCACCGGCGTTTGCGGACAGCCTTTCGATCGTCATCGGCACGCCGCCTCCTGCCGCCATTGTCGAAGCCGTTCCGACGCCTCCGGGCCCGCCCGAGGAATTCGTCTGGCGCCCCGGATATTGGCGGTGGGTGGACGAGCGCCACGTCTGGATTCCCGGGCATTGGGCGAAACGGCCTCATCCCAAGGCGGAATGGGTTGCTCCGACGTGGGAAAAACATCCCGAAGGCTACCGTTTTGAAGAAGGCCACTGGCAATAAGCGAAAAGAACCGAAGCCGGAGGCGTAAAAGGCGTCTCCGGCCTTTATTTTGTCAAATTGCCGAGAATAAATGAAGGAAACATATGCCGAAATCTCCTTATAAGAATCTGAAACAACTGGGACATCTAGCGCCCATTCCGCGTTCGCCCGACAAGGCGCTTATCGAGAAAATTCCGAATCCGTTTTCCGAATACGATTATCTTGTGCGGGTAACGTGCCCGGAAATGACATGCCTATGTCCCGTGACGGCGCAGCCCGATTTTGCGCACATCGTGATCGACTACGCGCCGGGAAAATATCTCGTCGAGAGCAAGTCTTTGAAACTTTATTTTGAATCTTTCCGCAACGTCGGCATTTTCCACGAAGTCTGCACCGTGGGCATCGGCGACCGCCTGCTTAAAGAAATCGCGCCGAAGTGGCTTCGTATCTCCGGCTACTGGTATCCGCGTGGCGGCATGCCGATCGATATTTTCTTCCAGAAAGGCAAATTACCCGCGGGCGTCGTTGTTCCCGACACGGGCGTGACGCCTTATCGCGGAAGGGGATAACCCTTCAGTTTCTCTTCGGCTTTTCCGGTAAGCGTCCGGAGGAGCGCCGAAAGCCATTATGAAAATGGGTAATAAAGTTCCGCCGATGCCGTAGGAGTACAGGAAATCTTCCAAGAGGAGAGGAGATTCCCCGCATTGTTGCTCTCGATCAATAAGCGTTTTTTGATGCTTTCCATTCTCTTGTTCCAAGAGTTAAGGGCGACATAAAAAACTTACGAAGCGCGATTACGTTAAAACGAAGAATCTATTTCATGTAAGCGCAAATTCGCCAGACCATCATTTCCTTTCGCGGCAAAGCGTGATTCCATGAATCACTAACGACGGAAGTTTCAAGCAATATCATCTCGGTCAACACGGCGGCGAACAGCACGGGGGAATCCTCGCATCAGGTTCTTATGGCGGCTCAGGATCTGGCCCGGCAGGCAAGCCTTCTGAAAAAGGAATTCGACACTTTTACAATGGCGCTAGCGAGCGCGTGAAACGCAAAGGAGGCTCCACATGCACATGATCGGCGTCAAAACTTTACAGGAAAACAGCCCGAACCTCCGCGGGGGCCAAGAAAATTCTTATAGCACGCTGGTCAGCCACAACGTCATTATTTCCAAGCGCCGCACCAGCGTAAGGTTAGAGCCCGAAATGTGGGACGGCTTGCGCGAAATTTGCAGGCGAGAAAAATCGACGGTGCATCAGATATGCACGACGGTAGCGCTGCAAAAAAACAGGGGAACGTCCCTGACGGCGGCTATCCGCGTTTTCGTGATGCGCTACTTCCGCCTGGCTTCGACGGAAGAAGGCCATGCCAAGGCGGGACATGGTTACGGCCTGACATTGGGACTTCCCATGAACAGCTACGCAGGAAACGAGGGGCGCCGCACCAGCCTGCCTCCCGTCATGTCTAAAGCTTCCTGACGCATAAATCCCGCCGCTTTTTTACGTATCCAAAAAGCTCCGCAGCTTGCGCGACCGCGAGGGATGTTTCAGCTTGCGCAACGCCTTCGCTTCGATCTGGCGGATGCGTTCGCGCGTGACGCTGAACTGCTGGCCGACTTCTTCCAGCGTGTGGTCGGTGTTCATGCCGATGCCGAAGCGCATGCGAAGAACGCGTTCCTCGCGCGGCGTGAGAGTCGCCAGAACGCGCGTCGTCGTTTCGCGCAAATTGCCCTGAATGGCCGAATCTAAAGGCTGAACGGCGTTTTTATCCTCGATGAAGTCGCCAAGATGCGAATCTTCCTCGTCGCCGATGGGCGTTTCGAGGCTGATCGGCTCCTTCGCGATTTTCATCACCTTGCGGATTTTCTCCAAAGGCATGTGGAGTTTTTCGACTAATTCCTCGGGCGTCGGCTCGCGGCCGATTTCGTGGAGCATCTGGCGGCTCGTCCTAACCAATTTGTTGATCGTTTCGATCATATGCACGGGGATGCGGATCGTCCTGGCTTGGTCCGCGATCGAGCGCGTGATCGCCTGCCTGATCCACCACGTCGCATAGGTCGAGAATTTATAGCCGCGCCGGTATTCGAACTTTTCGACGGCCTTCATCAGGCCGATATTGCCTTCCTGAATGAGATCGAGGAACTGCAGCCCGCGGTTGGTGTATTTCTTCGCGATGGAAATGACGAGGCGCAGGTTCGCTTCGACCATTTCTTTCTTGGCGCGGTTGGATTCGCGTTCGCCTTTTTGCACCGTCATGACGATGCGCTTGAAATCGCCCAAGGGAAGCCCGGCTTCGTCGCAAATCGAAGCGATTTCGGCGCGCAGGCGGTCGGTTTCGGATTCGTGGCGTTCGGCGAACTTCGTCCAGGCTTTTATGTTCGGCGGGACGATCTTCGGCGCCTTCGGATCGGGAGGCGGAGCTTTTTGCCCTTTGATAAGCTTATTCGCCAGCTTTTTAAGCTTGTTTTCGGCTTTTGGGTTGAAAACATCGTGCAGCCAGTTGCGGTCAAGTTCGTGCCCGGCATAGCGCGCAAGGAAATCTTCGCGCCCGACGCCGCAGTCGGAAGCGAGACGCAAAATACGGCCTTCGATTCCCACCAGACGGCGGTTCAGCGTATAAAGCTGCTGCACCAATTGTTCGAGGCGATTGTTGTTCAGGCGGACGGTGCGCACCAGATCGACAAGCTCTTCCTTCGTCTTGTCGAATTTCTTGTCCGACTGCGGCGAAGGCTTTTCGCCTTTTTGCGTGGCGGCGATGCGCGCGGCCTGCAATTTATAAAGGCGCGTATAAGCGCCGCCGATTTTGCCGAAAGTTTCCAGAACTTGCGGTTTCAGCTTTTCCTCGAGCATCGAAAGGGACAGATTTTCCTGTTCCTCGTCGTCGAATCCGCCTTCGCTGCCTTCTTCTTCGGGCTTTTCGGGTTCTTCCTCGGTAACTTCGACGCTCGATCCTTCGCCGAGCATCTCGGCTTCGCTTGTGGGCGCGCCGCCGTACGTGGCTTCGAGGTCGATGATGTCGCGCAACAGCATCTTCCCGTCGTTGAGGGCGTCGTGCCAGCCAAGGATCGCCTGAATGGTCAAAGGAGATTCGCAAATCCCGCTGATCATCATCTCGCGTCCGGCTTCGATGCGCTTGGCGATCGCGATTTCGCCTTCGCGGCTCAGAAGCTCGACGGAACCCATCTCGCGCAAATACAAACGCACGGGATCGTCGGTGCGACCCAAGTCTTCGTTGACGTTGCCTTTTTCTTCCTCTTCGGCTTCTTCGCCTTCTTTTTCGGCGGCGGGGGCTTCTTCTTCGTCGCCTTCGGTGACGCTGATGCCCATTTCGGACAGCATCGCCATCGTGTCTTCGATCAGATCGGAATTGATCTTGTCCTGCGGCAACGCGGCGTTGATTTCGTCGAGCGTGACGAAACCGCGCTCCTTGCCCTTCTTGATCATTTTTTTAATGGCGTCTGCGGCCGCGTTGATCGCGGCATCTTCGGACACGTTGGAAGACTCGTCGCGTTCCGGCAAAGGAAGACTTTGCTGTTTCGATTCGGGTTTGGCGGGAGGCGCGGCCTTGGGTGCGGCCGGAGTTTTAGCTGCGCCCATCGTTTTGGCGGCAGCGGGGGGCGGGACAATTTTAATTTTATTTTCCTGTTTTTTCTCTTCAACTTTTTTAAGCGCGGCCTTGACGACAGGCTTCGCGGCTTTCGCTGCGGGCTTAACTTTCGCGGCAACTCCCGCCTTCGCAAGATGCTTCGGCGGGGTCTTGCTTTCGTCGCGCCGTAGCTTTAGCGTAGACGGAGTGGACGCGTGTTTTCCCGCCGCCGGTTTAAGGGCGCGCTTTGCTTTGTGTCCTGACTTCGCTTTTTGCGGAGCGGATTTCTTTTTCGCCGGTTTTTTGGTTGTTGCCATGCTTGCCCTGTTCCTAAGGGAACGCTGTATATAAAGGATTTAATGCCTTGGTCAAAGGGCGAATTTTAGGGCTCGGCGACATCAAAGCAAGGAAATTTCACAAAATGGTTAATAATAAGGTCAAAATGAGCCTCTACGCCCGTCAAAGTGGCTTAACGGAGCATCGAAAAGTGCGAATCGCTTACCCGAAAAGAGATTTTTAATCAAACAATGCGCCGACGGATTCGCCTCCGCCGACAAAACGGTTAAGCGCCGAAGGCGCGAATTTCCCGTTACGCCAAAGGCCAAATCTGTACATTTCGGCAAAATCCATAATCGGAGCTCCGGCGCCTTTTCCGCTCAATTTCTCGCAGCCGCGCCGGACGTTGTCGATCAGATGGGCGGGGAAACGCCGATCATAGGCGTTGCGCGCGACCTCGCCCGCGTGGCAGGCCAGAGCGGTCATAAGCGCCGCGAGATCGTTTTCACTAACGCCGATCATCACGTTGGGATCGGCCATCGGCTGCCAATATTCGGTCAGCGCCACGGCGCAGGCGAAAGAGCGCGGCATAATCTCCAACGCATCCATTCCCAAAAGATATGTCCCCATATGCGTTTCATGCCAATCCGCCGCATGGGGCATGACGATGGCCCGAGGTTTTATTTCTGCGATGATTTTCACAATCCGCCTGACTTTTTCTACCCACGCGGCGGGATGGGCCTTGCGCGCGGAAAGGGTGACGTTTGAAAATCCATCTTCTTCGGGCAGAACGCATCCAAAGCCCAAAACGGCGCAGGCTTTTGCCAATTCTTTTTTGCGCCGTGCGCGCTGCAAGGGATCGCTGCCGAGAGTCACGGCGACATTGATAATCTGCCAATTTTGCTCGCGCAAAAGGCGCAAAGGCAAAACGCCCGTCAAGCATTCGTCGTCTGGATGCGGCGACAACAAAAGCGCGCAAGGCCTCTTCGGATCGCATTCCGGCGTTGTCGTCGAAAGGGCAGGGGCGGCAATTTCCGGCGCGGCCAACGGCGTTTTCAGAAGACGCACATAACCGGCGATAATCTTGGGAGCGGAAACATCGGGCGATTCTTGCTGCATATCCCCCCCTGTTTTCCTGACGTCAGCCCCGCGAAGGCGGGGATCCATTTTTATTGCCATAAATTCTCAATATCGGGAAGGGAAGCATTTTACGCCGCTTCCAGCTCGCGCTCGACTTCGCCGAAGAGTTCCATCGCCTGCGCAACCCACGCGGCATTGTTCTTGCCGTTCGAGGTCAAAACGACGCCGCAAAGAACCTGATCTTCTTCGCTTGTTTCCGCGCCTGCCGTTTTCAATTCTTCGCAAATATCGGAAGAGGCCGAAACCGTGAATCCCGCGATTTTGGGAGACAAAGCCAGAAGCGCGACCCCCGCTCCAATCGCGGCGATGGGCTTTTCCGCTTCGAGGAAATGATTAACGATGCGGCGGGTGTGCAAGTTTGTCTTGAGTTTGGCGATTGCGCGCTCTCCGCCCGGAATGACGAGAAAATCGAAGTCGGAGCCCAAGGCTTCGCCGATTTGAGCATCGATGGGAAAATAATGTCCCCAATGGTCGTTCTGCCAGCCGTTGACGACGCCCTGTTCGGGGGCGACGGTCTTGAATTTGGCCTTGGCCGTCGTCAAAGCGCGTTGAATTTCTGTCATCTGGTTTTCGTCAAAGCCGTTTGCGGCGAGAATAGCGATAGATTTACCGGTAAGCGTGGTCGTCATACGTTAAAGCTCCTGAGATTTTGCAAGTTACAGTTATTTGCCGTCGGCACTAAAAGACTCATCCTTAAAATATGTGTGTTGAATGTGCTGTTTTTCGGGTTCTTGCCGAAAAACCGGCGGTGAACGGGGTCGTTGTATATAAGAATCGACTCGTTGGGAAGCGCCGATTTAGTTTCATGCAAAAAGATTTTCGCCTCTGATGCGAAATTGCGACACTTCGCGGAGGCTTTGATTTGGGCAAGACAATCATCTAGAACGGCCAAATGACTCCTTTCGACCTCATCATTTTCGATTGCGACGGCGTCCTGATTGACAGCGAAATGCTGTGGAACGAGGTTTTTGTCGCGGCTCTGGCGGATGCCGGCGTCAGTCTTCCGCACGAAGAGGTTTTAAGGGAATACATCGGCCTCAACAAGATTTCCACCACAGCCAAAATCCAGGCGCGCCACGGAATCAAAATTTCGGATCGTTTTTGGGACGACGCGCGCGCCTCCACGTTCAAGCTTTACGAGAAGAGACTCAAACCCATTTCCGGCGTCGCGGAGCTTGTCGACGCGTTACAGTGCAAAAAATGCGTGGCCTCCAGCAGCGGCCCAAAGACGCTGCGCTATGCGCTGGGGCTGGTGGGATTATGGGATCGTTTTGCTCCCCATATTTTCAGCACGGAGCAAGTCGAAAACGGCAAGCCCGCGCCAGATCTCTTTTTATTCGCGGCGAAACACATGGGCGTCGATCCTTCAGCCTGCCTTGTGATTCGAAGACAGCGTTGCGGGCGTCCGCGCCGCCAAGGCCGCGAAGATGCGCGCCTTCGGCTTTACGGGGGGCAGCCATTGCGGAACGGGGCACGCAGAAACCTTGCGCCGCGAGGGAGCCGAACAAGTCTTTGCCAAAATGAGCGAAATAGCGGATGTTTTATTATGATCTCCGCCGCCTATAACCAATGGAAGTTCGATACGCCGGTTCTATCGCTTGCCGTCAACCGCAACGGCGATTGGGTTGCGGCCGCTTTGGCCGACGGAACGGCGCGCCTGTTTCCCGCAAGCGACGAGGCGGTTCAACCGAAATCCGTCAAGCTTCACGATGGCATATCGCTTTCTTTGCAACCCGACGCCGACGAACACGCGTTTCTTTCGGGCGGCGACGACGGAAAAGTTTTGATCCTCGATCCGGCGATCGGCGAAACAACGCTCTTAGCGGAACACAAAAATACTTGGATAGATTTCGTCGCCGGTTCCTCGGACGGCAAATTCCGCACCTACAACACGGGCAAAACAATCCACGTTCTGAACGAAGAGGGACAAAAGCATGCGCTTCTCTCCGTTCCAAGCAACCCGGGCGGAATCTCGTTTAGCCCCAATGGCAAGCGCCTCGCCGTCAGCCATTACAACGGCGTGACTCTGTGGTGGCTCAACACCAAAGAGCAAACCTCTACAACTCTGGAATGGAAAGGCTCGCATCTCGGCCTCATCTGGAGTCCCGACGGCAAAGTTCTTCTCAGCAGCATGCAGGAAGCCGCACTTCACGGCTGGCAATTGGTAGACAACAAGGAAATGCGGATGCAGGGCTACGCCGCCAAAATAAAATCGATGGGCTTTACGGCGCGCGGCAAATATCTGGCAACCTCCGGAGCGGAGCAAGTCATCTGCTGGCCTTTTTCTGCCGGAGGGCCGTGGGGCAAAGCGCCTTTGACGCTAGGTGGCGCGGACAATAGGCTCGTCACGCACATAGCGCCGCACCCAAAAGACGAAATGGTCGCGGCGGGATACACCGATGGCATGATTATTCTGGCGCCTTTGGATGGCCGGATGGAGATCATGATAAATCCGCCACAGGATGCCGCGATCAACGGCCTTGTCTGGAACGCGGACGGAGACGCTTTGTTCGCCTCGTCCGAATCCGGCTCAATTCTTTTGTTCACAATCGACAGCGTAAAGAAAGCCCTAGTCCACGCGGGCTGAGGTCCATACCGCTCTTTCAGGCCCGTTTTGCAGGGCAAGACGGCTAACATATTGGATTAATTGGAAAAACTCGCCTTTTATCCTGCGTTGACTTGGGGGGACAGGTTCTCCTATCTTCCTCTGCCCGCGATTTGCGCTTAACAGGAGTGTTTCATGGTTACTGTTACCGTTCCGCCGAACTACAAGCCCACGGAAAAAGAGCCTTATATGAATCCGGTGATGCTGGAGTATTTCCGGCACAAGCTTTTGAAGTGGAAAGCCGACATCGTGCGCGAAGCCGATCTGACGCTGCAAGAACTTCAGGACGATGGCGGGATGCAGGAACCGGATATTACAGACCGCGCGTCGGCGGAAACGGAAGTCGCGCTGGAACTGCGCACGCGCGACAGGCAGCGCAAGCTCATCAGCAAGATCGACGAGGCTTTGGAGCGCATCGAGCGCAACGAATACGGTTTCTGCGAAGATACGGGCGAACCGATCGGCATCAAGCGTCTCGACGCGCGCCCGATTGCGACGCTGACGGTCGACGCGCAAGAACGCCACGAACGCAAGGAACGCACCCAACGCGACGAACGGGAATAGGGCGTGTCCAATTAAGCGATCTTGGGCCGTTGCCTAACTTTAAAAAAGAGGTTTCGCGATGAAAATTATCGGATGCTTTCTTTTTTCGGCTCTTTTTTGCGCAAACCTTATGCCTTGCGCCGCCCACGCTCAAGGCGTCGCGCCTGGGATGTATGGCGTCGGCGAAATCATCGTGGAATACGCGCAATTCAACGATCCCAAAGCGTCTAACTCTTGCAATCTGTCGCGTGAATCCATAGCCTCGGTTCTCTCCGGCGCTTTCGCGGGAACGACGGTTCCGGTCGTGGCCGTGGCCGACGCCAAACCACCGGCGCGGGGCGTCGCCCGCATCCAGTTGATCCCCGAAATAGCGTCCTTCGTCGACGAAAATCTTGAATGCATATCGTGGATTTCCTTGTCGGCGGAATCGCGCATCGATGTCGTGATCCCGCCGGTCGGCGCGCCGCGCAGCGTGACGGCCGTATACTGGCGTCAACGCGTGGGAGTCTCCAGCGGCCAGTCGGTGCATGCCGACAGGGTCGGCGAAATCCTGAAAAAAATGGCCGATCAGTTTTCGCAGCAGTATAGGCTCGATCAACCCGCCGCTTTGCAGAAATGACTTCAATGAAGCGATCTTGGGTTGCAAATCGCGCTTTTCTGAATTTTCGCTGCTCACGTACGGAAGAAGTACGCTCCGCGCGAAAATTCATAAAATCACGATTTTCGCCTCAAGCTTGCTTCATTGAAACCTCGCGTTGAACAATGAAAAAGTCGCTTTCGAATCCCGATCCACAAATCCTTCAACTTGCCATTCCCGAAGCGCTGAAAGGCTTTCGCGTGGACAAAGCGCTCGCGGCGCTTGCCGCGAAGGAACAGCCGTTATTGTCCCGCGCGCGCATTCAGGCGCTTTTGGCGCAAGGGAATCTCAGCCTCGCTGGAAAATCCGCGACCGACGCCAGCCGCAAAGTCAAAACGGGCGAAGTTTACGCGCTTGTCCTGCCTCCGCCGGAAAAAGCGGAACCTGAACCGCAGGCGATGGAACTGGACATCGTTTACGAGGACGCCGACGTCATCGTCCTCGACAAACAGGCGGGGCTTGTCGTGCATCCCGCGCCCGGAAACCGCGATCACACGTTGGTCAACGCTCTTTTGGCGCATTGCGGCAAAAGCCTTTCCGGCATCGGCGGCGTCGCGCGTCCGGGGATCGTGCACCGGCTCGATAAAGACACAAGCGGCCTTATGGTCGTGGCGAAAAACGACGCCGCGCATCAGGCCTTGTCGAGACAATTCGCAGACCGCAGCCTGAGCCGCACGTATCATGCGCTCGTCTGGGGCGTTCCCGTTCCGAGCGCGGGCAGCATCGACGCGCCCATTGGCCGCAGCGCGCGCGACCGCAAGAAAATGGCGGTGACGGGAAAAGGAAAAAACGCGCTGACGCATTACAAAGTGCTCAAAAACTTCGGGATTGTTTCGCTCGTCGAATGCAAGCTTGCGACAGGCCGCACGCACCAAATTCGCGTGCATATGGCGCATATCAAACATCCGGTCGTCGGCGATCCCACATATGGAAAATCGCGCGGACTCACTAAAAGCATTCCGGAAGCTCTAAAAAACTTTCCGCGCCAAGCGTTGCACGCAATCGAAATCCGCTTCATCCATCCCCGCACGGGCAAACTCAGGAAATTCTCATCGAAATTGCCGAAGGATATGGCAAGGCTGATCAAAAGAACTCAATCCTGATTTTCCGTATAAACGTAACATATCCTTAACACATTAAGGATACGCTTCCCGAATCGTTCCAACTGAAACGAGGAGAAAAACCATGGCTTGTGCTTGCAAATGCAAAGGTAAAAAGATGGCAGCCAAGAAACCCGCTAAAAAGAAAGCCGCCAAGAAGAAAAAATAAAAAATACAGGGGTCAGATTTTTCTGGCCCCTTTTTCTTTTACCCCGCCAACCCCTCGCGTTCCGCCTCGATTTTGATGTTGTGCTGAAGTTTTTCGAACGCGCGGACTTCGATCTGCCGCACGCGCTCGCGGCTCACGCCCAGTTTCTGCGATAAATCCTCCAACGTCGCTGGCGTTTCGCTCAAGCGCCGTTCCATGATGATCTCGCGTTCGCGCGGATTTAAGCCTTCCATCGCATGAGCCAGAAGGCGTTGGCGATGCCCCAGTTCCTGCGCGGCGCTTATCTGCGCGTCGGCGGGCTCGGAAGGCTCGACAAGCCAATCCTGCCATTCGTCGCCGCCTTCGCCGTCTTTGCTGACTTGGGCGTTAAGCGACTGGTCTCCGCCTGTCAAACGGCGGTTCATGTTGACGACTTCCTCTTCGGGAACTTCGAGCCGTTCAGCGATTTCCTTGACCTGCTCGTTCGACAAATCGCCCTCGTCGATAGCCTTCATCTCGCCCTTTAATCGGCGCAGATTGAAGAACAGCTTTTTCTGCGCGGCGGTCGTGCCGATTTTGACCAAAGACCACGAATGCAAAATATATTCCTGTATCGCGGCCCTGATCCACCACATCGCGTAGGTCGAAAGGCGGAATCCCCGGTCGGGGTCGAAACGCTTGACCGCCTGCATCATGCCGATGTTGCCCTCGGCGATCAGGTCGGCCAAAGGCAAGCCATAGCCGCGGTATCCCATCGCGATTTTGGCGACGAGCCGCAAATGGCTCGTGACGAGCTTGTGCGCCGCTTCAAGGTCGCCGTGCTCTTTCCACGACTTGGCGAGCATGAATTCCTCGTCGGCGTCGAGAATGGGAAATTTGCGTATCTCGCGCAGATAAATGGCGAGATTGCCTTCGCCGCGCAGGACCGGAAGATTGGCTGGGAGAGCGCTCATGAGGGGCTTATACCGTAGTTTGCGAAATGGGGCAAAAAGGGGCGGAAAAAGCAGGTGAAATCAGCGAAAATAGAGCCCCAAAACATGTCTCTTTTAGGGCGTTTTGGAAGAGAAAGAATTAGCGTTTTTGCCGCATATTAGGTAGGATGGTCCCCAGATTCGCCAGAGCCGTTTTTGCCAATTTTGGCAGAGAGTTAGGGCCATAATCCGGGCGAAAAAACAAGGTCGAAAAACGATGAGCGAAGTTATCGAAGAAAAATCCGAAAACGCATCCGGCGCAGGTTCTTCTGCGGAGCAAGAATACGGCGCCGATTCCATCACCGTTTTGCGCGGGCTCGACGCCGTTCGCAAACGCCCCGGCATGTACATAGGCGACACGGACGACGGGTCGGGCCTTCATCACATGATTTACGAAACGGTCGATAACGCCATCGACGAATCCCTCGCGGGATATTGCACGCGCATCGACGTGATTCTGAACGCCGACGGCTCCTGCACCGTGCGCGACAACGGGCGCGGCATTCCGGTCGACATTCACACGGAGGAAGGCATCTCGGCGGCGGAAGTCGTGATGACCCAATTGCACGCTGGCGGCAAGTTCAACCAGAACTCCTATAAGGTTTCGGGCGGATTGCACGGCGTAGGAGTTTCTGTCGTCAACGCCTTGTCCGAATTTCTCGATCTTCGCATCTGGCGTCAGGGCGGCGAGTATTTCATGCGCTTCCACGACGGCGTGGCCGAGGCTCCGCTTAAACAAGTCGGCGAGTCCGGAGAGACGGGAACGGAAGTCACCTTCCTTCCTTCGCCTGCGACGTTCACCAAAACCGTTTTCGATTTCGGTACGGTCGAGCATCGCTTGCGCGAATTGGCGTTTCTCAATTCCGGCGTGAACCTCAATCTTACCGACGCGCGCGGGGCGGAACCCAAAACGATCACCCTCCATTATGAAGGAGGGCTTAAGGCTTTCGTCGAATGGCTCGACCAGTCGAAGGAATCCGTGCATCCGACGATTTTCGTCCGCAAGGAAGCGGAAGGCGGCGTCGTGGTCGAATGCGCGATGCAATGGAACGACAGCTATCACGAAAACATGCTGTGCTTTACGAACAACATTCCGCAAAAAGACGGCGGCACGCATCTGGCGGGCTTCCGCGCGGCTTTGACCCGCACGGTCAATCAATACGCGGAAAGCAGCGGCATCGTGAAGAAAGACAAAATCGCGCTCTCTGGCGAAGACATGCGCGAAGGATTGACCTGCGTTCTCTCGATCAAGGTTCCCGATCCGAAATTCTCGTCGCAAACGAAAGAAAAGCTTGTCTCATCCGAAGTGAAACCCGTCGTCGAAGCCGTCATCGGCGAAATGCTGGGCACATGGTTCGAAGAGCATCCCGTGGACGCCAAGCGCATCGTCGGCAAGATCGCGGAAGCCGCGCTCGCGCGCGAAGCTGCGCGCAAGGCGCGCGAATTGACGCGGCGCAAGGGCGCTCTCGATCCCAATTCGTTGCCCGGAAAACTGGCGGATTGCCAGAACCGCGATCCGGCGCAGTCGGAAATCTTCATCGTCGAAGGAGATTCGGCAGGCGGGTCGGCGAAGCAGGGCAGGGCGCGCCAGTTTCAGGCGATCCTGCCGTTGCGCGGCAAAATCCTCAACGTCGAACGCGCGCGTTTCGACAAGATGCTGTCATCCGCCGAAATCGGCACGCTTATCACGGCGATCGGCTGCGGCATCGGGGCCGAGGAATTCAACCCCGACAAGGCGCGCTACCACAAAATCATCATCATGACCGACGCCGACGTGGACGGCAGCCACATCCGCACGCTGTTGCTCACGTTCTTCTTCCGCCAGATGCCGCAGCTCATCGAGCGCGGCTACATCTATATCGCGCAGCCGCCGTTGTTCCGCATCAAGCGCGGCAACACGAAAGAGCGGTATTTGAAGGACGAATCCGCGATGGAAAGCTATCTGACCGAAACGGGAGTCGAGGACGTATCGCTGACGCTTCACGGCGGCAAGGTTTTGCAAGGCGAGGATTTGCGCAAACTCGCGGAACGCGCGCGCACGATGAAGAACGCGATCAAATCCCTTGCGCACAAAGTCGGCCACGAAGCGCTCGTCGAACAGGCGGCTATCGCGGGGGCTTTGTCCGCCGCGCTGACCAAAAGCAGCGATCACGCGGCGCAAGCGGCCGAATATATCGCCAAACGTCTCGACGCCTTATTGCCGCCGAAGGAACGCGGCTGGAAAGGCGAGGCTTCTCCCAAAGGCGGCATGATTTTGTGCCGCGAGCGTTTTGGCGTGACGCATAAATATATGCTCGACGCCGACACGCTGCGTTCGGCGGAAGCCCGCAAGCTCGACCAGATGACGCCGGATTTGCAGGCGTGGTTTCAATTCCCCGCCAAGATGGCGATCAAGGATAAAGTCGTTTCGCTTCACGGCCCGATCTCGCTCATCGACGCGATATGGGAACACGGCAAGCTCGGCCTCGCGATGCAGCGTTACAAAGGCTTGGGTGAAATGAATCCCGAACAGTTGTGGGAAACGACGCTCGATCCCGCGGCGCGCACGCTTCTGCAGGTCAAGGTGCATCAAGCCGAAGTGGCCGAGCAAGTCTTCTCGACGCTCATGGGCGACGTTGTCGAACCCCGCCGCATCTTCATCCAGGACAACGCGCTGAACGTGACGAATATTGATGCGTGAGGAAAAACATACGGAACTCAGTTGGCCTAACCGCGTCCAAAGACGCGGAGAAGACGTCTGCCGCTTCGAAGCGTCTTGCCTGTCTCTATGGTCTCAATAGTATGATTCACGGGGTCGAGGATGATCCGAGTGCAGATGCGTGCATGACTTGTATAGGAAAGCGAATTTATGATGTATGTATCGTCTTGCGTGGATAAAGGCTTGCTTTTCCTGTATCTGTTCAGGACTTCAAAAACGGCAGGTCCAAACATTGCCCCCCCCCCTTTTTTATTCTATAAAATCAACAAAGAAACTTTAAAAGCATACCACGAAAAACCATTTATAACAAATTGCTGATTTTAGCCTTTCTTACTCCCCCTGCGCGAGAAGCGACAGCTCTTCCTGCGCGTTCTGGGTGTGGAAATCGGTCAGGCTGATGGGATAATCGCCGCTGAAACAGGCGTCGCAAAACTGGGGCATATCGTTGTTGCGTCTGGTCTCTCCCACGGCGCGGTACAATCCGTCGAGAGAGATGAACGCGAGGCTATCCGCGCCGATGAAGCGGCACATCTGCTCGACCGTATAATTATGCGCGAGCAACTGTTCCGATTCCGGCGTATCGATGCCATAGAAGCATCCGTGCGCGGTGGGCGGGGAAGCGATGCGCATATGCACTTCCTTTGCGCCCGCGCTGCGGATCATTTCGACGATCTTGGTCGATGTCGTGCCGCGCACGATGGAATCGTCGATGAGGATCACGCGTTTGCCGTCGATGAACCGGCGGTTGGCGTTGTGCTTAAGCTTGACGCCCAAATGGCGGATGCGGTCTGTCGGCTGAATGAACGTGCGCCCGACGTAGTGGTTGCGGATGATGCCGAGGTCGAACGGAATTTTGCTCTGATTGGCGTAGCCGATAGCTCCGGGCACTCCCGAATCCGGAACGGGCACGACCACGTCGGCATCGACGGGCGATTCTTTCGCCAGTTCCGCGCCGATGTTCTTGCGCATTTCGTAAACCGAACGCCCTTCGACCGAGGAATCGGGACGCGCGAAATAGATGTATTCGAAAATGCAGAATTTGCTGGGCGCGGCCTTGAAGGGACGGAACGACTCGATGCCTTTTCCGTCGATGACGACCAGTTCGCCGGGCTCTATGTCGCGCACGAATTCCGCGCCGATAATATCCAAAGCGCAGGTTTCGCTTGCCAGCACGTAGGCGCTATCGAGCTTGCCCAACACAAGCGGCCTCACGCCGTTCGGGTCGCGCACGCCGATAAGCATGTTCTTGCCGAGGCAAACGAGGGAATAAGCGCCTTCGATTTGTTTCAAGGCGTCGATCAGTCGGTCGACGGGGCGCTCTTTGCGCGAAATCGCCATCAGATGGATGATGACTTCCGTATCGGTCGTCGAGCGGAACAGGCAGCCCTGCTTGACCAGTTTTTTGCGAAGCCCGTGCGCGTTGGTCAGATTGCCGTTATGCGCTATGGCAAAGCCGCCGAAATCGAAGTCGGCGAACAAGGGTTGGACATTGCGCAGGGAAGTTTCGCCGGTCGTCGCGTAGCGTGTGTGGCCGATGGCGGCGTTGCCCGCCAGCCGCGCCACGACGCTGTCCGAATTGAAGTTTTCGCCCACGTGCCCCATCGCGTGATGCGCGTTGAAATGCTCGCCGTCGAAGCAAACGATGCCGGCTGCTTCTTGCCCGCGATGCTGTAAAGCATGCAGTCCTAACGCCGTCATCGCGGCGGCGGAATCCTTGCCAAAGACGCCGAAAACGCCGCATTCCTCTTTCAGCTTGTCGTCGTCGAAAGGATGGGACTGAAATTTCATTGGCTATCGTCCTGTTTAAAAAGCTTATCGATATCGATGGGGCCTTTCTTTTCCTCGTCCTGCACATCGGGCGGCGAAAGGGAATCCAACGCTTTTTGACGCGCGGCTTTTTCCGCTTCCTTCTTTTGAGCTTCGACATCTTTCAGCTCTTTGTCGATCATGTCCTTGGGCACGAAAACCATCAGCTCTTTCGCGCCGAAGGCAAGCGCGGGTCGCGTCTTCGCTTCCAAAAGAAAGTCGGGCGGCCGATTGCGGTCATTGTCTTTTTGCTGCTCCGACGCAGGCGCGTCGATATCGGGCCACAAAATCATTACCGCGCCCAGATAAATAAGACTGACGACCAAAGCGCCGCGCAGAAGGCCGTAAAGGAATCCCAAAGACCTGTCGATCGCGGTCAACGCGCGGCCCCTGATAAATCCGCAAATTAGATGGCCGAGAATCGACAAAACGATCAGCGTCACGACGAAGACGAAAGCCATCGCGGCGACTTCCGCGACGCGGTCGTTTTTGATGAAATGATGCACCCAAGGGATCACGGGTTCGTAGAATTTCGTCCCGATGAAATAGGCTCCGACCCACGCGACAAGCGAAAACAGTTCGCGCACGAACCCGCGCATCATTGCCAAAAACGCGGACAGAAACACGACGCCGATGACGATGTAATCGAGATTATTAAACACGCTGTGGGGTTCCATGAAAATTCCCGCTGTAAAGACGTTTCTGTCTAGCACAAATAATGGAAAAGTTAATCATTTCGTTGGGCAAAATTTAAGCCCGTTTAACCTTCGAAACGGCCTGAAATAACGGCAAAAGTTCGCTCAACTGCCGGATTTCGGTCGTCCGCAGCATCTGCGACGCGCCGGACTTCCGCGCCTTATCGCTTTCCGGCATAAGCGCTTGCGTAAACCCCAGTTTAACGGCTTCTTTAAGCCTCATTTCGGGCTGGCTGACGCGGCGGACTTCCCCCGATAATCCTATTTCCCCAAATGCCACGCAAGAAGGCGGAACGGGCTCTCCCGTCAACGAAGATATCAACGCCGCCGCCACGGCAAGATCGGCTGCGGGCTCGGTAATCCTGAATCCGCCCGCGACGTTTAGATAGACATCGTTGGCCCCGAATACAACCCCGCAGCGCGCTTCCAAAACCGCCAGAATCATCGCCAGTCTTCCGGCATCCCAACCAATCACCGCGCGCCTCGGCGTGCCGAAGGCCGCGGGCGCGACAAGCGCCTGAATTTCAACCAGAACAGGCCGCGTGCCCTCCATACCCGCAAAGACCGCCGCGCCCGACATATCGTCGCGCCTGTCGGCAAGGAATAAAGCCGAGGGATTTTGGACTTCGACCAGGCCTTTGTCGGTCATTTCGAAAACGCCGATTTCGTCGGTCGGGCCGAAGCGGTTTTTTACGCCGCGAAGAACGCGGAATTGGTGGCCTCGGTCGCCCTCCAGATACAAAACGGTATCGACCATATGTTCCAAAATGCGCGGCCCCGCAATCGCGCCGTCTTTCGTCACGTGGCCGACGAGAATAAGCGAAATGCCGCGTTTTTTGGCGACGCGGATCAATTCCTGCGCGCTTGTCCTTACTTGCGCCACGGTTCCCGGCGCGCTGTCGAGCGTATCGACGTACATCGTCTGAACAGAGTCGATGACCAAAATATCGGGCGAGTCTTTATCGACCGAGGCGACGATATCGCGCACCGATGTTTCGCTCGCAAGAGAGCAGGAGGCTTCGGATAATCCGAGCCGCGCGGCGCGGAGCCGCACCTGATCGATCGCTTCCTCGCCGGAGATATACGCGACTTTATATTGCGCGGCTAACTGGCAGACGACTTGAAGCAAAATGGTCGATTTTCCGATCCCCGGATCGCCCGCCACCAAAGTCGCCGAGCCGGAAACCAAGCCTCCGCCCACCACGCGGTCGAATTCGCCGATGTTCGAAAGGCGGCGCGGAATTTGGAAGGCCGCATCGCTTTTCAACGGCACGAATTCGATGCGGTTGGATTTCGCGCGGCCTTTGGCGTCGTTGAGGCCTTTTGGAGGGCCGCTTGCCGCCGCTTCCTCGACAAGACAATTCCATCCACCGCAAGCTTCGCACTTTCCCGACCATTTGGGATAAGTCGCGCCGCAGGTTTGACAGGCAAAGACGGAAGAGGATTTAGACATAAGGGCATACTACACAAACGTTCTCGTTTTGTACACGTTTTTCTTTTCTGAAAATAATAACGCAATTGACTCATAAGATCATGTATCGAGTATAACCAAGCGGTTAAGCGAATATCTGTAAGAAAAGGCCCTCGTTGATATTCTAATTATTGGAAAGGATTTGAATTATGAATAGTACTGCCACAAGTTTTGGAAATAATGCCGGCACGGAATTTCTCGATGCAAATCAGAGGAAAATCCTGAAAGAATTTCTTGAAGCCGCGCGTCTATTCAGTGAGCGCGCCGTAGACCTGAAAGAAACATATTTTCTGGCCCTTCTCGACGCGACGGTCGTTGCGATGGTAAGTGTCTACGGCAAAGGGTCAGTCGAAGGTCTTCGCGCATTGAAATCGCAAGCGCGCACTTACGCCGAAGAGTCCAGTCGAGGTTTTTTCCAGACCGAGAAAGACGACAAAGCAAGCCTCCCTTTCCGCACGGAATGGAATATATTGAAGGCGATAGTGGGCGTGGACTTCCGTACTGCGCTCCATAACCCAATCGAGAAACTCATAGAGAAGGCCGAAGCGAACAAGCTTTTTCCGGCGGATTTTCCTTATTTGGGCGCGGAAAATATCATATCTAACGCCATAAAACGGCGCGAGGAATACAAAGTTCAGCACCGTTTTGGGCTGTAAGGCTATCTGCAGAAAGACTACAAAAGAACCTGCCTAGGCTTCGAAGCTTCGCGCCTAAAAACCCCGCGTCGCCGCGATACTTTTATCCCTGCCTGACTCTTTCGAGGAAGGACCGGATTCCTTCGCGCAGATGCTCGGATTGTTGCGATAATTCATCCGAAGCGTGCAAGACCTCTTCCGCCGCGCCGCGCGATTCCGTCGCGGTCTGCGTGACCTTGACGATGCTGTTGGCGATCTCGCTGTTGCCAGCCGACGCTTGCTGCACGTTATTGGAAATCTCTCTCGTCGCCGCCGTCTGTTGCTGGATGGCTTTGGCGATGGTTTCGGTGATTTCGCTGATGTGCTCGATAGTCGCACCAATTGCCTTGATAGCGTTGGCGGCTTCGACGGAGACGCTTTGAACCACGCTTATCTTCTTCGATATCTCTTCAGTGGCGATCCCAGTCTGATTGGCGAGATTTTTAACCTCGCTGGCGACGACGGCGAACCCCTTACCGGCTTCTCCCGCGCGCGCCGCTTCGATCGTGGCGTTTAAGGCCAGCAAATTCGTCTGCGATGCGATGTTTTGAATCAGCTTGACGACATCGCCGATTTGCGTCGCGGCCTCGGAAAGCGTGGAGACGGTGATGTTCGTGCGTTTGACCTCTTCCACGGCGCTTACCGCTACGCGCGTCGATTCTTCGACCTGACGGTTGATCTCGCCGATGGAAGCCGACAGTTCCTCGGCGGCGGAGGCGACGGTCTGAACGTTGGTCGAAGACTCTTCGGTCGCCGCCGCGACGGCTGTGGACTGACGGCTGGTCTGATCGGCCATGCCAGACAGATTTTTAGCGCTTGTTCTGAGCGCGGTTGACGCCGCGGAAACGACGCTGACGGTCTCGCCCACGCTTTGATTGAAATCGTCGACAAGCTTGTTCATGTCCTTTTTCTTCTGTTCGGCAGCGCGCTTTTTCTGCTCCTCCTCTTCGGCCTGAGCCTTGTTCAGCTGAACGGAGATCATTTTAAAGCAATCGAGAAGGCGGGCATTCCTGCCGAAGGAATCCCTTTTGTCCAGATACGGAATGGTAATCGTCAAATCGTCCGCAGCCACATGAGCCATGGCTTTGATAATGGCGGCCATGCGTCTGGCGCGTTCTTCGGTCATGTAAAACAACATGGCGGTCAGCAAGGCGCCTAAAGCAGAGCCGACGCTCATGATAATAAACGCCCATTCGTTTCCGTCGCCGACCCATTTGGCGACAATGCCGAAAACCTGAAAAATGAGCGAAAAAGAGAAAAAGGCGCGCGATATCTTTTCGAAGGGAACATAAAGCTTTTCCTTTCGATCGGCCGTCATGATCGGATTTTTACCGATAGCGCGAATAATCCTTTGCGCCACGCCGATGGAATCCGACGACGTTTTCGGACCGGGGATAAGCTTGACGTCAAGCCCCGTCAAAGGCGGATAGGCAAAAACCATGCCCATAAAATTCTCCGGCGCTTCGATGCGTTTGGAAAGTTCGGCGATGCTGAGATTGACTGTATTCGTCGCGATGACGATATCGGAACCGGCAGCGTCGCGAATCTTCGATTGAATAACGGACTTAATTTCCGCGTTTTCCAGCACGACCTCGATGCAGAAATTACATTTGCGCAAAAGGCCAAAATCCGAACCGGTCGTAATGCGGGCAAGAGCGGCGGCTTTGGCCTCGGGCGTCATAGCGCCGCTGGCGACTTTTTGGCTTAGGCCGTCGCCGATCATTTGCATCGCCGTTGTCAGCGATTTGAGGCGCACGTCAATGAGAACGACGGAAAGCCCTGCTTCGGCGCTCACCTGCGCCATGCCGCAACCCATTCTTCCCGCCCCGACGATACCGATTGTTTCAGACGACATGAGAGTCCCCTTGTGATCGCTTTACCCCAATAGGCAGACAGGCGCCGTACTGGTGTATGGTTAATTTATATGCACAGAATCGCGCATATGAAGTAAGGTACAAGATGGTTAATAATTTGTAAACCAAAGGAGGAAATATCGCTTGAAACTTTGTTTTTTCATAATAATCCAAATTAAAGAGGTATCCGATCGATTAGATGCATTCATAATTAATGAGATTTTTTTAGTGCAGGAATTCCTTTGCTGTGTTAATAGTTCGTTAACCGTTCGTTCATATGGTTAACGCCGTCCTCACTTCCGTTAAGCTCTTAAACCTCTCATTTAAAGGTTTCCTATGCCCGCACACTCCTCCGCGCAGGCCCAGTCCCCAACTCCTGACAGGTTGGGATCTCGGCTTAATTCTCTGCAAGATGAAATCGGTGAACTTATTGAGCAACTGGGAACGGAGCGTAACGCGCTGATCCCCGTTTTGCAGGAAATAAAAAAACGGCACTCCGTCATCACCACCTTTGCCATGCAATGTGTGGCGGATCGGTTTTCCATCAGTCCGGCGGAAGTTTACGGAGTTGTCAGCTTTTATTCGTTTCTGAGGGAAGAAAATCACGGAAAGTTCGTTATCCGGCTGTGCCGCACGATCAGCTGCGATATGGCGGGCAAGGAAGCCGTCATGCGTCAGTTGCAAAACGATTTGGGAATTAAATTCGGCGAGGTTACGCCGGATGGAAAATTTTCGCTCCAGTGGGCGAATTGCGTCGGCATGTGCGATCAAGGCCCCGCCGTACTCGTGAATGAGCAGGTCTTTACGCGGGTCACGCCGGAAAAGGTGCACGAGATCATCAAGGGTTGCGAGAAGATTTACGAAAACACGCCGGATCCAGCCAAAAAAGGGCATCACAATGACCATACGAAATAACATCACCTTTGCGACGATTCGTCCTCAAGCGGGAATGACGGTGGCTTTAGGCAAGGGTCGCGCGAACGTTATCGAAGACATCACGCGTTCGGGACTCAAAGGCCGTGGCGGCGCGGGATTCCTCACGGGCTTGAAATGGAAATTTGCCGCCGAGGATCCGGGGAAAAATAAAGTCGTCATCTGCAACGCCGACGAAGGCGAGCCGGGGACGTTCAAGGATCGCGTGATCCTGTCCGAATGGCCCGATCTCGTATTCGAAGGGATGACTATTGCCGGATATGCCATCGGCGCCTCGCTCGGCGTCATTTATCTGCGCGGCGAATACGCCTATTTGAGGAAGCCTCTCGAAGACAAGCTGGCGGCGCGCCGCAAGGCGGGGCTGCTGGGCTCGGATATTCAAAGCAAATCGGGATTTTCGTTCGACATCCACATTCATATGGGATGCGGCGCCTACGTGTGCGGCGAAGAATCGGCTCTCATCGAATCGCTGGAAGGCAAGCGCGGGCAACCTCGCAACAGGCCTCCTTTCCCCGTTTCGAAAGGCTTGTTTGGTTCGCCGACCGTTGTCAACAATGTCGAAACGCTCGCGTGGGCGACGACCGTTTTCGCGTTAGGACCCGATTGGTTCAAGAACGTCGGAACCGAGAAATCTTCCGGCTTTAAGCTGTTGAGCATATCCGGCGATGTGGAACGTCCGGGCGTTTATGAATTTCCCATGGGAACGAAGATCGGCGATATTCTTTCGGCGGCCGGAGCCAAGAACACTAAAGCGGCCGTTGTCGGAGGCGCGTCGGGGTGTCTCATTCCGGCCAAGGACTTCAACCGCGCCATTTGCTTCGAAGACGTTTCGACGGGCGGCTCCGTCATCGTTTTCAACGAAAGCCGCGATCTTCTCGATCTTCTCGAAAACTTTCAGGAGTTCTTCGCCGACGAATCGTGCGGCCAATGCCCGATTTGCCGGATGGGCAACGACGAGCTGGTCAAAGGAATCAAGCTGCTTAAAAAAGGCCGGTGCACGACGAAATACCTGCAAGAGCTGTGCGATATCGGCACGAGCATGCAGATATCTTCGAAATGCGGCCTGGGGCAGGCGAGCGCGAATATGTTTCTCTCGGTGATAAAAAACTTTAAAGGGGAAGTCATGGGACGCCCTCAAACAGAAGACAGCGTTGCTAGCAAAAGGAAAGCGTCATGAACGACACCAGCACAAAAACGGACGCCAAAATGATCGATATTGTCATTGACGACAAGAAGATCTCCGTACCTTCAGGCACGACGCTTTTGCAAGCGGCGACGGATAACGGCATTTATATCCCGACGCTTTGCTATCATTCGGATTTGACGCCTGCAGGCAATTGTCGTCTTTGCATCGTCGAAATCGAGGGACAGCGCGTTCCGATGGCTTCCTGCGCTTACCCGGTTACGACGCCGATCAAAGTTAAAACGACATCCGAACGCATCAGAAACGCGCGCCGCAACGCCGTCGAGCTTCTGCTTTCGGAACATTGCGGCGATTGCTACGCGTGCGCCCGGAATCTGAATTGCGAACTGCAAACGGCAGCCAAGGCCTGCGGCATCACGTCATTCCGCTTTGGGCATCCGAAAGACAAAAAATTCAAGATCGACAGCTCCAGCTATTCGATCATCCGCGATATGGATAAGTGCATTAAATGCACGCGCTGCGTCCGCACATGCAAAGACCTGCAGGATACCGGCGTGTTCGACGTTGTGGAGCGCGGAAGCAAAAGGACCATTGCGACGTATCTCGACAAGCCTATGGCGGAAGTATGCTGCATCAACTGCGGCCAATGCATCGATCGCTGCCCGACGGGCGCCTTGGTCGAGCGCGACGCGACGGAAGACATTTGGGCGGCGATTCAAGACCCGACCAAGCACGTCGTCATCCAAACGGCGCCTTCGCCGCGCGGCGCTATCGGCGAAGAATTCGGCCTTCCGGCGGGAAACCCCATGACGTGGCAGCTGAATACGGCGCTGCGCCGTTGCGGTTTCGATAAGGTTTTCGACACAAACTTTACGGCGGATCTGACGATTCTCGAAGAGGGCACGGAACTCATTCTGCGCTTGTATAAGAATCTGGTCGAGAAAAACACCGACATGCCGCTGCCGCAGTTCACGTCATGCTGCCCGGGCTGGGTGAAATCGTTCGAACATACGCACCCGAACATGCTGGCTCATCTGTCATCGGCCAAAAGCCCGCAACAGATGTTCGGCGCGATCATCAAGACCTATTACGCGGAACATAATAAGATCGATCCGGCGAGCATCGTTTCGGTATCGCTGATGCCGTGCACGGCCAAGAAGTTCGAATGCAACAGGCCGGAAATGCGCGACAGCGGCATGAAGGACGTCGATTACGTCATTACAGCGCGCGAATGCGCGAAGATGGTCAAGCAGGCGGGCCTCGATTTGCCCAACTTGCCGAAGTCCGAATTTGACGATCCGTTCGGCACGGCGACGGGCTCCGGCGTCATCTTCGGCGCGACGGGCGGCGTGATGGAAGCGGCGCTTCGCAGCGTTATCGAATTCGTCACGGGCCTGAAAGTCGAGCAAGTCTTCTCGCACGCCGACATTTTGCCGGTGCGCGGCATGGAAGGCTGCCGCATAGCCGAAATCAAGATTCCGGAAAAAGTCGGCCCGGTTCCCGGACTCATCGCGCATCTGGTTCCGAACTGGGACTGGCTGTCGGGAGCGACGTTGCGCGTCGGCATTGCGAACGGCATTATCAATGCGAATAGAATTCTTAAAGACATCGCTGCGGGAGGCCCCTTCAGCACATGCCACTTTATCGAGATCATGGCGTGCCCGGGCGGCTGCATCGGCGGAGGCGGCATGCCGGTTCCGACGAGCCTTGCAATCCGTCAAGCCCGAGCGGCGGCGATTTACAAGGAGGATTCCTCGTACGGCATTCGCAAGAGCCACGAGAACCCTGCCGTCCTCAAAATCTATAAGGAATTTCTGACCGAAGGGCCATGCGGTCACAAGAGCCACGAGCTTTTGCACACCACTTATACGCCGCGCGGAAAGTACATCGTCAACAAGGCGTAAAAGGGCGACAGTTTTCTAAAATTATAGGGCTGATTAATCCCGCGCCTCGAGATTCAACGCGGCGGCGAGAAGCGTCTTTGTGTACTCCTCTCGCGGATTGGCGAAGACCTCGTCCGTATATCCTTCCTCGACCGTTTTGCCCTGTTGCATCACCACGACGCGGTGCGCGAGCGCGCGGACGACGCGCAAATCGTGGCTGATGAACATGAAGGCGATGCCGCGCCGCCGTTGCAAATCGCGCAAGAGTTCGACGATTTGCGCCTGCACCGACATATCGAGCGCGGAAGTGGGTTCGTCCAAAACGATGAATTTCGGCTGCAAAATAACGGCGCGCGCGATGGAAATGCGCTGGCGTTGCCCGCCGGAAAATTCGTGCGGATAGCGGTTGCGGGATTCCGGATCGAGCCCAACCTCATTCATCGCCGCGATAATGCGCCGTTCGCGCTCGACAGGCGAGGGGCATAGATTGTTGATGTCCAAACCCTCCGCGATAATGTCGCCCGCCGACATGCGCGGGCTCAGGCTGCCAAAGGGGTCCTGAAAAACGATTTGCAGGAAGGGACGTAACGCGCGCATCTGCGCTCGCGTCAACTCCGGCAATTCATGTCCCAGAAAAACGACGTTGCCCTTCGATTGAATCAGGCGCAGCAACGCCAGCCCCAACGTCGTTTTTCCCGAACCGGATTCGCCGACGATGCCGAGCGTCTCGGCTTCGCGCACGAAAAGAGAAATGCCGTCCACCGCGCGGATAACGTCGGAAGGCTTGCCGAACACGCCTTTTTTGATCCCGAAATGAACTTTCAAATTCTCGACACGCAAAACTTCCGCGGCGTCTGCGGCGATGGGCAAAGCCCCGCCCTTCGGCTGCGCCGCCAGAAGCATTTTCGTGTAAGGATGCTTGGGCCCCGCAGTCGCGGTTGTGAGCGGCGCGTCAGCGCCGGTCACAGAGCAGTCGCGGGGAAAAGACGCAAAAATTTGCGCGGTCGGGGCCTCTTCGACAATTTCGCCTTGTTGCATGACGCAGACTTTATCCGCGACTTTGCGCACGATAGTCAGGTCGTGCGTGATGAGAAGCAAAGCCATGCCGAGGCGCTTCTGCAAATCTTTGAGCAATTTCAGAATTTGAGCCTGAATGGTCACGTCGAGCGCGGTCGTCGGTTCGTCTGCAATCAAAAGATCGGGATCGTTCGCCAAAGCCATCGCGATCATCACGCGTTGCCTCTGCCCGCCCGAAAGCTCGTGCGGATAAGCATTAAGCCGTTTTTCCGGATCGGGCAGGGCGACAAGATGCAACAATTCAAGCGTTCTTGCGCGCGCCTGCTTGGGATTCATATTTTTATGCACGAACAAGACTTCACCGATTTGTCTGCCGATGGTGTGCAGGGGATTTAAGGAGGTCATCGGCTCCTGAAAAATCATCCCGATACGGTTTCCGCGAATGGATTGAAGAACGCGCTCGGATGCGCCGACGATTTCCTGCCCGTCGAATTTGATGCTCCCCGAGGGAATCCTCGCGGCAGGTTTGGGCAAAAGCTGCAACAGCGATAAAGCCGTAACCGATTTTCCTGAACCTGATTCTCCAACTAAACCAATGGTTTGACCGCGTTCAAGAGAGAACGATACCCCGCGCACGGCCTGAAATTCCTGCCCGCCTTGCCCGAAAGTCACGCTAAGATTTTCTACGCTGAGGAGGGTCATGTTGTTTTATTCCAAATCACTTTTTCCGATGTTGCAAACAGAACAAAGCGTTTGAAGATTTTCTAAAACGGTTTCACCACCATTTGCCCAAGCTTTAATATGATCAACATGCAAAATAATGCTTGGGTCTGTAGCAGGTGATCGTCCACAATTCTTACATTTGAAATTGTCTCGCCGCAGAACAACAAACCGCAATCTTTCGTTTATGTTACGCTTAGTTTTGTGTCTGGTTGCTGTCCCCGGTTTAATGGGTTTGATTGCTTCTTCGGATGACGCAGCTTCTTCCTTATTTATATAGGCAACAAATGCTTCAAGGGCTTTTCGCCAAGTTCCAAAATGTCTAGCGTAGGTACACGCGTGGTATTTTGAAAGCGGTTTTTGAACCTCCAACGGTCGAGGTTGTCTGCCAAGCTTTATCCAAATTTCTTCTAGATTTTTGAATAGTTCTTCTTCAGGCACATTCATGCCTTTTCCTGTTTTCTCCAATCCTGCCTTTTCTAAAGCACTGGGCCAATTGCCAAATTTTTCATAATATGTAGAGAAGTGATATTTGCCATGCTCATTATACTCGGCAATACTAATCGTAGTTTTATTCAGTTCCGAAGCCACTTGCCGTAAATCAGCAAGAAGTTCTTCATTCGTCACGCCGCGATGACATTCTTCAAGTTCAAATTTCATAGGACTATCCTTTGCCGCCTTCCTGAACTTTCCGGGGATCGAACGCGTCGCGCACGGCCTCGCCCGTGAAAATCAAAAGCGTCAGCATCAACGCCAGAACGCAAAACGCGCTGATGCCGAGCCACGGCGCCTGCAAATTATTTTTTCCCTGATTGAGAAGTTCTCCGAGCGAGGGCGATCCGGGCGGCAAGCCGAAGCCGAGAAAATCCAAAGCCGTCAATGTCGTGATCGAATGGTTGAGCACGAACGGCAAGAAAGTCAGCGTCGCAACCATTGCGTTCGGCAGAATATGTTTGAACATGATGCGGATATCGCTCGCGCCAAGCGCTTTTGCCGCGCGGACATAATCGAAATTGCGCGCGCGCAGGAATTCGGCGCGCACGACGTAAATCAACGACATCCACGAGAACAAAAGCATCAAAATCAGAAGCCACCAGAAATTCGGTTGCACAAGGCTCGCCATGATAATCAGCAAATACAAAACAGGCATCCCGCCCCAGATTTCGATGAAGCGTTGCATCAGCAAATCCGTCTTGCCGCCGAAATAGCCCTGAACCGCGCCCGCCGCGATGCCGATGACGGAAGACAAAACCGTCAGCGTCAATCCGAACAAGACCGAAATGCGAAAACCGTAAATAATGCGCGCCAAAACGTCGCGCCCCTGATCGTCCGTACCGAGCCAGTTCTGCTTTGAGGGAGGCGACGGCGCGGGTTGTTCGAGATCGTAATTGATCGTGCCGTAGGAATAGGGAATGAGCGGCCAGATCATCCAGCCTTTCGCTTCGATCAGTTTTTTCACGTAAGGGTCGCGGTAACGCGCCTCGGTTTCAAATTGTCCGCCGAATTTTGTTTCGGGGTAGGAGATAAAAACCGGCGCGTAATAATGCCCGTCGAATTTGATCAAAAGAGGATTGTCGTTGGAAATAAATTCCGCGCACAAGGCCAACCCGAAAAGCGCCAGAAATATCCATAAAGACCAAAACCCGCGCTTATTGGCCCTGAAATTGGCCCAGCGACGGCGGTTGAGAGGAGTCCATGTGCGGGGAAGAAGAGACATCGATTTTACTTAACATTCGGGAGCCGATTTGTACACGCCTCAATCCTTCTCGAACAAATCCGCCAATTGTTCCGTCATCACGGGCGCGAGTTGTTCGGTATCGGTGATCGTCACGGCGCGGCGATACATGCGCGTGACATCGTGCCCGATGCCGATGGCGGCAAGTTCGATGTCCGTATGCTCCTCGATCCAGCTTATGACGGCGCGCAAATGCTGCTCCAGATAATTGCCCGGATTGACCGAAAGCGTGGAATCGTCCACAGGCGCGCCGTCGGAAAGAACCATAAGGATTTTGCGCTGCTCCGGCCTTGAGAGCAACCGCGCGGCGGCCCATAAAAGCGCCTCGCCGTCGATATTTTCCTTCAGCAATCCTTCGCGCAGCATCAGACCGAGATTTTTCTTCGCATGCCGCCACGGTTGATCGGCGCTTTTATAAATAATGTGGCGCAGATCGTTGAGGCGTCCGGGCAGGGGCGGTTTACCGGCTTTAACCCATGCTTCGCGCGATTGCCCGCCTTTCCACGCGCGCGTCGTGAAGCCGAGAATTTCGATCTTCACGCCGCATCTCTCCAAAGTCCGCGCAAGGATGTCGGCGCTCATCGCGGCGAGCGTGATCGGCCTTCCGCGCATCGAGCCGGAATTGTCCAAAAGCAGCGTCACGAGCGTATCGCGGAAATCGGCTTGCTTCTCGCGCTTGTAAGACAGGGGATGCGAAGGCGAGACAACCACGCGCGCCAGCCGCGCCGCGTCGAGCAAGCCTTCTTCGAGATCGAACTCCCAATGCCGCATTTGTTGAGCCATAAGCCTGCGTTGCAATCGGTTGGCCAATCGCGTCACGAGCGATTGCATCGAACTGACTTGCCGGTCGAGCAGCAGGCGCAGGCGCGACAATTCGTCGGCGTGGCATAAATCCGAAGCCTCGACCGTTTCGTCGAATTGCGTCGTAAAGGCGCGGTAGGTCGTCACGCGCGCGCCAAGGTCTTCTTCCGTGCGCGCGCCAACGTCTTCGGCGGGGGAACTGCCGTCGCCGCCTGTTTTTTTGCTATCCGATGCGTCGTCTTCCGCGATTTTATCGTCCCGGTCGCCGTCGTTTTGATCCGCGACGCTTCGGGTTTCTTTTTGGCGTTCCTCTTGGCGTTCTTCGTCGCCTTTGTCCGATTCGTAATCGGCTTTGTTTTTTGCGTTTTCATTGCGTTTGTCGTCGTCCCCGATATCTTTATCGAGGTTGGCGATGAGGCGTAAGGCCTCGGTCGCAAAGGCTTTTTGATCGCCCAGCGACGCGGCCAATTTCGGCCAATGCTTGGCCCCGCGTTCCTCGATAAACGAACGCCAGAAAGAAACGACTTGCGCGGCGTCATGAGGTAAAGCCAGATGCGTGAATTTTTCCCAAGCCAAAAGATGCAACGCTTGAGCTAAAGCCGGTTTTTGCTGCAAATCGGCAAAGGCGCTTATTTTGCGGCTGCTCTCTTCTTCCATCATCGCCAAAAGATTGGATGCAACTCCTTTGAGATCGCGCGCGCCCAAAGCTTCGCATCGCGCCTGTTCTAAAACATCGAAAGCGTCGCGCGCCTCGTCCCAATTTTTTCCCTTTGACGGAGCTTTGGCCTGATGCGTCCGCGCGTTGTGGTAGCGCAAACGCAACGCTGCGGCATCGGCGACCCCGCGCTCGAAAGCGCGGTCTCCTTCCGACATTTTCGGCGGGGGTTCCGGCAGGGTGAGGCGCTGATCGTTAACTTGCGCGGGAGCGTTCGTAAAGCCGATTTCAAGCACGGCTCTGCGCCCTATGGCCTTGATAGCTATAGCGGTTGCGCGTTTGAAATCGTCGGTAGACAAAGCAATCATCATACCACTATGGGATAGCTTGACTCCGCTTTCAATAGGTCTACGATTCTGCGCCTTCCAACGGATATTTGAGAAAGGACGACGTATGCTTGAAGCCCTCGGTTATGCTGCGCCCGCAGCCAAGGCGCCGCTGGCTTTTCACAAGTTCCAACGCCGCGAACCGCGAGATTACGATATCGTCATCGACATCAAATACTGTGGCATTTGCCATTCCGATATCCACCAAGTTCGCGACGAATGGGGCGGGGCGATGTTCCCGATGGTTCCCGGGCATGAAGTCGTCGGCGTTGTTTCAGGCAAAGGCGCAAAAGTTAAGAAATTCAAGGTCGGCGATAAGGTTGGCGTCGGCTGCATGGTCGATTCCTGCCGTGTGTGCGCGTGCTGCAAAAAGGGATTGGAGCAGTTTTGTTGCGATGGGCCGTCTTTCACCTACAATAGCCTCGAGCGCGACAAAAAAACGCCGACGATGGGCGGTTATTCCAATGTCATGACCGTCGATGAAAATTATGCCTTGAGAATCCCGAAAAACTTGCCTTTGGACGCTACGGCGCCCTTGCTATGCGCGGGCATTACGCTTTATTCGCCGCTCAAGCACTGGAAGGCGGGACGCGGCAAGAAAGTCGCGATTATAGGCTTGGGCGGCTTGGGCCATATGGGTGTCAAGATCGCAAAGGCGATGGGCGCGGAAGTCACGATTCTCAGCCACTCGTCGAAAAAGGAAGCCGATGGCAAGCGTTTAGGCGCGGATCGTTTCTACGCAACGTCCGATCCTCAAACGTTCGAGAAGCTGCGAGGCTTTTTCGACCTCATTATCAACACCGTATCGATGGATATCGATTGGAACGCGTATCTTCAATTGCTGGCCGTTGACGGATCGATGGTTTTGCTTGGCGTTCCGGAAAAGCAGGTTCCGATCGGCGCGTTTTCGCTGATTAACGGGCGGCGAAGCTTGTCCGGATCGATGATCGGCGGCATCGAGGAAACACAGGAAATGCTTGATTTTTGCGGCAAAAAGAACATCGTCAGCGATATCGAACTGATCTCCGTCACATACGTCAACGAAGCTTACGAACGTGTTTTGAAAAGCGATGTGCGGTATCGCTTTGTTATCGACATGAAAACATTGAAGGCAGGGTAAATTTTAGGGAAGGAAAGTTTATGATCGGCATCATTCTCGTCACTCACGAAAATATCGGAACCGAGCTTCTTCGGGCGGTCGATTCGATTGTCGGCCCGCAGGAACAGGTTCAGGCGATCACGATCGGCCCGCACGACGATATGAGCTCGTGCCGCGACCAGATTTTCTCGGCGATCAAAGCCGTCAATAAGGGCGACGGGGTGATTTTGCTGGTCGATATGTTCGGGGGAACGCCCAGCAATCTGGCGATCGCATCGATGCCTTTGGGCCATGCCGTCGTTCTGGCGGGCGTCAATTTGCCGATGCTCATTAAGTTGGCTTCGGTTCGCTCCTCGATGCCGCTTCTCGACGCCGCGCGCGAGGCCGAAAGCGCGGGACGCAAATACATTCAGCTTGTTTCCGAGAATCTTGCGCCAGGGCAGATGGTATGAGCGAAGAGGAAGAATTGTGCGTTCTGGCGACGATTGCCAATAAACGAGGCCTTCATGCGCGCGCGGCGGCGAAATTCGTCAAGCTTGTCGAGACTTTTTCTTCCGACATCGAAGTCGTCAAAGACGATATGCGCGTGTCCGGGAGGTCGATCATGGGATTGATGATGCTGGCGGCGACGGAAGGCTCGACCATCCGCCTTTGCGGGCGCGGCGTCGATGCGGCGACGGCCCTGCAAACTTTAGCCGATTTCGTGAAACGGAAATTCGATGAAGAATGACACCCCACGCAAGATTGCAGGCTTAGGCGTCGCGCCGGGCATCGCCATCGGACCCGCGTTTATTATCGAGCAATGCGGCGTTCCGGTATCGGAATACGAGATATCCCCCGCGCAGGTCGAAAAGGAAGTCGGGCGATTGCGCGACGCGATCGTCAAGGTGCAAAAGCATTTAGCCCAATTGCGGCAAAAGGCGGAGACCCTGCCCGTAGGGGCGGAAGATATGACGCTTTTGCTCGATGCCTATAAAGGCATGTTGTCGGGATCGCGGCTTGTGCGCGGCGTCGAAGAAATTATCGGCAAACAGCACGTTAATGCCGAAGCCGCCATTCAACGGCAAATCAACGCGCTTAAGGCCGATTTTGCCGCAATGAACGATCCGTATCTTGCCTCGCGCGCCGACGACGTCGGCGAAGTCGGGACGCGGTTGCTCAGAAGCCTGTTGCAGCAGAATTATAATCCGTTCGCCGAAGCGCCCGAAGGATGCGTCGTTTTGGCCGAAGAGATCACGCCCGCCGACGCCGCGCTCATGGATCCCGGCCGCGTCATCGGTTTTGCCACCGTTCTGGGCGGGGCCGAAGGACATGCGGCGATTATAGCCCGCGCTTTGGGACTTCCGGCCATTTCCGGCGTCGGCGCTCTCACCCACGGGATCAAGACGGGCGACACGATCATTATTGACGGATACAAAGGCGAAATCGTCGTGCATCCCGATGCCGAGACGGTGCAGCATTACCGTCAGGAAATGGAGCAAAAGAAGCAGGAAGACAAACGCCTGAAAGCCCTGCGCAACGTCCCCGCGCGGACGCTCGACGGCAAATTGATATCTTTGCAGGCCAATATGGAATTGCCCCGCGATCTCGATGCGGTGAGCGCTTCGGGAGCTGCGGGCGTCGGCCTTTTACGCACCGAGTTCCTGTTTATGAACCGATCCACGTTGCCCGACGAGGAAGAGCAGTATCAAAATTTACGCACTATCGTCGAAAAGCTGAACGGGCTGCCATTGACGGTGCGTACGCTGGACGTGGGCGGAGAAAAACTGGCCTCGGCACTGGGCGGGACGGCCGAGGGAAGCGTCAATCCCGCGCTTGGATTGCGCGCCATTCGCTTGGGGCTCAAAGAGCCGAAATTGCTCGACGCCCAGCTTTCGGCGATCCTGCGCGCGAGCATGCACGGGCCGGTGCGGATTTTGATACCGATGATCTCCACCGTCGCGCAAATGGTCGAGGTGCGCGCGCGTATCCTGCAAATCGAGCGGCGCTTGCATCGCCGCGGCATCAAGCTTCAAGGCTTGCCCCCTTTAGGCGCGATGATCGAAATTCCGTCGGCGGCCTTGGTGGCGGATTCTTTGGCCAAAGTGTGCGACTTTTTCTCCATCGGCAGCAACGATCTCACGCAGTACACGCTTGCAATCGATCGCGGCGACGATAGCGTCGCCGATTTGTACGATCCGTTTCATCCGGCCGTGCTGCGCCTGATCCAGTTTACGGTGGCGGCTGCTTGGCGCGCCGACATTCCTGTCGCTCTGTGCGGCGAAATCGCGGGCGACGCGCGCGCGACGACTTTGCTGTTGGGGTTGGGATTGCGCGAACTGTCAATGGCGCCCCTCAGGCTCCCTGCGGTGAAGAACGAAATCGTACAGACTTCGTTGCCTCAGGCGACCGAACTGGCGGAAAAGATCATGAGCAAAACGGATCAGGCCGAAATCCTGGACCTTTTGCAAAAGAAGATTGTAAGCGGGAAAAAAGCTTAGGCGGCCAGAAGTTCCGCAATAACGCCGGACAGGAACATTTCCAGATGTTCGCGGCGCGCAACTTCAGCCTCGGCTTCGGCCTTTTCGGCAGCCGCTTCGGCTTGCTTCATCGCAACATATTTTACGAAATCGATAACCATGAATGCTCTCCGCTATTGTTAGCAGAAAGTATACCCTATTTTTCATGGTTAATAAAGCATGAAAACAAAAAGCGGGAGAAAGAGTTGGGAAAGACAGCTTAAACTCCTTCAAAAAGGAAATTTTATCTCATTGAAATCATTTTGTAATTTTGATGCCCGCGCAGGCTTATGGTTAAGTCACACAGTCGGGCGAAAAAGGCTTTTCGCATGCGCAGCAAGCACGAGACTCGCTTGTTTTCGCCAATTTTTGTTTGCGCCGCAACAGGATTTAACCCCGCGATTTTACCATATCAATGCCTTTTCGCGTCCTATTTTTTCCCCGAAACCTCCTGCTTTTTAACAGGACTATTTTGGAATTATTCCCTTAACGAGCCCGCGCAAGGCATTTCCGAGGCAGACAACTTCCGCATTTTCGAGATCGGGGGGGTGGAGCGTGCGCTCTTCCGCCTCGCCGGATTCCAGAAGGAAAGAGCGAAGCGTTCCGGGCAAAAGCCCGCTTGAGAGAGGGGGAGTCAGCCACGGCTCGCCCTTTCGTAGCCTGATAAAAAGGTTGGTATAACTGCCCTGTGTAAGTTCGCCGCGTTCGTTCAGAAACAGAATTTCATCACACGCTGTTTTTCGCTGCATATCGGCAAAGGCTTCATCGAAAAGCGCCCGCCGCGTAGTTTTGTGCAAGAGAAGCGGGTTGCGGCTATCCACAGATTGATCCGCCAAAACGAAACTCAACGGTTTCCCGATTAGCTCGGAGGGAAAGGCGGATTGAATCGTTTCCCATTCGCCCGTTTTCGAAAGAAGCAATTTGACTCGTAGATAATCCGTTTTTGTTCCGGCAACGGCGTTGTTCAACGCGTTGCTGGCGGCGGATTCGTCAAAAAGAAATCCCAAAGCATGAGCCGAAACGCGCATGCGGCCCAAATGCTGCTTCAAAAGATAAAAACCGTTGTCAGAGGCGTAGCGCAGCGTTTCGAAAAGCCGGAAATCCCGCTCATCGTCATTCAAAAAAGCGCTTTTAAGAAGGCATTCTTCATATTCCGTATCGAGCGCGGAATCCTGCACGATGCCGCCGCCGATGCCCATGGAACAATGAACGGCGTTTCCTGAAGGACGGGCGAAAAGAGTGCGGATGGCGACGTTAAAGAGGGCCTTATCATGCGGAAAAAACGCGCCGATCACGCCTGTATAGACGCCACGCGGCCCACGTTCCAATTCCCGCCCTATTTCAACGGCGCGTATTTTGGGAGCGCCCGTTATGGATCCCGGGGGGAACAATGCGCGAAGCAAAACAGCGGGGGTTGCGTCTCCAGCTCGTTTTGCTTTAACGACAGACACCATTTGGTGAAGCGTTGGATAGCTTTCTACATGAAAAAGGGTTGGAACCGAGACACTTCCGGGTTTTGCTATGCGACCCAGATCGTTGCGCATCAAATCGACGATCATCAAATTTTCGGCTTGAGATTTCTCGTCGCGCGCCAAAGACTGCGCCGCAAATTGGTCGGCTTCGGGAGAGGCCTCGCGCGAAGCGGTTCCTTTCATAGGCCGCGTTTCGATGTCTTCCCCGTCGCAACGGAAAAACAATTCGGGCGACAGGGAAAAAATTTTGAAATCTTCGGTTTCGATGAACGCACCGTGCGCCACGGGCTGGCGTCGGCGCAAATCGCGATAAAAAGCGAAGGGATCGCCAAGTAAATCGGATTCCCTGCCGAAGGTCAGGTTCAACTGATAGATGTCTCCGGCGGCGATGTACTCTTTAAGGCGGCGAAAGGCCTTCGCGTACGTTTCTTTGTCCCATGTGTATCGGGACGCGGTAAGCGCATAATCCCCATGCGTCCGGGCTTTGAGCCAAGCCGCAGCTTCGGCGCGGGCCATTTGCCGATAGCTTGAAAAAAGGCCGAACCATATCAACGGAACCTTCCGCCGTTCGGGAAGAAGCGGCTTCAATCGCGGTTCCAAGGCATACCCGGCCTCATAGGAAAGAAATCCCGCTGCGCAATATCCGTCGGCAAGCGCGACGTCAAGATCGGCTAAAACGGAATCCACATCTTCGACCCGCTCGGCTTGCAGAATGCGAGAGGGCTTCTCGAAAAGATACGAAGGCGTTTCATCATCCAAATTGTTATCGAGCAAGACGAAGGGAGAGGTCGCGGTCATCTGCAAAGCTCCGCAAAATTTTTCAGCAAATCGAGACCGTATTGGGAGGCGATGCTTTCAGGGTGGAATTGAACACCGTAGAGTGGTTTCGAATTATGCCGCAAGCCCATGATCAATCCGTCCTTATTTTCGGCGGTTACGTACAAGGTTTCCGGCAATGAGGCTTTGTCCACGATCAGAGAATGGTAGCGCGTCGCCATAAAGGGGGAGGGCAAATTTTTGAACACGCCTTCGCTACGATGAAAAATTGCATCAATCTTTCCATGCACCGGAACTGGTGCGCGAATGACTTGTCCTCCGAAAACCTGTCCTAAAACCTGATGCCCGAGGCATACGCCCAGAACCGGAACATTTTTCTGGGCGGCCAAGCGAAGAACATCCGGGCAAATGCCCGATTCATTCGGCGTGCACGGCCCTGGCGATAAAATGATTCCCTGCGTGCCTTGTTCTAAAGCTTCCGCCGCGGATAGCGCGTCGTTGCGCACGACGTTCACGCTGACGCCGATTTCGCATAAATAATGATAAAGATTGTAGGTGAAAGAATCGTAATTATCGATCAGAAGAAAAGTCATGCGCCTTGGCCGGAACCTTTCGCGGCTAGGTTAACAGAGGTTTTCCAGCTAAACAAAGTTTTCCGGATTTACAAGATTTGCGCGCTAAATCAGGTTAGTTCCTATTGCTTGCGGCTTGTTCTTATAATGGAACCAGCCCGCCTTCGCCAAATGGCTTCGGCGCGGCACTTTTTACGCTCTGCGCAAAAAGTGGTGGGCGCAACAGGGATTGAACCTGTGACCCCTACCATGTCAAAGTC
>Ga0181520_10000633_pt1 | contig 76000 bp, 57 predicted proteins | sample PEATcosm2014_Bin_29_FD_132451 | JGI IMG/M metagenome (GOLD analysis project Ga0181520, IMG submission 132451) | Peatland microbial communities from MTU Mesocosm Facility, Houghton, MI, USA - PEATcosm2014_Bin02_30_metaG | ecosystem: Environmental > Terrestrial > Soil > Wetlands > Peat | place... | reverse complement strand
TTGTTGAAGTAGTCGCTTGCGCTGCCGTGGATTCTTTCGCCGCCGCCCTTGGTGGTGATGCCCATCTGCATGGGACTGGCGCGTCCGTAATCCACAGTGTAGGTGTTGACCTGAATGCTGACTTCCTGGACGGAATCCGGATTGGGCTGCAAGTTGAGCACGCCGGGGCGGATGGCGCTGGTAATGTCCAAGCCATCCACAATGAACATATTGGCCATTGCACCCTGGCCATTGGCGCTGGAGTCTGTCTGTTGCTCGGTGGAGAAGTTATCGTTGGAAGATCCGGGAGTGCCGCCGGTCACAAGGCCGAGGCCAGTTACGCCCGGCGCCATGGTAATAAGGGTGGTTAAGTCGCGGGCCGCAAGAGGCATGCTGTCAACCGAATGCTGTTCGAGCGTCATCTCGTTGCGGGTTTCGGCAGTATCCAGAACGGGCGGTTCGCCGGTGACCGCGACGGTGATGTTCGCCGAGGCAATGGAAAGCGTGACCGGAATTGCCATTGTCTGGTCGGTTGTGAGAGTCAGAGCCACAGTGGTCTTCGAGAAACCTGCGGCTTGCGCCTCGAGCTGATAGGCACCTGGCGCGAGGCTGATGAAACGATAGCCGCCGGTTGCGTCCGATACCGTAGCGAGATTCTGGCCGGTGCTTGCATTGATGAGGTGCAGATGCGCCCCGCTTACGCCTGCTCCGCTTTGATCCTGGACCGTTCCTTGAATGTTGGCGCTATATTGCGCAAATCCAGAAAGGGGCAGGAACGCCAAAACGGCAAACAACAGACCGCAAAGGATCGATTGTTTCCCTCCCACATTCCTCTCGCTTGACACCCGGCGAAGCGCCGGGATGTTGAATCTGAACAGATTGCTCACTGTCTCCTCCTAGTGCTGAACGGCTGGAAGCATCTCGGCTAACACGACAAAGTGTTGTCCGTGAGCCTTGATAGCGTGACCGCAATTTAGGAAATCGTTTTCCCGCCTAGCCATATCCGTCCCTTTGAGCTAACTCCCTCCGAATTCACCTCGGTCATCCCGGGGAAACTTCAGTTATGAATGGAACCCCGCTCGAAGGACATGCGAATACTAGCGTGGCCATATCAAGGTTGAACATGGTACAGGTGTACCATATTCTGAAGTGCAGCTCCCAAGCTGTTCCTGAAGGTTTTCGGCGCGTGATACGTTTCAGCAAGCTTGTGAAAAAATTAGGGTTAACGAGGCGGATGCTGATTAGGCTCCTGCTGACGCTTGGTGGGGCAACGGCAGCGCTTGGGGTGTGGTCGGGGACATTGCTTTTTCACCGGCCGGCTCAGCCTACCATTGCAGTGATCCCGCGAACCTGTGGCACGTGGCTCTGGGAGGCCGAACATACGGGAGTAGAGCGGACGGCGCGGGGCTATGGGTTATACGTTTACTGGAACGCCCCCATGCGCGAGGATGACGTGCAGGGCCAAATCGATATCCTGACCCGCGCCATAGGACGCCGGGTCAAAGGCATCATTGTTTCTCCCGTCGAAGCATTGCCTTTGCGGACTCCAATTCACGACGCTCTCGACAAGGGCATTCCTGTGGTCGTGGTCGGGACAGACCTTGGACTCGCGCCGAATGAGCACTTGGCTTATGTATTGAACGACGAGCGCGCCGGAAGCCAGATGGCCGCGCGACGCATCGCTGCTCTTCTTCATGGCCGGGGCTCGGTGGCGATTCTGGGAATCGGCAAACAACTCACCAGCACCGCCGACCGCGCTCGGTATCTGGAGACGACACTCGCCGACGAGTCGCCCGGAATCCATGTCGTGTTTCGCAGCCTCGCGCTGCCAACCGTCTCGCAGGAGCAACAGGGAGCCGAGAAGCTGCTCCTCGATGGACCGCACGTAGACGCTATTCTTGCCTTGACCGAAGCCTCCACCCGCGGCGCCTTCTACGCCCTCACCGAATTCAAGCAGACTCACACCAAGCCCCTGGTCGGATTCGACCAGAACATCCTGGTGCCCATCCGTACCGGTGAAATAGACTCGGTGGTTATCCAGAACACCTATCAGATGGGTCGCGAAGCGACAAAGCTTATGGCCGAAGAGATCCACGGAGGGGCTACACGGCAATTTGTGATCGTGCAGCCGGAATTGGTTACACGTGAGAACATCGATTCCGATGCCGTGAAGGAAACTCTCGATCTGGCCTGGTTCAAGAAGTAAGGTCGTGCTTTTGATGCGCATTCGTAACGCAAGATGGCTCTTCTGGCCGGGGATTTCCGTGCTCGCCCTGCTCGCGCTGGGAGCCGCGTCCAGATTGGCGCTCCTCGAATGGGCAAACCAGAAGCCCTTCTTCCACGACGATTTCAACCGCGGCCCGAACAGTCACGCATACCAGGGAGGCTGGCGGGCCTACGGCGGCACATGGCAGGTGGTCAACGGCACCATGCGCAACATCGCCGATGACCGCGGCGCCAAGTTGATGAATGGCAACACCCACTGGCATAACTACATGGTGGAGGCCGACATTCAACTGCTCAGCGAAACAGGCGACGCGGGATTTGTGATTCGCGCCACCCAGGAAGAAGTCGGCGTCGACTCCTATCACGGATACTTTGCCGGCCTGCGCGACCGCGACGATACCCTCACCCTGGGCCGGGCGGATTTCGGCTGGCACGAGTTCCGCGCAAATCCCGTACATCCCGGCGTCTACCCCGGCGTGTGGTACCACTTGAAGGTCATCGCGTTTGAATGCACACTTGCAGCCAGCGCCACCACCGACACGGGCGAAACAACCATCGCCTCCGTTTACGATCCGCAGTGCATCGAGAAAGGCAGATTTGGCCTGCAATCCTATTCAACTGGCGCAGTCTGGCGCAATGTCGAACTGCGGCCTGCGACGGAGAAGGATTTGCTCGCACTCCTGGGAGGCCAGGTCCCCACCGCGCCCGATCCACTCCCCTCCGTCCCTGAAATCACCAACGCGGAAGCCTATCAGCGCGACACCGCACCGATGCAGCGGGAATTCCTGGACCACCAGGCCGACCTGCACGCATTGTCCATCGCAAGTCTCAGGCTGCTGGCCCCCAATCAGCCCTCTCACGTGACGATCCATGGCGTCGTCACGCTGGTCTCGCCCGTTCTCTATGTGCAGGACTCCTCGGGTGGGATTGCCATTCCGCAGGCGCATACCGTAAAGCCCGTTCAGATTGGCGATGCCGTGGAAGCGACCGGCGATGCGGAGTTGCACGACTTCAGTTCCGCGCTTCGCAATGCAAGCGTGAGGCTGCTTTGGTCGCACACGCCGGTGCCGCCGGTCGCCGTCACCGCTTCGCAAGCTGCCACGGGCGCATTCGACGCCCAGTTTGTTGAGACCGAGGGAAGGTTGGTCTCCGAGCAGCACACAAGCGGAAATTCGGCGGTCCTCAAGTTGCTTGAGGGCAGTCAATCTTTTGTGGCGATTGCAGAGAGTCCGAGCCCGGCGGAGTCGCCGCACGGCTTCAAAATCGGAAGCCGCTTGCGCCTTCGCGGCATCTGCGTCACCGACCAGCTGTTTACGCAAAACGAGATTCCCTTCGCCCTGCTCATGCGCTCCGTGGAAGACGCCCAGATGGTGGAGTCTCCGCCATGGTGGAATGCGCAGCATGTCATCGAGTTGATCGTTGCAATTCTCACCTTGTCCTTCGGCCTGCAAATGGCCTATATGTCCGTCAAACGCTCGCGGTTGCACGCGGTCATCGAAGAGCGTGAGCGGCTGGCGCTGGAAATGCACGATACGCTGGCGCAGAGTTTTGCCGGATTGGGGTTCCAACTGGAAGCCCTTTGCGGCGAGGCGGCGCCGGGGAGCGCAATGCGAACGCAACTGGAATCAACCGTGTCCATGGTGCGATTTGGACACATGGAAGCGCGCCGAAATATTGCCGCCATGCGCCCCGGCAATCTTGAGCAGGCAGGCCTGGCAACCGCCCTGGAACAGGCGGCGCACACCATTGTGCAAGGCGGCGCCATCGCTATCTCCATGTCAGTGCGGGGGGAAATGAAACAGATTCCTCTGCGCATCGGCGACACCCTGTTTCGCATTGGACAGGAAGCGATCGCCAACGCGGTGCGCCATGCGCAGCCGCGGGCCATCCATCTGCGTTTGATTTACGGGAGACGATCGGTGAAGCTTACGGTGCGGGACGACGGCCATGGCTTCTCGACCAGCGGGGAAGGTGCTGGATTCGGCATTCGCGGCATGAAGCGGCGCGCGGACGGCATCGGTGCAATTCTTCGCATTCGCAGTTCCCCTGGACACGGAACCTCTGTTGCGGTCCGGGCCAAGTTGCAGCAAACGATGATCTCGTCCTGGTGGTCGCATGCGGCGCGCAAGGGACTTTTGAGGCGGTGGTGGAATGGAAAAGCATAATCTGCAGAATCAAATTCGCATCCTGATTGTCGACGATCACCCGATCGTGCGTGCCGGACTGGCGACGCTTCTTGGCAAGGAAAGCGGCATTCGACTGGAGGGCGGAGTGGATGGCGCCATGGAGGCGCTGGCATTTCTCAGAAGGCATCCAGTGGATATTGTGCTGCTGGATTTACGCATGCCGGGAACCAGCGGGCTGGATGTGCTGCCTGCGATTCTGGCCCTTGACTTTCCGCCAAAAGTGCTGATCCTCTCCAGTTTCGACTATGAAGAGGAGATCTATCGAGTCGCCAAGGCGGGAGCTCGAGGATACCTGCTGAAGGATTCGACCCGTGCGCAGATTGTGGAAGCAATCAACGCTGTCGCCAACGGACAATTGCATTTTCCCAAAGGGATTGCAGCACGCATCGCAGACCGGGAGGGTCGCGCCGGACTGAGTCCGCGTGAGCAGGACGTTTTGATCATGATCTCCAAGGGGCTAACCAACAAAGAGATTGCTCACGCGCTGCTCATCAGCCAGTTCACGGTGCGCAACCACATCAACCACATCCTGGAAAAACTGGGAGCAAGCGACCGGACAGAAGCGGTTTCCATTGCCATGCAGCAAGGCGTCATCACCATGGCCTGACGGTTGAATCTCCAACTTCCGCTTCAACCCAACCTTCCGGGTGGATCGAAATTTTACTTGCCCGAGTAAACCGCTATGCTGCCGGATAAGTCGGCTTGTTGCCGAGGTGACAGGTGAGGGCAGGCGGCAGATGAAGCTAATCTCAGTGAACACCGGGCTTCTCCGCGAAGTGACGTGGCACGAGAGGAGCGTGACTACGGGAATCTTCAAGCAACCGGTTTACGGCCGCGTGGCTTTGCGCAAGCTTAATTTGGACGGCGACCGGCAAGCCGATCTCAGCGTTCATGGCGGAGAGTGGAAAGCCGTTTACTGTTACCCACTGGTGCACTACGATTACTCGAAAAGCGAGTTGCCAGGCCGGGAGTTGCCGTTGGTGATGTTTGCAGAGAACTTCACACACGATGGAGTGGTGGAGGAGTCGGTTCATCTTGGCGATCGATTTGCCGTCGGATCGTTGGAAGTCATCCTAACCCGGCCCCAACTGCCATGCCACAAACTTGGCATCAGATTTGAATCCGACGACATGGTGAAGCGATTCTTCTTCAGTGGCAGAACGGGTTTCTCCCTTGCCGTGACTCGAGAGCGAGAGAACGCCATCAACGGAGATAGGCGGCATCATACGTGTAAGTGTGCCCATCTGGATTGATCAGCGTGAGCGTATGCATGCTGCTGACATCGGGAGGGCTCGACACCTGAAGGTGCTGGGAATCCGTAAACTGCACAGAGACCGGGGAGCCATCCACGGTTATCGCCGTTCCAGAAACGAAGCCTGTTCCGGCGATCGTCCACGCGCCACCGGATGTGGCGATGCTGCCGACTGCGAGTGGAAGGGTATCCATTTGTATGACAGTCAGGCCATTCCCGGTAACGACAAAAACCTGATCTCCGGTCTCGTTGACGAGAATCGATCCATTGAAAATGTCCTGCGAGGGAGAAGGGAGTACGATATCCTCCCGGAATTCTCCGGTGTGGGAGTCAAACAGTGCGATGTGGTTCACCAGCGGCAGATAAACGAGAGCGCCGGTGCTGTCGATGGCTATCCCATGGACGATCTGCAGGTCCGTGGCTAACTCGCCGGTCTGGTAATCCAGAAGGCTCGCAGTACTGACTTCCTGCATGGCCAGGTTGAACGCGGGTGCCAGGCCGCCACTGCCGCTGGATCCGCTGTTGCCGCTACCTGCGGCTACGGAGGCATTTGCGCCGCAACTCTCAGGCCCCTGCAATCCAGGTCCCGACGTCATGGCGCCGGTTGTGCTGTTATAGAGGCTGAGCGCGATGTAAAGTCCTGAGAAGCACACCTGAGATCCGTCTGGGCTGGCCGCCAGATAAGGCGACTCGGGCGAGACGAGAAGCGGGCTGAACGACGCGGCCGTCTTGGACTGCAAATCGAGCAGCCAGACCGAAGGCTCGGGCCCGTTTGAATCGGCCGGGATCGTGCGGACCTGCCGGCGGGTCACGGCCGTGCCGTTCTTCATGGCAGCCCAGGATATCGAGGCTGGCTCGCCACCGGCCGCCACAAATACCTGGCCGTTGTTGGTGGCTGCAAGTTGATTCGGGCCCTGTCCCCAGGCATTGGGAGGCGATCCGACCACAATCGCAACTGCTGAGGACGGCGTATCGGGATTGATCAGAGCGGCCGATCCGTCGAGCCAGTTGCCGGCCATGAGCCACTTCCCGTCAGGTGTAATGGCGACGCCGCCAAGTTGCGTCACCTCGTTCAATGTAGGTACCTGAATGGTAGAAAGGAATGCCTGGCTAGCGAGTGAGATGACATCAATGTGGCCTGTGACCGCGATGTATATCTGCTTGCGCGTTGCATCGTAGGCCATCGAATAGGGCGTTCCGTCCAGCGCATACGAGTGCATATCGACAGCGTGATAGGACGTGTGCCGTGTACTGCAGTATCTGCGCTCGGTCAACAATGCCCGCAATCCACAGCAACCGGCCCTAACTTCGAGTCAGTGATCCGCACATTGGAAGGCAGGCTGGCAGGCCGTGAGCGAGGCCGCCAAGCGTGCCGGCATCACCAAGCACGTATCTCCTCACAGCTTGAGGCATTGTTTCGCGACTCATATGCTGGAAGCCGGTGCCGACCTGCGCACCATCCAGGTTCTTCTCGGCCATGCCAAGCTCGCTCACACCACGGTTTACCTGCATTTGTCCCGGCGCCATCTGCAGGCGATTCCGAGCCCACTGGAATCGATCGAAGTGTCCAGCCCTGACGAGGCGGGTGGCCCAGGTGCCTCGCTTTTGGGCACCTGGGAGAGCACAGACCTCTGCCTGGGAAAGCTCATAAGCTTCATTCCTCGCAGATTACTCCCCGAGAGTCGCCAAGTGTCATGAAATCTGCCAGATGCATTCAGCGCCACAGGGTGGCCTGGCACTACCGCGTTTTTCAGGATCTATCGGAATTTAGGCTCTGGCCTGTTGAGGCCGGCGGAATCCCCGGTCCCCAAGTGCGAGGGACCGGGGGTACCCTCATCTGTGGTTTACAGAGCTTGCAGGACCGGGGCCACCCGCCCCGCTCATCGCGGTGAGACTGCGATGAACGGGGCACAGTTCAGATACCCTCATGAGTGGGCCACCTGCCATAGCTCATTGTGGCCTGAGAATCAATTGAAGACGCCACACAAATGCCAGACCCCCGGCGGATCAGCAGGGGGTTGCAACCATGTGCAAAGGTGTAAATGTCGGAGCTTTCCACTATCTATATAATTGATTTCCGCGACAACGAATCCGAACTCTTGCGCATTCTTCAGCTTGTTTATATCTTCTTGGGTCACGTGTCTGATTGGCCGCGGATAGGTTGAAGAAGTTTGCGGTTGGTCAGGAGCAAATGCGGTAACAAATAGAGCCTGACCCGGGCCCATTGTCAACTGAGACTGCGGCTGAACCTTCCGCCAGTTGTCACAGAACTGTTTGAATTCTGCGATCACTCGCTGTTCCGTTTCCACACTGTCGTCAGGTTCCACAAAAAGAGACTGACATTGCGATTTTACCATTACTGCATTTGGCCCATTATTCTTGAAATCAATGTTAAATCCGAGTAAGTCTCCAACCTGCAAATGAGCGTCTCCGCCGAGTTTGACGCGGCCAAATGAGGGCATACCAGACCAAGTGATATAGGTGTTTGCTGGAGCAGGAGCAGCTGCCGGTTTAGGGGGTTCTGTCACTGTCCACGCCTCCTTGAGACCCTTCAATTGGGCATTAACCCAATCAGTAGGCAAAGGCTCAGTCCCCTCTATGATTCCCGCCGAAACAGTGTCGTGCTGAAGGATGTATTGCCCCTGCAGCATTGCCATGATGTTCTCACGTCTCTTCGCTTCAATTTGCTCGGGCGTGAGCACCTTTCCCTGCTCATGTAGGTTTTGAAGCTGTCCAAGAATGGCCCCTTCGACTTTGGCTGTCTTTGCTTTTGACACAGAGTCCTGCGTTACGGAACGATATTGTTGGACGAATGCGAGCACTACCCCGACTGCAAACACACTCCAGAAAATAAGCTTTACTTTCCGCTGTCTTTTCGAATCCGAGATGCTTTCGGCGGCGATATGCCCACCATAAGCAGCCATGGCAAACGGAACAATGGCCAGCAGTATGGTTCCGAGAAGAATATCGATCCACGTATCCGCTTCTGTCCCGGGCGGGTGAATCGCGCTGTGGAAATGCCAAACCACTACAGTGAAGGCAAGAAGGCAAGACACGGAAGCTAGGAGCAACCACCGACTTCGTAAGACGATGCGCAAGTCGACCCAAATGCGAGAGGCACGAACAACAACTGCTTTTCGAACTCGCGTCCCGTTTATGTGCGTCATTTGAGACCCTCGACCAGAAAGGCTCGTGTGGCTGGTTCCCGCATCTAAATCTTCGTCAAAAGAATGGGTGCCCCAGGTCTCAATTTATGAGACCTGGGAAACCTCAAAAGCTTCAGCCAACGCATATTACTCCTGAAAAGTCGCCTTCCCGCAAGTTTTCCCTGGTAACGACGCCAACCCGGGCGATTAACAGGAACTCGTCCCCGACACATTCGGGGTTCGACCGGCTGCCATGACAAAACTTGCGGCGCAATCTTTACATGCGCCGGTTCGTGCCTGGATGGAAGAAGCTGGGGCACGAAAAGCGTCTTGGAGCGTACATCGTCAACAATGCCGATGATCTCGTGATCTGTTGTCGGGGCAGAGCGGAAGAAGCTCTGTCCACGATGCGGGCCATGATGTCGAAGCTGAAACTGACAGTGAACGAAACCAAGACGCGTGTCGCGAAGCTGGCGGAAGAGAAGTTCGACTTTCCGGGCTACTCGTTTGGTCATTGCTACTCGCCGAAGACGGGGCGCGCCTATCTGGGCACGGTTCCGGGTAAGAGGCGAGTTATCCGCATCTGTCAGGCGATCAGCAGCGAAACCGGGCGAAACAGAACCCTACTGGACCCTAAGACGGTGGTGACGAAACTCAATCAAATGATGAACGGTTGGGCCAATTACTTCTGTCTCGGACCGATCAGCAAAGCCTATCAGGCAGTGGACCAACACACCTGTAAGCGGCTGCGTCAGTGGTTGTACGCCAAACACAAGGAGGCAGGATCGGCGCCCCGGAAATACTCCCACGTCATCCTGCACGATAGGTTTGGCCTAGCCCGGCTTACTAAGCGGGCGCGCAACTTTTCGTGGGCGAAATCGTGATGCTTCCTCCGAGAGCTGGATGCGCTCAATGCGCCTGTCCAGTTCGATGAGCGGGATGTGGAAACGGGGCATGGTTTGGATAGTGAGGCACCGGCAAACGAAAGAGCCGGATACAGATAGGCCAAACCTAAACTATCGCGCCACATCTCGACTCTACCCGCTCTCCAAGCGCCAAAATTCATTTGACAGTTTCTCCTGGATGTAGAATACTTCCGACTCGATAGCGGCTTGTCTTCCTCGCAGTGCGAATCCATCGTTCAAGTTCGCCTATCGAAATGGCCCCAGCTTCCGGCTTCAATTCTCTTTGCCGTTTGTGAGCTTGTCGCCTCCCACTCCAGTTGATCTGGATGGTGCGGCCGGCCGGTTGAGTGTTTCATCCTTCCTTAAACACTTGTTGCCTGATTCTCAATTTCTCCTGAGCAGCACAACGTGCGGAACGAGTTACGGCGAGAATGAATTTCTGGCGAGGGGCATTCGCTCAGTCGCCTCCAAATTTCACCCCCCATTTGCCTTTTCGCCGCATTTTCCGCGCTTGCTCACCGAGAGCTATGGGTCTGATAGCGGTCGAGGAGGTTCCTATGGCCACGCTCCAACGTCTCGGCGCCGATGCACTCGCTTCTGAGTTGTCCAAGCTTCCATTGCTGACAGCCGCCACAGCTTCCACCATGGATGCGGTGCGCATTGCAATCGCGCGGGCCATTGCCTCCGGGCAAAGTGCAGACCAGATATCGGCGGACCTCGGCGTTCCGGCAGCGTGGCGGGGCATCGACCTCTCGAAGCCACCAGCAGTCGCCATCGGTGCGCCGGCATCGAAGACCACCTCTCCTGTCCCCGCTTCCGTCACTGCTCCGGCGCCGCAGACGGCGCCCCAGGCCGCGGCTGCGGATTGGATCGCCAAGATCGTTCCTCTTGCTCTGGCCAAGGAGATGGTTACGCGCGTCGCGGTTCTTGACCGTGAACCTACCGCACTGGGCGGGCTTGAAAGACCCGCTTGGGCGCGGGCCCTGAGCCCATCGGCCACCTACGGCCCTATAACGGTGGCCAGCGCCGGCTTCGAGGTCAATCCTACAAAGTGGATTCTGGTTTTCAACTTTACCGAGACGGTTGAGTTTGTCCGCGCAGGCACGGTCTTGTGCGTTGTGCCGCTCAACGTCTTTCACTTCGGGTCGCCGACGCAGGCGAGAATCGTCAGCGGCTCAGCGTGGATTGCGGTCAATCCTTTCGATGCCAGCGCACCCGCCGGAAGCTTCGCCGGCATGACCGTTCAGTCCGGCGAGATTTCCTGCGACCAGCCTCTTTCTCTTGTTTCCGGCGTAATCAACGTTCCGGCCAGCGCCACCATCGACCTGACCCTGGTCCCGGCGCCGTCGCCAGCCGGGCCTTCAGGATTTCCGGCCAAGGTAACCGCACCCGCCAGGGTTGCCATCCGCTTCCCTGCCAGCGGTTCGCCGGCGATCTCCTTCAATCACTGCTCGGCAACCTTGTATGGCGAGTCGATCGTTTGTACCGCGTCGAATCTGCCAACTGCTTATAACGCCGCTCTCCAACTGCTGTATATCCCAGGAGTCTCCTCCGCGGCCACCTTTACGCCGGCGTCCGTTGCGGGCAAGCTGATTACGCTCGACGGTTCTGCCACAGTCGAGAGCGCGGGCTGGGCCGTGAGCGTGAGCGCGTCCACGGCTCCTGCCACGCTGGGCACGGCTGCCAACTCCGGCGATTTCGCCATCGCCTTCGGCGCGGGACTCTCCTCCCAATGGGCCGGCCTCAGCCGCGCTGAATTGGCCGCGGGAGGTTTCCTGATTGCGCAGAACGCGGCTTTGCTGCTCTATCTGATCTCCGGCTCCGCGCCGGGAGTGCTGGTCCAGCAGCGGTTCCAACTCTGGGTGGATCAGGATTCCACCAACAATCTCCGCTGCCAGTTGCTGGCCGCCCGCGCAGCCGGCCAGATTCTGACCTATGCGCTGGCGGGAACGGAGGAGATCCTTGAGTTGGGCGCCGGACTCGACGCCCTGGTCGACCGGCCGGTGCTGGCCAGCGGAGCGCGTGTTCCGGCTCTCTTCCTGGAAGGAATCATCGCGCTCATCCACAATAACGCCGGGAATCGGCTGGAAGCGTACTCGGCGGTGCCCTTTCCCGAGCCGGCCGGACCGAGCGGCGCGCCCGCGGCCTATCCCATGGGTTTGGACAACGCGCTCCTCGAAGTCAGCGAACCTCTGTCGCTCTTGCTTTCAGCCCGGGCCGACGCGCAATTCAACGCCGCCGAGGGCCTGCTCGTGCTGCTCTTCGGCTATCTACTGGTCGAGCTTTATCTGCCCGATCCGTATACCGGGAGCCTGGCTGGATCGGTGGCAGGGCAGCCGCCTTCAACCTTCGCACCGGCTGCGTCCGGCGGCAGCGTCATCGCCGGCTATCTGTTGGCGGAGGTGGGATGGACCACGCCCGCGAACGTCAAGTTGCGCCTGGAAGACACGGCCCATACGCATCCCGCCGCGCCGCCCACAACAGAGGCCAGTTCCACCGCTGTTCCGCCAGTCGAATATCAACTTCGCGAGCCGATTCATTACGAGGCGGCCAAGCCGGGCAGCACTCCCCCTGCAATCGAGCCGGCGCCGGCAAAGGCTGAGATTCAAGAGCACTCGGTCGCGCCGCCTACTCCCGATCCCTTGCCTGCCACTCCCGCTGGAGCGATGCTGCTGGATCTCTCGACGCGCGCCAGCCAGCTTGGCGTCGAGGTGATCACCGGCGAGCGCCAGGATCTGGAATACACGATCGACGGCCTCTCGGTGCGCGGTCCGGCTTCCCTGTTGCCTCTCACCGCCCTGCCTGCCATTGCCTGGGAACCGATGTATGACCTTTCGACGGCAGTGGATCCTGGCGTGAACGACTACGAATTGCTTCATCCGCCGGGAGACGGCCCCTTTTCGCTGGTCCGGTCCACCTCGGCAACGCTCATTCCCATCTCGCCTTTGCAATCCCTGCAGGCGGTTCTGGATGCCGGGAGGGGCGGATTCGACGCGCAATTAGGCCTGCCCTTCGGGATGGTGGGTGTGCTCACGGAAACAACGCAAAACGGCACCATCCTGCCTGACCTGACCTTGGTCCAGCCAACCTTTGCCGCGTCCTCCACGCCTTCCGGCGCGGTCTACACAGGGGCATGGCAGCTCAGTTTTGCGGCGCCCAACCCCGCGGACCCGGACCCCGTGCTGGCCGGGCGCACCTATCTCCGCACCCAGACCGACAATCCTCCCGCGCCGAACCTCTCCTATGGAGAAATGGTTCTTGGCACCGATGTTGCGGACATTTTCAGTTCCCGCTTCGACCCTCCGGCTGGGAGCACGGTCGGCACCGGCGTCCCTCTGCGCCGCTATGACCTGACCGGCTACGGCGCCAGCACCTTCAGCGAGTGGACCAACACCACCCCCGCCACCACCGATGTCATCAAGACCTTTTTCCATGTGCTGGTTGGGCGCACCAGCCATGAAGTCATCCAGGTGCAGAGCATCGTCTACCCCTGGGCCATCAAAGTGGTCCGCACCATCACCATCGACCGCCAGGCCTCGGGCGTGGTGCAACGCTACGACAGCGGCTGGCAGGCGGCTAGCGATGGCCTCTTCAGCTTCCCTGCCGCCACCGGCATCACGGCCGAACAGATTCATGCCGGCCTCATCTCCGGCGTCATCAACGTCAACAACATCCAGCAACTCGGCTTCCCCTTGAGCACGCAAGGCACCATGGACGGGACGGGCTCCGGCACTCCCATACCCACACCCACGACCGGGCCCGTCACGGTTCAGCCCGTCACCTTCAACGCGGACGTCATTATCCAGCCCCAGCACCAGGTCTTGCAGGGCGGTGTGAAGCTGGCTGACCTTACCGGCCAGATGCGCGTCTGTGTTCCTTCGACGGGCATTACCGGATTCATTCCCCTCACCTACGACTACCATCTGTCGATGACCGACATGGTCAACTTCGATGCGCTTGCCAACGGGGCCGGCGGCCCCATCAACGCCACGCTGAATGTGGGCGGATCCAACAGCCTGCTGCGCGCCACCGAATTTGACGCGACACCGGTTCAGGACAGCGCCACCAGCGGTCTGGGCCTGGCCTGCGCAGTCCGTGGCGTGCCCAAGCTCTCCTCCGACGGCTCCTGGAGCGTGGCCGCTCGCACGCAATCGCAAGCCGCGCCGGTTGCTCTTGCGCCCACCCAGGCCGCGCCGGTGGTGCAACCCAATACGAGCGGCGGGAGCGCTCCCGGCAATCTGATCCACTACGCCAACCCGGCCGACATCTTCCGCCTCGCTCCCGGTTCCACCACGCCGCCCGAGACCCTTTACGGATTCCTGCAGGCGACCGGCACGCAGAGCAATCTGCTCTCCCGTCCCATTCTCACCGTGGGCTCAACGAACCTCACTCTCGGCGATGCGCTCAACGTGGCCCACGCCGGCGCACTCCTGGGAGCGATCAGCGGCTTTCCCGGCATCAGCCAATGCCTGCAATTCCTCAGCAGCGACCCTGACCTCACGCCTATCAAAAACCAGTTGACGAGCCCCAGCCTTTCCACCACGCAAAATCTCTATCTCAGTCCCACTGTCCAATCCACGCCAATCCCGCTCATCTCCACCTCGATCGCCGACGTGAACCTTTACTTCTACCAGCAGGGCGACAATCCGACCGGAAAGCTCGACCCGGCCAACGTGCAGATTACGCTCGGCTCGCCGACTCCACCTTCGTGGTCGCTGGACGTGAACCACCTTGCCATCGGCCTCGTGATTCCGGCCCTGACCAGCTCACCGGTCATATGGTTTGAGGGTTCCTTCCACGCCGATGCCGACACCGCGCCGGCCTTTCCCAATCTGCAAACGGCATTCGATGGCCCTCTGAGCGCGCTCGAGACCCTGTTCACAGTTCTGAACGACATCGCCAGCGTTCTCAGTCCGGGCGGCGGCTCGTCCCCCGAGGTGGTGCGGCCTCGCGATACCGGCCCCAGCAATCCCGGTCTCAACGTGACCTTCTCCGGCGGCAAGCTGGCGGTGACGGATGACTTCACTCTTTCCAGCATTCCTCTGGGCCTGGGAACCATCGAAAATATTTCACTCGACATCGGCGCCACGCTCGACATCGTCGGCCTGAACATCGATTTCCTGGTCGGCATCGGATCGCCCGACGCACCCTGCCAATGGATCGTCGACCCGCTCTCCGGCACACTCTGCGTGCAAGCCGGCATTCAGAACAACGGGATGGACGTTCTCATCCAGGCCGGTATCGGCCTCGGTCTCTCCATCGACCTCGGCATCGCCTCCGGTTCGGCTTCCATTGTCATCGCGGTGCAGTTGCAGATCAACGGCGTTCCCGGCGGCGCTGTCATTACCATCCTGCTGCTGCTCACCGGCCAGGCCCAGGTGGATGTGCTGGGCGGACTGGCCTCCGCCGCCATCACCCTCACCGCCGGGCTTGGCTTCAGCATCGATACCGCACCCCCGCCCGATATCAACATGATTGGCACCGCATCGGTCGGCATTCACATCAGCATCTGCTGGGTCGTCAACATCAGTTGGTCCGGCTCCTGGACCTTCCAGAAGGAACTGCCCTTCAATCCGCTGCTTCCTTAGTGCATACGGAGAACACCATGTCCGGTACAACGCGCAATCTGAGCCTCATGCTCCTCCCGCAACGCTGGGACGGCGCCAATCTCATCGCCAACCTGCTGCTGCTGCCCAACGGCGATCCCACCGCGCCGGTCCCTCTGCTGTCGGGAGAGGAACTGCCTTTCGCCAATGCCCAGCCCGTGTTGCGCGCTGTGTTTCTGCCCGGTTTCGCCGTGCCTCCGTGGAACCCATCCATCCCCCCGGCGACGCTCACCGATGTTCCCCTCACGCTGCCCTACAGCTCAGCGCAGGCGGCCATCTTCGCCGCGCTCAACACTCAGTACACCCCCAACATCCCCGCACTGGCGCAGCCTGCCGGCCCCATCTTCAAGGATCTGCCGCCCAGTTATCTTGAAGCAACCGGCTTTCAGACGCCTGCAGCCGACACCTTCAGCACCGGTGACGGCTTCCTCTGCTCGCTGGGGAGCGTGGCCTCGGCGCCGAGCACCACGCCGGTTCCGTCGCGCACCATCGCTTGGGGCGAGATTCTTTCCTACGCCCTTCGTCAGCCGCTCATCGCCCAGGCCATGGGCCTCATCTATAGCCAGATCTCGATTCCGCTCACTCCCGCACAGGTGTCTGGAGGCGGGTGGATATGGGTCGAAATCGATACCTCCAACCTGGCCAACTGGTACGCCAGACTGGTCACGGAAAATCCCCAGGCCGTTTCAACCTACGCCGCCCGGCTGCCCGCACTGACCACGGCCCAGGATGTGTTCGCCGCCGTACTCTTCCCAACCGTCTCCGGCAACTACATCTCCGGGATTCTCGACTCCGCGCAGGGCGAGGCCGATCTCTATCTCGACGGCTTCGCCAAGGTGCTTCACGCCAACCAGCCCACCAGCTCCGACGCCGTCACCGGAGACGCCACCACCATCGTTCCCGGCACCGACGCAGGCATCCAGATCGGATGGGACGATGTGCAGGTCACAAACTGGATCAACCGGCAGGTCCAGATCGCGCAAGGGTTGGCCGCTCCACCCCCGCCACCCTCCACACCGGTCAACCCCGAGTTGCCCTTCACGGTGCTCGGCTATCGCGTGGATGTCCGCCAGCAAGCCACCGACCCATGGGCCTCACTGTGCGCCGCTTCGGGCACCCTCAACGCCGCCAGCGTCTTCTCCACCTCGTTCACCGCGCAGGATCTTTGCGTCGAGCCAACCCCCGTTCAGAACGGATCAGGAGATTACTGGCTTCCGCAATACTTCGCGCAATGGCGCGGACGCACGCTGGTGGTCAACGATCCCTACGCCTACGCCTTCAGCGGCGGGCAGCCTCCGGCTTCAACCCCGCCCGCGGAGTCCGAATTCACGGGGACGACCACCGAATCGCTCTCCGGCGTTTCCCTCCGCTACGGACAGCCCTACCAGTTCCGCACCCGGCTCGCCGACCTGACCGGTGGCGGTCCCGAGCCGGCCGACCCCAGTCCAAGCGACGCCGGAACCACCACTCTCAATTTCAGGCGCTATGTTCCGCCCAAGAAAGTTCAGTTCACCACCCCCACAGCCGGCACGGGCGGCAATCAGATCCTTACCGTCGACCGTCCCCTCATCAACTATCCGGAAATGGTCTTCTGCGGAGCTGCCGATCAAAGCACTCTCGACGCGCTGCTGGCCATCACCCCGCCGCAGCCGCCGGTCGGCACCAAGCCGCCCGCCAGTCCCGCGCCCTTCCAGGCCGCGGTACTCGACACCGACGTTTCAACGCTCGAAATCATCGTGGAAGCCCAGGCGCCAACCCACGACACCGGAGCCGCCGCGTCGCTCGCCGACGCCGATACGCCGCCCAACCTCGGCGATCTCGACGGCACCTTTCGCGTCGTCTACACCTGGGAGATTCCCTTTCCCACCATCGCCACGCCGGTCGCGATTGGAGCCTCGACGCCTATTCAGCTCACCCTCCAGCCCACCGTCATGAATCAGATCGACAATCCCACGCTGCCCTCCGTGTTGGAACCCACCATCCTGCCCATTCCCACCGGGCGCAATGTTCGCCTGCGTCTGCGCGGCCTGGGCACACCGGACCCCGACAACCTTTACTTTGGAAGCGCGATCGCGCGCACCGGCCTCATCGCCGATCTTCGCGTCCGCTACGAAGCGCCCACCGAGACGGGAGTGATCGCCGCCGGCAGCCTCGACCAGCAGTTGCAGGCCTTCTATCTGCGCAACCTCGACCAGTCGTCTCAGCAGCAAATCGTCAGCACCGCCGTCATCGATGCCATCGCCGCGGGCGGGGGCAGTTGGGCCGTCCAAAGCTACGTCAATCTCCAAAACACCCTGAACCCGCCTGCCTCCACGCCCATTCAGTTGCTTGCTTCCGCTCTTCAATTGCAGGTGAACGGACTCACGCTCTCCGCGGCTCCCGGCCAACGCATCCTCTTCGGCGCGCAAAGCTCCCTGCGCAACACCGTGCCCCAGGACCGGTCATCGATCACCTTCTCTTCCAACAAGGACCTCATCAACCACTGGATCGTCGTCCAGACGCTTATGCTCGATCGCGACTGGACCTGGAGCGGCCTTGCCCAGGGCGGCGCGGGCCAGATCGGCTTCACTTTCATGGGCGCCACCGCGCCAGCACCCAACGAGGTCGTTCCGGCGCAACCTTCCCTCAGCGCCCTGGGCCAGATCAACTTGCCCAACGTGGTCTCCACGCTTGCTACCCAGCAAGGCGCACCGGACCAGCGCGACTCGACCACCATCGTCTTTTTCTCCACCATCGACTCCACTGTGGACTCGAGCGCCACGCCCCCAATTTTCCCCACTCCCACCGAGGGCTTCTATCAGCTCCAGGCCACGCTCACCGGCAATCCCACGACGCCGGTCGAGCTCTGGAGCGGCAACATCATGGTCCCCATTACGGCCAACCCGCAGCAGATTCCCCAGCTTGTGTCCGCCGGCATCGCCGAGAGTCCCTACATCGCCGCGCCAGACTACTCCTCGACGACGCAGCGCCAGCGCGCCCTTTGGCTCGAATTCGACCAGCCGCCCCAGGACCCCAACGACTCCTACTTCATCCGCGTCCTCAACTACGGCCCCGACCCGCTGCTCATCAGCAATCCAACCGACCTGGCATCCTCACCCGACACGCCGATCCCGCTCGACCCCGAGCCCATCCGCACCATCACGCCCGACTCCGCCAACGACGACGCCGGCCTGGCCGCCATGACCCAGCTCATCCCCTCCGCGTCTTCCCCCGTTCACTTCCTCGTTCCGCTGCCCGGCGCCATCTCCCCGTCCGATCTCCAACTCTTCGGCTTCTGGACCTACGAGCTCCGCTGCGGTCATCTCCAGTGGTCCACCGCGCAGGGCCGCTTCGGCCGTCCCTTCCGCATCGCCGGCGTGCAGCACCCGTGCCCGCCGCTCACTGTCGATGTCGAGCGGATCGTCACCGTTCCCTCCACCGGAGGAGCAAGCCAGCCCTGCATCTGCGCCACCGCCGACCTGGCCCAGACCGTTCTCAACGGCCAGTCCCTCACCTCCTGGTTTGCGCCCCAGACGCAAATCTGGTTCCTGCTCTACGCCCAGCTCCTCCGCGCCGATGGAGAAGCCTACCGCAACCTGCTGCTCGGCAAGCTCGAAGGAATCCCGCCCTCTCCCACCAACACCTTTGCTCCCGCATCCATTCAGGAGCAATCCATTCCTGTCAGTGCCGCTTTCTCGCAGGCGCTGGTCGACGATGTTCTGAATGCGCTCAGGCTTCCCGCCAACACGTCTCTCAGCGTGCTCGCCGTGGAGCTGTTCAACAACGAATCCCTGGTGATCGGCGACAATAACAGCCTCAGCGCGGAGATTCCCGCAGCGCTCGCCGGCGCAGCAGCCCATTCGATCCCGGCAAAATCATCCGCTGCGTCCTCGGCGCCGGCCGTGGTGGCCAGCGGAGCCGCGGCCTCAACCCAGACCGCACCGCCGCGCCAGAAAGATCAGGTCATAGACGATCCACTCGGCCAGGAGTTGGGTTCGCAGAGGATTCTCCGCGTCTCCCCGCTCACGCCGGTTCGCGCCGTTTGCTGAACTATGGAAGTTACAAAGAAACAAGTACGCTTGAGGATCGCGCAGGAGTGTCGCCAGAGCTGATGGATTCCATGATCTTTGCTGTCAGTACCAATCGCGCTTTGCCTTCCCTTTTGAATGTAGCGATTGCGCATCCCGGGTGCCGGGCGAATGACGGGCCAACCGGAAACACCCCTCCCGGGGAAAGCGATGACCGCCGAGCACAGCCGTGCGGCAGCGCAGGATCGCATCGAGAACCTTGTGGTGCTGCCAGGTGATCCAGCGCCGGCTGCGTTCCCGGAGGGACTTTCCCGCACTGCGGATGATGTCGGCCACCTCCAATGGCAGCCGGTTCATGCTTATAGCGGTTCCAGGATTGCTGTACCTCGAAACCACAGAATCCGTGTTGACGCGACCAGCAGGGAGCGGCAACCTCGCAGGGCGCCAGAAAGGGCATACCTATCCTGGAACCGCTCTGATAATCACAAAATCACCATCCAAGTACCTTGGTACATAAGCTTACTCTTGACATTGCTATGTATTGGGTATTTGATTCAAACGTTTCAATTTTCCGTTTTTCCCTCTTCCCCCGTGCCCCCGATCGCGCACCGGGCAATCCGGGAAGCAGGCAGCCTGAGCTGCGTCAACAAGCAGATGGGCAATCCTCAACTTACAACATATTCGGAGGAACGTGATGCGCATGTCTTCTTGTAGGATTCCGTGCAATCCTCAACGGCGGTTTTCTGCACTGCTGCTTGCCATCCTGCTCATGGTGCCGGCGATGGTCTTTGGCCAAAGCTATTTCGGAACCGTAACCGGCGTATTGACCGATCCGACCGGAGCGGTGCTTCCTGGGAGCAAGGTGACCCTGCTCGACCAGGAGAAGGGCTACACGTTCAACGCCACGTCGGACAGCACGGGGCGCTATCTTTTCCGCTCCATCCCTCCGGGCGTTTATTCGGTAACCGCGGAGATGGCAGGCTTCGAAAAGACGGTGCGCACTGGCATTCTGGTGGACGTCAATCAGAACTCCACCGCCAACCTGAGCCTCAAGGTAGCCAGTTCCACGCAGACTGTCGAAGTCACTTCGCAGAACCAGGCGCTCGATACGCAGGACGCCACCACCGGCCTGGTCATCGACCGGAAATTCATCAACGATCTGCCGCTGGTCGACCGCTATGTCATGGACTTGACGATGCTGACGCCGGGCGTCACCGAAGCGGACGATCAGTGTGCCATTAATTGTACGGGCACCAACTTCGTCTCCAACGGCAGCCGTAATTCCACCGCTGACGTTCTGATGGATGGCGCCACCATCTCCAACCCGTGGCCCGGCACCACGCAAGTCGTCTACACGCCATCTCCGGAAGCGGTGGAAGAATTCCGCGTGGAGCAGTCGAATTTCAGCGCGGAGTATGGCTTCTCCGGCGCTTCGGTGGTCAACATGATCACCCGCTCCGGGTCGAATACCTTCCATGGCAGCGCTTACGAGTTTCTTCGCAATACCATCACCGACGCAAACAACTGGTTCAACAACCTGGATGGAGTGCCGATTCCGCCCGTGCATCGCGACGACTTTGGCGGCACTGTCGGCGGGCCCATCTTCAAGAACAAGACTTTCTTCTTCTTCGATTACGACGGCTGGCGTCAAAGCAACATGGCCACCTACCAGGCCGGAGTTCCCACCGACGACGAGCGCAACAACGGCGATTTTGGCGCGGTGTGCGCCACGCAGGGCGGAACCTTCGACACCACGGGCCTGTGCAGCGTTGCCGCCGGGCAAATTTGGGATCCCTACTCCGGGGTGTACTCTGCCAGCGGTGAAGAGGGCGGCGCCGCGGGCGCATACCGGAAAACGTACATCCCCTACAATAACGTCGGCACCTACGCCAGCCCAGGAAACACCAAGCTGCAGGGGACGAATTACCAGTTATCGGGCGGGCCGGGCGACCTGATCGATCCGATCGCCAAGCGGATGATGCAGCTCTTCCCGGAACCCTCGAAGAGCATGGCCAGTCCGACCATCTACGACAACTGGATCGCGTCGGGAGCGAGCCAATTTCCCAATGACCAATTCGACCTCAAGATCGACCACCGCTTCAGCGAGAAGAACCTGCTGAGCGTCAAGTACTCGCACCAGTGGAGTAACAACACCGTCTATAACAGCTTCGGCAACTACGCCGACCCCAACGCCGGCGGCGCCAATGAGAACACCGAGAATGTGTTTGCCATCAACGACACGCATACCATCTCTTCTACGCTGTTGCTGACGGCTACCTTGGGCTTCACGCGAAGCCAGATGCGCATCTCCGCTTATAACGGGGATGGCGGAGTTACCGATCCGTTGAGTAAACTGGGATTCCCGTCGTATCTGAGCACGGAAGGGTTCATGGGTGTTCCCGCCGTGTTCATCGATCAGTCCACTTACTACTCCGCCGGCTATACCAGCATGGGCAGCGACCCATATGGCAATTACAAGCAGGGGCAGGATGCTGGACAGGTGAGTTTCTCCGTCAACAAAGTGCATCGCGACCACGAGATGAAATTCGGTTTTGAGGGCCGCCAGCACCTGCAGAACTACATTCAGACCAGCGCCCCCAATGGCATGTTCTATTTCGATCATTTCGGCACATCGGAGTGTCCGAACGATTATTCCACCTGCGGCGGAGACGGGATGGCCTCCTTCATGATGGGCGACATGGATGGAGGTGCATATTACGAAATCCAGGACCAGCCGGCTACCGAGGATCGCCAGTATGGCTGGTATGCCCAGGACAACTGGAAATTCAATCACAATTTGACGCTGAACATCGGCCTGCGCTACGACGTATCGATGCCCGGGACCGACCGTCACAACCGGCAGGAGTGGTTCGATCCCAGCTTGAAATACAGTTCGAATGGCTTCAACCTTCAGGGCGGAGAAGTCTTCGCCAGTTCCAAGGAACGCACCATCGTCAACGACGACTGGAAAGACATCCAGCCGCGATTCGGTTTCGCCTATCTGCTAGGGAGAAAAATGGTGGTCCGCGGCGGGTATGGCATCTATTACTCGCAGCCCCGCTCGGGCGGCGCCGGCGGCGCGCCCTATGGCACGGAGGGCTTCAACCAGGGGACCAGCGCCATCACCACCTACCAGAACGACGGAGCAACTCCCTACCTGCATCTGAACAATCCATTTCCCAGTGGATTGGAGCTTCCCGCCGGAAGTTCACGCGGCCCGTTGAACGATGTGGGATTTGGCGCCGTAGGCCCGCTGCGCAACGTCACCAATAACCCCTACGAGCAGAGCTGGAGCTTCGGTATCGAACGGCAACTGCCTTACAACATTCTGCTCAATACGATGTACGTGGGGAAAAAAGGCACCCACCTCTATTTTTCCGGCGATAACTATATCAACCACCTGGGGCCCGAGGCGGATAGTTACACCGCGGCCCAGATCAATCAACTCACCACTCAAGTGCAAAATCCCCTTCAGGGATTGGTTAGCGACCCCAACAGTACCCTTTATTACGGAACGATAGCGTACTACTTGGCGAACAGCATTCCCTACCCGCAGTTCCCCGGCGGGGTTACGACGGAAGTACAGCCGGTGGCTAACTCAACCTATCACGCATTGCAACTGACCGCGGAGAAGCGCTACTCCAACGGCTTGCAGTTTCTGGCCAGTTACGTGTGGTCGAAATCGATCGACGATTCCTCGCTTCAAGACGACAACACCTCCTATCTGGGCAGCTTTACCAGCCTGCTGGATCCCAACAAACCGTGGCTGGAGCGGAGTCTTTCCACCTTCGACATTCCCTCCGTATTTCAATTCAGCTACACCTACGATCTGCCCGTGGGGCGCGGCAAGGCATTGTTGGGAAAGATGCCGGGCTTGCTGGATGCATTTGTGGGCGGATGGAAGACCAACGGTGTATGGCGAGTGGCGTGCGGCCGTCCGCTGGCCATGGGCACTTATGACGGAACCTCGCTGCCCACCTATGGCGGGCAACGGCCCAATATGAACGGCAAACCAAGGCGTAGCGGAGGGAAGGACTCGTTGTGGATCAACAACTACTTCGCCAATCCCGGCGTCTTCAGCTTGCCGCCCGCTTACGTATTCGGCAACACGCCGCGGACCATAGGCATGATCCGTACGCCCCTGGCCTTCAATACCAGCATGTCGGTGGAAAAAGAGTTTTCGCTGGCCAGGCTGCACGAAGGGATGAACTTCGAGCTTCGCATGGAAGCCGAGAATGCGCTTAATCACCCCGTCTTCGGTACACCGGACACTTCCGTCGACGATCCCAACTTTGGAACGATCAACTACACATCCAACACCCCTCGCCAGATTCAACTGGGAGGAAAGATCACCTTCTAAGCATCCACGGAACGATGCACTAAAAACCCCGGCCGGACGCTCTTCACTGCGGCCCGGCTGGGCTTACAACCCCCGAGAGGAGACCGAAACCCATCTCGGCGTATTCGAAAGGGGGCGCGTGACCTAGATCGGCTCGAGGTCGTGCGAGCGCTCTTCAAGGGCGCAGGATGGCTCACCTTGGACTCCAGAGGGGGCTGCGCGAGACCGGCGGCCCGGGGGTAAGGGAATGATGAGGACGACCTGGCGTGCGGAGTGAACAGGCGTTGTTCTGGATTGATCAAGTGAAGTCTCGAAAACGGAAACCGGTCGCCATCGCGACGCTTCAGTCTTGGGAGGGGTGCTTGCGGAAGTGGGTAAATCCGGCGATCGGAGATTTACCCCTCTCTGAGGTCAACAACGCGGCGCTGAAGGGTCTCGTTGCGACCATGGCGGGTAAACTCAGCCCCAAGTCAATCGATAACTACGCTTTCAGGCGTTTCCGAAACACCTATCTTCGGAATGACACACAGTGCCCAGAGGGTTTGCGGAATTTCTGGATGGGGCATTCGGATGAAAGCATGGATGCGCTTTACGACAAGATCCAAGAGGACGTAAAGTTCCGACGGGAGATGGCAGAGAAGTGCGGTCTGGGCTTCGAACTGCCCTCAGTTGTGCCGAACGTCCCGAATGTACCGAGACAGGGGATAAAAGCACCGATCCGGAAGGCTGCTTAAGCTATTGATTCTATGCGAGAAAGAATGGTCGGGGAGAGAGGATTTGAACCTCCGACCCCCTGGTCCCGAACCAGTTCCAGCCGCTTATTGAATTCTGTTGAAATTGACGGAATTTAACTCGTTTGGATTGAACGATTTGTGGCGCTCGCGCTACGTGATATGGCTCTTTGTGGCTTTTGAATGCTATGACCGCTACATTTTCATCTACATCGGATTTTTCCTTACGTATAATGAATCTAGTCAGATAGTCAGATTCGATCGGAGCATAAAAGCAATGCCACGCGCTGCAACCCAACACAGAAAACCCGTAAACACACTTTCCTGCTCTGTACCAAGCATGGAGCGCTGGAAACTGGAAGATGCCAAAGCGCGGCTCAGTGAGGTGGTGAGGCTGGCTGAGACAGCGGGGCCGCAGTTGGTGACGATTCGCGGCAAAGAAGCGGCCGTGATTCTTGCCCCTGAGCAGTACAAGCGGCTTCTCCCCAGGCCGAAAGGACAGCAGTCCTTGGTTCGTTTCCTGCAAGGTCTCGGTTTGTCGCAGCTCGACGTGAAACGGGAAAGCGACACCGGAAGGGAAATCGCCTTGTGAATGGCTGGTTGCTCGATACCAACGTCATTGCTGAAGTGAGTGGTGCCAAACCCGACCCGAAAGTTGAGAGATGGCTCAGGCCTCTGTCGGAGCATACCCTGTTCCTGAGTATTTTGACCATCGGCGAATATCAGAAGGGCATCCAGCATTTGCCGCCTGGAGACAAACTGCGACCGCGTCTGCAACGGGCGGTCGTGGCGCTGGAAACCCGATTTTCAGGACGGGTTCTCTCCGTATCGGATCAGATCGTGCGTAAGCGTTTGAAGTTCCCATCTTGACCGGGGTGGTGTCTCCCTCGGAAGTGTCCACTTATTTTCAAGTGGACACTTGTTGAGTGAGTCTAGGCGGCCTGGGATGGTTTGGTTTGGAGTGAGGCAGCGATGTTCCAGGGCAGAAGTTCCTCGATGCGGTTTATGGGGTGCTCGGTAATCGTCGCTAGAACCGTGCGCAGGTAGAACGCTGGATCGAGCCCGTTCAGTTTGGCTGTTCCGATGAGGCTGTAAAGCGATGCGGCTCTCTGGCCTCCAGAGTCGGCTCCCATAAAGAGGTAGTTTTTCCTGCCTATCGCGACGGCACGCAGCGCCCGTTCTGCGGTGTTGTTATCGATCTCCAGTTGCCCGTTGTCCAGGTAGCGCGTGAGTGCGCGCCAGTGCGAGAGCGCATAGCGAATCGCGCCCGCTGTCTCGCTCTTGGCGGAAAGCGAATGCAGCGCCTTCTCCATCCAGTTGTGCAGCTGATCGACAAGCGGCTTGGCGCGATCCTGGCGAACGGATCGTCGCAGCTCGGCAGGCTTGCCGCGGATCTTTTCCTCTACTGCGTAAAGCGCGCCGATGCGTGCGATGGCTTCGGTAGTGATCGGCGAGGCGTGTGCTATATGGATATCGTGGAACTTGCGTCTGGTATGAGCCCAACAGGCTACTTCATAAATGGCGCCGTCGCCGTAGAGGTGATGAAAACCGGAATACGCGTCCGCTTGCAGCGCGCCCTTGAAGTCCTTCAAGTGGTGCCGCGGATGGTCGCCCTTGCGATCTTCCGAGTATGCGAACCAGACGGCGGGAGCAGTGTCTTCTCCTGCTGGCCGATCGTCGCGCACATAGGTCCACAGGCGCCCAGTCTTGGTCTTTCCGTTGCCGGGAGCGAGTACCGGAACCGGCGTGTCGTCGGCGTGAATCTTCGATCCTGCAAGCACATGATCGCGGATCGCATCGACCAGCGGAGTAACCAACTGGCTGGCAGCCCCCACCCAGCCCGCCAGCGTCGAGCGATCCAGATCGATGCCTTCGCGGGCGTAGATATCCGACTGGCGATAAAGTGGTTGGTGGTCACCGTACTTCGAAACCAATACATGAGCCAGAAGGCCGGGGCCGGGCAGGCCGCGCTCAATCGGCCGTGCAGGAGCAGGCGCCTCGACAACACGTTCGCAGCCTGCGCAGGCGAACTTCGGCCGCACATGACGAATAACCTTGTAGGTTGCAGGGATGCGCTCCAGTTGTTCGGAGACATCTTCACCGAACTTCCGCAGCGCGCCACCGCAATCGGGGCAGCAGCTGTGAGCAGGAAGATGGGTGATCACTTCACGCGGTAGATCCTCCGGCAACGGCTTGCGCGCCGGCCGTGGCCGCGCCTTCGCGGTGGCCTGAGTTGCACTCGGTTGTGCGGGTTCCACTGCGGCTCGTGCAGCTTCATCGGCTGCCTGCGTTGTCTCCAGTTCTTCGAGCCGGAACTCAAGCTGTTCCAGTTGCGCCGTCTGCTTCTCGCTCTTCCTGCCAAAGATCATCCGGCGGTACTTCTCGATAACCAGCTTCAGGTGCTCAATCAGCTCTGCGTCCGACTTGTGCTGCTCCCTCGACTCGTTGTGCTTGGCAATGAGAAGCGCCTTCAGCGCTTCCATGTCGAGCCGATCTAGATCCGGAAGAGCAGCAACATCCATGAGCGCAGTATGCCATGAAACGATGTGGAAAACATCTACAAAAGGCGCATGGATAAAGGGGAATCACAGTAATCAATCAGACCGCAATCTGTGGCTCCCAGGTTCGCTCGGGCCTTCTCCAGTCGATCCCTTCAAGCAACATCGAAAGCTGTGCACGCGTCAGACAAACGGTTCCGCTCTCGGCCTTCGGCCAGACGAACCGGCCACGCTCTAACCGCTTGGCAAACAGGCAAAGACCATCGCCATCGAACCACAAAAGCTTTACGATGTCGCCACGACGCCCGCGAAAAACAAAGACATGACCGGAGAACGGCTGCTGCTCAAGAACCGTCTGCACCTGCGCACTCAGACCATCGAAGCCGCGCCGCATATCCGTAACGCCGGCGGCGAGCCATATCTTCGTCCCTGTGCGAAGTTCGATCACTTGCGCAGACTCTCAAGAATCGAACGCAACAGAATCGGATCGGCGCCACTCTCCACGCTGATCATCGCCCTGCCAGGAAACTCGATGTGAATCGCGCCCCCAGTCGTCGCCTGTTCCTTCGCAACAGCCTCGACCATCTCGTTGGCCGTCTCATACGGAGCAGACAGCGATACAGGAAGAAGCGCCGCAGAAGCGGCAACCGGGTCGACCAGTTCGCCCCTCTTCAACTCACGACGCCACTTGAACACCTGGTTCGCGTTCACCCCGTGGGCCCGCGCCACAAGCGACACGCTCGCCCCCGGCTCGAACGTCAACTCCGCAATCCGCCGCTTCTCCGCAACCGTACGCCACTTGCGCCCGCGACGTACCGCATCCACGCCCTCTGTATCAACCATGACGCCATCATCGCCCTCACGTCCGCACCTGCGCCAGATGGGAAGACTGGACGCTTACGATCGTGCTGCGCTGGGGAAGCATTAGCGGTGAGGTCAAACGCCTGACCGGTCATTCCCCTTCAGTCATTGATACGCTATTGGCGGCCACTGCGATTGAGCACAATCTTTACCTCGCAACGCGGAATGTCGTCCATGTTGTCAACAGCGGCGCGGCAGTGTTCAATCCATGGAAGGACGATCCTGCACAGTTTCCGATTTACTGATCCGGCCCAGATGGTATGCAACATTTTCAAGTCTTTCTCCGTCTAAGAGTGTATGGAGAGGATTGATTCGCGGAAGTTGCCGGAATCGGCATTGAACGAACGTCGTCGTCGCGCGGTCAAGATGCGCGAAGCTGGAGTTACGGTCCGTGAAGTGGCCCGTCAGTGCGAACTTTCCACGCACACCGTGGTGGAAGCGCACAAGGCATATCGCAAGGGTGGCTGGAGTGCTGTGAACATCCATCGTGCGGGCCGTCCGGTGGGCTCTGGTCGCATGATGACAGCTGCGCAGGAGAAGAAGATTCAGCAACTGATTCAGGACCGCACCCCGGACCAGTTGAAGCTGGCTTACGCCTTGTGGACCCGCCAGGCTGTCAGTGAGTTGATCGAAGCGTTGTATGGCATTCGCCTGACCGTGCGCAATATGGGCAAGTATCTCAAGCGCTGGGGCTTCACCCCGCAGCGGCCACTCAAGAAGGCCTATGAGCAGAATCCGGTTGCGGTCGAGAAGTGGGTCAACGAAGAGTATCCAAAGATTGCCGCAGCCGCCCAAGAAGAAGGCGCGGAGATTCAGTGGGGCGACGAAACAGGTCTGCGTTCCGATGACGTGCGTGGCCGGGGTTATGCGCCGAAGGGAAAGACTCCGGTTGTGCTGGCCAATGCGAACCGTTCGAAGCTGAGCGTGATTTCAACGGTCACCAACAAAGGCCAGATGCGCTGGAAGGTATTCAGTGGCGCGCTTAATGCGAAGATTCTGATCGGCTTTCTGAAGCGTCTTGTGCATGGGCGTGAAAAGCGGGTCTTCCTGATTCTGGACAACCTGCGCGTGCATCACTCAAAGGCCCTCCAGAAGTGGCTTCAGGAAAACGAAGAGAAGATTGCGGTCTTCTATCTGCCCAGCTACTCGCCGGAACTGAACCCGGATGAACTGCTGAATGCCGACCTGAAACAGAGAGTGACGAAGGCGGCTCCGGCCAGAAACAAACTGGCGCTGACGCGCACCGCCATCGGCGCATTGCGCAGCATCCAGAAGCAACCTGCAAGGGTGGAGAAATACTTTGAACAGGACGATGTATGCTACGCCGCCGCGTAGCAATGCCTCAGGGCCGGATCAATAAGCAGAGGTCATCTACGCCTTCGTGTGCCTACTCTTCAACACCAATCTGTCCTCTCCAAATACGATTTGGGAACTGGTTCTATGCGGATTTTTTGGAGCAACGTGATACTGGCGGACCCGAGCGGCATTGCAATTGACTGCTGAATCGATACTTTGAAATGCACGATTCTAACTCAAAATCTCAACGAGTCCGATGCTACTCGCCACTATCCGTAGATATGTTCGCGATCTCTGCTCGAACTTGTTCCCTCTCCATGGGCATTTCAAGCTCGATGAAGATGTTAAGTGCATTTTGTAATTTCTGTTTTTCGGCGACGTGATCACCCTGTGCGCGGTATGCTCTACCCCAATACCAATAGCAATATCCAAGCGTGCTCCGAGCACCAAGTTCAAGAGACAGCGTTTCTTGTTGCTGCAATAAATGCACTGCCTCTTTGATCCTACCCAATTTGACTAGAATTTCCGCCTGATCGCCATAGTTGGTCGCAAGAGTACTTTTGTTCCCTAGTTCACTGCACATTGGTTCCATCATCTTGAGCAAGTTTAAGGCTTCTTCCAGTCGTCCCCAATCAGTCAGGATCAAAGCTTGATTGCCATATGAAAGATGGAGACCATACTTGTCGTTGAGCCTTCGGCAAATATCCTCTTGCCTCTTTAGAAACTTCATTGCCTCCTCGCGTTTATCCATCCTCCGAAGGATGAGGGCCTGATTGCCATAACAAATCTGGAGGCTGCGCTCGTCGCCTAATTCCTTGCACAAGGACTCTTCCTTCTTATGAAGGACCATAGCATCTTCCAACCGCCCCAAGTCTTTCAAAACAAGGGCTTGATTGCCGTAGCTGCGTTGAAGCTTGTCTTTAGCTTCAGCACCCTCTCGCTCATTCCAAAGACTCTCTCTCTTGATCTCGACTCGCAAACTCGCTTCGAGTTCTCCGTTTCTCCAGCCAAGCTCGGAAGCCGAAGCTGACAACTGCTCCATCCTTTGAGTGGCTCCATTGCGCCAAAGATGGTCCATAGCCGGGATTACTTCCGTCAGAACCTCTTCGCACTCCTTCCAGCGTATTTGCCAAGCTCCAAAGAACTGCTCCAGAACAACCGCATGACGTTCTTGCATCTCGTCGACATCGGCTCTTCGTCGAATCTGCTCGCGCAAGAGCGTGTGCATCTGAAATCGTCGGCGATCTCGATTGAGCGGACGAAGTAGTGATGAATTGACGAGTTGATTCACCGCGTCGCGCATCTGAGTGCTGTTTAAGCCAGCTAGAGATCCAGCGAACGGAAGCCAAACCCCTTCGGGTACGCATGCTGCAAAGGCACGCAGCAATTCCTGCTCATGTTTTGGTTGCGCGAGTATCGCTTTGTCTAGTAGGTGCGACACATCTTCAATGTCGTCAAGGCACAATCTATTTGCAACTTCCCCTACAGGTTCGGTTGAATTGCGGATCAATCGAGCTGCGATTGAAATGGCCAAGGGAAGTCTCCCCATCCGATCAGCCATTGAAAGGATCTCTGTCCAATGCCGAGCCACCTCATCGTCGTTTAGAATTGCGTGAAAATATGCTTTAATCTCTTCGGTCGAGAAATTCTCAACTCCTAACCTACTAGAAACTTCGATCCATTTCCAGTCCATTCGGCGCGAGGTCACGAGTACCGTACAAAGTGGACCGGGAAGTAGCATCTGAACGTCGTCATTCCAGACGTCATCTAGTACTAACAATGAAGGTCGCTCCCGAAGCCATCCCCGCACTGCGGCGAGCTGGACGTCGGCAGAGGCCGACCGCACTTGTTCCAGTTTTAATCGAGTAGACAATTCGGCTGCGATTTCAGATACGGTGCGCTGCCCACAAATTTGGAACACTACAGCGTCAAAAGAAGACCTCGCTGTCCATGCGAATTTCAACGCAAGACTGCTCTTTCCGCACCCCGGTTCGCCATGCAATAAGAATAAGGTGGGTTGTGCTAGAAGCACATGTTTTAGACATTCCAAGTATGATTCGCGCCCAATGAAATCCCGTGGATCATAGTCCAACAATAAGTGCTGATCGCTGCTCTCTTCCGGCGGGCGTGAATCACGAAGACGATCATGATCGTCGCGTCTGTCGTGAGTGGTATAGCGCTCTCCAGTCTCGCCGAATTCCACTAGAGGAGAATTATTGAGGGCACTTTCACGATGCTGATCCAGCTCTCTATATGCGATCCGGTATCCCAATCTGGGCTCATTCTTTATCTCAAGTCGGGACGGCAATAGTTTCTTATTGATCTCATCAATTGCCTTATCAACGTTGCTATCGTCAGCGCTTGTCGATCTGTCACCCCATACCGCAGCAAGGATTGTGCCTCTCTCTGCACAAAACGGTGATGCTTGATGAATGCACTTGATTACCTTGAGAAGACGCCGGGTCAGAAATATATTTTGACCTTCGTAAATAAGGCACTTGTGCACCAGGTCAACCCGTAATGCTATTGGATTAAGTTGATTATCGCCTGCTTCTTCAGACATCGTTCAGTCACCCCTCTGAGATGTACCCGGCTCTGTTCATTGTGGCACTTTCTGCCCACCGCCAATATGGGAATCACTGTAGGCATGAAAAAGGCTGGGTGTGGTGACACACACCCAGCCACCCCGCACTTCGCGGGAGGTGCCCACCATAGGAGAACAATTATGGCGAACACCCGCCGGGAATCCACTGCACACCAGCGCAGTGAAGATGCTTCTTATCTAGCAGGACCACTTCTGGTTCCTGCTTTGGGCTTCGGCCCCCATCTTTCTACCGCCATTCATGCAATCGGTCAAGCAACGAGCCGGGTAGCGTCCCCCCTCCATGATCCAGCAATCTCACTGATTGTCGGGGCTGTAGACACAGCCTTTACCCTGCATAGCCGAACCAACGGGTCAACCACGAGCTTGATTCACGGTAATATGGTCGGCTTTAAGCTCTACAGCGTTTCAATTTATCCAAGCCGTTCCATTACGCTCTGGGAACGACCAACCCAAAAGACTTTGTTTGACTACGCCAAAGCAAACTTTGACCTCCTGCTGAGGCCGGACCATGCGCTTGGAACGTGGTTTAATGACCGCGATTTGCTCCACTGTCTAGATGTGGTTGTGCTGATTCGCGACCGTAATGTTGCATTGGAGATCGGGCATCGCTTCGGGCAGTTGGCCATTTATGATCTCGAAGCTCGCCGAGAGATATCAGTTTCATGCTTGTCTCAAGAATCTGCCGAAGACTCTGCGGAGGTGTGCGCTGCTAACCGCTTGGACGGTAATAACGCCTGAGAGGGATAACGCTCCTCGGCAATTTCGCTCGCTGTCGCGAGCAGTTAGGAGGGTAGGCAAGTATGAATCTGACTGTCATAACGCCTGCTAATTCCCTTTCAGCGCCTTCGTATCCGGTGGTAAACGATAGCAACGCGCAACCCCGGGTCCTCTGGATCGGCTCACACGAGAAGCTTGACGATCAGGTCGTCGGATTTCGCAACTTGAGGTCCGTCGAGCCGCATCTCTACACCCCGTATGCTCCGCCGCCGCAGGCATTGCTTGAACACGCATCCGTAGTGTGGGTGTTTGACGTGGAGCTTCCCGCACGATTCCGGCAACTTCAGTTTTGCTGTGCCTATGCACGCCGGACTGGGGCGAATCTACTGGTCTTTGCCGTTTCGTGCCTGTTCAACGCCGAACTGCGGCGGCGGGAAAACAGCGAACTTGCCAAACGCGCGCTCAACATCGGCGCACGCATCCTACCGCAATTTTCACGGTCATAGCCGTAGACGGGTGTCTCCATGCCATGCAGCGATCTTGATCTCGCGCTCTTCGAGTACGATCTGGCCAACCTCCAGATCGCGATGGCGGAGCGCGGCATGGTGCGCCTGGTCATTGTTCACCGTTATGCCGAGCTAACAGGAGGCTGTACACCCGGCGAAGAAATTCAGTTGGTTTGTCTGGTCAGCGCCGGACGTTCCTACCCAGTGCGGCTCTCGACACCGCACTTAATCCTTTTCGATTATCTCTCACGGCATCGCGGAGTTCCTCAAACTGCCGCGCAGATCGCGACAGGATTGAATACCGAGTTGTTTTACGTGCACCACGGTTCGAACGCGTGGGGCCATCGGGCCGTGCGCTCTCGGACAAGCCGGACGGCGGTCCGAAAACAAGCTGAGCGTATCCGTAAGGCGTTGGCGGAGAGTTTGACTGAAGCACATTTGCAACTCGATCCGACGGACATCTTGCGCTCCGAACCGACCAGTTCCAACGAAAGAAGATACTCAATCCACGCTGATGTCGTTTGGGAACACGACCGCGTCCGGCTGCAATAGCACCGGTCATTCCTTCCGCCTGCTTTTCGTACGCGAACGCGGAAAGAGAAGCAGCCAGATCATCGCTCCGATAGTTGCGACGCCAAGCTGTTGCCACACGCTCATGCCAGTCCAAACCTGCGCGAGAACGCCGGGAACCACGGTGAAGAAAACAACGATGCCCGCGATAATGCCGATCCGCCGCAGGGCAGTGGTGGGTTTCACGATGCCGAGCATGAGGCCGAAGGCTGTCAAGACGATAGCGATGACCGCCGCCATGCAGGCGAGCCGATCAATCCAGACGATAATTTCCGTTCCACACATGGCGTTCTCCTTTTCCGGCCGTTACGGCTTCTTGTTCGGGCAGACATGCTCGACATCGGCGAGCATCCCGGTTCCGTCGAAGCGGATTTCGGGCTGCTGTCCGCTGCCCGCGAGATAGGTGGACCAGAAAGCAGTCACAGCTTCCTTGCGTTCTTCGGAGAGCTGCGCGTAATCGCTCGATTCAAGGCGGCCGAGGCAGAGCGAAACGCCCGGTAGCGCGAGTCCGTGCTCGGCGCGAAGGCGCGCGGCGAGTTCCCGGGCGTACGCCGGAGTCGCGATTGCTTTGTCCCTCACAAACCGCTCCGTGCCGTCATCTTCGAGAAAATCGCTCACAACGACGAGCCTCCGTGAACTTCCGGCGGGGAACGAGGCGATCTCTTGCCGTGCGGCATCGAGTGCGCCTAGGATGTCGGTCATCGACGCGTACAGGTCAGGCGATGCGACCCAGGCAACGAAACGCTTTTGCGCATCCGCGCGGAAGCGCCCGAGGTCGGCATCGTAGGCCTCGCGCCGGACGGGCGCTTGGAAGCGCAGGATGCGGCCGTCCACATCGTTTCGGGCGTCGCCCACGATCGGAATGAGAACGAGGACGTCGCCGCGCTGCATACGGCCGATCTGATTCCGGACGGCATCTAGCGCGGCGCGTTCGGCACGCGGCGTAATACTCAGGCTCGTATCGACGATCTCGACCGTAGCCGTGGGCACGCGGTGCGAACAGGCGGTAAGGAATAGGAAGAATAGCGCGATGGCGGTAAAGTGGATTCGGGTCATTGGGTGCCTCCCTTCGGCAGCAGTTTCTGCTCGTGGGCGCGGAGTTCACGCGGTTCGGGAGTGTCGGGAACCACCGCGAAATGGGTGTTCTCGGCCTTGAGATAGCGTTCCTGGCTCGGATGGATGCGCCGACGACTGAAATATAGGAAACAGGCAAGGCCCGAAGCGGCCGGCACGACAAGCAAGGATGGAAGCCAAACGAGAGAAACAAGGAATGCGATGGGCATCGCGCACAGTCCGCCGAGCAAGCTCTTGCCGATGACTGCCCGCCGCGACTCCTGGCGCGCACCGTTCCGTTGGCCGCGCTCGTAGAATTCGGCGAAAACCGCCTTCCATTCCCGGCACTCCGCCTGCTTGCGCTCGTCGAACTGGGCGAGTTGTTCCGCTTCGGTCTGCACTTGCCGGGCAAGCTCGATCTCGGCGGCGCGAAGCGTTGTGAATCGTTCCCGGACCCGCCGCCACGTCCGGGCGTGCGACACTTCCGTCCAGCAATACAGGAGCGCCGTTGCGCCGATCAGGGGCGTCGTAAGCGTAATGAAGATGAAGAAGACCGCCGTGAGCACGGGATGGAGGCCGAGGAACTGCCCCAGCGGGTTGCCTGAATATAGCGCGGCAAAATGCAATTGCGCGCCGCGCAAAAGACCCCAGAGCGTGAGGCTTGCGGTGCCTACAGTTCCGACGGCGATAGCGAGAAAACGCTTGGGCCAGAACTGGTCCGCCCGGAGGAAGAGCAGGCCGGTCAACTCGAAAAATGCGGTACAGAGAACCGCCAAACCCGCTGCGGCGAGGAACTGAAGCGCCGGACCGGCGACGTTCAGGATGTCCATCGTGGGAGCAAGGAACAGCGTGTCGAGCGCAAGCGCGAAAAGCGCAAAGAACGCCATAAGAACCGCCTGAAAATACGGCGGCGGCGTATCGCCATATTCCTTCCTGATGCGCTGCCAGAGCGCTTCGGCTTCGGGCTTCTCGCGACGCACCCGCTCGCGCTTCGCTTCGAGGGCATGGAGGGCGCGAAGCGGCTGCTGCTTCTCTTCGAGGCTTTCTTCGGTAAACCGCGCTTCGATCTGTTCGAGAACCGGAGCCGGGTCGATCAAGTGCGCGCCGAGGTAGAACGCGGTGGCTTCGATTGAGCGCAGTTTGAGTTTGCCTTTGGTGAACGTACGTGGGGATGCGGGCATGAGATTCCTCCCTTCGGTATGAAAATGGGGAGTTGCCGTAAACGGACAACTCCCCGGTTGGTTACTGCGCTTCGAGCACTTTGCGGGCCTGCTGGAGTTTTGCAAGCTCGCGCTCTTCGCGGGTCAGAGCTGTGCGCATCTCTGCGACACGCTCTTCCTGCCGCTTGATCTGTTCGAGAAAGACCTCGACCGGGGTCTTCTTGACCCACGGCTTGCGGCCGTTTGAAGGTGCTGTGGTAGGTACTGCTTTCAATGGACTCATGACGCCTCCTTGTGCGTATGGGGTGAGGATGAAAGAACAGAGCGCCTGCTATCGGAGCAGGAGCAGGAAACTGCGCATGGTATTGATCTCGCACTCGATGCCATCGAGACCGCCAATAGCGGCAAGGTGCTCACCTGCGGCGAGATCTTCGGCTACGGTCTGGAACCGGTCCTGCAGCTTTACATTGATGGCGGTTGCTTTTTCAAGGACGGCCTGCCGCAGCGCCGGATCGGGATCATGTTGGTTAGGTTTGGGGTTGTTCATCGGGATGTTCCTCCGGTTGGTTGGGTTGATGGTTGAGACTTTCGTCGGATGAATGCTCGGCACTCATGAGCGAGCGCATCTTTTCGGTGTGCCACCGGTCGAGCCGTTGGATCGCCTCGCGGAGCGTGGGCAATTCAATATGCGTATAGAGCGAGTTCACGTCCCCGCCCGCGCTGTGCCCCATGAGTTCCTTGCGCACGTCAGCGATGATGCCGAGATCGGCGAGGCGCGAGTTGAAGGTGTGGCGCAGGTCGTGGAAGCGGTAGTGCGGAATACCCGCCCGCCGGAGCGCGCCCGCCCATCCGGTTTTGAGACTATGGATCGGCTGGCCGTCGTAGATGAAGATCAAGCCGGACGGCCGGTGCATTGCCCAGAGCATTTGCTCCACACGCCCGGTCATGGGAATCAGCCGGTGCTCACCTTCGGCGGTTTTCGAATGCGTGACCGAGATGAGCTTGCGGTCGAAATCGACGTCCTCCCAAAGCTGGTTCAGAAGTTCGCCCCGCCGCATTCCGGTATCGACCGCCGCAATGACGATCGGGCGCAAATGACCGGAGCAACCTGCAAGCAGTTTCGCTTCTTCGCCGACCGGCATCACCGGACGCCGGACCGGGCGCTCACGCGCCATCCGGACGCGGGCGATTGGATTCGCCGGGATGAAGCCTTCGTCCGCCGCCCAGAAGAGCAGATGGCGGATAACCTCGACATCCCGGTTGATCGTGGTGTCGGAGAGCGGCTTTGCGTTCGCACCGGCCCGACGCCGATGTTCGGCGTGGCGCGCCTTGCGGTAGCGCACGATGTCGTTCTTCGTAATCGACCCGATGGGCGTCTCGGCAAAGAACGGCAGGAACTGTTTCGCGCGCTCTCGGTGGTGTGGCTTCACGTCGCCTTCGGCGAGAAACCGTGCATAGAGTTCGGCGAAGGGCATCTCGGGCTGCAATTGCGGAAGCTCGTATCGCTTCGCGATGAGTTCGTCGCGAAAACGTTCTTCGAGTTGCTCCGCGCGCCGCCGGTTCGGAGTCTCCAGCGAGCGCATCGTGCGCACGCCGTCGATCCAGATCGACGACCAGTACACATTGCCTCGCTTGTAGAGACTCATACCTATCCTCCTTTCTGTTGCTGTCGCCTGAGAATCCAAGCAACGATTTGGTTGCGGAAAAAGATCAGCTTGCCGTGCGGTCCGGACCGCAAATGGGGCAGACCGCAGGGCAGGTACTGCTGCCGGATGGTCCATGCGGAGACGCCGAGCAGCGCGGCAACCTGCCGGATTCCAAGCGGCGCGCCCAAGACGTCATCCGCCGCGCGTTCTGTGCCCGTGAACAGGTGCGGTTTCCGCTGCGGGCAGCTCTGGCCGGGTCCGTCACGCGGAAAGCACAAGGAATCCAAGGGGTTCGCGCCGACGACAAAACCCGATATGCGTCCTTCTCCTGTAGGCAAGTCAGTCCTCATCGCCGTGCCTCCTTGATTTCAATAACGACCAGATCGCTTCTCGGAACCAGTCGGGCAGCTTCGCCCACAGGAGCCAGAGGCCGCCGAGCAGCAAAGCGAACGCCAAGCACGTCTGCCGGATTTGCGGAATGTTGATGAGCGCGATGACAAGCGAGAGTGTGGCGTACACGAGCAGGATGCCGAGCCCCATCCGCACGAGGATGCCCACAAGCCGCAGGCTCATCGGGACCGGCGGTTGCGGCGTCGAGAGGTCCCGACTGCCGCACTTCGAGCAGACCTCCGCGCCGCGCGGGTTCACATGCTGGCGTGGACAGAGCTTCACATCGTAGGTCCGGCCGCAGGTGCCGCAATAGAGCGGTTCGCCCGCTGTCATCTTTCCGCAGTGGTAGCAGTAGCGCATGGTCATTCCTTGAAAAGTGGTTGATGGGTGTCACCCGTCGGCCGCAGCCAGACCGGAGCGAAGAATTGGTCGCCGCGCACCGTATCGAGCGTGGCAAACCAGAAGATCTTTGGCGTGATTGCGGCGACCGTTTTCCGGATCGAGTGCAGCCGACGTTCGGAATCTGCCAGCACAAGCACACGGAACCGGTCGTGGCCGAACCGCCGGGCGTAGGCTCCGGAGACCGCGAGTTGGAGATAGTGCTTGACCTTCTCCCGCCAGACGCCCTGCGTTTCGTTCCCAAGGTCCATCTCGACGAACGAAGCGTCGATGCCGGTCGGAGTGGCGAACTCGATATAGCCGTCCGGAATGAGACTGAGCCCAGAAGCGACCGGCTCGTCGAACGCGATCCACTGGATGAACCGAACGTGTGGGAGCGGAATCGGTCCGAACTTGGCGGCGCAATACACGGCCCCGAGTGCAAGCTGATGCTCGACGTAAAAGTCGGCGACGAGCGTCTCGTCCCTGCGGCGGCGCGGCCCCCGGCACGGCACCTCGGCCACCTGCGCGCCTTTGGGTGAAAGTGCGTAGAGCGCTTTCCGTCCGCCGCCCGTGCCCAGGAAGAACCGCCGCAGGAGTCCCGTTTCGGTGAGCGCCCGCAGGCGCGTGTTCACCCGCGTCGTCGATCCGAACCCGGCGGCAACCTTTGCAGTCTCGCGGTCCGCGACGCGCAGCACGCTGAGTTCTTCGAGCAAGCGCAGATCGCGCGGCTGGATTAGGAGACCACGTTTTCGGTTTCGGTTAGTCCCAGTCATGGAGTGCATCCTTTGTGGTTGTTGTGAAGGCCGCGTGCCGTCCGGCGATCTCGCGTTCGACTTCGGCGCGAGGCCGCGCATGGCGCACGCGAGAACGGTTCAGCAGATCGGTGTAACTGGTCGTCGCGTCCGTAACCGTCGGCGCGACGCCTTCGACCCAGTGCTCCGCGCCGCTCTTCAGAATGAAGTGCCGCTGCGGCAGGTTCTTGAGCCGTTCGGCGAGTGACTTGCCGCCGTCGAGAATTTGCGCGACGGCAGCCGCATCAGCTCCCGATAGCTGGAAAAACACGTGCGTGCCGACCGAAAGGATTGCCGCACGCGTCGCCGCCGGGTACTGGTCGAGAAACTGGTTGGCCGTAACGATCCCGACGCCGAACTTGCGCGCTTCCGAGAGCACCGTCTCCACGTCCTGCGAATACGCGATCAGGTTTTGGATCTCGTCGCAATAGACCGTAAAGAGCGATTTGCTCTTGCGGGCAAAGAGCGCGTTTTTGATGACGGTGAAGAAGAGGCTCGCCAGGGTAAGCGCGTGTTCGCCGAGCCGCCCCTTTTCGAGGTGCGCAATCACCCAGTCGCCGCGGTCCATCGATTCCCGGAGCGAGAAGGTGGATCGCGCCTGGCCCACGATATGGCGGAAGCGCGGATCGGCGGTGAATGCCGAAGTCTTGTTCAGGATCGGCTCCCGCATCGTGGCCTTCATCGGTTCGCTTGCCGCGCCGTACCGGTTCTCGAAGTAATGCCGGACTTCGACATTCTGGAGCCGCTTGAGACACTGCGTGCGGAACTCCGCATGCGTGAGGAAGGGCGAAAGTTCGAGAAGCGTCATCCCGTTGACCGAGAGCGCATAGAGCGTGTTGCGCAGCAACTCATCTGTGCGCGCTCCGAAGTGCTCTAATCCCCAACGCTGCTTTAGCACTTCGGCGAACTCCGCAACACGGACGAAGTCCGGTTCCGCATCTTCGAGCGGGTTCATGCCCACCGACATTTCCGGATCAGCTGGCGAAATGACGAGGAGCCGGTCGGAGAGGTGAGTCTGTTGCGCCCACTCCTCGCGGGCAATCGCGCGCAGCAGGAACGGCGTCGCGTCGCCATGCAAATCGAAGAAGACGAATCCGCGTCCAGCTTTGATGTCCTCCTGGCACAAATGCCGCAAGAGCGAACTCTTGCCGGTTCCCGTCTTTCCGAGGAGCGCCAAGTGCGTCGTGCGCCGCGTGTGGCTGAGTGTCACCGACTGCCGAGTCCTCTCTTCGTCGGCCACCCGGAACCCGAGCGTCGTCGTACCGCCGTTTTCCGTCCGCGCCGTTCGCCGCTCCTTGAAGCGGTTCCATGCAGATGTTGCGAGTTTTTCGATGAAGTGCGTCATTACGAAGTGATTTTGGGGGAGGACGTGAGAATATCGGTGGCAGGCCGGAGCGAAGCAGCACATAAAGAACAGAAAAGAATCCGGTTACCGAACGCGGATTTTTTGAAGGATCAAAAACTAGAAGTTCGTAATCAGGACCTCGCGGAAGCGGCGGCCTGCGATCTTCTGCGCGGTGTAGAAAAGATCGATCTCGCGCAGCTTGAACCGCTTGAAGATCGCGCGAACTTCGGGAACGTCGTTCAGCGAGAGGACGAATTTGCCGCGCAGTTTGCCGAGCCGTTCCGCCATCTTGGGGAATTCCTCAGGGTCGAGATTGTAGCGATACAGTTTGCGGCCGTAGTACGGCGGATCGAGATAAAAGAGCGTCGAAGACCGGTCGTACCGCTTGAGGATATCCTCGTATGGCGCGCACTCGATCTGAACCCGTGCCAAGCGCTTGTGCGTTTCCTCAATGATTTCGGGGATGCGCTCAAGATTGAATCCCGGCGGCTGGGTCACGCTGCAACCGAAGTTCCGGTGGCGGACCAGTCCCGCATAGCAGTTCTTGAGAAGATACAGGTGCCGAGCTGCCCGCTGAATGTCGGTCAGTATCGCCGGATCGGTAGCTTGCAGCATGTCAAACCACGCGCGGCTCACGTGCATGTAGCGCAGGTAGCGGACCAGCTCTTCGTAGTGCTGCTGGCAGACGCGGAAGAAGTTCACCATTTCACCGTCGAGATCGTTCAGCACTTCCACCTTCGACGGTTCCTTGCGGAAGAACACCTGCGCGCCTCCGGCGAACGGTTCGACGTAGGTCGTGTGTTCCGGAAAAATGGCGATGATCTGCTTGGCGAGCGAACGCTTGCCACCGATATACGCCAGCGGTCCGATCATGGATATGGATGGATATTGGGAAGTTGATTCTCATCGCCCCGATTCGACCTTTATGGATCGAAGCATCGTCCATCTTACGCGATATCAAAGCGAATGATAGGCAGAGAGAATTGCTGTTGGTGCCGGATTCTGTCAAGTGGTTATCCGACATTGCTGTAGAAAACACATGGAGTACAAGTGCGGCAATGCGGCAAAAGAAAGATAGGCCGTTCGTCTTTCCCGAGCACGGGGTGAAGGGCCACAACCGTTATGGGGATTGTGTCTTAGCCACCTTCTATCCTCGCATAGCTAACACCCGTCGAGCGGTCCCGTGGTAAGGTTGTGCCGCGCTGTTTTCAGAAAAGAGTAGCGCTTGTCGCATAGGACGCAACTTCTTCAGGAGAAAGTTATGTGCTAACTTTGTAATGAATTGTTAGTTAGGCGAACTGTAATGACGCTCTGACATACACATGAGATATGCGGTGCATTAACATATCTCTAACTATTTGCTTTTTACACCAAACGATTCTCTACCCAAACCTACGAGACGGCCGCTGGAAAAACTCCGGCGCTTTGCTGATGGGATTCTCAGTTCCGGTTATTTATTCAGGAGAAGCTCTCCGACCTCTTTTTGGAGCGTCGCGTTTTGCGCATGAAGGGCCGAAACCTGCGTCTGGAGTTCGGTGATCTGCGTCTGCTGCGTGCTCACATTCTCATCAAGTGCCTTCACACCGACAAGCGCGATACCTGAAGGATCGATTGTGGAAATGCTCGTGCTGCTATCGCCAAGCCCAAAAATGGAATAGAAGTCTTCTGCCACGGGGCCGATATGCAACGCATCTTTGTCTGATTTGTAATTCCACTGTGTGATCGGAAGCTCCACAATCTTGCTAAGTATCGTCTGATCGTTGATCGGGGTGAAATTTTCTTTCAGGTAGCGAGCAGAGGCGTTATACCAATCACCGCCACGGGCATACTCGCCACCGCTTCCCACAAAATCATTAGCAGTGCCACTACCATAGACGCCTGTAGCGCCGTAGCCGTAAACACCGGTACCACCATAATCCTCTCCATTGATGCCATACGTACCCGCGCCGCCAGCATTAGCACCAAGGACAGCGGATAAGCCATTGGTCAACCCCTCGACACCATATCCACCACTATTATTGTCACCAAAGACAGCAGCCGCACCTGTATAACTAGAAACACCTTCAACTCCATATCCATTCGCAGTGCTCGCACCATAGACACCGACGCCAGTGCCCAGACTCGTACCGGTACCAACACCGATGATACCGTCGGAACCAGTACCTGATATGCCGTATCCTGAATATCCTGCACTACCGACACTCAGCGTGGAAGCAGGTGCTGTCGTGCCGATGCCCACATTACCAGAATCTGTTATATTAAAATATTGATTCCCATCATACCAAAAGCCTAGCGTATAAGGACTTGGGTTGTCCTCTATACTCCATTGTCCAACTCCCGTACCCGTCTCTCCTGAAACTGCACCAAGCTGGATATCTGAATAACCATTCGAAGAAGAATGTATACGTATACCTTCATTAAAATTCCCTCCTGTAGGAGAAACATCGAGCGAATTACCAACTACCTGCAAAATAGATTCGGGTGCCGCCGTACCAATTCCGACATTACCGGCGAAATAGCCATTACCAGTAGGTCCATAGAGAATGATATTTCGCGTACCACCACCATTCAATAAAGCAAGATCCATACCAACGCCTTGATCATCGCCCATTTCAAACATTCGAGTGTTGGAAGCCAAACGTAAGAAACCTTCTTGATCTCCTGAATCATGGAACTGAAGCCACGCTAAACGGTTGTTGACGCTCGTTGATTCAGATAATCCCAACGTTGCATTACTCGAACAACAATTTGATTGAGTGCCGATATTAGCAATTACACCAGAAGATCCTCGAACATCAAGAGTATATCCTGGTGCCGTGGTACCGATGCCAACGTTACCACCAATATATGCACTCCCTTGCACATATTCACTACCACCAATCTCATCACTGTTCTGCACGTCAAGGTAGCCGTCGCTCGCGCCACTCATACCAATCGGATTGTAACTAAGGCCATCACCAACAAAAACGCTTCCGTCAAGTTGAAGGGAGGCCTGGCCAGAAGCCGAAGACAGAGTGAAGAGTTGGGAACCAGAGCCTCCCGCATACATCAGACCCGTCACGGAATCAATGCCACTCACCGCAGGGCCTTCGCCAGTCCATGCGCCCCCCCCAAGATACCATGCGCTCCCCCCACTGTTGCTCACCGTAGAAGGAATGATGTTGGCAGGAAAGCTGTAATTGCCTCCACCGGTGTTCGAGCCAAAAGTACCCGCAGAAATATTGCCAGCAGAGGTAACCTGACCACTCGCACCGGCCGCCGTCGTTTGCGTAGTGCCATCAGGAAACTTAATACCACCGGACGTCGATTGGATGGTTCCGGCAGCAGTAACATTGCCACTTGCATCAATACGCAGTACCTGCGTCGCAGCTCCCGCCGCAGAATAATCATAGAAATTAAAACCACCAGCAAGCGAACTGGCACGCGCCGAAAGAAGATCTATCTCGCCGGTTCCGCCCATGCGATTCCATCCTACAAGCAATTTATCCGAACCTTCATAAGGAGAAAGAATTGAATTTCCCGACATATTAGGATCAATATTCGCAGAGCCAAGCGCGGCCAACCCGTTGTCAATAAGGCTAGGCATGGTTACGTTTCCGGTAAACGTCGGACTTGCAAGCGGTGCGGCTCCGGTAACCTGCGCTACCGAGTAGTCCCCCGACGCAGCCGTTACAACACCTGTTCTGCCGAATACTGAACTCACTCCGCTCGTGGGCCAGGTGGTATTGCAAACGCCACTCAAGCAAAGTCCTGTGGAAGAAACATTACCGACGACCGCGAGAGCCGTGGTCGGATTCGTCGTGCCGATACCGACAAGGCCGGCACCCGTAAACACAATTGGATATGCAGTGCTGCCAAACATTCTCACTCCCTGTCCTCCCTGGTATTGCAATTCAACATAACCATCTGTTCTATTAATCTGGCTGGCGTTAATAGAAAATGCACCACCCGAGGAAAGTGCATATGAACTTGCGGTCACGGTACTAGGGAAAGTATAGTTTCCTCCCCCGGTGTTCGAGCCAAAAGTACCCGCAGAAAGATTCCCAGCCGTCACGGTACCGCTCAGATTGCCGACAAAAGAGCCGGCAGTAAGAGAACCGGCGGCTACCACATTGCCGCTGTTATCAACCGAGAAGATCGGAGTACTCGCAGTCGAAAATACCTTCACTGCATATGGACTGGAAGATGAAGCGACGATAATAAAACGCCCAACGCCAGTACTGAACGTTGAGCTTCCAATGCCGACGTCAAAGTTTGAATTGATGCCGAGTGCACCATAGCCGACACCCGCCTGATTAGAGGGAGATGCGTGGGCAAGCAAGATCACCCCCCCCCGCAAAAAGCCAACGCCAGAGCGGTAAGAAGAACGATCTTCTTTGAGGTCCGAGAGATCATTACCTTATTACGGTAACATCGGAAGATAATAAAGCAAGAACAAGAAGTGGATAACTCCTCTGCTGCATACCGCCTGGGCCAGTTAAGAAACAGCGGCAAGTTACATTTCAAAAACTGTCCTGCGCTTCCCTTGTAACAACCTTTACGTGTACGTGCTGTTTGCGGGAGACGTCTGCTCAGCTTCTGGGGTAAGTCCAGGCGGGAGGAAAGGTGGGCCGTTCGTCCTTACCGAGCACGGGGTGAAGGGCTGCTGCCCTCTGGAAAGAGCAGCATCTTAGCCACCTTTGCTCCTCGCATGGCTAGCACCCGTCGAACGGCCCGAACTCAGGATATGCTCGATATTTTGAGAAAACAGATTGATATTTTTGCGCGCCACGATGATATATCGCACAGGATGGACATCCGTGCAGGTTCCCTTGCCTATTCACATAAACAGGCTTCAAGGATACTTCAGGATCATGCCGAATAATAATAGTGAGCAACATCATCCGCCGGAGACAGACGTGAAGTACCTAAAAGGTTGTCCGCTGTGCGAGCACAGCGACCCAGAACTTGAGCGCGAACTCCAGACCTTCGCGCAGTTGCTTTTCGATCTGTATCTGGCAAAGGAGAGCAAAAAGAATCATGACTCAGGAGCCAGCGTTGACAAAGGTCCTCGCCCGCCTACGCTGAAATAAAGGTCGAAACACAACAATCAAATCCCGATCATGAATATAGTCATCTACTGCCGCGTCTCCTCAAAGGAGCAGGTAGAAGGGACAAGTCTTGAGTCGCAGGAACGTGTATGCCGAGAATATGCGGCGAGCAATCATTTGAATGTTGCCCGCGTATTCGTTGAGTGCGGCGAATCGGCGAAATACGCCGACCGAACCCAGCTTCTCGAAATGATGGCGTACTGCAGCAAGCGGGAGCACCACATCGAGCAGTTACTCGTCTGGAAGGTGGACCGCCTCGCGCGCAATGTCGGCGACCACTTCAATATCAAAGCCGGTCTCTTGAAATACGGCGTACGCGTTGTCTCCGTTACTGAACCCATTGATGCCAAACCGGAAGGGCGCTTGCTGGAAACGATCCTGGCAGGTTTTGCACAGTTCGATAACGATGTTCGCGCCACGCGAACCGTGCAAGGGATGCGCAGCAAGATTCAGGAAGGAATTTTCCCGTGGCGACCGCCGCTCGGCTACAAAAGCGTCACGCGCGCCGACAGCAAGAAAACCGAGCCGGATCAGCCCGATCAGCCCACGTTCAGCATTTTGCAGCAGGGTTGGATCGAATTTTCCACCGGTGCTTACACCAAAGCGCAGATCCTGCGCCTGTTGACGAGGCGCGGACTTCGCACGCGCGCCAGCGTGCCGCTTGCGAAACAGTCCATCGATCACATTTTCTGCGATCCGTTCTACGCCGGAATTATCCGCGATCCGTGGAATGGCGAAGAATATGTCGGACGGCATGTGCCGATGGTCAGCCGTGAAACCTTCCGCATTGTGCAGCGGATCATTTCCGGACGCAACCACTCCGTGCCACATCTCGCGCTGCGACCGGAGTTTCCGCTACGGAGCTTCGTCCGCTGCGGGAACTGCGAATCTTACCTTACGGGATCGTTCTCGCGTGGGCGGTCAAAACTCTATCCGTATTACCACTGCTATAACCGTGACTGCGATAACCACGGAAATTATCCACTGGCCGACGTACATCGAGAATTTGCTCGGTTTCTTGATGAGGTAAGCCCCGACCGCCATTCGCTCGCCCATCTCAAAGATGCTACCCGTAAAATCTATGCATCCTGGGCAGGTACGCGTGATCTCGTTCAAGAAAAGCGCGATAAAGAAACAAGGCATCTCCAAGAGCAACTTCAGCGGCTTGTCCAGATGAGAATGAACGATCTCATTACCGACGATGAATTCCGCGCTCAGCGAATTGCACTTGCCAAACAGATTGAAAAACTTGAAGATTGCGCTTCAGGAGAAGAACCTGAACTGGATTCCGTCCTCGCCTGTCTCGACGTTATCAGTGCGCCGCTCATGCACTTGGCTGACACTTGGCAAGCTGTTCCGATCAAATTCCAGCGACGGTTCCAACAGAGCCTCATTCCGTCCGGATATGTATTCGGAAGAATTGGAACCGCCCAGAAAGGCCGTCTTCTTTCATTTCTTGAGTCTCCACGAACTGAGGAGACAAACGAGGGGTCCCTCGAAGGTCCCACCTGGAACCAGTTGGCAGAAGAGATCATGACTCTGGCCATGATTTTCAGAGAATCATCCATACGGTAGAGAGAGCTGCAATAGTAGCGAGATTGCCAGCCCTCGCGTCGGCCTCTCCGGCATGACGGACGCAATATTGGCGTCTATACGTCATCGAGAGGCCGGCGCGAAAGGACAATCCTGTTCGCGGATACTTCATTCGGGCGCTCGGATCGATACGCCCGCGTGCTCCCAATAGCTGACACCCACCGCAATCGCATCGAACATGGGCATGATGGAATGCTCACTTTCCCATACCCTCCGTCTTTGCGGCAGTTTGTACGCAACCTCGGGAAACATGTGAGCAAGCGCCGCGGCAACGTCATCCTTTGACTTTGCGTCAAAACTGCGGAATGCTTTTCGCATATCGGGCTGCTTCGTGGCATGGAATCTCACAGATTGCCGAACTGCTTCGCGACGGAGAAGCCTGGAAAGCAACCGGATGCCAGCCACGTTTCGGACCTGCCGCAGTTCCGATTGCTCGATCACGATCGCCGACGGCGCATAGAGTTCAAGAAGCGACGATATTCGTTTCGCGGTTGTCGCAACCTGCTTGCCACCATTCCACCGGTAGAACACCATGCCCCAGTCCAGCAGTTTGTTGGAGCAATCAAGAACGGCATATCCGAGGCGTTGCGAGCGAATGGCGATTGCAAGGATTCTGCCATTACTTAAGATTGCTCGCATGGGAGAATGAAGACATTGATTCTGATTGCCGCCGTTCCTGCATCCAGGTGAGCTTCCGGGCGATCATTGCGGCGTCGCGGCCTTTAGCGCTGCACTGTTGGAGACCATGTTCCATCTCCGCCAAGCGCGCTTCAACTTTCTGTTCCGCTGCTTCGTAAGCTGTAGAAAACAATTCCGACACCGGAACGCGATAAAGCGCTTCATAACAGAGGGCGATCTGAAGCGGCGGCGCGCAGCGGAGCCGTTCGTGCCGAGAAACGGTTCCTTCGTTCGGATAGCCGAGCAATTGCGCCAAGTCTATCTGACTGAGGCCGGACCGCTTCCGGCAGGAACGAAGATAATTTGCGGGTTGAGATGAATTCATATGTAAAGTGTTTTTGTGGTCCGACGTTTGCGTAGTGTAGCAGGACGCTGCCCGTAGAGTAGGGTCACAAAATTGCGTTCTATGCAAGATACGCAGATTGTTTTATAAAACAAATGGAAGAATCACCCGATATGCGGGTGTATGCACGGTACATCAGAAAGGAGAGGCTCGACCCCACGGTATGGCCTTGCGCATCATTATCTATGAATAATAACGCATAGGTTTTCTTATGCACCCACGGATGGATGTTTACGATCTGTCTTGACTTGGGACCATAGCCTTTATTGAATATCGGTTAGATAATACTGACGTCCTATCTTTCTAATGGTTACCGATTCCTCTTGTACTCCAGCCTTTTGGTAGGTTGTTTTGACAGTGCAGCGTGCGTTGTTCTCATCAAGCGGCATAACTGCAATCACATCAGATTTTAGAATCTTCCCAGCGGTGCTAAGCCATGTCCGATTCCCGGTTATGAACGCCTGCAATCCAGCCCCCGATAGGACCCTGCCGTCGGGCCGATAAACTCCCTCAATATGTTGGTAATCACCCTTATTGAGGAACTGGTTCATCTGTTCCAGCAGGACTGTGGCTTGGCCCTTCATTGTGTTCTGGCTCGTTCTCATTGCCGAGGCATAAGAAGGAAAGTCATTGACGGAGCCAACCACAAGATCATATACGCGGCGTTCAGATCCAACTTCTGCGCCAAACTGCCCTATATATAAAGCATAGAATCCCTTCTCTAAACTAATTCGAGGTCTAAAGATATACATATCTTGTCGCCGTTCCACTGGCTTAACTTCGAGATCAATATGGTCTTTATTGGGCACCCATAAATTTACAGGGACACGAGTTGTGCCAAAGCCGATCAATGTTGATATGTCGCCGTCCTTCAGAAACTGTAGTTTTGCTAATCCCACAGAGTTAGGGGCAAGGTCCTTTTGGTAGACGATAAAATATTCAATGGAGTTACATGCGGGGCCGGAGGGTTCGGCCAGCCCAGGAAAATAATTCATTATGTTCCCAACGGCTTGCACGTTCTGCCCTTGAAGCAGAATTTGTCCGTGATTTGTATCGGCATACACGCCGTATGCCTCTGGAAGCTTTTTGCCACATCCGGCGAGCGACAAAAGGGAAACAATAATAAGCAGTGAAGGACAGTAAGTTTTCACTGTAGCCCTCCAATGCGTTTCCATGTTGCACCTTCATCGGTCGATGTCCACAAACCATAGACCCCACCAATAACAATCTCGCGTTTTTCTTCTTTGCGTATCTGAGCGACTGAGCGGATAATTTCTCCAGCATGTTGAGCATCGTCGGACGTTATTTCCCGCGAGTAAATGTCATGCCAGGTTTGACCACCATCCCTTGTTTCGAGAAGCTTGATAATATTTGATCCGCGTGCTTGAGACGACATATAAACCACGATAAAAAAATTTGCAGAGTCCTGATTGTTTTGGAATATCTCTGGCCACTGCATATAAAACTGAGGAACCCGGCTTGTCATTATAGCTACTTGTTGCCAGGTGGTGCCCGAGTCAGTGGAGCGAATAATTTTAATATTTCCCGTGCTATTTATTCGATCAAATTCACCGACAACCGCACGTATTTCTCCACTGCTGAAGGATACAAGATTGACGGTTCTATTGGACAAGACAGGAAGCGTACCAAGAGAACGTTCTAATAAAGATAATTTGTCTGTCCATGTCCACCCGCCATCGGTGCTTAGCATCCCTTTATTCGTGTACAAAGCTAGGTGATTGTTTTCGTCGACGAGAATATCCGAAGCTTGTACCTTGAGATCAAGCGACTGTCCCCGCCTTGTTTCAGGGTCGTACTTGAAACGATATACATAGTGTTCATTTACTCCAGTGCAATAATATATAAGATTACGATCCGTTGGGTCAACAATGAGGCGCGATACGTCCGTTTGCCACTCCCTTGTATCGGCAGGCGCATCTTGCCACGTTACCCCTCCGTCTTGCGTCCTTACTATACAGTCTTTCCCTTTGCCATAAACCCAGACATCGGACTCAATGCCTTTTGGCATTGCCGACCTATCACCACACTCTTCTTTCCCGATTAACTCCCAAGAATATCCATCGTCCGCCGAAACAGAAAGATACTTTGCAAATTCTCCGGGTTGCACATTGATCGCATCGACATTGTAGCGGTCTGACGTAACTGCAAAGATCGCCGGCCGGCCATTCATTCGTGTCGTCCAAACGCTATGAACTTCGGAATGCGGCAATACGCCATAATTCAGTCCGACTAATACACCTTTCGGATCAATAAAGCCAACTCGCAATGGCTCTCCAGTATCCTGAGTGAATCGAAATACTAGCAGTAATCTTTCCTGCTTCGGGTACTCGATAACGCCCACATACGATGTGGCAGTATTTCTGCCACTCTTTATCGGCATCCTGGCCCAGTTGCTGCCGTCCTTCGATTCATAGAGGGAGTCCGCAGAAGCCAAGACAACACGGCTTCTGCCAACAGAGGCTGTCATATAGCCTTTGGAAGGATCTAAACCACTGCCGGAAGGTTTCCATGAAGTGCCATCGTCATCGCTCCTGAAAACCCCTTTATGAAAGGTTGCTGCCAACAGAAACGGCTTTTGCCAATTAACGAAGATCAACATCGAGACGCTCACAGGAATTTTCGATGCTGTCCGACCCGCGCCTCGTACAATTTCGACGGGTAAACCTGCATTAGACGGCTTCCATGAATGACCGCTATCTGAAGAACAAAAGATGATTCCGGCACTAAGTAAGTATTGATTGGTAGGGGAATGCGGATTGATGTATAGCTGATTTACGGGAAGTACGAAGGATGTCGTATGCCAACTGAATCCAGCATCTGTTGTTTCGATGAGACCGCTGGCTGTCCCAAGAAAGACATCCTGGGAATTAACAGGATTAACCAAGATGGTCAGCACCGGGCCATAGTTGAATCCTGGATTCAAGACCATCCAATTACGGCCGATGTCGAGCGATTTCATAATAATATTCTGGGAGTTGACAGCATAAAGCACATTCTCATTGTGAGGATCAACTGCAAAGGTAATAATCTCGGAGCCGAGCTGGTCCCAAGCATCGACCTGATTGCTCTTATTTCGGTAGAGTCCTTTATCAAGGATGAGATAGACTTGCCCTCCGGGACTCGACACGAAGCTGTTCCCGCCGATTCGTGAAGCCTGGAATTCTGGTGATGCGGGAGATTGTGCCTGTGCCTGTGGAATGAACCCAATACAGAAGGCTAGGCCAGTCACTAGATTTGACAGCAAATGCTCATTTCTCATAGTCGTCTCCTGAATCCTGAATCGTATCCTGGCTTCTCGATTCGTTTTCACCCCTTTCGGCGCATCAACGGCCTGGGGCACGTCTATGGCTGATAGCGCCAGAGGTCGTTGAGTTGGCCATAATTTCCATTGGCGTCCTGGCCCGCTCCCCCAAAGAGCCAGAAATTTCCGCTACTATCCGTCCAACTCGTAGACTCCCCGCGGCCTCCGGGGACGTTCCCTATAGCAGGAGTTTCCAGCGTGCCGTATATCCCTGGTGCGTAGCTGATTCCTGGATTGCAAGGCACTGGCAGCGTGCTGCTTCCGTCCATCCATGCCCATTCGTTTGTGGAAGGATTGAACTCCCAAAGGTCGTTGAGAGCGCCCGAACAGCCGCTGGCATCGATGCCCTCGCCTCCAAAGAGCCAGAGATGGCCACTGATATCGATCGAGCTCGAAGCGTCCTCCCTGCCTCCGGGAATGTTTCCGGCAGCAGGCACTCCCAACGTGCCGTACACGCCGGACTGGTTGGCCGTGCTGCTTCCGCCCATCCAGGTCCATTCGTTTGTGGAAGGATTGAAATCCCAAAGGTCGTTGAGAGCAGAGATATTCCCGCCCGCATCCAACCCTCCGCCCCCAAAGAGCCAGAGATGGCCGTTACTATCAATCCAGGTGATTGCGCTATTCCGGCCTCCGGGGACGTTTCCGGCAGCAGGCACTCCCAAGGTGCCGTACACGCCGGGTCGGCCGCAAACTCCTGAATTGCAGAGTACCGAGCTGCTTCCGCTGATCCAAGTCCATTCCTTGGTGGAAGGATTGAACTCCCAAAGGTCGTTAAGAAAGTCCCAATCTTTGCCGTCAGCATCGACGCCCTCACCGCCAAAGAGCCAGAGATTGCCGCTGCCATCGGTCCAGAACATGGAGCCCCAGCGGCCTCCGGGGACGTTTCCGGCAGCAGACGTTCCCAAGGTGCCGTACACGCCGGACTCGGTTCCATTGCTGCCAACCGTGCTGCTTCCGCTCACCCAGGTCCATTTGTTCGTGGAAGGATTGAACTCCCAAAGGTCGTTGAGGAATCCATAATTAGTGTTGGCGTCAAAACCCTGGCCGCCGAAGAGCCAGAAATGGCCGCCGCTGTCGGTAACGCTCGTCGCATAATTGCGGCTTCCGGGGATGTTTCCGGCCGCAGGCGTACCCGATGTGCCATACACGCCGGGCTGGTTAATCGTGCTGCTTCCGCCCGACCAGGCCCATTCGTTTGTGGAGGGATTGAACTCCCAAAAGTCGTTGAGTTCGTCAGGAAAGGAATTGCTGAGAGAGTAGGTTTCTCCACCAAAGAGCCAGAGATGGCCGCTGACGTCGGTCCAACTCGAAGCGCCCATGCGGCCCCTGGGGATGTTTCCTGCAGCGGGTGTACCCAACGTGCCGTACACGCCGGGCTGGTTGGCCGTGCTGCTTCCGCCCATCCAGGTCCATTCGCCTGTCGGCGCACTGATAACAAAGTTTGCCGCAGTCGATGAGCCGCCGCCCGGCGCAGGATTCGTCACCACCACGGCATAGGACCCTGCGGTCGCTTGGTCGCTCAAGCTAAGGATGATCGTCAACTCTATCGAGCTCACAAATGTGGCGGCGTGCGTTGCCCCGTTGTAAGTGACAGTCGACGTGGAAAGGAAGTTCGTGCCATGGATCGTAAGTGTCTGCGCCGCTGCGCCCACCGTGACTGACGTTGGGGAAAGACTGGTGATGGTTGGCGAGGGATTGGTGACAGCCACCGCTGCGTTGCCGACCTTGCTCGCATCTTGAGCAGATGTAGCGGTCACCGTTACCGTGCCTGCCACGCCCGGTGCGGTAAACAGTCCGGAAGAATTGATTGTTCCTGCGCTGGCGGACCAGACAACCGACGAACTGTAGCTTCCTGTTCCCGAAACCGTCGCCGTGCATTGCGACGTTTGGCCGGTCTGGACCGACGTTGGATTGCAGGAAACCGAGACCGACGTGATCGTTGGAGGCGCTGTCACAATCACGGTTGCCGAGCCGGATTTGGTCGCGTCCTGGGTCGAGATCGCCGTAATGGTTGCTGTTCCGGCGCTGTTCGGCGTAAAGACTCCCGTGCTGCTAATCGTCCCCATGCTTGTGGGACTGACAGACCATGAAACTGCGGAACTGTAGTTTCCGGTCCCACTTACCGTCGGCGTGCAGGCGGACGTTTGATTAGGCTGGATGGATGCCGGTGAGCAGGCCACGGCAACCGAAGTGATCGTCGAAGTGGCGGTTACGGTCACGGTTGCCGAGCCGGACTTGGTCGTGTCCTGGGTCGAAGTTGCCGTAATGGTTGCTGCTGCTCCGGCACCGCTGGGCGTAAAAACACCGGCACTGCTCACAGTGCCGGTGCTCGTAGGGCTAACAGACCATGTGACCGCAGAGCTGTAGCTCCCGGTTCCGGTCACGGTTGCGGAACAGGTAGAGGTCTGGCTTGTGGAGATCGAGGCTGGGGAACAGCTTGCGATGACAGAGGTCACCGTCGGGTTGGACGACGTACTGCCACCTCCTCCGCCGGAGCCGCCGCCGCAGCCAGCAACAATTGTTAATGCGCCCGCCGTCACTAGAAGGGCAACAAGCATTTCCATTTTCCTCAGCCTCAATCCCAATCGCACACTCTCGCACATTTGATAGCCCCGCTCATGCTTTTTCCACATGGTTGCGAGCCGGACAGCGCTTAACGCTTTGATCTGGGGTTCGCTGTCCGGCCCGGACTCGATGAACACACATCCCCATTGCCCAGTGGACCGGAAGGAACTACTATTTTCAATAGGTAATAGCTGACAGCAGCTGGTTCTAAGTGACATGGCGGGTCGTCATGCCCGAAACCCCTCCCCACAGGTTGAGAACTCAGGCAGGAAAGGCAATGCCAGAGGACACGAGTACCGGCGAGAGAATCGACTCATGGAAGAACATTGCCGCCTATCTGGGGCGGGATGCCCGCACGGTCATTCGCTGGGAAAAAGAGAAAGGCCTCCCCATCCGCCGCATTTCCGGCGGGCAGCGGCATTGTGTTTTCGCCTACCGGCGCGAACTGGACGCATGGCTGGCGGGGCAGGACCATCCGAACGGCGTAAACCTGCCCCTGACCAACGGCAACGGATCGCTGGCCGCTTTAGCCGTTCCTGCCCCGCCGGTGATGGTGAGGATTTCTCCGGCGAGCCCTCTGCCGCACACCGCGTTCCGCTGGAAACCGGCCATCTATTCGGCCGCCGGATTCCTGGCCGCCCTGCTCCTGATGGCCACTGCCTATCGATTTGAGGATCGTCAATTCTCGCTTCATGCGCCGCAAATCACAGGACAGCAGCAACTTACAGAAAATGGCGAGGAAAAGCAGGGCTTGCTGACCGACGGCAGGAACCTGTATTTCGGACAGGAACAGAACGGCTGGTTCGCACTGGCAAAGATGCCCGTGGGCCGGGGGGCGACGAATATCTTGTGGGCCCCTTCGGCAAATGTTCTACCGGTGGATCTGTCTCCGGATGGCAGCCATTTGCTGGCCTTTACGTATCGCGGTCAAGAAGAGACAGAAAAAGAACGTGAAATGTGGATTGTTCCCCTTGCCGGTGGAGAGCCCCGCAGGTTAACGAACATCAAGGTCCACTCAGCCGCGTGGGCACCAGACGGAAAGAGCATCGCGTTCGCGGTTGGAAATAGAATCGATCTCATATCCGTCGATGGAACCGCCCTGCGGGAGATCGGCTCGTTTGGCGCGATCCCTGACGCATTGCACTGGTCGGAGAACGGACAACATCTGCGTTTCCTCCTTCAGGATACGGCTACGCAAAAGCTCTCCTGCTGGGAGTTCATTTCCTCGGATGGAATGAGAACTACGACCCTTCGTTCAATGCCTTCCCCGATGGAATCGTACTGGGCGTGGACGCGTGCACCGGGGAAGGATTCAAGTCTTGTTTTAGGAAGCGGACTCTATCCTGGAGATATTTCGCTCTGGTTTATCCATTACGGGAAAAGTTGGTGGGAACCTCAAATCCAGACATCGAAAATACCTCTGCCCCAGACAGGTGCCTCTGACATAGCATTCGACCGGAAGACTCACCGGCTGTTGGTTCTGGCGGAGCCGCCTTTCAGAAACACCTTCCTGCGATTCGACACGCGCACCCAGGGCTTTAGACAAATCTTTCCTGGCGTATCGGGGACCGATCTGGATTATTCACGAGACGGGCAGTGGATCGTGTATGCCACGCCAAGACTCGATTCAATATGGATCAGCCGGACAGACGGAAGGGACGCTCGGCAAATCGTGCTTCCTCCGAGTATCATCGAGTTGCCAAGATGGTCACCGGACGGGAAGCAGATTGCCTTCATGTCAAAAGTTCCTGACCGTCCCTGGCGCATCTACATCACGCGGCTTGATACAGGCGCAACGCGGGAAGCCTCCGAAGGTGACGACAATCAGGGAGCACCGACATGGTCGCCGGACGAACGGTTTCTGGTCTACGGCAATGTCAAATGTCAACTCACACACACGTGCGCTATCCACCGCATTGATCTTTCCACCGGCAAAGTACAGACTCTCCCCGGATCGGAAGGGCTGTTTACGGCACGCTGGTCTCTGGACGGACGGTACGTGGCTGCGCTGAACATCGATCAGCATCAGCTATTCCTCTTTGATATTGGGACGCAAAAATGGCACAAATTGGCTGACGCGATAGACAGCGCTGATCTGAGTTGGTCAAGGGATTCCAAATACCTCTATACCACCATTCGCGGAGCCAGCCCACGTATCGTTCGCATCCGGGCTGCGGATGGACATCAGGAAACAGTACTTGATCTTCGCGCTCAGGATCGATTCGACCTAACGGAAGACGATGACCTGGAGTTCTCACTGGCACCGGACGACGCAGTGATTCTGCACCGCCAAATTCACTCCAACGAGGTCTACGCCTATGATGTGCGAGATCAGTAACCTCTTGTGGGCGACGTTTCTCAAAAACCCTCACACCACGACTTGTCCCCCAGCCCAAAGCCAACGCCCGACCGGACCGAGAATTTCTTAGAGTCTGACGAGGGACGTGAATCCAATGCAACACTCGTGCGCTACGGTCGTTCGAATGTTGACGCACTCTGAGAGGTTCCGTAAGAAAAATTAGAGAGGTTACCCCTTGGGGAACCCGCTTATTGCCCTTGGAGGCTTTGACCGCTACAAAATCGTCTACATTGGATTTTATAATCGGGAGAAAAATGCTGTAAGTTATTGATAAATATGGTCGGGGAGAGAGGATTCGAACCTCCGACCCCCTGGTCCCGAACCAGGTGCTCTACCAGGCTGAGCCACTCCCCGAACTTGGGTTGCGAAGCGTATCTTTGGGGCGCGGCCTGGCGCATCTTGGCCCCTTGATTGCGCTTGAATCAGTGTAGCAGAATACAGGGTTTTGCGGGACCGGGCTGCGCAGGGAGAGTCCGCTCTGCTCTTCGTCGCGCGGATGAACGGACCCCGGGTGGGTGAGCAACAGCTCAGGCATCGCGCTCCTTTGAGACAGGATACGGTCATCGCGCATTCCGAATGTCTTCTGAACGGCGCATTGGCCTCGCTCTGCCGGCATTACCAAGCGCTTTTTCGCGCCCGTTGTTTGACCCCGTCCATGCCTTGATGGCGCCGCGAACTCAAAGGCAATTACAATCAGGAAGATATCGTGGGTCCAGGGGCCGAGCCGACATGTCCGTGAGTATGCGCGAAATCGCCAAATTGGCAGGGGTATCCAACGCAACTGTTTCGCGCGTCCTCCATGGTTCGAGCCTGGTTACCGAGGAAACCACGCGCCGCATCCAGAAGATCATCCAGGATCTGAACTTCGTTCCCAACAACAGCGCTGCGTACCTCAAGAGCGGGAAAAGCCAGATCTACGGCATCATCGTTCCCGACCTTACCAATCCGTTTTTCGCCGAGGTGGTCAAGCTGTTCGAGGCCCTGCTGGCCGAAAACGAGCAGGAACTGCTGGTTGCCAACACCGATTCTCACTCCATGCGCATGCAGCGCTCAGTGCGTCGCATGTTGTTGCGGCGGGTGGATGGAGTGGCGCTGCTGGCTTCGGAACTGGAGGCTGCTTCGCTGGAATCGCTGGTCCAGAACCAGATTCCCGTGGTCACAACCAACCACCACCACATCGCCAACGGCTTGAGCGATATCATGATCGATCTTGCCGGGGGGACCGCTCAAATGATCGCCCATCTGAAGGAATTGGGGCACCGTCACGTGGGCTTTATCGGAGGCAGGGTCGGGCTGGCCACATCGCGGGTTCGCCGGGAATCGTTCCTCGAAGCCGTGGTGAAGCAGGGCCTCTCGTCCAAAGAAGGTTGGATGGTGGAGGGAAATTCCCGCATCGATGGAGGCTCTGCGGCCATGGCAAAGATCCTCTCTCAGCCGGAGATTCCCACCGCCGTGGTTGCAGCCAACGATCTCACCGCCATTGGCGCGTTGCGCACCGCCCGCAAGCGGGGATTGCGCATCCCCGACGATATCTCGATTGCCGGCTGCGACGATATCGAGATAAGCGATATCGTCTTTCCGCCGCTGACCACGCTGCGCATCTCCCGCAAGGAGTACGCCCGCATGATGTTCGAAGCGCTCCAGGAGGCCGGGCAGGATCTCACGCGGCCAGGCCGGCAGTTCGAGCTTCCTACCCGTCTGGTTGTTCGTCAATCCACAGGCCCCGTGCCGGCGCGTAGCCACCGGCCGGCTGGGACCGCTTCAGAAGCGTCCTCCATCGAACGAGCAGATTGAAAGCGCCGATCGCTACTCTTCTCCCAGTTCGTAAGGAATGCCAAACCGCCCAATCTGAATCAGCGCCTTGGTTCCCGGAGGCCAGATGTGCAGGCTCTCCACGCGGCTCGACCCGGCAATCCGATGCGCGTCCGTAGTCCCCACCAACGCCCCCGTGGCGGCTTCGTGGAAGTGGACGCTCAGCACATCGCCGGCGTGCGCATATCCAAAGACATATTCCCCGGGCCTGAGCGCGATGCCCCCGATCCGCACCGGCGCCTGCACAATCAGGTAGTGCGAATACTTGCCCTCGGCCGAGTAGCCCGCCGTAATCAGCACCACCCCGGCAATGAAATGGCCGCGCCCGTTCACAATGCCCGATGCGGTCCGCATCTCCGTCTCGATGTGTTCTTTCTCCACAGGCGCCCGCGCCGGCAGCAGGGAAGCCAGTTCCGCGTCTGAAGCCTGCCGCCACACCGCCTTCTGTGCCTGCGCGGTGTGGGCCAGGGTAGAGAGAATCAACAGAAAAATTGCGCAATAAAGTGCTCTTTCAACCGTTTTCTTCATGGCTTAGGCTTTCTCAGGGATTCCAGTGGAACAATACCCCGCTGGATTGCCGCCGTGGCCGCCTGCGTCCGGTCGGTCACGCCCAGCTTGCCCAGAAGACTGTTGATGTGGGTCTTCACGGTGGCTTCTGAAATCTGCAACTCGGTTGCAATCTCCTTGTTGCTCTTGCCGTGGACAATCTGTTCCAGCACGTCGAACTCCCGCGGCGTCAGCTCCTCGGTGCCCATCCGCTCGGCCAGCCGCTGGGCAATCACGGGAGGAATGTGCGACTTGCCCGCATGAACCGTCCGGATGGTCGCAATCAGCTCCTCGGTCGTCATGCCCTTCAGCAGGTAAGCCCGTGCCCCGGCCTGCAGCGCACGGTAGATGTCCTCGTCGCCGTCGTAGGTGGTCAGCACAATGAAGCGCGCCTGGGGCGTTTCCATGCGCACGCGCTGGATCACGTCCACGCCCCCCATCCGCGGCAGCCGCAGGTCGATCAACGTGATATTCGGCTGATACTTGCGAAACTGCGTGATGGCCTCGACGCCGTCGGCAGCCTCGCCCACCACTTCAATTCCGTCCACCACGTTCAGCAGCGCCACCAGTCCCTGGCGCACCACGTGGTGATCTTCCACCACCAGCACGCGAATCGATTCCTTGGTTCCAGACTCTCCCACGCTCATGCCTTCTCTCTCGACTCTCTCGGCGCCGGAGCCCGCAGCCGCACTACGGTTCCTTCGCCCGGTTCGCTGGTCACCTCAAGCGTGCCGCCAACTGCCGCCGCCCGCTCCCTCATGCCCGTCAATCCGTAATGCCCCGGCGGCGACTCCGCTTCCTCTTCCGCCTTGAATCCACGTCCGTCGTCCCTTACCTCCAGCGCGATCTCTCCCGGTCGATACTCCAACTGGACCGAGAGTTGCTTCGCCCCGGCGTGCTTGTTCACATTATGGATGGCCTCCTGCGCTACCCGCAGAATCTCCCGCTCCATCCCCGGCGGCAATGGCCGGTAGGCGCCAAAAATGCTGAACCTGGCTTCCAGGTTGTTGTCCCCGGCCGCTTCCACCATGCGCCGCAGCTTCACCGGCAGCGTGGTTTCTCCCGAGTCCTGTGAGCGCAGAGCCCAGATCGACTGCCGCGCGTCGGCCAGCCCCTCGCGCACATAGCCGCGCGTCGTGTCCAAGTGCTTTTGGGCAGCGTCGGTTCTGTTCATCCGCAGCAACTCCGCCAGCACCTCCAACTGCACTGAAATTCCCACGTAGCCCTGCGCCAGCGTGTCGTGAATCTCGCGTGCGATCCGGCTCCTCTCACCCAGAACGGCGCTAAACTCGCGCTCGGCCACGCGCAGTCGCCGCCTCAGCAGCAGAACCACCATCCCCGCCACGGCAGCCGCCAGTAGCACATAGAACCAGGTTGTCTGGTAGAAATGCGGGCGCAACTGGAAGCTGAGCGCCGCCCCCTCCGTGTTCCAAACCCCGTCGTTGTTGGCCGCCTCCACGCGAAACGTGTATTTTCCCGGCGGAATATTCGTATAGTATGCCGTGCGCCGCGCTCCCGCCTCGGTCCAGGCATGATCGAAGCCCTCCAGCATGTACCGGTAACGCACCTTCTGCGGCGCCGTATAGCTCAACCCCGCGTAATCGAACTGGAAATGCACATGCCCGGCCGGAACCTGCACAAAAGAGGCCGCCCCGCGCAACGCCTGGTCCACATCGTCCACCGTAAACCGCTCCAGCGCGACCGGAGGCGGCGCCGTATTCACCGGAAAGTGTGCCGGGTCCACCTCCACCAGCCCCTTGGGCGTGGCAAACCACAAGTGCCCGTCCCACGAACGCCACGCCGAAGGGTGGCTGTTGGTCGCCGTCTCGCGGCTGCGCAGCCCGTCCGCGGCGCCAAACTCGATCCAGTGCGAGCAGCCTCCAGCCATGTCACAGTCGCAGCGCGCAATCCCGTTTCCGGTGGCAAACCACAGGTGACTGTTCCCGTCCTCCAGAATGGCGTGGATCGTCGTCTGGTCCAGCCCGTTGTGCATCACCCCGGATTCGCGCGGCCTGGAGAATCGCTGTCCGTCCCACACGTCCCAACCATGGTCCTGCGTACCCACCAGCACCGTCCCGTTGCCGCGAGCCATCAGCGCCGTCACCACATTGCTTGAGAGCCCGTTGGCGGTGGTGTAGTTCGTGATCTTCCCGTTGTGCAGCCGGCTCAGCCCGGCAAACGTGGCCACCCACAGGTCTCCGCCGGAATCGCGCGCCATGGCGCCCACCAGGTCGCTGCCCAGTCCGCTGGCCTGGGTATAGGTCACCATGTTGGCGCCGGAACGAGTCACTGCCAGCCTTCCGGCCCGGCTTATCCAGTGCGCCAGACCGCGACGTGTCCCGACCCACAGGGAGCCGTCCGCATCGGCCAGCAGTGAACGGATAAAGTCATCCGGCAGCCCGTCCGCCGAGGTGAACGAGTCAATCCTTCCCCTGCGAATCCGGTTCAAGCCGTCCGGCGTTCCCACCCACAGGTCCCCATTGGGAGCCGCGGCCAAAGACAGGATTACGTCGCTCAGTAGCCCATTGCGCACTGAGTAGTGCCGTATGGAGTTTGCGCCGGCGTCGAAACCCGCACTCGCTCCATCGCGCTTTACCGCATTCAGCCCGCTACCGGCCGTACCCACCCACAGCGTTCCCTTGCCGTCTTCCACCACCGTGGTCGTCGCGTCGGAGATCAGTCCCTCCCGCGCCCCAAGGTTGCGAAACCGCTGATCGCGCAGGATGTGCAGTCCGCCCGTCTCGGTCCCCGCCCACAGGTTGCCTTCACGGTCCTCCATCAGCGTCAGCACCGAAGCCGTCGCCAGCGGGTCCGTCACCGGCAGCAGTTGCAGCTTACCCCCTGCCAACCGCGCCAGGCCGCTGTTGGTCCCGATCCACAGGCAGCCCTCGCGGTCGGCAAACAGGGCCTGGATGCGGCTGCCGGGAAGCTCCTTGCCTGCGGTCAGCCGCTCAACCACGCTGTCCCCCCGCAGCACCACCACCGTGCTCTTGCTGGCCACGGCCACACCGCCCTTCACGGCTTGCAGAAAGTCGGCCCCGGCATTCAGGTAAAAGGGTTGTAGCCATTGCTGGAGTACGGGTTGCCTCCACCGGCCCGCCTCGTACAGGTTCGCGCTATCCCGAGTGGCTACCCACAACACGCCCCGTCCGTCCATGGTCACCGAGGTGATCGCAGCCGTCGGCAGCCCGGTCGCCGCGGTGGCATCAACAAACCGCTCTTCCTTCTGCCGCGCCAGCCCCTGGTCTGTCCAAACCCACAACACGCCGTTCGGCGTCTCCACGAGCGCCCGAATCCCATTACCGGGCAGCCCCTCCCGCGTGGTGAACGCCGTCACCGCCCCGTCTTTCCACCGGGCCAGCCCCTCGCTGGTTCCAATCCACAGCGCCCCGTCGCGGGATTCCAGCAAACAGCGAACATCGCTTCCCGGCAGCGCGGGGTTCGAATTGCGGTCGAACACGGCGAACCCGTTGCCGTCGAACCGCACCAGCCCCACCTCGGTCCCCAGCCACACAAACCCGTCCCGCGTCTGGATCAGGGCCTGCACCGTGTTTTGCGGCAGCCCGTTCTCCATCACCCAGGCCTGCCGGCCGTAGCTGGAAAGTGGCGTCGAGGGCTCCAGCGCCGCCCCCGTCAGCGTTCCTGCCAGCAGCGCCGCACCTGCAATTGCCGCGCGCAGCCCTGCCAGCGCCGCCAGCCGGCAGTGCGGCACCACCCGCACTCCCGCGGGGTCACTCGCTCCATCTTTCGATTTGCCACGGATTCGTACCATAGGAGGGGCGCAAAACCCTTGCACCTCAACAGTAATGCGGCAGATGCATCAATGCACAGAAGATGCGCCATATTCCCGCGCAAAACTGCCCTGTCTCCACCCATCGGTGGATTCCCACATCACCCCAATGGGCCAAGACACCCCGCCGGGCTGGCAGTACGCTGTGAATGTCTCCTGAATTGGTCTCTTGAACTGGTCTTCCAGAGATTGATATTTCGGGCGGCGGCCTTTCTCGCGGCCTGCCGCCCGATTTCTTTTTTGGGAGGAAAATATGCACGCTCAAGCTCTGGCTTCCGCTGCCTCGAAGTCCAAGCTGGCCCGATGAAACGTGAATGTCGGCGACAAGTCCCTAGGTCTTTGACCGCTTGTTCTTGTACCAATTGCGGGTGCCCCAGGTCTCGATTTTGAGACCTGGGAAATCATGCACTCAAAGTACGAAATTTTACGGTCAGAGCCTAACCCCTGTTCCCTGTTCCCTAACCCCTAATCCCTGTCTTCACCCCGTCGGTGTAACCGCCACCGTCACCGGCCGCGTGACCACCGCTGGCCGAAGCAGTTCCGCCGGCCACAAATAGACCGCGAGGCGTCGCGAGTAGTGGAGGACCGGCTCCAGGTCCGGCAGTTCGATACCGACGGCCGCCGCCAGGTCGTTCCGTTCAATCTCCGCTTCCGCCTCTTCGAGCGGCCCGGCCACGTGGTGTAGATTGGCCCGGAACGTCTGTCCGGCCCGGTTTGAACTGAAAAGGCAGGGTCGCTCCAGCAGGAAGTATTCGAGCGTGCCGCTGCGGCTCTCCACCAGCTTGCGTGTCGGACCCAGCCCTCGATAGCGCGCGCTGAACAGCACTGGCCGGCTCGCGAACCGTCTCCGGCTATAGAACGAAAACTCCCGCTCGGTTCGCTGTTCCAGCCTCATCTCGGCCCAGTGGTAGGGAAGTCGATAGACCGCGCGCCCCAGCCCTACCGCTAGCAGGTTGTTCGAGTCCAGCGAGAGAAAATACATGCCCGGTGTCCCCGTCTGCTGGTCGCGAACATAGGTGCGCAGGTTCAACTCCGGAAAGCTGCGCGCCCCGGGAATCGGCGGCAACCCCCGCACCTTGATCCGGTCCATCCAGAACGGCACCACCCCCAGCCACCCGGACCCCTGGAAGGTGTCTACCTGCAGTCCATCGGGCAGCAGCGGCGCAATCGCCGAGGCCGCCACCGGCCAGTGCGCAAACAGCAGGTCGTTCCAGCGCTGCGTCATTGCCCAGCGCCCCGTCGGCAAAGGCCGCGGCCTGTGCGACGTGCGAACCAGATACTCCTTCATCATCCGGTTACTCCTGCTTTTCCCCTGTTGCTTTCGCGTCGTTCGCGGCGTACCAGCCCCTGGTGTCTGTGGAGAGAATTGAGTGTCGAAGTGTGCGTGCCCGGTTCAAGGTTTGCTGAAAATCCAACCCCATTGTAGGACGCAGGCTTTACACGTTGTGGAATGGCTCGTTTCGCTGAAGATGCGGGCCTTGACCCCTGCGGAATGCCTGGCGGGCATTCCGCCAGAAACCGCGCCTGGTCCGCTCCCGGTCGGTCCCCGACGGGATCCAATCAGGTCCACCCACGGTCCCAGTCAGTTCAGAAAACTGCCCAGGCGCGGCACCCCATTTGTCCATCCACGCCTTCCGGGAGGCGTGGGATTCACACCCCGATCCACCCCTAATGCCGTATTCTGGTCGCGAGCCCTCAGCAATGTCCAGTAAATCTTTCATGCCCCCCGGAGCCCGCAACCAGACCGAAGTCTTCGCCGTCCACGGCGCGGACCCCGAGGTTCTGGCCTATGCGATGGCCAAGTATTCCCGCTCCTCGCTTTCCATGCGCGAATCGCTTGCCCAGATCAGCGCCCAGCGCGCCGAGCAGTTCCTCAACACTTTTTATTTCCAATACGGCCACCGCTCCATCGCCGACCTGGCCCACGTCGCCATGGCCGTCGAGCGCCTCAGCCTGATGGCCGCCATCGTCCTGGTCGACGAGCAGCGCTGGGACGGCCAGGAACGCTCCACCCGCTATCAGAACTTCCTCAAGTCCGGCTGGTTTTTCCCCGATTTCGGCGAACATGCGGAGCCGGCCAAGCTCTACGCCGACACCATCCAGAACCTCTTCGACGCCTACCAGCGCACCACCTCCGCCGTGCTTGAGGCCCTGCATCGCCGCGTCCCGCGCCCTGAGACCCTGAAGCCGGAAGCCTACGAGCGCACCCTCAAGGCCCGCGCCTTCGACGTGGCCCGCTACCTGCTTCCCCTGGCCACCAACACCTCGCTCGGCCAGATCGTCAACGCCCGCACCCTTGAAACCCAGGTCTCCCGCCTGCTCTCCCACCCCGTCGCCGAGATTCGCGACCTGGGCCTCAAGCTCCGCGAAGCCGCCACTGGCCCGGCATGGAACGTGAACTCCGAGGCCGCCGCCGCTTTCGTCGAAAAGCTTGCCGTCGCCGAAAAGCTTGCCGCGATCAAAGAACCCGCCCCTGTGAAGGGTACGGGCTTTAGCCCGTACATGAACCAACCCGATTCAGCGGGGGCTTTAGCCCCTGAGGCAAACCCTTCATCCCTCTCCGCCGAAGCCGCCGACCTGCTCACCCGCGAGGTTCGCACCGCCCCCACCCTGGTCAAATACGCCCAGCCCAACGACTACGAACAGCTCACCCGCGCGGAACTGACGCAAGCCGCCGCTGAGTTTCTTGCCGGCCAGCCCATCGCCTCCGCCCCGGTAGTCGACTTGGTCGAGCGCACTGAGACGCTCGAGGTCGAGCTGGCCGCGACCCTGTTTTACTCAGTCGCCCACCACCCCTACCGCCAGATTCGCGACCTCGTCGCCGCGCTCCCTGAAGCCCGCGTCAGCGAGATCATTGAGTTGGGCCTGCGCCATCGCGGCCGTCACGACGAAGCCCTCCGCGCCTTCCACGCCGGAGCCGCTCTCCGCTTTGACATCCTCATGGACATCGGCGGCTTTCGCGACATGCATCGCCATCGCCGCTGCGTGCAGATCATCCAGCCGTTCACCTCGCTGCACGGCTACGAAACGCCCACCTCCGGCGACCTGCCGGGCGACGTCAACATTCTTGCCGAAGCCGGCGTCCTGACCGATTTCCAGGCCGCCATCGATCAGGCCCATCTGGCCAGCGCCCGCATCGCGGCCAGCCAGGCTCCTGAGGCCGCCCAGTCCGCCCTCTACCTGCTGCCCCTGGCCACCCGCATCCGCGCTCTCTTCAAAATGGACTTCGCCGAAGCCCAGTACATCTCCGAACTGCGCTCTGGCCCCGCCGGCCACTTCAGCTATCGCCGCGTTGCCTGGGAGATGGTGATGGCCCTTCTCAAGCAGCATCCCACCCTCGCCCAGCACATCCGCGTCACCGACTTCACCCAGCCCATCGACCTGCTGCAGCGGTAACCCGCATTTCTCACAGCTCGACCAAAACGGTAGCGCCGGCCTCCTGGCCGGCTGTCCTGAGGGCCTCCCGGCCCTCAGAGCCTTCGCCAGACCCTCAAAACCGGTCGTCACGCCGTCTGTGAGAAATGCAGGCTGCCCCGGGGCCGCTCCTCGGCCGTCCTGCCGTGCTCAAAAACTGTGCCCCGGGTCTCGATTGAGACCCGGGGCACACTTACTCACTTCCTACCCCTTCGCAAACATCGCCTTGATTCCCCTGAGCGCCTGCCGGGTCCGCTCTTCGTTCTCGATCAGCGAGAAGCGCACGTGCCCGTCGCCGTAATCGCCAAAGCCAATTCCCGGCGAAACGGCAGTCTTCGCCTCAGTCAGCAAAAGCTTCGAAAACTCCAGCGAGCCGAGTTTCCGGTATTGCTCCGGAATCTGCGCCCACACAAACATCGTCGCCTTGGGCAGCGCCACCGGCCAGCCCAGCTTGTTCAGCCCTTCCACCAGCACGTTGCGCCGCTTGCGATAGTTCTCGCAAATCTCGGCCACGCACTCCTGCGGGCCTTCCAGCGCTTGAATCGACGCCACCTGAATCGGCGTAAATGTCCCGTAGTCGAAATAGCTCTTGAGCCGGGCCAGGGCGCTCACCAGCACCGGATTGCCCACCATGAAGCCTACCCGCCAGCCGGGCATGTTGTAACTCTTCGACAGGGTGAAGAACTCGACCGCCACGTCTTTCGCGCCGGGAACCTCCAGCACGCTGGGCGGCTTGTAGCCGTCGAAGGCAATGTCCGCATAAGCCAGGTCCTGGATCAGGTGGAAGCCGTATTCGCGAGCCAACTCCACCAGCCGCGCCAGGAAGGGCAGCTCCACGCATTCCGTCGTGGGGTTCGAAGGGAAATTGACAATCAGCGCCTTGGGCCGGGGAACCATGCGGGGAATCAGGTCCTCCAGTTGCGCAAGAAACTGCTCGCGGTCATGCACCGGCACGCTCACCACGTGGGCTCCGGCGATGACCGGGCCATAAATGTGGATGGGGTAGCTGGGATTGGGCACCAGCACCGTGTCGCGCGAGTCCAGAATGGCCAGGCACAGGTGCGCGATGCCCTCTTTCGATCCGATGGTCACGATGGCCTCGGTGTCCGGGTCCAGATCGACATCGTAGCGGGTCTTGTACCAGGTGCAGATGGCCTTGCGCAGGCGCGGAATGCCGCGGGAGACAGAATAGCGGTGCGTGGGAGGCTTCAGTGCCGCCTCGACCAGTTTGTCGACGATGTGTTTGGGCGTAGCCCCGTCCGGGTTGCCCATGCCGAAGTCGATAATGTCCTCGCCCTGGCGGCGGGCGGACATCTTCATTTCGCCGGTAATGTTGAAAACATAAGGCGGGAGGCGCTGAATGCGACTGAACTCTTCCATCGCACCAGTTTAAGGCAAAGGGCGCCGGCGCGGCAGTGAGGGGACCGCGCCGGTTACGTTCGGGCTCCGCGTTTGGCATCGGGCCCCAGCTCGGGCCGTGGGTTTCCCGGCTCCTTTGCGGTTAGTTCGCTGAAGCCGGGAAGCCCATGCAAAAGTTACGCCCCTGTCGTGAGCACCACGCGGAACCGCGCCTTGCCGCTCATCATGCGGTCAAACGCCTCCGCGGCGTGCTCCAGCGGATAGGTCTCGATCAGCGGCTTTACGCCAGCAAGCGCGCTGAACTTGAGCGTGTCTTCAGAGTCCATGCCCGTGCCCGAAGCCCAGCCGGCAACGGTGCGGTTGCCCATGATCAGTTGAATGGCGCTCACATCGAAGGGCTTGTCGGGCACGCCGACAATGATCAGCTTGCCGTTGGGGCCCAGACCGTTCACTGCGGCAGCGAGGGCGTCAGCGTTGGTCAGCGTGGACAGAATCACCGTGGCTCCGCCCAGCTTCTGCAGTTCGGCAGCGGGGTCTTGCGTTGTGCTGTCGATGTAGACGTGCGCGCCGAGCTGTCGGGCAAGCGGGCCTTTATCCTGGCCGCGGGCGATGGCCACGGTGCGGTAGCCGCTTTTGGCCGCGAACTGCACAGCCAGATGGCCCAGCCCGCCGATGCCGAGAATGGCCACCGTGTCGCCGGGACGTGCTCCGCTGTTGCGCAGGCTATTGTAGGTGGTCACGCCGGCGCACATCAGCGGCGCGGCGTCCACATCGGCCAGATCCTCGGGAATCAACGCCAGGGCATTCGCCGGAGCGATCACGTAGTCCGCATACCCGCCGTCGAAGCTGATGCCGGAGATCTGCTGGTTTTCGCAGAGAATGAAGTCGCCGCGGCGGCAGGGCGCGCAATAGTTGCAATGGCCGCCGTGCCAGCCCAGGCCCACGCGCTGGCCTGCTTTGAAGAGCTGCACATCCGCTGCAACCGCATCCAGCACCCCGGCAACCTCGTGCCCGGGTACGCGGGGATAGGCGATGCCGGGAAAGAGACCAAACTTGGTAATCGCATCGCTATGACAAACGCCGCAGGCCTGCACGCGGATGCGCACATGCCCCGGTCCGGGCTCGGGAAACTGCTTCTCAACCACTTCGAACGCTCCGCCCGCGGCGGAAACCTGCACGGCACGGCCAGCTACAAAAGGCATAGAGTGTATTCTCCTGCGGCTTTGGATGAGAGCAGGTTCGCGCGCGATGCAGAGAAAGGGGCGACTGCGGCAATTTGCCCAGGGCGATCGCATTTGGAATTCTCAGAGCACTCTCATCGATTTGTCATCCTGAGGAGCGCAGCGACGAAGGATCTGCGGTTGCCTTTCGGCCCATTTCCTGAAAGATGGACCTCTCGGCTTCTCCAACCTTCACCGCAGAGCAGAAAAAACAACCGCAGATCCTTCACTACGTTCAGGATGACAAACGTTGCACGCAAAGTGATTTGAAATGCGATTGCCCTGCCAATTTGCCAGGTTCCCGAAGGACGGACCCCCAACGAACTTTATACTTGTTTTTGACATGCCAGAATTCCTACCCGTAGACGAACAGATGGACCTGCTTCAGAAGGGCGCGGCGGAGATTATCCGCGTCTCCGACCTGCGCGAGCGCCTGCAAGAAAGCCGCAAAACCGGGCGTCCGTTGCGCATCAAGGCCGGCTTCGACCCCACCGCGCCCGACCTGCACCTGGGCCACACCGTGCTGATGCGCAAGCTGCGCCACTTTCAGCAGCTCGGCCATCAGGTCATCTTCCTTGTGGGCGACTTCACTTCATTGATTGGAGACCCCACCGGCCGCAACGTGACCCGCAAGCCGCTCACGCGCTCTCAAATTGACGAGAATGCAATCACATATAAACAGCAGGTCTTCAAAATCCTCGACGAGAGCTTGACCGAAGTTCGCTACAATTCCGAGTGGCTGGGCAAGCTTGGCTATGAGGACATCATCCGGCTGACGGCGCACTTTACCGTCTCTCAAATGCTGGAGCGCGACGAGTTCAGCAAACGCTTCCAGGCGGAGCAGCCCATCAGCCTGCACGAGCTGCTTTATCCCGTCATGCAGGGCTACGACTCGGTCTGCCTGGAATGCGACGTTGAGCTGGGCGGCACCGACCAGAAATTCAACCTGCTCTGCGGACGCGAGTTGCAGCGCCACTACGGCCAGAAGCCGCAGATCGTGCTCATGACGCCGATTCTCGAAGGCCTCGACGGCGTGCAGAAAATGTCGAAATCGCTCGGCAACGCCATCGGCATCAACGAGCCGCCGGCCGAGATGTACGGCAAGCTGATGAGCATTTCTGATGAATTGATGTGGAAGTATTGGGTCTTCCTCACCGACCTCAAGCAATCTGAAGTGGACGCCCTCGAATCCCAGGTGGCCGTCGGCTCGTTGCATCCCATGGAAGTGAAGAAGCGCCTCGCCCGCACCATCACAGCAGGCTTCCACGGCGAAGCAGCGGCCGTCGCCGCTGGCGAGAACTGGGCAAAGATGTTCCAGCAGAAGGGCGAGAGCGAGGACTTGGAAGAGGTTGCCGTTGCCTTTGCCGATGTCGCGGGGCCAGACGGCGCGGTGCAGATTCGCCTGCCCAAATTGTTGGTTCATCTAGGGCTGGCCGCCTCCGGCGCCGAAGCCAATCGCAAAATCGCCGAAAAGGCTGTCAAGCTCGACGGGGAACCAGCCCTCAACGCCCTGATTCCGCTCCCCGCCCTTCCCGCGCGCCTCGTCGTTCGTCTTGGCAAGCGCGCCAAGGTTGCCGTGATTGCTTAGTCCTCCGCCGGCGAGGTCGACCCACGGGATATGAAACTGTGCCCCATCCATCGGAGGTCTTTGTTTTTGTCCGATGGGTGGGCGTGAGTTCCGCATCTGCCGCGTGCCCCAGGTCTCGCTTTTGAGACCTGGGAAGGTTAGCCGCGTGCCGGGTGCGGGTGCGGGTGCCCCAGGTGCCTCGCTTTTGGGCACCTGGGATTGAATCCGCAGTTCACTTTGCAGAAAATAACCTTCCCCTCAGGCACACTGGCAAGTAGAGGACGAGGGCGCGTGAGCCCTCAACCCCCGCTGGCTCCGACACCGGTTCCGCCGCAACAAACCAGAAATGAGTCCGCCTCCAAAGCGACAAACGGGGAGTTCTCCCGTTTGTCGGCTGTAAGACTGTAAAGCCGTCATTAACCAATTCATATCAATAACATCCGCGGCCGGCCTCCACAAAATTACAGAAACTGTAAAACAGTACGACTGTAAAAACTATCTGCCCAGCGCGAACCCACGCGCCGACTCCAAAAGCTTTGCCACCGATTCCTTCGAGCAGGACTCGGTGTAGATGCGCAGCAGCGGTTCGGTGCCGCTCGCGCGCAGCAGAATCCAGGTTTCGGCGGCGTTGGGCTTGGTGGCGGCCTCGGGGTTGTCGAGGTAGAACTTCACGCCGTCCAGATTCTCTTGGCGTAGGATCTTCATTCCGGCAAACGCCGGGTTGCCGACGGCAAGCGCACGGGCGCGCGCAATCGCGCCGTTCTTCACGTCGTCTGAGATGTGCAGGTCGATGCGGCCGTACTGGTGCTCGCCGTACTCGGCTTGCAGGTCGGCGACAAGCTGGCCCAGCGTCTTGCCTTCCTCGGCCATCACGTTGGCCAGCAGCAGGGCATTCAGCAGGCCGTCGCGTTCCGGCAAATGGCGCTGGAAGCCGATGCCTCCGGATTCCTCGCCGCCCATCAGGATTTCCCGCTCCAGCATGTAGTCGCAGACAAACTTGAAGCCGATGCCATGCTCGATCAGCTCGCGGCCATGCTTCTTGCAGATGCGGTCCAGCATCTTGGTCGTGTTGAAGGCGCGAGTCACGGCGCCAGGCCAGTTCTTGTGCTTGAGCGCCCAACTCAACAGGACCGAAAAAATCTTGTGCGGATCGACGAAGTTCCCATGCTCGTCGGTTGCGCCGATGCGGTCCGCGTCGCCATCCGTGCACAGGCCGGCCTGGCAGCCGTTGGCCACCACAGCCTCGCCCAGGGCGCGGATGTGCGGCTCAATGGGCTCGGGATTGATGCCGGGAAAAAGCGGATCGGGATTGGCGCGAATCTGCACGTGGGCCACGCCGAGGCGCGTGAAGATGTCGGAGATGTAGGTCAGCCCGGCGCCGTACATGGAGTCGATTGCGAATTTCATGCCCGACTTGGCAAGTTGGTCCAGGCTGGTGAAGCTCTCAATGGCCTTGAGGTACGTGGGCAGGAAATCGACTTCCTGAATGGAAGCCGGCTGGGCTGGCCGAGGCACTGGCTGGCCCAGCCGGGACTCGATATCGGCGATGATGGAAGGCTTGCCGGAGCCGCCGTACCAGGCCTTGTACTTGACGCCGTTCCACTGGGCCGGGTTGTGCGAAGAGGTGATCATGATGCCCCCGGCGCAGCCGCGTTCGCGGACGCCGAAGCTGAGAGCCGGGGTGGGCGTGATGTCCTTGGCCAGCAGCACCGGGACGCCGGTGGCAGCCACCACTTCGGCGCAGGTGCGCGCAAAATGTTTTGACCCGAAGCGGGTATCGTAGCCGATGCAAAGGCCCTTCGCGGGGTCCTCGTTTGCTGTGCCTTTGCGTGAATGCACGTAGGCGGCCACCGCCTCTGCTGCAATGCGTACATTGGCAAAGGTGAAGTCGTCGGCGATCACCGCCCGCCAGCCGTCGGTGCCGAATTTGATTTGAGGATGAGACATGGTTGGGTGCGTACTCCCTGAAAACTAGGGTAAACGAGGCGGGGGCTGGTGCTTCGTTGCAAAAAGCTGCAAGAGAGAGGTGCTGTTGATCTCCCAGGTTAGGTGCGATGAGCGACCCCTCGGACGAAGACCTGTCCGTGGGGACCCCCGGGCCGCGCCGAACCTGGGGCACCCAAGCCTGAGACTGGAGCGAGCTCAGATCAGTTCGGTGCGGCCGGTGAGCCCCAGCTCCTTGACGATCTTGCCCACATCCTGGGAGTGCGCGCGGTGGGCGATGAGCAGCGCGTCCTCGGTGTCCACAATGACCAGGTTCTCGACACCGACCAACGCCACAAACTTCTTGGGGCTGTAAATATAGTTGTTGCCAGAGTCGAGCGCCATGTGGCCTTCGCTTTCGGTCACGTTGCCTTCCCCGTCTCCGCGCAGCCTGGTCTCAAGCTGGTACTCGTAAAGCGACGCCCAGGATCCCAGATCGTTCCAACTGAATTCGGCCGGAATGCAAAAGAGATTGGAGAGGTGCTCACCTTTTGCCGAGCGCGGTTCCAGCACTGCGTAGTCCACGGAAATGTTTTCACACTTGGGGTAGAGCGCATGGAAAACCTGTTCAAACTCGGGGGTTCCGTAGGCGGCGGCAATGCCCTCAAGCAAGGGAGCGGTCTCCGGCATGTGTTCGCGGACCGCGGTCGCCAGCGTGCGTGCCGACCACAGGAACATGCCTGAGTTCCAGTAATAGTTGCCCGCGGCAACGAACTCCTCGGCGCGGTTCTGGTTGGGCTTCTCGGTGAATCGGCGCACGTGAAGCGCGGAATCGTCCCGAGCGTAGTCCCCGGTCTCGATGTAGCCGTAGCCGGTCTCGGCGCGGGTGGGTTCGATGCCCAGCACCACCATGTTGTCGCCACTGGCAGCCACGGCAATGCCCCTTTGCAGCGCCTTCAGAAAGCGCGGCTCGTCGGCGATTACGTGGTCTGAGGGAAACACGCCCAGCACCGCATCGGGGTTCTGGCGCTCGATGATCAAAGCGGCCAGCCCGCAGGCCGGGGCAGTGTTGCGGGCAACTGGCTCCTGGATGATTTGTCCGGGGAGCACGCCCTCCAACTGGCCTTCGATCTCTTCGGCCAGGTATTCGTTGGTGATGACCCAAGTGCTCTCGAGCGCGGCCAGCGGTTTAAGCCGCTCGACGGTCTGCTGGATCATGGAACGCTCGCCATCCAGCGCCAGAACCTGCTTGGCGTGGTCGCGGCGGGAGCGGGGCCAGAAGCGGGTTCCGCTGCCTCCGGCAAGAATCACAGGACGAAAATCGATTGGCTTCGACATCGAAGACACATCCTACCCGACCAGCACCACGTTTGCACAGTGATGAATGATACTTTTGCCGCGGGACGCCCTCGGCGGCGCCGTGCCGCCCTGGCAAGAGTGGTTTTCATCCCACATTGCAAAACGGCGCACACGGCAAGGTGCCCGGGCCTGTTCCATCTGCCTGAACGCTCAGCTGATTTGGACAGGCCCGCGCGAAGCCCGCTAAACCAGGCGCGACAGGAATTCTGCCATGCGGCGGGTTCCCTCGTCGATGTTCTGCTTGGTCACCGGATAGGAGATGCGGATGTGCTCGGCGGTGCCGAAGGCCTCACCGGGCACGGCGACAACGTGGGCTTCGTGGAGCAGGCGCGTCGCCAACTCGGTCGCCGTGCGGATTCCGCCTTTGCCCAGGAAGGCGGAGATGTTGGGGTAAACGTAGAACGCGCCCTCCGGCTTGGTGCAGGTGATGCCGGGAATCTCAGCCAGTTTGGCGAGCATATAGTCGCGCAGATCAATGAACTCGGCGCGGAACTCGGCCACGCACTCCTGCGAACCGGCCAGGGCGGCGATGGCGGCCTTTTGCACAAAACTGGTAGCGTTGGAGGTGGACTGCGACTGGAGCTTGCTGAGATTGGCTACTACGCGCTTCGGACCCAACGCAAAGCCCGCCCGCCAACCGGTCATCGCGTAGGTCTTGGAGAGCGAACCGAGCACCACGATGTGCTCCTTGGCCCAGGTAAACGAGCCTCCCGAAACCGGCTTGCCGGCGTAGTTGAGATAGACGTAGCACTCGTCGAGAAGCAGGAAAATGCCCCGCTCATGCGCCACGTGCACGATGCGCTCCAGGTCCTCAGCAGAGACCACCGAGCCGGCCGGGTTCGAGGGCGAGTTGAGAATAATGGCCTTGGTCCGGGGCGTGATGGCCTTTTCAATTGCGTCCGCCGTGATGCGGAAGTTCTCCGCCTCCCTGGTTTCGAGAAAGACGACCTTGCCACCGGCGTACTGGATGATGTCCTTGAAGCTGACCCAGTAGGGAACGGGCAGGATCACTTCATCGCCGTGGTCCACCAGCACCTGGATGGTGTTGAACAGGGCCAGCTTGCCGCCGGTGGTGAAGATGGCTTCGTCGATTGCGTAGTCGGACCCGAAGTCGGTCGCGTGCCGCTCGACGATGGCTTTGCGCACGTCGGGAATGCCAGGCACCACGGTATAGCGGGTGAAGTTGGCGTCGATGGCGGCAATGGCCGCGTCCTTGATGTGCCGGGGGGTAGGGAAGTGGGGCTCGCCGGCGCCGAAATCCACCAGATTGGCGCCCTGGGCGCGGAGCTTGGCGGCCTCTGCGGCCACGGCCATGGTTGCGGAGACTTCGATGCGGCCGATGCGGTCGGCAAAGATCTTTGCAGGAGCGGAAACTGTCATAGCAGTTCTATCTTTACAGATTTCCCGCCCAGCGCAAAACCTGGCGTGGCTGCCGGGGTCCAAAAGCCTCGATTCCTCCGGCCTGGGACGCGGGCCGGGCTAGCTTTTGGGGATGCGGCTGCGCAGGCGCTTGATCACGTTAGGCGGCACCAGGCCGGTCACGTCGCCGCCAAAGCTGAAGACTTCCTTCAGCAATCGCGAGCTGACAAACGAGTAGCGCCCGGCCGGTTGCAGGAAGACCGTCTCGATGTCCGGGGCCAGGCGGCGGTTCATCAGGGCCATCTGGAACTCGTGCTCGTAGTCGGAGATGGCGCGGATGCCGCGCAAAACCGCCTGGGCGCCAAGCTGGCGCGCGAAGTCCACCATGAGGCCGTCAAACGTGGCGACGGAGACATTGTCGAGGGCGCTGGTCGATTCCCGGAGCATTTCCACCCGCTCTTCAACCGTGAACAGCGGATTCTTTCCCGGATTGTTGAGAACGCCGACGGTGAGGTGCTCAAAGAGTTTGGCGCCGCGCTGGACCAGGTCGATGTGACCATTGGTCGGCGGGTCGAAGGTACCGGGAAAAAGGGCTTTTACACTCATTGCGGCGGCTCTAGAGCAAAACCATGGATGCTCTGTCCTGTTTCGTTTCTTTCGGGGCCGTCGCTCCCTATTGGTCGCGTCGACTTGAACGTGGTCGCCCAAGGATGCATCGTCCCTGGTTTTGCACTACGGGGATTCTAGCAGCGTCCAGAAGCGATGGCGCCCGATAGGTGGTACGAAACCAAGTGCACACGACAGTGGTCTTTCCTCCTCACCGTTCAGTGCGTCGATGCGGAGAGTTGCAAAAAAACCGGAGAGATCCGCGACAAACAAAAAAAGCGGCCACCCGGAGGCAGCCGCTTTTTTGAGGAACTGTTACGCGCTGGCGCCGCGTCGGCCGCGGACAGCTTCCTTGGCCTCGGTGGGGCCGGCCGCGGGGACTTCGGGAACATCGGCCTTGGCGCCGCCGATTCCCAGCTTCTTGCGCAGTTCGCCGTCTATCTTGGCGAAGACGTCCTTGTTCTCCTTGAGGAAGGTGCGGGTGTTCTCGCGGCCCTGGCCGATGCGCTCGCCGGAGTAGGAGTACCACGCGCCGGATTTCTCCACGATATTGTTGGCCACGGCCAGGTCGAGCACGTCGCCTTCGCGGCTGATGCCCTCGCCGTAGATGATGTCGAACTCCGCCTCGCGGAAGGGCGCAGCTACCTTGTTCTTGACGATTTTGACTTTGGTCCGGTTGCCCGTGACCGCGTCCCCGTCCTTGATGGCTGCGATGCGGCGAATGTCCACGCGCACCGAGGAGTAGAACTTGAGCGCGCGGCCGCCGGTGGTGGTCTCGGGGTTGCCGAACATGACGCCGATCTTCTCGCGGATCTGGTTGATAAAGATCAGCGCGGTGCGGGATTTTGAGACCGTGCCGGTCAGCTTGCGCAGCGCCTGTGACATCAGGCGGGCCTGTA